>Ga0209345_10000180_pt1 | contig 88503 bp, 90 predicted proteins | sample Cruoilmetagenom7_FD_187294 | JGI IMG/M metagenome (GOLD analysis project Ga0209345, IMG submission 187294) | Oil polluted marine microbial communities from Coal Oil Point, Santa Barbara, California, USA - Sample 7 (SPAdes) (version 2) | ecosystem: Environmental > Aquatic > Marine > Oil seeps ... | reverse complement strand
TGAAAGATTGACGGAACGAGGAAGGATCGAAAGGGCACTCTTCGCGTTCCTGCGTTTGGAAGAAGATGGCTACAACAGCCTCTACGCATTCTCGCGCGCGGTTGCGCCACATGCCCTCATGAACCTGCAGGTAGCCCCCGTCCACGAGATCCATCACTGCTTCGCTGCAAGCTTGCTCCCCACCCTTGTAGAAATGCAGGATCCGACGGTGTTCCGCTTTGGCGATATCTGCCGCCGAGACCCTTGGGGTGCTGAGCTCCGCCCGGAAGGTATTCCAATCCTTTGCTCCAGCAGCGCAGGAGAGCGCTTCCAGGGCCTGGGCACGGCTGAGCTTGAGCCCCTGCCCTGCCAGATAGGCCGCAAGGCGCCCAGCGGCGTCTTTTGCGTCACGCACCGCTTCAGGCTGCGCATCGCGTTTCAGTTTGGTCGTCTTGGTGCTGTCTTTGGACATCACATCACTCCTCATATCAAACGAGATCGGTTTGACAGCTGGTCCGTTGCCGCAGGGATCTCATGATGATCAAGGCGTGCGATTGTCAGGGCCCGTAAGGGCGACGCAGGTTTACCACGCGGAGGTATTCCGTGGACCGGGCAGGGCTGCATCCCTGCGTCCAGTATAGGCATTGCGAAAAACGCCGCCATAGGTTTTCCACATATTCATAGGCCCAGCCTCCCTGAATAGGCCCGCCGCGATGTACCGAAGCGGACCCAGGGGCAGATCTATCCGTGCATTGCGTCATCGTCAGCGAAGGCATTTGCCAAGTCTTCAGCACGAGCCGGATCGTCGCATGCCGCTTCTACTTCATCGAGTGTGAAACGAATGCCAATGTTGTCGTTCGGGCAGAGCTCCAACATCTTACGCCCGATCGGCGCTGCATCCTTTGGGCGCTCCATCATCACCAGCTGGCGGTAGAGCAGGTTCATGCAGCGCATGTAAGGGCGGGTTTCAAGCACACCCCAGAATGAGCCGACTTCATCCGTCATCATGCGGCCCAAGAACAGTTCCCCTGCGATGACGCCGCGGCGGTACACCTCGGCTTTCGTGACGTCGCTGATATCAAAGATCGCGAGCATACCCCAAAGGTCTGCATCCAACGGGCACTTCTTGATGGCATCGATGAGGTCAGTAATATTCAGACCTTCCGAGGCTTCCTTGTCCTGCATTTCCCAAGACAGGGGCTCCTTGCCAGCATAGGCCTTCATCTTTTGCTTCCAGTAAGGTGTCTGGAGCTTTGCAATATCCGGCAGGCTCCGGTGCAAAAGAGACTTCTCTTGGATCAGGATATTCGACAGGTCCAGCTCGATATCCATGACCGGCGAGATGAAGCCCTTTTTACGCGCAGACTTCTGCTTTGCTGGTTTTGCTGCCGCAACGGGCTTCGTGATAGAGGAAATTTCGAGGCTACGGTACAAAGAGGCTGCCTCAGCCGCACCTTCCGCAATCCGGGTCAAGTCGACATCACCAGCCGTCTTGGCAATGAACAAACAATTTGTCCCGTGACCATGCAGTGATGCCCATGGCGGCGCATCACGGAATTTCGTACCCCGCGCGAGCATAGGGATCAGGCCCTGAGAAGGGTAATGGTAAGGCTGGTTAAGCAGCACCTGCACCCCGGTATCCGCGTCAATAAAATGGCGCACGTGATCCAGTGCTTTGCTGTTGCAATAACCATCGTCGCTAAGGCTGCGGCTGTCGATCTCTTTGCGCACCATATGTCGCAAGCCTGTGCGGTCAAGAAAGGTCAGATATCGCACAGCCTCGCGCAATACCTGCGCCGCCTGCTCACGAGATGACACCTTCGAACGCGACAACTTCAATGAGCCATCCGTCCGGAAGGTGAACTGGAAAAGCACGTGGTCTTCTGCAGGTTTCAGCTGTGCCCGGAATTCAGAGAGAGGTTTACTGAGCGGGATATCGATCCCCAAAACTTCTTTGCTGTCGGGGACCTCAACGGCAACAGAGAGGCACTCATTTGCTTCAGAATGAACTTCCTTCATTTCGCGGCTCTCATCAGAGACAAAGGGACCTTCGAGATAGGGCGTATCGTCTGTAACGCTATTGGCAAAGTGAATGATGTCACGGGCTTTGCTCGTAAGAGTTCCCTTGCTGAGCTGCTCGATCTCCTCCGGCGTGGTGCCGATCTTCTCAAGTGGGTACCCTTCGATCTCATTACCACCGAACAGGATACGAATGATCGATCCTTCCACGTCATAGCTTTTTTGAATGAACACCCGGGTGAGTTTGCCTTCTTCCGGGAAGTAGATTTCAAAAGTGGCGTTCTCTTCCTGATGGACGATCACACGCATCAAGAATTTATCCCGCGCGTTACCATCGTGGATCTTCATCGGCGAGGCAGTCAGTCGCGTGCTGATGTACTGTCGCGTGTAGCTCACCGGCTCAGGTTGAAGTGCCCAGGCCTCTTCCATCAGTTCTTCCCAGGTATCGATACCGAAATCATGAGCCAAGGTGTTCAGCGCTTCATGCAGCTTGATACCCTCGGACTTAACCAGGGCTTTCGCCTTCTGGCGCAGAATTGAAACGGGAGTGAAGCTCGCATCATGAGCAAAGTACATCGGATCCATATCGGTCCTCCATCAAGGTTTGCTGACCGGCAAGCACACCTTTGGTGAAAGGATATGGGTCAGAATTAATCTCATCTTCATGCGGTGACCTGTTGTCTATCCGACTTGCCGGTCGGCAGGAGGCTCCGCAACGCCTCTACGGTAGAAATGGCAGAGCAAATCAAAGATGGCAATATTTATTTTCGCAAACTCTCAGAACTGAATTCAGGCACCAACTGCTTGCTTTTGCTCTGCGAGCGCGTAACTACTGCCTTACCCAACCACTGAAAGAGTGGCTGAGAGACGAAGCGATGCGCGACTTGTGCCTCCCGCTTTCCTCCCCGCCGGATAGGCGGCTCAGAGATGGCCCGCGCGGAATGGATCGGCGCCTCTCAGCCTCCCCGCCGGATAGGCGGCTGAGAGAGTCGGCTTCGACACGCCCGAAGCTGTGGCAACCCTCCCCGCCGGATAGGCGGCTGAGAGAAAACCGGACATGCGCACGCGACGTTATGAGCGCCTCCCCGCCGTATAGGCGGCTGAGAGAGCAGCTCCTCCATCGCCGACCGCACCTTAACACCTCCCCGCCGTATAGGCGGCTGAAAGACAGACGACATGAGCATGTAGCGCCGTCTCATGCCTCCCTGCCGTATAGTGGATGAAAGAGCTGTACGGCTGCTGTGCTGCCGTTGTGGGCCCCTCCCGCCGTATAGACGGCTGAGAGAAAGGCTCAGGAGACCATCAGGCGCGCCACCAACCTCCCCGCCGGATAGGCGGCTGAGAGACATCGGCGCACCAGCGCACTCCCCAAATAAGCCTCCCCGCTGCACAAGCGGCTGAGCAACAATATAAGTTAAGTTGAGCGCCTATCAGATCGCCTCCCACCGAAAGATGGTAAGTTTTACTAAATTTTACGGCTCCTAACATTGCGTTGCGAAAAACAGCGCCTAACCTACCCGTATCGCATGACGCCTCCAGCGCGGCAGACCCTGAAAGATTGCGAAAAACGAGGATTATATCGCTCTATGGCACAGACATCCCCCCTGCCTGCAAAAGGCAAAGGAGCAAAGAAACCCAAGGCGCCCAAGCGCGACGAGTTGCTTTCGTTCAAACCCACAGGCCGCATCCTGAAGCAGGCGGAGATCGCCGGTGAATATCGCCTGATGGCAGAGCTGCTCACGACCGAGCTGACAGCAGACAAGGTCCATGACGTCGCCACGCAAAGCGGGACGCATCTTCTAAAGCTCATTACGCCGCGCGCGGAAAGCGGACAGGCTGCATTGCGGATCGAAGCTTCCACCAAAAGCTCAAACGCGCCGGTCGCGGATCTTTATCCTTCGGTTAACGCAACAAGCATTCCTTTCGCCAAGGTCCTCTTCCGCCCTCTGGAATTTGAAGACCAGTCTCCTCAGTCCGTTGCAGATGCGATCCGAAATCCAGGCCTGATGTCAGATGCCATCATCGCCGGCTTCACTGAGGTTTTCGGAGAGGATTGCATCGAGGCTCTTAAACTCGGCCTTGAAGAGGGCCCCAAAGACATCGTCACCGTGCCATCGGCCGAGTTCCCCATCATTTTCCTGCCACGAGACGCTCAGAGGGATATTCAGGTGACACCTATCAGCCCGGTCGAGTCCTATATGGGCTTCAAAGAAATGATGGACCCCTACTTCGAGGAGGATAAAGCAGACGCGCCACCCCTTCCCCGGGGAAAGTGGATCAGGCGGTCGGTCTCTTCCAAACCGCAGAACATCAGCGGCAAGCTCGGCGGACCGCGGGCGCGGTTTCTGGCAACGATGCCTGCCTATATGGCACAGGAAGACGCTGAAATCTTTCGCTTCGTTAAGGGTGGCCGTTTTCCCAGCTTCCGGGATGACGAGATCGAGAAATGGATCCTCAAATACGCAGACCTTGCTGAGAAGCTGCTGACCGTCCGCAAAGAGGCGATCAAAGACGCAGCCCAGCGTATCGCCAAACGTCTTATTAATGATGCCCTGGCATTCATTGAAGAGACCCTCGAGGAGGCGAAGATTGTCGCGATGGACTTAGGGATGGACCCCGAAGCTCTCGCTGAGCCCCCTGCCCCAACTGACCTCCTCTACAACAGGCGTTGGAAAGCTGCGGACCGTGACAGGGTTCGGAAGTTCCTCTCAGCGGCGCAGTTCAACAGCATTCAGTACGACATTATCAAAAACAGGAAACGCACATGATCTTCGTTGCGAAAAACCTAAAAGCTAATGGTGTTAATCTTCTGATGAATGACTATGCCGCCGGGCTGCCAAGCCCACTCTCCTTTATTGGCCTGGCTGATGTTCTGGCGCGCGAACTGGGCGTGACGCCCTGGAGCGCGCGGATCATTCCTATCTTGCATGCCGTTCATGTCAGCAAAGGCCGCAAAAAGCCTGAGATGGCCCCCAAATCGGGCAAGTTCGCCCCGATCGAAATCGTCGAGGGCATCACCGGCAGCGCTGAAGTATCTCTGATCATCGACCTACCTGGGTTTGACGACAGCACCGAGCTTGCAGAGGCTCTGATCGGAAAGCGGATCGCTGGCGGGTTGATCGCATCAACCAGTATTACGGTTCGTGAAGTCACCGCCGATGGCAGCGCCTTTTCAGATCTGCGCCGCGGCTACGCCATGGTTCGTCCTGACGACCCTCGTCGCCAAGGCGCCAGCCGGGGTGATCTGGAAAGCCTCAAGAAGATTGCGAGCACGCTCTACCCTGCCGAAAAAGGTGAAGGCTTTGGATGGATTGTCCCGGCATCCGTTGGCTACCGCCTGATTGAAGATCCCGACACCGTTCCAGCGCGTCAAGGAACACGCAGCGAAACGATCCCCCATGTCTTTGCAGAGCCACTTGTCGGCATCGCTGAGCTGCTCTCCGTGCGCAACACGCGCCTGCGCAACGCCTCGACAGACTACCTTAACGATCTCTTCTGGGGCTGGGTCCCCAACGATGACCTCATCACTGGGCATTCTGCCTACTTCATCCTCTGAAAAGGGAAATACCATGACGACCGTAGCCAAACTCAGCCTCGAAACAGGCAACATCACCTATAAGCGTTCCATCGAAGTGACAGAGGCCTTCCTCTACGCGTATGACCCCGAACAGGACCGCCGCACACCCATTCTCTTGTCAAAGCATGGTGCCAATGGTCAGACCTACGCGGACGGTGCAGATAATGTTGGCCTGACGAACCTTCAGACTCAGGATAAAGCCCTGTTTCCGATGGGTTATAAAGAGGCTGAAATTTCCTTCTCTGTGATCGTGCTCGGCAACAGCATGAAACCCAACACCACCGACAACTCGGAGGTTTCGCGCGCCTATCGTGAGATTTCTGAGGCTTACGCAGATGTCGGGGGCTTCCAGGTGCTCGCAGAGCTTTACGCTTGGAACATCGCCAATGCGAAGTTCGCATGGCGCAACCGCTACATCTCCGATGAAGCCCGCGTGGAGGTAAGCTTCGATGGCGTCAAGCTGACCTTTGACCCCCTGCTTTTGTCCCACGAGAACCCTGAAGGGTTTGATGCGATGGCTGCGGCTCTTATTGAGGGCGACAAGGATGACCTGACCGACTTCATCGAAGGTTTGAGTGAAGCTCTTGCTGGTGGCAAATTCACATTCGATGTCATCTGGCGCGCATCGGTCAAGCCGGGGCAGCAGCTCTACCCCTCACAGCTCTATCTCTGCGATGAAGAGAAGAAAAAGAACGAAGATAAGAAGGAAAACTACTCCAAAGTTCTGTCCAGTCAGCCTTATTACGCCCATGGCAAAGAGCTGCGCCATGCGACGATGTCTTCAGAGAAGCTGAACAACGCGATCCGCACCATCGACCACTGGCATGGCGTCGCTGGATACGGGGCCATTGCCGTAAACGCTTTTGGCGGCGTAAAGGAAGATTCTGCCGTTCTGCGTAAGACGAAAACCTCCTTCTTCGCCATCCGCAAGAACCCCGAAAAGCTGCTCGCCGGCATCCGCGACGCTGAGACGGTGAGCGACATTCCCGATGACGCCCATTTCTTCATGGCCAATCTTGTGCGCGGCGGTGTCTATGGCAAGAAGAACGCTTCCCGGACAGAAGCTGCAGCCGAGAAGAAAAAAGCTGACGAGGAGAAAAAGAAGGAAGCTGCCGCAGCCAAGAAGGCGGCCGCGGATGCGAAAAAGGAGGCAGCAGCATGAGCGACGCGTTGAACGCCGGTATTGGTCTGTGCAAAGGCACAGACCGCCTCACCCTCCACCCCACTGCGATGACCGCCGAGATGGGCGCTGGCCGTGATATCGTCCTGAAGATCCTGAACCTCGTTCACCATATCAACCGTCAGGGGTCGCCTGAGGATTATATCGCGGTGGGGCTGCCGGAACTGCACCTCATGAAAGAGCGCAGGCTTGCAGGCCATACCGTTGATCTCATCGGGTCTGAGGCTGTCTTTGAAACGATGATGGCCAGCACCGGGTTCACAAAGCTCCAGCGCATGCAAGCGATCATGCCTGCTGTTCTGTCCAAAGCGGAACTGTCCACCGGCGAGACTGGGATGGCTTTCGTGCGCGATCGCAGCACCGCGAAACTTGGTCCCGCAAAACTGCGTCGCATGCAGAAAAGGGCCGAAGAGTTCGGGCGCAGCTTTGAGATGCCAAAGAACATCGAACGCTCTGACAGCACATTGCATGCCCTGCACTACGGACAGGCTGTGCTCCGCATCAGGGAAATTGATGGCCTGGTCACAGATGATCCACTGCAGGTCACCACATACGGGTTTTCCCATCCGGCAACGCCGGCTTTCCTGCCGATCGCTCGCAAAAAGCCCCAACAGATCCCGCTCGCCGCCTGATTGATGCGGTAAGACTTAAGGCAGACAGTTCAACTCTGCCCGCACCTGCTCCGTCACTCGGGGTGGGTTTTGCGAAAAACGAGGATTTACAAGTGTCCCCTTCCCCTGATCACATCGATCATGGCGCCCGCCGCGCTGTGGTACAGATTGCTGCGCTCTTCCATGATATGGGCAAAGCCACCAATCTCATGCAGCGCAAACTGCGCAGGTCGCTGACCTCACCCTCCTTCGAGGCGGATGCGATCCGGCATGAGGTCTTCTCTGCCTTCGTATGGGATGAGATGTTCGGGGACCATGATGATGCCAAGATCATAGCTAACCTGGCCACCTGCACAGGGGGACAGATTGATCGCGTCATGCGACCAGTCAAGAAACGCCTCCAAAAGCTGCACAACGACTGCCGCAAGGCAGATGGCGATGCCCCAATCAAATTGAACTTCCTCGAAAACGACGGGACGATCGCAATGGCGGTGGGCCATCTGATCTTGAGCCACCACAGGCTTTGTGATGGATCAGACAACTACCAACGGTTCATGGCCGGGGCGCATGTGCGCGGAGATCTCGATCTCACCAGAGAATGCCTCGACATCGCCCCAGGTGCCCCCTACTGGCACGAGCCCTGGTTTAAGGATGCCCTGCAAGACGGGGTGGACCTGCTGCGGCCGGGTATTATCAAGAATACCGCCTCCGTCGAAATCGCCTTGAGAACCTCTCTTATGTTCGGCGATCACATGGGGAGTGCCTTGAAGGCGCTTTCCGCCCAAACACCTGATCACCTGGCCAACACGGGCAGCGGAAGGCCTATGGACAGCCTCTCTTTGCACACGCAACGCGTGGTCGAAGAAGCAGGGAACGCATATGAAATGCTCTTTGAGGGTCTCAGCGACATTCGCGGGCTGGAGGCGAAGGAGCTGCCGGAACAGATTGTTGCGCATGAAGAAGACTGCGGTAGGTTCGCATGGCAATCTCATGCGGCCGCCTCAGCGCGCCACCTTGTGGCAACGCAGGAGGGGGGCTTTTTTGGCTGTCTCTTTGCCGGTACCGGAACGGGAAAGACCCGCGGCGCACCGACTGTGCTGACAGCTGCAGTTATGGCAGACCGGCACGAGAGCCGTCGCAATCTCAGAGCAACGCTTGGTCTGGGCCTGCGCACGCTCGCAACTCAGTCAGCGCAAGAATATGTCGATGATCTGGGCTTTGATGCTGGTGATGTATCCATGGTTATCGGCCAGCCCCCCATGGCATTCGAAGAGTGTTCAGAGGCTTCTGCAGAGGGTTCTGAAAGCCATATCTCCCTCCCGAATTGGCTGAATGTGCGTATGACAGATCAAGCGGCATTGCCTGAAGAAAAGACGCTTCCGGCTTTCTATGAGCGTTTTATCAACCATACTGGCAAGCGGGCCGCCAACGCACGCAGATTGATCGAACCTCCGGTCACGGTCTGCACCGTTGATCATCTCATGTCGATCGCGGACCCTGCCCGCTCCAAGCACATGCTTGCAACCATCCGTATGATGTCATCGGACCTCATCCTCGACGAGATCGATCAATACAGCCCAGAAGACATCGCGGCGATCGCGCGGTTGATCTACCAGGTGGGCGCCGCGGGGCGGCGGGTGATCATCATGTCTGCGACCATGACCTGCGATATCGCCCTCACGCTGCATGATACCTATGCACGTGGCTGGGCCCGCTATGCGGCGCAGACCGGTATGAACGACCATGTTCACCTCCTCTGCACAGGCGATACTCCAGAGAGTTACAGAGACAACCGCACCGGCGCGGCTGCAGAAGCTGTCATTTCAGACTGCATCGCGCATGTTCTGCAGGATATCTCGAGCGCTGACGTTTTGCGAAAAACGGAAATTCTGCCTCCGGTCGACGGCTGGGAGGAGCTTATTGATCAAGTCAGCACATCGTGCAGCAACTTACATGATGATAATGCCGTTGAGATCGCCGGTTACAACGTATCTTTCGGCCTGGTCCGCATGACCCGGATCAGCCACACGGCCGCTCTTGCAATGCAGTTGCCCGCGGGGGAGTTCTCCAACCGCCTCAGGGTGAAGATCTGCCTGCATTCCAATATGCCACGGGTCATTCGAAGTTGGATCGAAATGCGCCTGAAGGCGGCGCTGACCCGCAAAGGGGGTGCTCCGAACGCGGGAATCGAAGCATTCTGTCGCGAAGAAGGGCTCTTTGACCAAGCCGCGCGCGCCGGTCTACGTGATATCGAGATCATCCTTGTCAGCTCTCCTGTTGTAGAAACCGGGACAGACTATGATTTTGATTGGGCTGTGCTCGACCCCTACTCGATCCGCTCTCTTATTCAGACCGCTGGCCGCGTGCGCAGGCATCGATCTGTCCAAGATGCTGTGAATGTACACGTGCTTGGGCGTCCAGTTGCCGCAATGCAGGGCGGGCGCATTTCCATGCCGGGGGTTGAAACCCAACAGCGCGCAGCACGCGTTATTGCGCCAAGTCTCGAAGCCTTTGAGGGGCGTCATATCTGCGACCTTATCGGCCCGGCAGGTCTTGCATGTCTCGATGCCTCATTGATGCTCGACATGACACGCGACGTGCCATTGCGCACGGCCGAGATGGGTCTTTGCACTCTGATGATCGACACGAATGAAACATCACCCGGCGGGCGATACCTAGCTGACCTTAGGTCCCGGATGAACACTGCCGTCAGTAAACGTCGCAAGTTCAGGCGCTCGGTCTCGCGCGATATCCTCTACACTTTGGTCGGTGAGGATCTCGATACTGCTGTCTGGCATATCGACCTCGCCCCAGGCGGACGAGACAGCCATTTGGGGCTCGCCTCAGAACGCGGTTTCCGCATGTCAGACAGCACAGTTAAAGGAATGGCCTTTGCCGGAGATCTGGCACGCCGTGCCTTTGATGCCTATACGCAGGCCAATCCCGGCTATGCGAAAAATGGAACTTCAGAAGCATTCGAGACCTGCATTGCAGATCATAGCTCACCCGAAGATGGTTTAGTACCGGAAGTCTCCTACCATACTTTCACAGGGTTGACGCGGGGCAGTTTTGCGAGCCTGTTGAAGCCCTTCGGCCGGGACTGAACACATTGGTGTAGGGCGTTTCACCACCCGGGAGTTCTCCAAACGTGGCGATCACCAAAAACCTCTAAGTACCGATCAGCTTAGATCTCCGGCATCTCATCATCTTCAGGCTCCGCGGCGGGCGTTTCGACCTCAATCCGGAAGGCTTCGAGCGCCTCTGAGCGCCCCCAAAAGAAGTCTTCGAGCAGATCCTCGCTGTACTCCAGTACAGGGATCTCGAAATGCCCAAAGCTCCCGCGCAAGAGCAAGGGTTCTGTCCCATTTGGATCTCCTGATAAGACAAAGCCAGCACAGCGGTGCGGGATGATGCCATCAGGGGTCACTAGCTCATGGCCCTCGAATACAGTGTGCTCGCCGACAACAACGCCGGGCTGCACCCGCGTGTGATGAGGCAGGACAGCGTGTCTGCCGATCACAGCACCGCGGCCGACCTTGGCCCAGTTGCCAAGCTGGGCGCCCTCGTGGACTTGTGCCCCTTCATGGACCTCCGCGTAGGGACCCAGACACACATTGTCACCGATCACGGCATTGGCGCGCACTTTGGTCCAGCTGCCGGAGGTTACATTCTCGCCAAAGCGCGCAGAGTCTGAAATCTGAGCAAAATCTATGCCCTTGTGGCGCTTCTTTAATCCGAACATGGGGCTCTCTTCCAATAGATGTCGACCTGATGGTCGGTCCTGTCATGCCAGTATAGATACCTTGATCGATCGAAAGTGCGAAAAATATTCAGATATGGTCTTGTCGTTCCGCTATCCTGGTGCTAGATCAGGTTCAAGGCGCGCAGCCCCGGCACTCGCAGGCCGAAATCGCGAAGCACCAAGAAGACCCCCTACTGACAGTTGATCAGCCTCCCTTTCAGGCTCCGGTCCAACTTGCGAGCAGATGAGCCTCTAACAAAGGAGATGGATTATGATCCTGACCAAGACTTCCCTGCGCGACCTCAAGACGGCCCTTATGGCCATTCCAGAACATCCCGGCTCCTCGCGGATCAGCGAAGCCCTCGCCCGCGGCTTTGGTTTCGATGACCATCATGCATTGAAGGCCAAGTTTGATGCCTATGAGGTTTCGATTTCGGACCTCCCGCCAGAGGTAGACTTCGACACGGCCTCATTCATCAAGGCAGTTGGCCCATCCGAGCGTCAGACCATTCTCGATCTAGCAACAACGGCGCAATACCTCGCAGACGGCGGGATCTTCCTGGATGATCTCGAAAGCTATCCCGAGCTCCGCGGTGGTCGGGTCATTCTCACTGGATGGACCAGCAAGGACTGGACCTTGGCCGCTTCCGATTTTGTTGAGCGCATTGGTTCGATCATCGGAACAACCACCTGGGTGCTCAATATGGTCGATAGACTATGGGACATGGAAGTCGCCGTATTTGGTGACAGCGAGGCTGAAACCTTTGACGTATACGACCCCGAAAAGGGAGTTCGCAAACCGACACTTCAGGAGCACTACGCGAACGAGGAGCTCGAAGAATCTACCGGTGTCACAGTCATGGCTTTTCTCGATGGGACCTTTGTCCGGTTCCGCGACATGCTCCCGAAGCATAGCCAGCCGAGCGCGCAATATTTGGCAGCGAGTGAAAAGGGGGTCCGCATGGTACATGGGGATGCGGAATACACCGTCGAAGTGTGGCTCTTGATCCGCAGCGGTTCTTGAAAGTCCAGGCGCCGCTTCGGCGACAGCCTTTACGTGTCAGAAAAACATATATGTTTTTCTGACACAGCAGCGTAGACACGTCCCCCGTAAAAGTGGGGAGGATATTCTGCAGCAAATGTCACATCTCGGCCTCCTGAGTTGTATTTTTTTCGCACATGCCTTTCTTTCTCGCATGGCTGGGTTTATCTTGGGGGCAAAGGAGCCTCCGCCACATGAACACCCTCCACTTCTGCCGTGATGGCATTCTGCGCCGCACCATTACGACGCGCGTGCCTGAAGCAACGGATGACTACCGCTTCGAAACCCGGCTGATCCCGGTACAGGCGTGGGAAGCCTCCACTGATCCGGACGTCTTCCTCAAGTCTCTGCACGACGGCATCGTCTTTGAAGATGGCCTGACCGTGGGGGAGGTATTCGAGAACCTGGCGCCTTGGGCCAAGACAATGCGCGGCGTGGCCTGTATGGACTTCCCCGCTTTCCTCAAGGAAATGCGTAGCCCGCATGAGAAGCCCATGCAGGATGTTGATTTGATTACGATCTCCTACGGCGCAGAGATCAGCGCTGTGCCGCGGTTCGAGCGTGAAGGTCCCATCTTTGAAGGTCGGAAGATGAACCTTGGGAAACCTGCATTCACAGGCCGCCTTTCGCTGGATCAAGGGTGGAATATGACCGCTCGGGTCAAAGAAGAGTACCGCGCCGAATATGACGGGGCTGACAGCGTATCGCTGAGCTTTAGCCCTCTGTCTGAGTGGAAGCACCTTCCTATCCGCATCGAAAAAACCGGCAATCTGCGCGATGAAACGGCTGCCGATCGCGCTTCTATCCACCTCGGCACCGAACAACCACTCACGGCCGCAGATCATAAGAACGTCAAACCAGCCATGAGCCCACAGGGGAATGTATTTGGGCATGACATCGTCATTGACGCACCATCCCCAACCTTCTTTCACACGCTTATTCGCGGCTTTCTTTGGGATGTCGGGTTCCATTATTCGCCCGTACAGCGCGATGAGACCCGCGACAGCATCATGGCAAGCGTGGATGAGATCAACGCGATGGAGAGTATCGAAGAGCTCGATGCGCCTAAAGCTGATGCTTACGAGATCGATGACGAGGATCGCGCCGAGATCGCCTTGATGGACAAGCTCGTTGCGAAGGCCTCCGAGATGGGATTGGCGGTCAGCAAGCCGAAGCCCCAAGGCGACGATGCCTGATCCGCGCACGCCATCAGTGCCGCGCGGTTGGTTTGCCCGCATCTTGCGGGCTCCGGGCAAACTCCTTTTGAGCCTTGGCTGGGAGCGGCGGGCAGGTCTTGAAGCGCACCTGCGTCAGCAGATCAAGGATGCGGATCTTGAACGTGCTACAGGCGTGGCCGCAATGGTGGGACGCTGTTCGCTTATAGAACGCTGATCAGTGCCGGCGCTCGCCGCTTTCCTCCAACAGCAAATCGAGGAAGGGATTGCCCAAGAACTCATGCTCTGCGGCCTCGCGCGCATCCTTGACCTCAGGGGTCGCGATCGAGAACAGCCCGTGGTGCGTATCGCATTCCCCACAATCGTAGCTCAGAACCGTCCGGCCACTGTCGGTGTCCAGCGACAGGCTGCAGCTGCCATCCATCATCGCGTCAAGAGCGGTCTGGATGCACATAAAGACATCCATAGGCGCCGTTTCTGGCTCATAGGCGCGCTTTGAGGCGCGGCGGGCAATCAACTCCGCGGAATAACGGTAGGGCTCAGCCGGCAAATGCCCTGTCCCCTGCGTGGTGCTGAGATAGGCCATATAGGGGATGGACCCGACGACGGGCAGAAGGAAACGACCCCCGTTTACGATCTCCGTATCCTCTTCAAGATACTCGATGTCGACGATCGGATGGTGGGTATCACAATGCTCGCAGACATAGGCAAGTAGCAAGCCGCCGGTGCGCTGGTTGCGGTAGACCTCCACCTCACCTGTGGCGATGCAATTGTCGGCAAAGGCCAGCATGGAAGCGACCTCAGGCGAAGGGATCAGATACCGATGCGCTTCAGCCAGGCCGATCGGCTCATCAGGTTTGATCTCTTCTTTGCGCATTGCAGTCCGGTCCTTGTTACTCTTCGATCTGATCAGATGTAACCAAACCGAGCATTTGTAAAGCCTGCCGGGTCTTATCTTGGGCGGCACGCTCACCGGCATCAAAGCCGTTCCTGAAAGCCAGCTCTACGAGCTCTGCCTCGCGTTTCGATTTTGCCTACGCCTTCAGCGCTTCCAATCTTAGCATCACATATCACCATCTTTAGTTAATTTCGCATTCCGTAGCACTCTATGCCGCCATGGCAGAAATACATCGGCGACTTACTCGAAAACCAGCATTTGCGAATAATGCTCAACATATCATTGTATCAGACCCCCACAACATATAATTAATGAAATACAGATTTAGTCTTTTTCGCAGGAGCCCTTTATGTCCGATGCCGCGACACACGATCAGACAAGCACCACCGCCGAGATCGTCGCCGAGGCTTTGGACCAGTGGGTCGCTCTTACGGGCGTCAAGCAAGATCAGACGAGCTTCACCATGGGAGACATGGACGTTCACAGCATGAACGAAGTGATGAAGAAGGCCATGGAACTCGATCCTGAAGGCACCACGACATACCTACTGCTCGAATGCTTCTTGCGCGATTATCTGGAACGTAAGAGCTTCACTGCTGCGCAGATCATGAAGGACTACAACAAAACCTCTGCCTATTTGCATAAGGCCGAATTGCTCTTCTCTGTTGTGCAGTCCGAACGCGCGCTGGAGTTGGCCTCGCAGTTTCGTGCCCAGGTCACGGATGGCGTGCGCCACTATAAGGCAGACCGCGACGATGTGATTGAGGTGATCAACGACGCGGATATTCTACCCTTCCTGCGTCGCGATGCGCTGCACTCGCTTGAAAGCCTGAAGCCGTATCAATTCCTGCGTGGTCCCGCGAGCACAGGCCCGGCTCAGGTGATCGAGCATATCTATCAAGCTTGGAACATCAACGACCTGCTGATCGCTTTGCGCGATATGCCGGTCTCTGGCATTGCTGTGGTCTTGCTGCGCGATCCGGCCCATCCGGATCGGAGCTACTTTGCGTTCGCCATGCGCAACGGCGAGAATGTGATCCTGTTCACCGACAAGAATAAGCCCGCCTACCCTGGCCAGGAGGACGTGTTGGCCGGGCGCGGTTCGCGCGGCACGGGCCGTTCCTATATGTCCCGGGCCTGGTCGAACCACTTCCCCTACCAGATCATCAAGACAGGCTTTGATGATCGGGGTGATGTGTATTTCAAACCGGAAACCACGCCCGTGGCTGCTGGCAAGGCTGTCGTGCCGTTGATGAAAATGTCGGACCTGCCACCGGCACAGGTGGTCTGGTTGACCATGATGCTGTCGCTTATTTCCGAGAAATTCTGGAAGCAGAGCTGGCAGGCGGAAGCTCTGAGCTACACGGGCGAGATGGTGCGCAATAAAGCCTTGCTTGTGACTGATGGCCGCGGGGAAAACCTGCCCATGGCCAACGACTACGCCCCGATCGCTCTGGATGAGGTCAAAGTGGCAGACATCACTCGCGAAGCGCTCGATGCTCAGCTTGAGCGGCCAACACAGGGTGTTCACTCTTGGATGGAGGAGCGCTACCGCGATACCGTCACGCATGATGTGGTCAATCAGTGGTTCACGGACCCTGGTACCGTTCTCATGCTGCCCCGCACGCCAGATGAGCACAGCCCACCCCAGAGACGCAATCACGAAGTGACAAAGCAGGTTGCCCCCGGCATTCTCGCGGTAGAAACCCGCAACTCACTGCCCCATTGGGAGCAGCGGAAAGGCTACAAGCTGCAGACTTTCTCCGCCACCGACTTCGGCACCGAGGAAGAAATTCGGGACGACCGCATGTGGGTCGCACGCCACAACTTTGCCAAGCAAATCCAGAAGGCTGCAGACGACGAGCACAAGCTTCGCGCAGGTGAGGTTGCTGCTTGGTATAATAAAGCCGTTGAGAAGAACCTGCCCTACTTGCTTCAGCAGATCGCGGAGTTCAGCCTCAAACAGAAAGCTGGCACCCTTGAGCGGGGTGAACACTTCATCCGCTTCGCACCGATCAAGGATCCGGAGTGGCGCTATGAGTACCGTACCGATAACCCGATGGGTGATGGGGTGTGGGGCAGTGGCAAGTGGCGCTGTGTCCTGACGGATGCGGTTTCGACATACCGTGCCATGTTCAAGCCGCGCACCGCACAGGATCTCGCCTTGCTCTGCGGTTGCGAAATTGACGGATTGCCCGATGTTTTGCAACATTGGTCCAAAGGCAAAGACTATGTGGGCAACCACCTTCTGAACCGCCTCGACCCAATGGATACGATCGTCGAGAACCCATGGAAAAACTTTGGAGCTGAAGTGAACGTATTCCTCTCAAAGCGCGGCTTGACGCAAATCGAAAAGCGGCACGCCTAATGTTCGGCTTTGGGCGCAAAGACGCGAACGGAGATCAGACCCGTATCGAACACCGCGGGCGCAACACCAGCGCATCACGCACCGGCGGTGCCTCTGTGCGCGCTCCGGGTAAGATCGGCAAGACCAATGCCACGGTGAACAGCAAGCACGGCCTGCGCCTGTCGCGTAAAGTGGCCAAGGGAACGCAGGTCAATCTGCAAAACGGGCGGATCGGCGTGCGGGGGCGATATGGCAAGGGACGACTGAAGACCAATCTCTCAAAGTCAGGTCTGAGCTTCTCCTGGCGCGCGCGCCGCGGCAGCTTCAACATCACCCGCCCGGCCCGATCGAGCTTCAAGATCGCTGGCATGCAATTCCGCGGCAAGACCGCGGTGAACCTGCATATCCTCTTCGGGATCATTGATCTCTGCATCCTCTGCCTGAAGCTGCTCTGGCTGCCTTTCGGTCTGGTGATCGCCCTCTTGCTCACCGCCTTTAGCTCACGCCGAGGGGACGAAGATGAAGGGGCTGTAGGGTGAGCTGGCGCAAGTCCGACAAGATCGGTGAGGTCGAGCGTTTCACTGCCGATGGAGTAAAGTTCGAGAACCGCTTTCTGACAGCCTATGAGGGAGCCCAGCTTCAGGGCGCTGACCCTGAGGCGAAGGGTGAGCAGCGTATCAACGCTTTGGTCGAAGGGTTTAAACGACGATACTACATCGCGCGCCTGCGCAAATCTGATCGCAAGGTCCTCTTTCGCTGGGGCGAGCTCATCACCTGCAAGGCATTCTATATCAACGGAGAATTTGTCTTCGCCGAATTTTACGCGACCTGACCGACCGATTGAAAGCCGGAGGCCGACCAATTGAAAGTCTGGTGCCCAAAATCTCAAGGATGACACATTTTCCACAAAATACTGCTTTACGCATCATTCACTGCCCCTTTGCCCCTAAGGGCATTGATGCTTAAGGATAAATGTAAACAATTTTCCCTCACTCCCCCAATCAGGACCACAATTCTATGAGATTGCTCAAATCGATTATTTGCTCATTTTTCCTATCTGCAGCATTTTCTGCCAGCCCGGCCCTGGCCGACCTTTATTGCTACCAGCCTGAGAGCCCAGGATGGAGCTGGGAAACCGTAGACTATATCGGATTTTCTGCCTGCCTGGACACCGGGGCTCAAGGTTCTGGCTCCGACATCGACGGTGTCGGCGCGAAGGGGATGACGTTGCTCGAGCTTGCAATTGTAAACAACGCCCGCCCTTCGGTCATTGAATTGATCTTATCGGCCGGGGCCGATCCAAATCTGATCCATGCAAAAAATTCCAACGGATACACGCCTCTCGAGATGAATTTCTTTACGGAAAACACCACATCGGAAGAGGTTTACCAGCGCGTGAAAGCCCTGCTGGAAGCCGGTGCCAATCCAAATCTGATCGGGCCTTCTGGATATCCGGCTTTCCAGGGCGCATTTGGGCCAAGTGGTTCTAATGCAATGAGTGGCAAAATGTTGGATCTTATTCTCTTGCACGGAGCTGATCTCGCAGCCCCTGTTCAGAATGGAAATCAGTGGACTGACTATGGTTTGGTTACGAATGCAGACCTGCAAACACTCATGCGCATTCAGGATGTCAGCGGCGATCAACTTTCCTATGTTTCCCCTCATAGTGGGGGTACTCTACTTCACAGCCTCACATTTCGCGGGATTGATGATCGTATGGCCAAGCTGAATTGGCTCATTGCTGGCGGTGCTGATCCTAAAGTGACTGATGATCAAGGCCGCCATGCATGGGAAATGCCTCATATCGATCCTGAGTTTGCAGGAAAACTGCGCTCTGTGTTCGGTGTGAAGGATGAGGACGTGCTGGCCACGATCGCAACGGATCGCGACATCTCTCTCGCTTGTCGCACCCCTCAAGCAGAAGCCTTGATCAAAGGGGACGGCATGACAATCGATGAGGTTTGTAGCTGCGTGGAAGACCATGCCGCGACCCGGTTCAGCCGCGTGTCGCAGCACCCTCAGTTTCCTAAAGTCTATGGCCCCAAAGACCAACAAGGGAAGATCGACGAACTTGTTAGAGGTCTGTTTTTCGGATGCATGGTCCTCTGGTCATACCAACCGTAAGAAAACGAAGATCTCTGCGGTGAAACAACTTTGACCGGCCACCGGCCGGTCCCCACCCCAAATAGATGAATACCTCAGTAAAACCCTGTCTAACATATTTTTATTCACAGAAGGGCTTTATTCGCAAATCAGTTCGACATATCTCATCGTTATAGGTTCTCTGGGCGTTGGCGCATAGGACACCCCGCGCCGCTTACCGGCACTGTTGAGAAAAAGAACATGATGATGAAGCTTCACCTAATCCCCCTGACCGCCATGCTTCTGGCGTCGGCCGGCATGACTTCCGCCCAAGAGTGGTCACACGCCGCCCCTGGCCTGGGCCAGTATGAAGGCCTATTGGAAACCGAAGATGGAGCCATGGGCATCAACTACGCCTGCGCGGACAGCTACTCCCAGGTTGGCTTCAAAGCGAATGGCGTCCATGTCGCCGCCGGTGTCAGCACGATCACGGTCGATGGTGAGCAGGTCGCCACCGGCAACACGACCTACAATTCCAAGTGGGACGCCACGAGCTTCACCACCCGCGTTGAGGCGGAATGGGGGCCTAAGCTCAAAAACGAGCACAACAAACTTGTACAGGCCTTGGCTGAAGGTGCGGAGGCCGTCTGGACGACCCCATCGGGTAAGAGCTTCACCTTCACCCTGAAGGGCTCCAGCGACATCGTGTCCTGCTTGCTCCAGTAAGACTGACATTGCGGGCGGGGTGATCCCTGTCCTCTACAAATCCCCGGTGACGGGGTGACCCGTAGTATGAATGCTCCAAGACCTTGCAGACATGCTGTTCCCCGATACTAACGGGGGTGAGAACTCAAAAGCCGGTCAGCATAAGCTGGCCGGTTTTTATCGTTCTGCCTCAGCGCCCGTCTCGCCGCGAGGTCTGCCCCAACTCCAAGAATGGCGGGTTCTCGCTTGCCATTTTTCGCAAAGTAGATTTTCAAGCCGTATCGGGGTAAATCCTGCGGGCTGCCATTCGCACTCGCCTGAAAGCTGCCGCTGCCTGCTGCGAATTTGAATGTTGGCTGATATTCCCAACGTCAGAGAAGACACATGCAAACACCACTTCGCCATATCATGGCAGCGCTCGCTGCGCTGTCGCTCCTCACGACCCCCGCCTCCGCCTTCAGCTTCGGGAAAAAATCGACCGAAGCGGTCCAGACTGTCGAAATCATCACTGTGCCAGAGCAGTTGATCACAGACCTGCAGGAAGACTTCGACTTGCCCGAAAGCTCCGCTGCTGCCATCGTCGGCAACCTGGCACATGAATCCGGCAACTTCCGCATGCTCCATGAAATCCAGGGGACCTGCTACGGATATTCCCAGTGGTGTGGCTCGCGCAAGACGGCCTTCCGCGCCTTCTCTAAATCCCGCGGTGGTCAGCAAACCTATGAGGCGAATTACGGCTTCCTCAAGCATGAGCTCGCCACCGAGTACCAGCCCATGCTGTCGCGCCTGCGCAAGACCGATAGCGTAGATCATGCCGCCAAAATCTTCATGAAAGAGTTCCTGCGGCCGCGCGCCTCTACAGCAAATCTCAAGCGCCGCGTCAGCTTCGCCAAGAAATACCTGATGGACGATTTTTCAGGTGCCGGCTGTTATTCCCACTTTAAACTGGAGGCCGCGCATAACCCTGCGCCCTGCCCTTCGGTCAGGCTCGCCCAGGCAAACTCATAGGGAGATGCTTGCATCAGGCTCCGACATCCGGGCGGTTTCAGCGATGGACGCATCCTCGCCAATCAGCCAGGCCAGATCATAGCCCGCGCGATCCCCGAAACTGACCAAAGCGCAATGCAGCGCATCCCGATCCATCCCGATGGATCGGGCATAGCGCTCCACTTCCAGCTCAGCGCCAAACCCATTGCCTAGAAGTTCAAAAGCCACCAGCGCTACTACGGTCGCCGTTTCTGATCTGAAATAGGGATCCTCAGGATCAAAGCGTAGTCTGCGTTCCATCTGGTTGAGCGCGTCATGGAGCTCCTGAAGGCGGTAATTGATCTGCTCAAGTTCATCTGCGATCCCGGGGCGCGCTTCAATCGACAGGAACCGGCAAAATACCTTGAAGAGCTTCTGATGCTCAGTGAGCGCTTCCGCGGCGGGCAACTCGAAAAGCATGTTGGCGCCGCGGTCGACGGAGACCTCTTCGGGATGAAGCACGCGCTGCATTGTGTCAAACGGCACCAGCGCGCCGAGACCCGTCTGCCGAAGAGCCTCGAAGAAAGGTACAGGCTCTCGGAAATGCTCAACTGGGTCTTCCATTCGGCTGCGCAGGCGCTCCGCATCAAGCAGGGAGAGGTCATCGTCAGGGACGGAAAGACCACCAGCTTCGAAAACCTGGGCAACGCCTGCCGGCGTCAGTCTTTTCAGACGCTTCAAAATGACCTGCTCCGCACCAGCCTCGCCCTCACCGGAAAGAAACGCAGCCATTGCGCTATTCGGCTTCATGCGCGCGCGCAGCATCAATCCCGCCTCATCATAGGCGTCATTTTCGCCCAGATAGATATGCGGATGGCTCGGGGAGGTCATCGCCCAGCGTGTGGGATCGAGGATTCTGCCGTCTTCGGCTTCCAGCCAGCTGTGCTGCTGCAGTGACCTTCGATATACGGAAGCGCTAGAGACATATCCACTGTAATGCCCGCGAACGATCCGCATGCCTGCCACCGGCGCCCTTCTAAGCACCGCTGTGGCGACTGCATGACAATTGCCGGGCCAATCCTTCAGTGGAATGCCAATCGTTTCGGCTAGATCTTCTGGATCGAGGGGGAATTCCTGGCTCATGTGTCAGATCACAGCTCTGGCTCGGCAGGTTCGTCCGCGATGAGCGGCCGCCACTGTTCCACACCTTCAGCGACATAGGCGCGCGGTGCATAGCCATCGAGCACGATAAAAATGCGCCCTGTCTGATCCTCGAGTGGATGGAGATATTGGGTTTCAGAAAGCTCGATTACAGGATGATCCACGAAAGCTGCGATCTTAACAATCAGCTCGTAGGCATCTGTCTTGCCATTGGATTTATGAGCTTCTCGGATCATGGCTTCAATTTTGGGCCCCATGATCTTGGCTAGATCATCCCGCTCCCGGGGAACGATGGCGTCAGGATCTTCACAGAACTCGTTCCAGCAATGGCCGGGCTCAAAGGGAAGATACCCCAGCCCCTCGATTTTGCCCAAGGAGCCATCATTGCGGGCCGTCTGCATCGTCACGAGAAGGCTTTCAGCGATATGCGTGCTTGCCTCCAATGCGTCCAAGAGTTCCTGCTCTGTTTCGAGCTTCAAAAGCCCGGACAGCCAATCTGTTGTGATATATGGCATGGGTTAAAACCCCGGCTCTTCGGCGTTGGAAAGCTCCGGGGCGTCTCTATCGTCGAGGCTTTCCCATAGAGCGATCAGGTCAGGCTCTTTCGGACCGATCCACTCGATCGGAGTGTCGTAAAACCCGTCGGAGTAGACGATTGGATTTCCGGCATCGTCCCGCTCGAGCTGCCGAAATGCAGAAATCTGGCAGAGATCTGCACGGGTCTCGAGGCTGCGGGGCATGCCAGCGAATGGACCCCAATTGGTTTCATAGGGAACGGCCTTCTCTTGCCCGCTCTCATCGGGCGCCACATAGTCGAAACCCTCGAGTTCCAGACGCATGACGGCCCAGAGGCTGGTACCTTCGGGATAGAAAGTCATCTCGCCATCAAACTTCGGATCTTGATCATAGGGCGTTGGAAAACCGATCCTCACCAAGCTGGTTACTTCAGGTTCGGCAATACCGCTGTGGGCATGGGCCGCATGGGTGAGCTCGCGCAACCCTTCGTCGCTGTCGACGGGAAAGCTATCCAGTTCGCCTTGATGGTTCGGCCGTGAGATCACGCCATCTTTAATCGTGGCCCCGACGGTCTCCAGGGCTGAGGCAAAATCGCGCTCCTGGAGGAAGATCTCTCCCTGACGCAGCAAGGTGACGCTCTCATCCCCGCCAACATTGGTCTCACTGATGGTCTCGACAGCCTCGACGCGGAAGTCCCCATCATCGAGAGCTGCGTCGCGCACAACAAGTGCTCCATCTTTCGGTGACATGTCACCAATATTTGTCCAAGCCATTCTCTTCTCCGATCTGTGCTGTTGCCTCGGAGTCTAGGAAATACACACGAAAAACCCTCATGGATAATCTTGGCATTTTGTTTTTTCACAATGTTCAAATATCTATCATGACAACAGCAATCGAAAGGATACTCCAATGAGTGATAAGCTTTATTCCACCTTCGCAGGCAAAGCCGATGGCAACTTCGCCGGCCGCACCTTCGCAAAAATCTCCGGCTACATGGTCGCTTCGCGTGAAGCCCTGAAAGAGGCCGGCGCCGAAATCAAAGGCCAGGGCTCCTATCTTCTGCCAGAAGGCCAGGAAGATGCGATCATCGCCAAGCTCGACACCCTGACTGTCCAGGATCAGGCCCAGTCCATGAAAGACCGCACCCCGGTCGCCGCGGATGCCGCAGCCAAACTGAACATCGGCGACACGTTCGACTTCGGCGGTGATGTTGGCGAAGCACCGATCGTCGGTATCGGCACAGCCTTCACACCGAAGAACGCCTCCGCCCATGACGATCGCCTCAAGGCAGGCAAAGAGCAGGTCTATGTCTACAACGCGAATGCACCGAAGTCGGCGATGCCGAAGCCGGAGCTGACCGAAGAAGAGAAAGCCGCCAAAGCGGAAGCACGTGCCGCCTCCGTTGCAGAGCGTGACCAGTCCCGCGTGCCTGTCATCGAAGGCTCCGTTGCTGAAGGCGAAACTGTCTCTGCCGGTGGCAACGACGTGACCGTCTCCAAACTGGGCAAAGCCTGGGAACTGGAAGATCAGGGTGCTGTCGATGCCCTGAAGGCCCGTTTCCCTGAAGCTGAAGTTGAAGTGGGCTCGAAAGTCCAGTTCGCCAACTTCGAAGCGCCCGAGCCTGCCGAAGAGCCCGCAATGTAAGCCAAGGGCTACATGCGAAAATATGGCCCGCCGATCTTTCGGCGGGCTTTTTCATGACAACAGACAAGAGCCTCCAAGGAAGCCAGATGCTACAGACTACCCTCACCGCCCTCTTTGGCGCAGGCATCATGATGCTTCTGACGGTTCAGGTTCTGATTGCTTCGGGTCTCAACAAGCGTGATATCTGCGCCCTCTCAACGATCGGTATCGCGCCCTGCCTTCTGGCGGCCAGCCTTATGGGTAATTGGAAACTCTTCGCCATTGCACTGCCCTGGCTGATTATCTGCGCATGGGGAAGTCCGATCATAGAGCGCCGCGACCCACCCGGTAGATCTGACCAATTCACACTCTTGGTGGCATCGCTGCCTTTGATGGCGTGGATTGCCCTGCCCTCTTATCTGATCTGGACTGCCGTTGCGTCGCTCCAGCTTGTCTGGCTGCTCTTCGCCTGGGGATTGGCATGTCGGCCAATTTACCTGCTCTCGATCACGGCGGCCGCCATGCCGCTCATCCCGAGCCTCGTGATGAAAGTCCCAGCTGGCTCAGTGAACTTTGATGCAGCCCTATTTGGCGCTTGCGCCTATGTCTTGCTCTGGGTCTATGTCGCAGCGGCCAGAACCAGATCCCGCGCCCGACCTCTCTGGTAAGGCTCAGCCGTCGCTCAGCAGGTCAGGATCGCGCATCATATCGCGCGTAGCCTTGTTCTCATGGAAACGCCGACGGCTTCTCACATATTTCTTTGCACCTTTGACCGCCCGGGCCATGCCACGGTTGCCGTTGGAGAAATTGTTGCCAATAGACGCGCCGATATCTCGATCTGCCAGTTCCGCCCGATCGCGGAATCCTTCCATGGCTTTATCGAGATGCTCGGAGTTCTTGTTGCGTACCACGCCATTATGCGTCGGGATCTCAGAGCGGCGTACATCTTGATAGGCGTGGGTATCATCCTGACGGTCCCAACTGTCATAGAAAAGACCCTCTTCCTTCTCCACGCAGATCACATCCTTACGGACTTCGCCATATCCCGGCCTGCGGTTTTTCCGCCTGTGGTTGCGTTTCATCACATCGCCTCCTGCAAAATATGCTTCCTGAACAATATATATTACCGGGTTTTTTCGCAACGCCATGACACAGTGGTATCAACACGAAATATAAGAGGTTGATATGACCACAGCACAGCTCCCTTTCCGCGCAGATATTGCCGGTGCGATGCCGCCAACAATGATGAAAGATGTCGAGGGCGTTCTCAGCACCTCCTCCCGCCTCCTGGGCATGTATGAAGCCTACAAGGCCTTCGCGGAATGCGCATCGTTCTTCACAGTTTGGTTTAACAATCCTGAGCCAGGTCATCTCTCATGAAACTTGGAGATCTATATACCAATGCAGAGCTCACGGATGAGAGCGAAGCGCTATTTCACTGCCTCTGCGCTGAAGTAGAGGGCTTCGACTTTACCTCAAAACTGCTCGCGTGGGAGGACATCGCCCTTCTTGAACCTTGGGGCGGCGGGGTGAAATTGATCGCCTCGATGGACGCTCTCGCCACTTCCGAACAGATCGAGCTCATAAATGAGAAAGCGCAGTCCTTCGATGTGGACCGCTGTGTCGTTCTGGAAGGCGCCCGGGTGGTCGACGGTCACCATCATCTGATGGCCGCCTTCAAGATACAAAATGATGTGGCTTACATCGATCTCGAAGAGGCTTATCCGGAGACAGAAGCTGGTCCGAACTTCTAGTTTTCATTTCCCGATCAGGACCTACAGGCTAAACTGACAGGTGTCACCGATCTTCGGTGTGAACCGGTGGATTTACCTCAGCCGTAGTTGCCGATCAGACGTTCCCCGATCCTGCCGGGGTGAAGACAAGATCAACATGCTTCGATTTATTGTATTCCAGTATTTTTCGCATAGCTGTTCCTTATGATCTGTTCTGGGCCACATATTCAATGCGGGTAGCCATCTATTTCAATCTGCACAAACGCTGCTTCAGCCTGCGGGCCGAAGAAGGCCCCCTGCGCGGCATCGTCATTGGTCACGCAACTGCAGTGACCCTTGATAAGGTGACTTGCCATGTTGGTGCGGCAGGCCAGGCCATGGTCAGGAAGACGGGCGTGAAGAATGTCCATGCTTTCCTTCGTGGAGATCTTTCCGGTCTCGCAGGATTTACCCCCACGGCGCGCGCAGTTGCAGAAAACCTGGAACTTAATACGCCAAAGGTAGAAGCCATTTCCAGAGAATTGATGTGTAATTGTAGTGCCTTCGGATACGATCCTTATGTAGACTATGGCTTCACATCCAGAACCGAGACACACCGCGGGACCTACATCTGCGCGGCGCGCGGGGCCTATCTCGCGACCGACACAAAGCCGATGATGCTCGAGCCAGAATTGCTGCCCGTCCCTGCCTGAAGCACTGGTTATCCACATGTCTTTGACCTAACGGCCTATCTGCCTCCTGCCTCCCTGACATAGCTGCAGTCTAACGCCACCCACCGTGGGCTGGCATCGTAGATATCACCGGGAGCAGATCATGCCAGCGACAGATAAGGACCTTGCCGAGCATTGGCCCGGCAAAAGCCCCGCCGAGGGCTGCGACATCTTCCACCCCGCCGCCTACCATATGCTCGATGTGGCGGCCTCTGCCGAGGAATTGCTGACGTCCTTCGAGATCCCACAGGGTGCCGCCGATGCGCTGGCCTTGCTGATCTTCCTTCATGATATTGGAAAGATTGGCAATGAATTCCGCGACATGGTGACGGGTGTTAATGTCGATGGCTATGTCTACCGGCACTGGGAACTGTCGGAATGCTGGCTTTTTGATCATCAAGCCAGGATCGCCGCCCATCTCGGTATCCGCCCCCGCGCCCTCTTCCAACTGATTGCCGCGGCCTCAGGCCACCATGGCCGCCCCTCACGGCGCGACATGAATGACGATTACATTCGTATGCGGGACCGGGCGGGTGTACAGGCCGCGGAGGATGCCGCAACGCTCATCGATCGGGCGCTGGCGCTTTGGCCTGATGCAGATCTCTTTGGGATGAGCACCAAGGAAACCAAGCGTTTCTCCTGGTGGCTGGCAGGTCTGACCTCCGCAGCGGACTGGATCGGTTCGAACCAAGAATGGTTTCCGGCACAACATGCGGATCTCAGCTTTGATGCTTACCTCGATGAAGCACGTGTCAAAGCCCGTGCCGCTGTCTCGGCCGCCGGCATGGCGACAACGCCGGTCTCTACGGATCGGCTGTTCGACTTCGAGCTTCGGCCGATGCAGAAAGCCGCACAAGACATCCCCCTGCCCGAGGGCCCCTGTCTAGCGATCATCGAAGATGAAACCGGCGCCGGGAAGACAGAAGCTGCTTTGCTGCTGTCACAGCGCATGCTGGCCGCCGGTAAGGGCTTGGGCCTGTTCTTTGCCCTGCCGACAATGGCCACCTCCGATGCGATGTACGCGCGCATGCGGCAAGTCATCGGCAAGATGTTCGTGGGCACGCCCAACTTGGCTTTGGCGCATGGGCGTGCGCATCTGTCGCGAGACTTCCGAGCGACCATCAACAATGACGCACGCGGTGACAGTGATGTCTCCTGCACGCGCTGGCTGGCCGATGACCGTAGGAAGGTCCTGATGGCTGATGTGGGTGTCGGGACCATCGACCAGGCGCTTCAAGCCGTCATGCCAACTGCTTTCGCCACATTGCGTCTTTTCGGACTGTCACGGCAGATCCTGATCGTCGATGAGGTCCATGAGATGGGCAATCCATACATGGCACGCGAGCTGGAAGAGCTGCTGCGTCTCCATGCCATGCGGGGCGGCTCCGCCATCCTCGCCACGGCCACATTGCCCTTGGATCTGCGGCGACGGCTCATTGAGGCCTTCAACAAGGGCGCCGAGATCACCACGTCTCCTGACCTAGAAGATCCAAGCTATCCGGCTCTCACGCTCTCCTGTGGTGAAACCGTGACGGATTTCCCAAAGACCCCTTCACCAAAGGGTCCTGTGCATGTCGAGCGGATCGCCAGCCAGATGGAGGCCGTGGACCGCGTCGTGGCGCTTGCGAATAACGGAGCCTGTACCCTCTGGGTGCGCAATGCTGTTGATGATGCGATCGCCGCGGTCCGGGAGCTGCGAGCACGTGGGATCAAGGCCCGCTTACTGCATGCGCGCTTCACCCTCTTTGATCGTAAGACGCATGAGCGCGACATCATGAAGATCTTTGGTAAGGAAGGGCAGCCTTACCGGCATAAGAAGGACGGGACAGCCGAGGTTCTCGTAGCAACCCAGGTGGTGGAAAGCTCACTGGACATCGATTTTGATGCAGTGGTCAGCGATCTCGCCCCGATGGCCGCCCTGATCCAGCGCGCGGGGCGCCTTTGGCGCCATATGGACAAGCGCCCTCGCGAGGACCGGCCCGTGGCCGATCCGGTGCTCTATCTTCTCTCGCCTCTACCCCGTACCGACGTCACCGGCAACTGGCTAGACAACGTCATGCCTAAGGGCCGCTGGGTTTATCCCCATCATGATCAATGGCGCACCGCCCATACCTTGCTATTGCGGGGCCAGATCACCGCGCCGGATGATCTGCGTGGATTGATCGAAGCAGTCCATGGGCCGGATGCTTGCCCCCTGCCCGATGAGCTCGTGGCGGCCGAGGCGCGTCGAAATGCTCTGGACGATGTCGAAGCCGGGCGCGCGGCACACCGCATCATCGATGTTGAGGAGGGCTACCGCGCCGGGGGAGATGGCGAGGATGGCGAGCAGTACCCTACCCGCCTGGGCCGCCCGACCATCACAATTCATCTTTTGCGAAAAACGGAACCGGAGGTGGTCACCTGGGCGCGGCGCAAGACACCTGCCTACTCAGAGCTGCAGGTGCCGCTGCACAGGCTTATCGCGATCGACAATCTCCCGCGCATCCCTGATGACATCTTTGCCGCCCATACCGAGAAATGGACGCATTGGAAAAAGCGCGGCACGCGGGTCTTTCTCGTGCCCAAAGATGGCCGGATATGTGCCGGCCTGCGCTATGACCGCAAGTATGGCCTGCTCTTCGAGTGAAGAAATGACCCCCTAACATAGACAATGCGAAAAACGGCGCATAGTTCCATTTGTGAAGGAGATTTCTTGCGTGATTTTCAATCTGATCTTGGACCCTTGGATCCCGGTGGTGACGCTCGACGGTAGCCGCCGCGTAATCCGACCCCATGAGATGATCAGCGCTGATATCCGTGCAGTGGATTGGCACCGCGAAGATCTCAACATCGCCTGTCTGGAATTCCTGGTGGGGCTCAGTTTCGCCGCCCTGGCGCCGGAAGATCTCGAAGAATGGGAAGATGGCCTTGAGATCGAGCCCGAGGAGCTGAAACAGGCATTTGCGCGTCTCGCCCCCGCCTTCAATCTCACCGGCGAGGGTCCGCTTTTCTGTCAGGACCATTCGGTGCTGACCGGCGCCAATGAACTGCCTGCAGATGCGCTGTTTCTCGATTCAGCCGGCGAGAAAACCATTCGCGACAACAAGGACCTCATGGTTTGGCGGTCTCGCTATGATGGGCTGGCCCTGCCTGAAGCAGCGATGGCGCTCTTCGCCTTTCAGACCTATGCAACATCTGCAGGCGTCGGCAAGCGCGTGGGCCTTCGCGGTGGTGGGCCCATGGTGACCCTTGTCATTCCAGGGCAGAACTTCTGGGAGATGGTCTGGGCCAATGTCCCCTATGGTCGCCCGGCAAGGATCGAAGACTTCCCCTGGATGCGTGAAACCATCTCTTCTGCCAAACAGGCTGCCGCCAAGGGCGCCAAGCCTGCAGCCGGGGCAAGCGTGACGCTGCCCATCGGCCCAGAAATGATGGTCGAGACCTTCTTTTCAATGCCGCGACGCGTGCGCCTTAACTGCCAAGAGGGCAGGATGATCTCCTTCCGGGAACAGACCTACGGGACGAACTACGTCGGTTGCCTGCACCCCCTGACCCCCAATTACACCGATAAGAAGACCAAAGACCTCATTCCCAGAAAGGTGAATGTGACCCGTCTTGGCTATGAGAACTGGATCGGTACGATCATCCCCGCGGAAGATGGTGTCGGCCGAGAGCGTGCAGCGAACTTCCGGAGCTTTCAGGAACGGTTTCCCGGTCAGAGCGTCTCGGTTTTAATTGCCGGATGGAACATGAACAAGGCGACGGCCGCCAATTTCATCTCGAGCCAACCCATTCTGCACGATCTGTCTGACCGCGATCAGGTTCTGGTCCGGGGCATGATCAAAGCCGCTGATATTGTCTCCGGCCATACCTATCGCGCGATCAAGGATGCTATGGAGATCCCTTTTGGCATGCGCGTTCAGACCGAGTTTTACATTCGCACCGAGGCGGCGATGGACCGCCTCTGCGCAGGGCTGGCAAAAGGTAGCTCCCGCCAGACGACAGGCGCAGCCTGGCTCGAAGAGATGTGCCGGGTGGCCCTGTCGATCTTCGACGAGATAACCCTGCCCTGCATGACCCAGCGAGACCTCGAGATCATCCCCAAGATCGTAAAGGGACGCCAGGCGCTTGCGATGCGTTTCAACCCAAAAACCCGGTCTAGCGCCCCGCTTCGGGTCTTGCTGGAAATGGATGAGGAGGTCGAAGCATGAGCGGAAAGATCAATCACGGCAAAGTTGCTATGAGCTGGTGGTCCAAGGAACTCGCGGCCGAGACCACAGCCGCTTCTTCTTTACGGGCCCGCCTGCGACGCGCAAAACAACCCTCGATCGTGCTGTCCGAGCGTTCCGTCTATGAACTTGCTCAGCGACTTGAGTTGCGAAATCCACTTCAGATCCACCGCTTGGCCAAAACACTTGGTCGGATCACCCATCACGATAATAAGCCCCTATTGGCGCTTCTCGGGGGCTCCAGCCCCAAACTAAGCCCCAAACGCTTCAACCGCCTCCTGACCATGGAGCTTGATGATGTGGCGCATGGCGTTGGCAATGCGATCGATCTGGCTTCTGGTCGCTGCAATGTCGCGCAGATTTCCCGGGACGTCCTATTCTGGGGTGAACCCGTGCGCTGTCGCTGGTGCTTTGACTATCACAATGTACCGGCCCCAGCCGCGCTGCAGACCACAACCGATGAGGAATTCCCCCTATGACAACTTTCCTGCAGCTTCACCTGCTGACCTCCTATCCGCCCTCCAATCCCAACCGGGACAAGGAAGGGCGGCAAAAGACAGCGCGTTTTGGCGGTACGCCCCGCCTGCGCATCTCAAGCCAGTCCTTGAAGCGCGCAATTCGCGTTAGTTCAAACTTTCAGAGCCTCCTGGGCGGGTCTTTGGGTGAGCGCACACGCAAGATCGGCGAAGTCATCGAGGCACATCTCATCGACAAAGGCGCCAGCCAGGAGGATGCGAAAAATACCGCCAAGGAGGTCTCGAACATTTTTGGCAAGCTGCAGGATGTCGACACCAGCGAGACCGACCGCGTGCGGACAAAGCAGATCGTCTTCATCTCCCCTGCCGAGAAGTTGCGCGCGCTTGAGATCGCGGATCGCATCCATTCGGGTGAGATCGACATTCTAAAGCTCGATAAGGGCAAGGACGCCAAGGCGTTGCGCGAGATTGGCAAGGAGATGCGCAACGAAGTTCTCGGCACCGCCGATGGCGCTGTGGACATCGCCATGTTCGGCCGCATGCTGGCCGGGGCCACGGAATACAACCGCGAAGCTGCGGTTCAGATCAGCCATCCCATCACGACCCATACGGCAGTCAGCGAAGATGACTTCTTTGCCGCCATGGATGACCTGCAAAATCCCGATGACCCAGAGGGCGCCGGCGCCGCCTTCATCGATGATGCTGAGTTTGGCTCCGGGGTCTTCTACATCTATGCCTGTGTCGATCTCGACTTGCTGCTGCGCAACCTCGGCGGTGATCAGGAGTTGGCTGCCAAGAGCGTTGAAGCTCTGATCCAGGCGCTGCCCACGGTGTCTCCTTCGGGCAAGGCGGGTGCCTATGCGCATCACCCGCGCGCCGGCTATATGCGCCTAGAGATCGGCAGCCAGACCCCCTTTAATCTCTCTGGAGCCTTTTCGCGTCCGGTTTCCCAGCAACCCCTCATGGAAAGCTCGATCGAGATCCTTGAAGAGCATGCGCGCCGCAATGAGGCAGCCTATGGCATGGCCCCGGATGAGACTGTTGTCATGGACGTCCATGCAGGCACGGGCACATTGTCCGATCTTAAGGTGGCGGCCCTGAAGGCGCTGCAACGCATCTGATGGACCGCTTTCTCGTCTTCACCCTCTCGGCCGGCATCGCCTCAATGGGCAGCAACGCGGGCAATGAATTTCGCGGCACGCTTGGCTGGCCCGGACGCAGTGCCATACTGGGGCTCATTGCTGCTGCCCGCGGCATTGACCGTCTGAACGCCGAGGGGCAGGAAATCGTGGCTTCGCACAGGGTTGCAGTGGGCATCCACGACATGGGCGCCTCCTTCACCGACTTCCATACAATTCAGTCCGTCCCACGCGCAGCGGTGAAGCGCCCGGCAACCCGCGGAGATGCCCTGGCATTGGCCCAGGCCAAGGGCGCGACAGAGACGACCCTGACCCGGCGCGATTACCGAACGGATGTGCTCTATTCGGTGGCTCTATGGGATGGCGATATCGAGGTGGCCCATGACGCTCTCCTGAAGCCGGCATTCCATCTCTATCTGGGGCGCAAATCCTGCCCGCTGAACGCGCCACCCGCGCCTCGGTTAATCGAGGCGGCCGATCCCGGCGCGGCGCTGCGCGCGGCCGTGCTGCCTTACTGGAAGCCAGACCCGCTTCTCAGCATCGCATCAGATCCTCACCCTGCCCTGCAGGGCCGGCAGATCACCCGCAATGATGATCCCACATGCCGGAAGCGGTGGGAGTTCAGAAACCGGACCGTAACGGTCCTCGATGTCGCTCAGGAGACCTAAGCTATGTACCTGTCCCGAATGACGCTTTCGCGCACGCCTTCCATGCAGGCCCTGTCAACCCTTTTGGATCCTGCCCATCAAGGCGCGGCCCTGGATGCCCATCACCGTCTGGTCTGGTCGGCTTTCAATGAACGCGGCGTTGGCAAAAGGGATTTCCTCTGGCGCCGCGACACTGACGGAGGGTTTTATACACTCTCAGCGCAGGCCCCGTCCTCCTCGGATTTCTTTGAAGAGATCAAGACAAGGAACTTCGATCCGGTACTCTCATCCGGAGACAGGCTCAGCTTCACCCTGCGGGCCAATGCCACGCGCAGCGTTGAGACACCCGGTGATATCGCGCCCAATGGAAAGCTGCGGCGCCGCAAACATGATGTCGTCATGCATGCTTTGCGCGGATCAAAAGACCGCGCGGCCGAGCGCGATGATCTGGTGCAAAAAGAGGGCGCGGCCTGGATTCAACGCCAGGGTCATCGGTTGGGATTTGAAAGCCTCAACTGTCAGGTCGAAGCCTATACCCAGATGACAGTGCCGGCGGGACTGGGTAAGCGCAAAGGGCAGCCGCATTTCGGCGTTCTCGACCTCAGCGGGATCATTGAGGTGACCGAGCCTGAGCTTTTCTTGGCCGCTCTTAAGACCGGCTTCGGGGGCGCGAAGTCCTTCGGCTGCGGCATGATGATGATCCGGCGGGCTTGACCAGGTGGAACGGTAAGGATCGACGGTGGTGAGAACAGGTGCTACCGAAGGATGGCACCCCATTATTCACAAGGTCTCTCCTGCATGAAATATTTCCTCCAAGCTGCCGCGTTTCTCACCCTGATGGCGGCGCCAGCCACAGCCCAGTCATTCAATAGCGGCAATGCTCTTTTCGAGTCCTGCTCAAAGCAAAGTCAGGCTTACTGCGGTGGCTATATCATAGGTGTCTTCGATGCAGCAGTCCCCGTGCTGAATACAGGGGCCGATGTAGATGGCTTCAAATTCTGCGCTCCTATAGAGGTCACTCAAGGTCAGATCACAGATATTGTGGTGAACTATTTACGTGCAAATCCACAGTTTCGGCATTTCAACGCAGCCTCGCTTACCTTGTCAGCCCTTTCGAAAGCCTATCCCTGCCGGTGAAACCCACTGAGGTTCAGGCGACCTTGCGGATCTCACGGACCCAACCGTATCGGCCGCGCTCGAACTTCTCGATGTCGCCCCGTGCCACGAGCTCGCGCAGCAGCCTGTCTATCAGGTTCTCCGATAGAGCAACGGCGATACCCAGGCGCACATCTTTTCGCGTGAAGCTATCCAAAGGGAAGATATGGGCGCGCACCATGGCTAGGCAGCCCTCGAAGTTTTGGGGTGCCGGCCCAAAGCGGCCGTTCGATTGCTTGGCGATCAACTCAGCATTCACGGCCGACTTCAGAATGTCTTCGACATAGCGGCGCGAGAGCTTCATCTTCGGGCTGGCAAGCAGATCTTCCTTCGAGAAGTCGATACCGCGGCGGAGACGAAAATTGATCAGCTCAAGAACATGGGACCGGCGCTTTTCGCGCCGTGGGGCCTCTTGGTAGAGGCGCACCAGTCCTTCTGTCATGATATGCATAGATTAAACGCCCCGGGGTTCTCTATTGATACAATATGGACTGCGAAAAACCATAGCGCAAGATCAACATATATTTGTTTGCTAGGCCATTGTCATTGCGAATTTCACGCTTAGCGATGATCTTGAACATGAAATAGGAGATATGACCCATGCAAGACTACAAGATCTACACCACCGAACATGACCGGGTCGTTTCAGCGTCCTTTTACAAGGATGATCTCCTCGAGCGTGATCCGGAGAACTTGAATAAGATGAAGCAAACGCTTGCACAATTCGCGAGTGGCGCCGAGATCGAGATCATGGTTCCCGAAGTGCCACGCACCTTCCTTCTGGACTGTTCGGGATCGATGCGGGGCAAGACCATTGCCGCCACCGTCACAGGCATGGTTGAGATGGGCGACGCCTTGCATGCGGCCGGTACCCCTTTCGAGATCTTGGGCCACACCACCTCGGCCTGGAAGGGTGGCCGTCCTCACAAGGAATGGATGGAGCAGGGCCGCCTGCCCCTGCCCGGACGGCTCAATGAGCTTCTGTTGATTACCGTGAAGACGCGCGATGAGCACTGGCCTGATGTACGCGACAATGTCTATGGACTACTTCACCCGGGCCTGCTCAAAGAGAACATCGACGGCGAGGCGATCACCTGGGCGGCCGAGCGCATGCGTGAGCATGAGACCCCGGGTCAGTTAATTGTCTGCTCTGATGGTGCGCCCATTGATGACGCCACCCTGGCTTTCAACGATATGAATCTCCTGAAAGACCATCTCATCAAGGTTTTGGAGCACGAGACATCCAACGGATTGGATATCGGAACTGTATCGATCGATATTGGCCAAGGCTTTAACCCTTCTGCTTATCCTGATGCGCAGAAGGCTTTGATGCTGGATACCCGCAGCCACTCTGAGAACACAGCGTCTCTGCTCCAAGCTATGGGGGCTGCGATGGCATCGCATGAGCGTCAACTGGATGCTGAGGAAGATGCGCTCTCAATCTAATCCACGCCGCGGAGAAAGACCTTGGCGGAAGAAAAAATCAGGCTGGCGCAGGCTGCGCCGGCTCAGGCGCCTTGATCGCATAGTAGATCGACAGATGATCAGCAGCATTGGGGATCAGTACACCGCTATGTGGATGAACCAACTCGCCCGTCTCGTCGAAATGGGCGAGGTCTTCCTCTTCGATGTTATATTCATCATCAAACTCAAAAAGCATCGCCCAGCGTTCAAGGCTGTCGTTCTCTTTTGCAATCTCATGAAGAAACTCACCGATCTCTGGAGTGACAGGAACGCCCAGCTTCTTTGCAAAAAATCTGGGGTCCAGCATCTTATGTGCCTCAGGATTCAGGGTATCGATGACAGCCAGTAGCTTCTCTTTTGTCACGTTCTCAGACATTCATTTTCCAATTCAGGTAGGCATTATGGAAACACGATAAGCGTTATTTTCGCAATGTCCAATTCTATGGTCTGTTTATCCGAAGATGGGTGCGCTGGCGGCCTATAGGCCAGCTTCGGCAATCGCGCGGCGGGCCTGTAGCGCTTTATTGCCCTGGGAAGTGCTCTCAACACCCGCGATGAAATCTGAATGGTACCCACGTGCCGATCCGGAGGGGTGAACGATATGCACCCAGGTGGCGCCCCCCGCTGTGTAGGCGACCTCCGGCGCAGAGGGATGAATGGTGAGGTCTTTATGTACATTGGCGATTGTGCTGCGCACACGTCTGATATGATCCGGCGCGTTTCCGAGCACCAACACGAGACGCAGACGATTAGGAAGATCGGATAGAAACTGCTGGGTACAGTTCCGGGGGAACTTCCCCAAATGCGCTGATTTATAAGCCTTGCCGACCAGGGTCGAAGCACTTGACCAGCCGACCGGTTCGTTTGTCTTTTTACTGATTTTCTTATCCCAAGCCGCCAGGGTGCATCGGATGATCGATCCCCAATGCCAGTCCTGCTGATCTTTCGAAAACAGCGGATCGATGTCTTTGACCTCCATAGCCAGACCAAGAGATTTCAGAATGGCATGCAGCTCATCTCGACTGTCGGCAAAAGCCACCTTCTCATAATCTTCATCATCCACCGCATCAGCCATGGCATTTGCCTGCGTGAACCCCTTGGTCTGACCAAGGACCATGATTTTGGGGTTCTGAGATCCCCAGGCGCCGGGATTGTTAATGACCTGAAAGCTCTGGGGCATCCGAAAGGAGAGCGTATCCTTGACCACCTCGGCATCAGCGTCTGTACCTTCCCAGCACCGGCGACAAGAAATCCGACCATGGCAGGGAAGTGACGTCATATTGCTCTCTTTGCTTTGCGTGGACGGATCGTAAACACATGGCTGCAGGATGCGCCGAATGCAATCACTCATGGCGCTATATTCGCAAGCGTAACTGACCTATGGCGCGGGCGCATCACTCTCGGCATCCAGATCCGGCACCACAAATGGCACTTTGCCTAGCTGGGCGATGCGATGCGCCTTCTCATGTGCCGCATAGCCGGCTGGAGAAAATCCCATGCCGGCCCAGTTCTGCGTCGGGCATCCACCGAGAATATCGGCCGCGGCATTGATCATCAGCGCTGAACGCGCAGCGCCACGCGCGCCGGGCTCCACCCAGACCTGAGACCGGACATGTAGAAGCCCTGATAGGCGCCCTGAGGGTCAAAGAGACCCATCGTGGCCTCAGGCTCCCAATCGTTAAGCCACCGCGCCTCCCAGCCCTCAGCGTCGCGCGCCACTACGGGAAGCTCAGTGCCCTCTTCTACCAGAGACTCCACAAGATGCTCATAGTTCTCATCGGTGCCATCAATCTCGAAGACTTCTGTCACAATGGCGGGGCCCACATAGGTATCAATATCGAGGTCCCAAGGGTCTCGGGTCATGGCCGAGCCGTCCCGCATCTGATGAATCTGATCCGATGAGAAGACCATCCAAGAGATCGACCCGGGATCCTCGTGCCTGTTCACGTAGCGCAGGCCATCGTAGCCGGCCTCGCGCAGAACCTCGATGAGATATTCCTCCTGGGTGCCAGGCTCGAGCCCGCGCATCTCCTCAAGCAGATCTCCGAGAAGGCCCGGATGGGATTGCTCAATGATATCGGCAATATGCTCGGGCGAATGATCGTCGTCGACATCCTCTACCGTAAGCGGGTTCTGGATATCGAGGTGAGCCGATATCCACCGCGCATTCTCATCGGGCAGACGGCTGCGTGCCGCGGCCCTGGTCCCGAAGTGGGTGAAAGGCGCAATTTCATCGACCTCATAGGTCGCATGGGTTGCATGGTGTACAAGCTGCAGAGCGCCGGTCTCCCCGCGCACCGCAGTTGTTCTCATCTTTTGCCGAAACCTATCGTCCAATGTCATCACCTCGCGATCCTGCCCTCAGGATCATCCGGGCTTGTGAAAGTGCAAAGCTTCAACAGGGCTCTGGCGTTTCATCCATGAGCTTGTCCAAGGCACAACCGATGCTAAATCGAACATCTTCCTGGGTGATGTCTTCGTCTGGGAGGCGCCGCATGATCGCTTGGGAGGTCCAAATGTCATCGTGCCATTTGAACCCGCCCTCAAGTCCGTGGTATTTTGTGACCCCGGTCAAGGTGCGGCTGTCGTAGTCAAATCGCGGCGTCTGAGAGAGATGGAAGATCCCCAGAGGAGAAAGACGTGCCTGCCTATTTGTTGATGAACCCACTGCCACCTCAATTATCATGTCCATGTCATCACAGGGCTCAATGCCGTAGAGGCGATGAAGTTCGGCCTTTTCATTCGATGTTTCGGCAACAAGAAACCGCGTTCTTTTATCGTCGTTGCTGGCGAGTTTCGTAAGGGTCCGGAGGAATGCCTGCTCTGCTCGCCTGTCGAGCAGCCAGAGGGCTTCCTCTTCAAACTCACCGCGCGTGAATGCCGCACATATGCAGGTCCGAACCCCATCGGCCTCGATATAAATGCCGCCGCTCAGAGGATGCGCTTGTGCAATATCCAGCATCTGCTGTTGGGTCGCATCGCGATCTGACCCCTCAATGCGGTCCATCCGAGATTCAATGACTTCCTGAACAGACCCTCGGCAGACAATGACATCGTTGGGCGCCTTTTTACTATGAAGGGTGAAGAGTTCGTTGATGCTGCCATCATTGAACTCAATAGAGGAGAAATCCCACTGCCCATCCTTCTTCGTGGCTGAAAAAACGAAGCTGCCATCGCGATCAGGGACCCCCGGTTCGGTATAGGCATATTCATCTTTAGACACTTTGGTCAGCACGACCCCTGTATCAGCGAAATCTTTCATAGTGGGTCCTCGGCTTGGTTTTCTGACCGATATTGGATTGTCATCGCGAAAGGTGAAAGACCTACCCCGGCTCAGGGGTTTCGCGGCCGATATTAGACAACGCGTCATCAATGCGAGACCGGCAATCCTCTTGCTGAATATCCGCAGACGGAAGACGGTGCATGATGGCCTGAGCATTATAGATATCGGCGTGATAGTGACAACCACCGCATAGGTCCTGATATTGAGACACGCCGGTCAGAACCCCACTGGTATAGTCAAAGCGCGGTTCTTTGGATATTTGAAAGACGCCGACAGGATGAAGGAAAGTTACATGACGACGCGCGCTATCTCGGCTCACATCGACCTCTACGATCAAATCCATATCGTCTCGCAGCGAAACATCGTGCCGGCGCGCGAATTTGGCTTTATCTCGCTCATCGTCGAGCACCAGGAAACGCGTATTTCTGTCGGTGTTATGGGACAGTACCTCCGCGGCCATAAAGATCTCCTGTTCAGCCCTGACATCGAGAACCTCCGAGGCCTGCGCATCGATCTCTGCGGGGGTGAATGCGTCGCAGAGAGAGGTGACTTTGCCGTCAACCTCAATCGAGAGCCCGCCGCTGAGCGGATGGGCCGCACCTACCTTAACCATGGTTTGGCGCGCGCGGTCATCATCTGTCTCTTTCACGGTCTCCATGCGCTGCCCAATCACCGAAAGAACAATGTGTTTGGGAATGCTTGACGGCCGCGCCTCCCCATCCAGATCGAAACGATAAATGCCACCGATCCCGCAATCCTTCGCCTCGGTCACGTCGAAGTGCCAACCGCGCTCAGTGCCGCGGATTTCAAAGGCCAGGCTGCCATCTCGTGAGGGGAAGTCAGCATCTTTGCGCTTGAATGTGCTTTCCGCTGCCTGTTTTAGCACGACGCCTGTTGAAGGTTTTCCACTCATGGCCTGTCCTATTCTTATTTTTCTGTTCTCTGCGCGCTCTGCCGAGACTACCCGCGCTTTACCCTATCCAATTCCTGGTACCCGATAAAACACATGAAAGCGGCAATCATAGGAATGATGAAGTTGCCAATCATCAAGGCCAGAACCGTGATCACGGCCGCAATAGCCCAGCCGGTATAGACCGCAATGCGGGTGGCCTTGGCAGGTGCCATCCAGAACCTCAGGATGCCGCGCCAGATCCGGCCCCCGTCCATTGGAAAGAGCGGGATGAGATTGAAGACAGCCAACATCGTATTGACCAACACGATGGCATAGAGGCCGGTCATGATGGGCGCAGCTGCGGCGCCAAGGAACATCGGCAGCAGGGTCATCAACCCCATGCTGAGCGCGATAATCACCAGGTTCACCGCCGGCCCTGCAGCCGCAATCAAGATTTCATCTCGCGCGGTTTCATCAGTGGCATTTATTTGAGCAAGCCCACCCAGAGGCGTCAGCACCACATCACCTGTTTGAAAGCCCAGCCTTTTTGCCATGGCGATATGGCCAAATTCATGCAGGACGATGCAGAAGAAGATCACAGCCATGTAGCTCAGCGCCATGCTGGCAGCAGAGAATTGCCCCGACAGCAGCTCCGGCCCCGCAATGAGAAGCGGTAAAAGAATGAACGTCGGATGCAGGAAAACCTCTGTTCCGCGCCATTCGAATAATCTGATCTGCTGTATGCCCAAGTCTGTTCTCCTTTGTTCCTATATGAGAGCCGCCGGGCAGCGGGGCAAGGCAGCGTAAGCAGTTATCCACACGCCGTTTTTTCGCATCACTGACATAACATAGCAGCAACGCGAAAATGGATAGTGCAACATGCCTCAGAAATACGGAATTCCAGATGAGCTCATGGAGCCAGTCAGCCTCTATGCCCCCGAACAGCTGACCTTCATCCGGACGGTCGGCAAGAAGCATGGTCTCTCTGATGAGGAGATCGAAGCCAAGCAGCGCGGATACAGTCGCGGACTTGCCGATACACGTATCTGGCTCTCCGAACCGGGGCAGATCGAAGGGTACCGCAGGCTGGCTCTGGCGGGCATCGGAGAGCATAAAACGCTGGCCTATGCGGTGACAGAAGGTGGCGGTCTCATTCTGTCAGAATGCGCCTTGGAGGGGTTAAGAGATATCCCCTTTGGTGAACTCGTCCAAGGACTTATCGAGGGGGCGCCCTATTGGAAGACGGGGACGTCGCATTGGCTCTCATTCGATATCAATCACTATACGAGAGAAGCTCAATGGTTGCGCGGGGTCTTGGTCGACACCCGGTTGCAAAGCCTGCGCGAGGGCGACTGGGGATCAGACGTGCAGAATGGCTTTTACGCGGAGATGAAAGGAACGATCGTTTCGCGCGCCGGCAGAAACGGGGGTGGCATTCGAAAAGCCATTAAAGACGCTTTGGACCCCGATATCGTCAAGGCTGCCTGGGGCGCTCGGGCCACGGATCTGGCACATCTCACCTGGTTTTCGGGCACAAGCGATGAAGGGATTATCGATACGACAGATCCGGATGTGCTCCGGTCGCGGCAGAAATGCCGCTTGCAGGCTTTCAAGGCCTACCCCTCCCTTCTTCCCATCCTGCGCCTGGCGAAGATCACCGAGGTGATTGATGAGCAAGAGCCCCTCCTGCAAGCTTTGAGCGCCATTACGGAACTTCCCGAAGCGAAGCTGAAATTGCTCCACGGCAAAGGGGCTCAGGCGATCGGCAAACCCCTCCAATCAGGGCGGCCGCAAATTGAGCTGGTGCATAACCAGGCTGCTGCTGCGCTGCGCGGTCTCCAATACGTCGATGAGACATCGCTCCCGCGCCGCGGATCGGATTGGCAGAAGCTCTGGCGAACGTCGGATGCAGTTGATGAGGTATTCTCCCTGATATCCCACAGCTTCAATCTGACCGAAGAAGACAGACATGCGCTGCGCGCAAAGCGCGAAAATACGCGGCGCACCTATTTGCCGCGCCATCAGACCTTCGAGGAAGATTTTCCTGAAGTGGCGTCTCGGCATTACAAGGACATGATCAGGAGTGTTGCGACAAAGCTTATTATCCCGGCTGTGTCCTTGAACCTCCCTGAGGGTGGTAGCTCACCTCAGACCCAGATCAGCATCACTCTGGAAAAGGAGATGCTCCTGAGATCATCTTTCAAAGACATTCAGGCTGCCTCGTCGAGATGGCATAGAAACCTTGCCAGGATCGAAGATAACCTGGGCAGCGCGAAGTGGGGTGGGATCGAAACATCCTGGAGGGCCCTCCTGAGTGATCGACAGATCGAAGGATATGATGTCCATGAAGTCACATCCGACCATGAGTTGACCCGGCGCGGCCGCACCGAAAACCACTGCGTGGGAGGCTATGGCCCCATGATCAGGGCGGCTGGATCCAAGAACGCCTTCTCACTCATCTATGCGGTTGATGGCGCGCAGGCATCGCTGTCAACGATCGAGATCAAGGTGACGATCGACAACGACAGCAAAGCCAGTTTTGCGGTTCATCAGAACATGGGCGCATCCAATGCACCACCGCATGCCGATGCCGAAAAAGTAGCAGCAGAGCTCGTCAAAGAGCTCGAGAAGATGAGCCCGGAACGGCTGGAGACATATCGAAAGCGCATTCGGGAAGTCGAGCAAAGCCGACATAAGGTTTTTCAGGATTTCACACCCACCGAGCTTCACTGCGGCGTCGGCTTTACCAGACCTGGATACCTTCAGGCCGCTTGGGATGAGATGCATGAATACCTCCCACGATCGCTCCGGAAGGCTGGTCTTGAAGAAGTTGCGAGAAACTTTACCTCTCAGGAATTGGTGGCACAAGCCAGGCTGTCGACGGCGCGCAGCCAACAAAAGGAGCGTGCGGATAGTCTTTGCGATATCTACGATGAATATGAACACGACATGATAGAGGCCATGCCGTTTTGATGGATACCTCCGCACAGCATCAGGGCAGGTCAGAGCCGCTCCCGCCTGCCCTGCGCCTCAAGATACATCTTGAGGACCAGATCCTTCTTTCGGCAGAAAGCCGATCAGAAGCGGGCGTGCTGTCTTTCGAGGATGACCAGTATCCCGGCGTCTGGCACGATGCGGGGCGTTTGATCTCATCTTTGCTGGCCCCTGCACATTTCTCTCTCGTGGAACGACTGGACCACATGAGCCATCTCAGACTGAGGATCTCGCTTGTCGCCGAAGAGACGCTCGAGCTGCGCTTGAATGATGCAGGCACAGTGATCCTCACAGATAACTACTCCTGGTGGCTTCCACTCGACCAGGCGACCCTGGGCGACATCCTGGAAGACACTGGCATGGACAAATATGCTGAACCTATCAGCGTAGATAATCCTTTCGGTGCGATCTCCTGAGACCATCGGATAATTTATGCCATTGCCGTTTTTCGCATCTACCTTATACTCCACGTTATGGAAATGACCGCGGACATCATCGGCTATCTGGGCCTTCTCATCACCCTTGTGAGCTTCAGTCTCGCAAAGGATGAGCTATTGCAGAAGCTCAACTTGGTCGGATGCCTGCTCTGGGCTGTCCATTTTGGGGCTATGGAGCAATGGTCTGCCTTTATCATGCTTGTAATGGCTTCCGCCATGGTCGGCAGCTCGATCGCGGGCATGAAGGCTTTGACCAATATGGTCTGGATGCTGAACATCCTCATCATTCCCGTCACGGCAATGATGATCCTCAGCGGCGGCGCGGCCTGGCCGGCAATTCTGCCTGTCCTAGGCGGGTTCTTCATCAACACCGGCGTGTCGAAATGCCGTGGCAATGCTATGACCTACACGATCATGGCGGGCATGATCGCATGGATCGCCGCGGCCGTAATGATGGAGTCGATCCCGGCGATCATCGCCAATCTGCTCAATCTTCTGGCTTTGCTGTTCCGTGAATTCACCCGGATCCGGAAAGCCTCCAAAGCCGGCGCCGCCGATGGCGGCACCGTCTCGGCTTGATCAGCATGATTAGAACTGGCCGACCTGCTCAACCTGCTTGGGCGTGATGACCGGCAGAACCGAACAAGCGCCTTTCTCGAGCAGGATACGGTTTTTCAGACTGCCTTCCTTGTCGAATAGGCGGTAGGCCACGGCCGTCTCCTTGTTCATTTCGATCAACAAAGGCGTCTGTTTGGCGCAGGTCAACGCATCTTCAGAGGCGATGAAGAACAGCTCCTCAGGGACTTCTTTGAAAAGCTCCGGGTTCGCGCGGAGATCGAAGGTGAAGACATTGTCTTCCACATCATAGGCGGTCTCCATGATCAGACCTGATCCGCTTTTGATCGGCGTCGTTGCATTCAGCTCCTCGGCGGTTTTGATGAGATCTTGGTCAGTGGCGCTCAGCGCGCCGGCAGTGCTGTCGGTATCAGACCGAAGGAAAAGCGACAGGCCGCCCACCATCAATACGACAGAGAGGGCCAGATATGCCCCCGCGATCAGGTCGCCCTTATCAACATCGGTTGTCATGGGTGTGTGTTCCTTGTGAAAATGATTTCCACGAAGACTATTCGTTGCCCATAAAATTCTAAGGTCTCACAGGACGGCTTTATGTGGATAACATCTCCTTTACGGCTCGACGGTCTCATCCATGTCCCTGCACTCATGCGCACGCATGCTGGTGCGGTGAATGTTTCGCGCGGCCTGCACGACAATCTCCGGCAAGGGGTATCCAAATTTCATCCGCGGCGCCGTGGTCTTGCACAGCGCATGGGCGGGATCGAGACCTCGGCAGACCCACCGCAAGGCGGTGTTCCGATCCGTGTCCGGCATATACATGATGGCACGCAGTGGCTCGCTTTCATCCCCGTGTGCTGCCTGCGTATGGGCAACAAGATGTTTCGGCGCGACCCGAGACCAATCATCCTGACCGCTTTTCAGCATCTCATACATCGCACTGTCCAACCGGGGCGCCCAGCCATTAACCTGCTCGATTTCCTTTCGCAGGCCCTCCGTCACTGTCTTGGCCCCCACCTCAGCGTCCACCTCTTCAGCACTGGCGGCCACGGCAATCTCAGGCCGGTTCAGCTTCAGCGAAGGGCAATGCCAGCTAGGTCGGCCTTTGGGGAGGGTCTCATGTGCGCATTGACCAAAGTCTGCGGTATAGCGCGCGTTATAGGCCTGGGTTTCCTCCAGCATCGTTGACGGATCATATTTCAGGACGCCCTGCTCGAATGTCTTGCGTCCGAGCCCAAGAGCGCTCGACAGAAGGTATACATCGTCTGACCTGAAGCGCAGCCCGCCAAGCTCGCCGGTGGTCTTGCTCAAATTGGGGCGTACACGCAGTCCGGAAGCCTCGACGCGCGCCATGAAATCCGTGAAGGACTGAGCCTGGTCGAACGCTTCCTGGACCTTGTCGCGCAGGGCAAGGCAGGCTTGATCATGCCTCTGTTGGTCCCTGTTGCGCTGCAGGTCCTGGGGGGCCTTGTCAGGGGTCTTGAAGGGCGTTGCTGCCTGAGGGCGCAGGTCCGCCTCCCCACCCGGCTTTCGAGCTGCAGACGGCCGCGGCTGGGCTTGGGACATCAGAGGCACAATATCGATGTCAGGCTGCCCGCGTAGACGCGCCACAACCGCCGCAAGGATCGCGGCATCGAGCAGAGCGCCGTGGATTTTCCGATCCGGGGTCACGATTTCCAGCTTCTCAACCAGAAGGTCTAGTTTTGCGGGCCCACGGGGGAACCTGCGCTCCGCCAAGCGGATCGTATCACGCCACTGGTTGTTGCCCGGCGGCACAAGGCCAAGGCGCTCCATTTCGGCTCTGACAAAGCGCTGATCGAAGACCGAGTTATGCGCCAGCACGGGATCTGCGCCAATGAAATCGAGAATGCCCTGCGCGTGGTCTGCAAACAGAGGCTGACCAGTTAGCATCTTTCGTGATAGACCATGAACCCGTTTGGCAGCCCAGTGAACGTCGCAACATGGATCGAAATAGGAATGGAAGATGCGCCCCGTGGCCGCGCCGTCGACCAATTCGATCATGCCAATCTCGCAGATGCGATCGCCATTCTTGGCACTGCCCCCGGTGGTTTCCGTATCAAGTACGATCTCTCTCATATCCTGTGCCCTTATTATCTTTGTTTAGGATAGCCTTGCGCCGTGAAAGTTGCTTCACTTCCGACTGTGTAATCCTTGAGATGACAGCGGGGTTTGTCTGGGTTAAGAAAGCGGCGCTTCAAGATCCTCATAAAAGAACCCTGCCCTATGTCTGGAAATCAGATCGATTTCAAAAAGCTGATCAACAAGGCGCGGTGCTACCCGGATATGGCGACCTGGCGTATGGAGCACCCTGCGAGCTACTATACCGCGGCAGAGCATAACATCATTGAGCGACCGGAGATTTCCCGTCATATGGACCTCGAACTCCGGGCCAGAGTGACATTTGACGATGTACTCAACGACCTTCGGTTCTACACCAGCCAAAGAAGCTGGCGTGATAGATCTCCTGTAAACTTCTGGGCGGCCTGGGCCAACGGATGGCTTAGCCATCCCGATGTCGAGGCATGTGTACCCAATAAGCTGGCCAGCGACCGTCTTTGGAGTTTTGAGAAGGTCTGTGATGAAGCTCGGAATTTCAAAGACATGGAAAGCTGGCGTGTCGGACACAGGCCCTCCTATCAGGCGGCGAAACGCAACCTTTGGTTGGGGCAGCCCAAGCTCTTGGAGGTCCTGGGCGTCACCGACACTGCCAAGTTCTCGCCCGCGGAGATCTTGATCGAGAACCCGCGCCTGCTGATCAGCAGTGCAGACATCTCCAAATCCCCCGACCCTGATAAGACTCGCGATGATCTGCAGCAGGCTGTCAGTGATGGGCGACTGTATGAGATCGATGAAGACCTCTACGTCAAAGGGCATTTGAGAGAACGCGCGCCAAACCTTTTGCCTGAGTTCATCGCCAATGCAATGGCGCGTGAGCTCGGGTGGCACCTAAAGCCCAGCTGCGAGCAGATGGCATATGAATTCGGTATGCCCCATCTCGCCAAACGTCGTATGGGATTTGAATCTGACGAGCGATCGATGCGCGTCGACCTTTGCAATATCTCCCGTAAAGGTCATCCAATGCTGCTCATCCGTAAGGTGCCGCGCTACCGAATGGAGCTCGGGGACAACTATGAGGATCGCCTGCTGCGGGCGCTGATGGCTGTGCCTCAAGACAAGCTCGACCAAGAAGTAGACAAGGCCATCGATAAACTCACAGGCGCACAGCTTTTGGTCTTACGTATTTCCCTGCGCGGGATCTCTGGTCCTGTCCGGCGGTCGATTGAGCGGTCATTGCGATGAAAAAAGCCCCGCAATCTGAAGATCACGGGGCGAGTTATTGAGGCAAGGGGCTAAGGTAGGCAAGTATCCTGGGACAAGCCCCTACTCAATTGGTAGATTGCGAATTTCAGCAATGCAACTGTTTTCTTACATCTCCGGCTTGACTGTGACATTCATCATTTCGCCAAATGCGGCCCAGTCCCCCATGAAACCTGCAAAGACCATTCCCAGTGAGAGCGGTGCCTCTGGTGCAATGCTGACGGAGGCGCCGCCGTTGCGAACGGCTTCGAACCAGCTTGCCACCATCTCGCCTTTGGTTGGGCCGAGATTGCTGGAAACCATAGGTCCGATTAAGCTATAATGGTCCAATCCGAACTCGCTCCGGGCATAGGCGCCAATGCCCTGATCATCGAGCGTCAATTTCGCCGCGGCGATGGAGATCGGCATAGTCATCATCAATGCGGATGGACCTGAGCTGGCCAGGCCTTCGTCCATTCCATCCATGACTAAATGCAGTTCCAGCTCCGAATGGAGCAGGTCAGAGCTCTCGATATCTAGCCCGAAGTGAATGTTTTCGCTGGCTTTCTGATAGACCGTCAGGAAGTTTAGATCGCGCCCTTGCGCAAGAAGTTCAGAGCCCGTGACCATCTGAGCCATTTGTCCGGTGATCTCTGCACCAGCAATTTTGAAAGCACCTTCCGCTTTCGTTTCACGCAACGCGTTCCAGATTTTCGGAAGTGAAAACTTGCTGAAGTTGATGTTATTTACATCCCCCTCTGCCCGGATGAGATCACCTGCGAGTTCATGGTATCCAGAACCTGCGAGGGCAGCCATGGACTTCACATCGACGAAGGACGAGGAGGTAATGCTGTCGATACGTGCCTGCTCCGCGCCGCCATAGCCGAAGACAAGATCGGTGATGGCCAGGTCTGCTTCAAAGTCACGCGAGAGGTCGGTCACCGGATGGTCGGCCCGCATAGGGCTGAAAGCGCTCAGCTTGACAGAGGCGAATTTAGTTGAGGCACCGTTTTTCTCAACACCAGAGAACCCTGAAATTGCAAGTTCCATGTCGACGATGCAATTCTCATCAGGGGCCACGACATCATAGCGGCCACTCAGGCTCTCGATCGACAGGGTGGAACCGGCCGCATCAATCGAAAGCGCCTCGGCGGACATATCGAAAGGTGCGTCGAACTTGGCGCAGACTTCAGGGGTGATGATTGTGGGCCCAGCTTGAAGAGTCTCGAAAAGATCATTGAAGACGGCACGATCGAATGTCAGGTTGATGCCTTCGAAGGACGTCATGTCGCCATTGGACTTTGCCATCTTGCCGTCAGCCATCATGAGCGAGGTCAGGTTTGCCTTCTCGCTGATGGTCATCTCCGCAACTTCGGCTGTCCAGTTGCCACGGGTAAAGACAAGCCCCGTATAGGTTTCACCGGCGCCGGAGACGTCTTCCCCCTCCGCAGTCCAGGTCATCCCTTTCGGGGTCATGCTATCGAGGATCGGGCCCGCGAAGACCGGCACCGCTGTGCTGGCCAGGATCGTGCCGAGAAGGAGTTTCTTCATGTTGTCTGCCTTTAGTAAGAGGGATGAGGTCTGACAAACAAGATATGGCGTTATTTTTCGCAATGAAAGGGTGCGGAGGGAAGAGGCAGCAGAAACCTGCTGCCTCCGGGACAGGTCAAGCGACCTTCAGTGCTTCGGGCGCGCCGCCATTAGCGACATGTTCTTTGAACCAGTCCGGGCGACGCCCCTTGCCGGTCCATGTTACATTAGGATCCTCTGGGGAGCGGTACTTTGGCGCTGACGGTTTTTTCGGTGCCTTCGCTTTGCGCTTACCCTTAGCCCTTACCTTCTTCGCTTCGGTGCCAATCTTACCTTCCTTTTTTAGGTAGGCAACAAACTCCTCAAGGGTCACGCCGCTGGCGTCAAGAAGCTTTTTGACATCCGAAAATACTTCGGCACTTTTCCTGTCCGGAAATTCATCATGCGCCTTTTGAACTTTCTTGAGATAGCGTGAAAGCTCGGTCTTGGGCATATCCCTAAGTTCAGCCATCGTCGGTCGTGTCGGTGTCTCAGTGGTATTCAAAACGTTACACTCCATTCTATTCCGGCAGATTGATGCGAATAATGTTTACGCATCCACCTGTCTTGATGCCCCCCATTAAGTAGAATTGAGCAAAGGTCAATCAAGATGGCCTGCAAAATTCCAAGTCTACAGTCTGCGTCCACATAAATCCCAAGTAGCCAGAGCCCAGTTTCAATGTCGTTTCATATGCTTGTGGGGAACCAAAACCACGAGGCATCATGTTTATTTCAACCCAAGGGACCAAACCCCCGCTGGTCTCAGCCATCATTCCCCTTCTCAATAAGAAGCAGACGCTTCACCGGGCTGTGAAATCCGTAGAACGCGCAGGTAGGGATGTTCCGGTTGAGGCTATCATCGTGGATGATGGATCGACAGATGGGTCAGACGTGCTCGCTGAAGCACTGGCGGCACGGTATTCCTGGATCACATATCTGTCTCAAGACAATATGGGCGCGGCCGCGGCGCGCAATCGCGCATGCGCATTGGCAAAAAGCCAAATCCTCGCCTTTCTCGATGCAGATGATGAATGGCAGCCCAATCATGCGTGCAATCTGGTCGAAGGCTTCAACGTCGATCCTTCCATTTCAATGGTGGTAAACTCCTGGCGACAATACACAGATGGAAAGCGGCGTTTGATCCGCTTGTTTGATGTCAATCCTGGCGTTGTTCAGAACCATTTTCTATCCATGGCTTGGGGCGATTGTTATGCGGCGACCTCTGCCACTGCCTGCCGGAAGAAACACTTTCTGCAGATTGGTGGCTTCGATGAAAAGCTGCGCAATGGATATGACCATGCTTTGTGGGGCGAAGCAGCTCTCTGCGGGCGTATTTGGTATACTGGCCGCGCGGGGGCGATCTGGCATCAGGATACATCGAATTCATTGATGGAAGCGGCCCATCACAACCTACATCCGAAATACGAGAACTGGCTTGAGGGTAAGATCGAGCAACTCGCCGGTGCGCAGCCTCTGGGCACCAGACACAATGGCGTGGTGTTGAAACGTCAGATGATTGAGAATCTGGTCTGCGATTCAGAAATCACCGGCAGCCAAGCCGCCGCAAAAGGGGTGTATTGGCTCCGGGATGAGCGTGTAGCTGTGCTTGAAAAATGGGGGCGTGCCGACCTGGCCGAAGAGATCATGGCGATTGCCCCTGGCGGCAGGCCAGCCAAGCGCCTCTGCCACAGGAACTGACATAGGTCTGCCTGCACCTTCAGCTTCCGAGTGGGCCTAAGAGTGGCACAGCTCGGTTGTGTGCTTAAATGTACCAACCTTCGTCAAGTTGATCTTCTTACTTTCAGTGTTCCCTTATAAAAAATGAGGATGAGCAGAATAATACAAGCAAACCATATTACATTTAGACACACAAATTTGTATGTTTAAATGACATCTAAGAAGGGGGTACCTGATGTCTGAACCTAAGCGGAAACCGATCGATCCAGCAGCTGCGCGGCACATGTCGGACCTCGGTCACATCGGCTTTATTCAGGCACTGACCCAAGCAATGCCGCTTCAGGCAGAGCAAGTCGCCTTTCATGGCGGCACAAGCCTCCACCTCTCTTGGAAATCACCTAGATTTTCCGAAGATCTCGACTTTCTTCTGAGCAGAAAGCTGCAGCCCAAAATGGGGAAGCTGATGCGCAAAGTGGAAGACCGCATGCGCCAAATTCTGAAAGCCCAGGATCCAGATCTTGATGTTCATATCACGGATAAGACACGCAAAGGGTCAAACCTTTTGAATTACCGGGTCACGGTTTCTTCGGCCAAAATAATCGGCGTGGTGAAGGTGAAGGCCGAGTTCTGGCAGGTGGAAAGTGCCTATCTGAAATCCTACGACACCCGCTTCGCTTATCCCCTCAAAAATGGAGATGTAGTCAGCTCTGTATCGCAACCGGTGCCGGCCGCGACGCTGGAGGCGGCCTATGCCGACAAATTGACGGCCTTTGCCACCCGTCGCCACCTAAAATGGCGAGATGTCTTTGATCTCTGGTGGATCGACCAGCAGATCGACGTCAGACCAGATGAAATGGCCGATCGTTTCCTGCATCACGTGCAAGCCTTTGATACCTACGACGGGCTTCCTCCGGCACAGGCCTTGCGGAAATTCCTCGAGCGGAGCCCCGAAGACATCGCCAGTGAAGCAGATCCGGACCTCAAAAAATGGCTCCCGAAGTCGCTATGGGACAGTCTATCCGGTCAGGGTGTTGATGAAATCGTCGCCCATGTCAGATCTGCCATTCTTGATGTGGTGCATATTCTAGAAGATCGCGAGCATACCCCTGTAGAGGAGGCGGACTGCTATGCCCCGGAGCCATAAGTCCGCCGTAGAGCGCCTACAGGAGCTTCCTGAGGTCTTCACATTAAATACCGTCGCAGCGATGCTGGACTGCGATACAGGCAATGCGTCCACCTATATCGCGCGCTGGAAAGACAGCGGCTTGGTTAAATCCTTGGGTCCTCGAACTGGCATCCACTTCAATCTTCTGAAAAATCCGCAGGCCGACCAAGACAAGCGTATGGAGGCCATTGGGTACCTGTTCCCCGGGGCGATGATCGGCGGCGTCAGTGCTGTCCATGCGGCCGGATGGACAACACAGTTTCCACGGCAAACCGAAATCATCATTCCCAAACGGCGCAGCTTTCCCGCGGTAGACGACGCGCTGATCACCACAAGGCCCCTGCCCTGGATCCGGGAGGCTCGCAATTGGATTGCATCCTCTGGGCCGGTGCCCTGGCTTGATCCTGCTTTCGCGCTGGCGGATTGCATCAAGAACGATGTCTGGCATCCTGATCCCGATGATCTGGAATGGGATGAAATAGACGCTCAGAGGTTGCAGCTGGCCTTTCGGTATTTCGACATCCCGACCCCTGAGGACTGGGCTGAGGAGATCGAACATCTGAGCAGATCAGGTCAGGATGATCTGTTTATGTAAGCCAGCAGGACAGATGGCTCCATCGCGCTCATCGAGGTGAAAGTTTACTTTATCCGAAATTTCAGAAGCTTCGCATACCCTGTGATTGAACAATCGCAGGATTAAGCATGACCGAATTCAAACATTTGCAGGCTGACATCAGCAGCACGACGAAAGACATGAAGCGACGGGGCCTCCTCGGGTCCGTGGCGAGATATGGCCTGATCTCGTGCGGATTGAGTGGGCTTGTCGTGGGAAATTACATTTATCCAGGCTTTGAAGATGCGGTCGCACAGATTACAGAGGCCGATCTGTCACGCTTTTCTGGTCCAGCGCGCGCAATCTACGCTGAAAATCTGCTGACTTCGCTCGATAATCTATCTGCAGATGTCATGGGGGCGTTGGATACAGTCGCTTCTTGGATCGAAGAGAAGACCGAGCATTACAAGAATGGCACTTTCATTGAAGTCCATAAAGACGCGATCGCTGAGCAGGAGCTCTTCGGTCTAAAAGCGGGGAATGCCCTTGTATCCGCTTGGGACTGGGCTCTGACGACGGATCCCAATGCAGAGACTTTCATCGGTCGATCCCCCATCAGCAAGGCTGCGATTGGTGTGGCATCCGCGACCATTATGACTGTCATCGCTGCAAAAACCGTGATTGGCGTGGCCGGGAAGACGCTAGATGCGATGGCTGAGACCGTCAGCCAGGCAAATCGTTTGGCTTCCAGTTCGAAGACCCTTGCGGTCGATCTCTTCACGAAGATGCGGTCTGGCGTTAAAAAGGGTATTGATGCCGCTCTGGGACGCAGAGTTCCGGATCAGGTCACCCCACCGTTCCCATCCTCCGAGCCAGAAGCTCCAACGCGTTCCGTGGAGATCAGTCTGCTTGAAAGACTGCGATTGGCCGGGGTCGAAGACGATGTGGCACACTCCATCGTTTCTGAAATCACCGACCAGATCTCTCGGAAAGATCAGCTGATCGAAGCGCTCAACAGCAAGACGCAACGCGTGGAGGATCAAATGGCCCAGATTCACCGGGTCGTCTTTGCTTTGAACGCGAAAATCGATGAGCTGACGGATCCTGAAGAAGCCAACAGGCTGCGGCGCAGAGCTGTGGCGGATAATAGGGACGAACCGCAACCCGACCCTTCCGAGACGCCGACCCTTCACTGATTATCCAGCAGATCGGACGTTGCGCGCGCCGCCCTCATTCAAGAGGCCGGCGCGAAAGGCATTAGGCAGCCTGCGCAAATTTTTGAGCTTCATTGCCTGTGTCGACCTTGGAAAAGTAGTACCGGCGTACGTCATTGATGTTGGCAAACCAGATGTCCGCCATATGATCGCGCTTCCCATCAGGGCTGATCTCACGGAGCTTCTCAAGCGCCCAGGCTTTGGACTTTCCCAGCCTCAGGCAGCAGCGGTAGATCGCAGAGACCCTCCAGCAGATCATATCCTGATTGCGGCGGGAAAAAGCAGGGGTGTTGAAGCTCACGACGGTCATATTGAAATCCTTTGTTGGTGTTGCCTTACCATGAGGCATCCATGCCGAGAAAAGACAAAGCGCGCTAAGATGCGCTCTCTGATTTCAAACAAAACTTTCTTCGGTCGCGCCCCTCTCTCGCCCTCCGAAGCCGTGGGATGTCTCAATTCAAAGGGCTGCCTGGATAATGCGAAATTTCTATTCCGATTAAAATTTCCGTCCCGATTTTCGCAAGCATCGCCGAAGTTGTCCTGGACACGAGATTCTAGGATGAAACAATGCAAGACCTATCATGGGCCGATCGCAATACGGCCGAACAGTTGGACAGGCGCCTTTTTGAGGATCTGGACACCTATGAGGTCGTCGAGCTTTCTGATCGCACCGAAGTGGACCCCGATGAGATCGTCTTCAGATTCAGCGATCCGCGCTTTGGCGGCACCTTCGGGGATGCTGTTGAGGATATGGCGACAGACCTCGATGACAGGGCGAACCCAAGTGGCAGATATTGCCTCTCTGCAAGCCCGGAGAGCTACACGATCGGTCTCGCCGGGGCGGATAATCCGAAACGTATTTTAGCCACAATAACCGTAGGTTACGATGTCCAAGGCACAACATTGGATATTGGTATCCATATGATCTTCACCGATGCGGAGTTCCGCGGCGAAGGCCTTGGTCACCTTTTGGCTGGGGCCGCCAGCATGATGAGCGCCCGGATGATCGACGAATGGCCAAACCTGCACGGTTCGACAGGCAGCGTGCCGGAGTTGATCACCCTTTGGGGGGAGCCAGTATCTGATGGGGGTCTCGCTCTCATGGAGGAAATCCGCGATATGAGCGCGATCATTCTCGCAGACCGTCAGGCTGAGCTGAAGGGGGAGGCGCCGGAATTGGCCATGGCATGAGGAACGAACCACAGATCTCGGCGTTAATCCTCCGAGGGTCGGACTGAATTCGCAAAGTTCTTGAAAAGACTTGGAAACCGGTCCACCCTTGAAGATAGTTATCCAGCAAAGGAGTATGCTATGTCAGCGAACCGGATCGAGGCTTTGAAAGCGAAGCACGCCGAAATGGACACCGAAATTCTCAATCTGGAACGACACCCTGGCGCCGACGACGCAGAACTGCGGGAGTTGAAGCGCAAGAAGCTGGCAGTCAAGGATGAGATGTATCGTCTCTCAGCTACGGTCTGATCAAACCGATGGGTCGTCAGGTTCACCACTGGAAATCTTTAGATCCATCACATTGTCGGGGATAGAGTCCTTTTCGACCTGACCGATTGTATCGCTACATTCTTGATCTTCGCTTTCCAACGCGAAGATTAACAAAGCTTCATCGTCATGTTCCTGCATTAGAAGTTCGTCACGAAAGCGACGCGCAGAACCGGGGTAGAACTCCCTCAAACTTTGAAGGGTTACGGTGCGCGAGACATCAAGACGGTGGCCAGCCAATGCGCGCGCTTCCAGATCGAGGAGCAAACGCAGATCCTCGATCCTTGCGAGAAAGGAAGCCAAACTTCCCTTATCGGTATTGAAATACTCCATATCTCCTCCTGAGATTTGGATTCTCGGCAAACAATGCCAGTGGTGAAAAAAAGATACTCGTTACAATTTGGAACCCTAACAAAAACGCCCTTATCTGTCTCTACCTATCCGGGTGTCTATTTTGAGAAATCACCACTATAGGAAAAATATCACAGTAATGTTCCACGGCCGCTCTCCTGATGCATGCATGCATACAATCCATGTCTCATGACTGAGGCGGGCCGAATTATCATCAATCTAAATTTATTGTTGTGGATAACGCTGCACGACCACACGCTCAGAGCATACATCAGGTGTAGGATAGCAAGGCAGTATGCCTTGGCTAACAATAACAAAAGAATGAGCGGTCATGTCGAAGCAGAAAAGACTAGAATCCCGGTACGCATGGATTGAAGCTTCCCTTCGATACTCAGGCCGGTTTGAGAAGGTGTCCTATGGCGACCGGTTTGATATCAATGCGCCACAAATATCGGCTGATCAGGCCAGTTTCGTACGGGCCATGAACCATGAATGTGCGCATCGTGAAAAACGTAACGGTGTTGTGGAACCATCTCCGGTGCTCGGCATCATCAAGGGCAAAATCTCAATCCTGAGACCTCTCCCGTCTGCCCCGATTTTCGATATCCCGAAGTTGCGTGACTGGCTTAAAACTTCGGCTGCGATCCCCTTCGTAAAGGTGAATGAGTTCAACGAGATCACGCCACCTGAAGAGATCATGCGGGACATTTGCGAAGCCATCCTGCGAAAGCGGCCTCTGCGCGTCTCCATCGCTACCTCAAATGGTGTGAGCTGGCGCGATGTCTCGCCTCATGCAATCATCGATGCCGCGGGCCGGCTTTATGTGCGGGCTTATGACCATCTGGAGGATAAGTTCTCCGATCTCGCGCTGTCGCTTGTCAGCGAAACCGGACCCCAGACCCGCGGCACCCACTATGTGGGTAGTGAGGCTGATACCGACTGGACGGAGACTTCTGAGGTCGTTCTCGAACAGGAGGCACGCGCTTTGCATCCCACCTCCCGGCGCATTTTTATCCCGAAGGCACTGTCCCGGTTCTTGCTCCGGGATCTAAGAGCAGCATCAACAGGCATCTCCTTTAAACCTAAAGAAAGCCAAGCAGAACTTTCATGACCGAAGGGTAGTCTTGAGCAATAAGTAAGGAGGACCCAATGTCTGATAAGTTTCCCCTGCCTGGTATGAAAGAAGACCATGATATCATGGTTCATGCCAATTAGATCTTGGCTGCTGCAGCTGAATGCCAGGACCCTGAACGCACCAGAGAGATCATGGAGTCACGACCGAGGAAACGCGTGTATGGCTTCAGAAATGGCTCAGACATACTTCGGACATGGGATACCCGAGGGCAAACTCACTCACATCTGGGCATGTTGAGGTCCCCTTATCAGCTGAGATGTCTGCATCCGTGTTGGACGAATTGGCGAATAGTAACCATTTTGGCCTTATTCCTGATGTCGGTGCGGAAAGCGCAGATACACTCTTGGCGGTGTTATCTCCTCAGCTTGATGTCGAGACACCTTCACTCTGAAGCTGTTCGTTGGGGTTAGGCAACGGCCTCCAAAAAACGCGGCATCTCTGCCTCAGATGCTTTTGCAACATTGCTCAGGATGGTCGGGGTGAGCTTCGTGACCTTGTAGATCAATTCCTCAAGGATGTTGTGCAGAGCACTGCATCCCTTCATATTCCATGCACAGGTTCCCTGTCCCGCGGCGGCTTGCTTGAGGAGCTGGCAATTGGCTTCCATCATATCTGAAAAGCCACCATCCACAGCGATGCGCTCCCGGCTCGCCCTTAAGATGCTGCCTGGCGTGTAGTTTACATCGAGCTCTCTGGCACGATCGGACCATGCGCGGTCGAGCAACTTTGGTGCGACGTGATCCAGGATCAGACAAAGGTCGTCGATCAATCCCAGAAGGTCGGCAGCCTCCTTACCTGTCCAGCCCGCCTCATAGCTGGGGAACATCTTCCCCAATTTGAGCTTGTCGAGATGAACCGTTGCCCGGCGAAGAACTTCTTTGCGCGTAGGGATCGCGTGATACATGCTGTGCCTCCAGTTTCTTATTTTCCTTAATCCTATGTCTGCGTTCGACTTCTGCAATGGCGAGGCTCATGGATTGAACCGCTTCGGCTCAGATTGCACGCTGATCCTTTAGACAATCCACAGCTATCTGAGGTTAACACCATCATATCTGTTTTTCGCAAACAAAATCAGGTCTATCTTAATGAGGAATTCAGACACCCGGAGATCTTCATGCGTAAGCTTCATGCTCTTGGCGCGGCCACCGCGCTCATTTTGTCCTACACTTTGCCTGTCCAGGCTGAGGATTGCGGTCGCTGGGTCCCATGCTCAGACGCTACGTCTTTGAATGCCGCGGATCTGAACGCCTACATCTACGGCAACAAGACAGAGATCGAGCCTTGGATTACGGAAACAAAAAAGTCTGACCAGAAAGTCGACAAGAAAACCGCCGTTAAAACAGTAAAGGCCCCGAGCGCCGCACCAACTCAGCGGACCTTGGGTGCCGCAGGTGATGATGCTCAATCTGTGAATGAAGGGGAGAATATTGGCGATCTGACGGCAGCAGAAGAGAATGAACTGTTCTTGGAGCTGGAGGCCGCGGAAGACGCTCTGCTCGCGGAGGAGCAAGATGTCGCGGGTGAGACTCCCACTGGCACCACAGTCTCAGAGTTCGGCATCACTGGGACAACCAAAGAGACGGGCCTTACAGGCGTGAAGGTCCTTTCCTCTGGTGCCGACTGACATCGCCTTTTCAGATCGCAATCACCGCTCACTGTCACAGACATTGAAGGACGCGCCATTTCCCGGCGCCGATGGCCATGCGACGGTAGCAGAACTTACCCGAACGCTGGATGATTTGGCCCATAGCGCTGCGATTTTCTTTCTGGCGGCGCTTGGCCTTATCCCGGCACCTCCCGGCCTCACCGTCCTGATCGGCATTCCGTTGATCATCGTTTGCATCCAGAAAGCTTCCGGGCTGCCGTTAAAGCTGCCGCGCTTCATCATGCGTGCCAGAGTATCTCGTGGCCGCTATGATGCGGTGCGCAGCCGCCTCTCGTCATGGCTGGCCTCCGCGGAAAGGTGGGTCAAGCCCAGTGGTGCCTGGCAATCTCGGCCTGGGGTCGACCTGATCCTCGACTGTTTCGTGATCCTTCTTGCCATCGGCATGATGATCCCCCTGCCCTTCACCGCGATGCTACCCAGTCTGTCTATCTGCATCATAACTCTCGGCCGGCTTGAGACAGACGGTCGCTGGGTCGCCGCGGGCCTGATCGGTGGTTTGGTGTCCATGACGTTTGTTGTCGCCATGGTTTTTGCCACAGCCAAGCTGCTGACGATGGCTTTTGGCGGATGACACTTACCTGGACAGCGCAAAATATGGCGCATAGATGAAATTTACGGTTTTTCGCAAAGGGGCATGGAATGACATCACGTAGGGTCTGGCTGATCAGACCGCCCAAGGTTGGAAACTACGACGAGCGCGCGATCGACAGCGGTGTGGTCACGGGTGAGTTCAGTGTGCGCGAAGACCTTTCCGATCATCTTGATTATGAGATGATCCTTGAAGAGGTCGTCGCTGCCAACCCACGTGAAAAGACAGGCCGCATCGAGAACCTCGGCAAACAGCTGCATTTGCTGCTCAACGAAATCCAGGCCGGTGATCTGGTGATGCATCCCCACAACCAAAGGAAATGCGTTGCGATCGGCATTTTCAGGTCAGGTTCTGTTGCTGATGATGACGGACGCCCCGGCCGAGAGGTCGAATGGCTTCGCAAAGGAATTAGCAAGACAGATCTGCATCCCGACTTTCACCATTCTATGTCGGCCGGAAACCAGATCTGCGAACTCTCCCGCAACAATGCTCTTGCCCGGGTTGAGGCGCTGGTTGCAGATGGAAAGGATCCCGGTCCAGCGGGCACGCGCGACAGCGCCGCGGCGCAGAGCATGGATCCCGACAGCATCTTGCCCATGCTGGAAGCACGTATGCGTGCTCAAGTGGGCTCAACCTTCGCGGGCCATGATCTTGCACGCCTGGTGGGCGCACTACTGGAGATCGAAGGCTATAAGGTTACTGTCGCCCCGCCCGGACCAGACGGGGGGTGTGATCTTCTGGCAGCCCGTGGAGGTCTCGGTATTGAAGGCCCCACAATTGCCGGTCAGGTCAAGTCTGGGGACATCGTGGTAGATGAACCCACGCTACAGGGTCTCAGAGGCGTTATACAGGCCCGTGGGGCCGATAAAGGCCTTCTGGTATCCTGGTCTGGCGTAACACGGCCTGTGGCACGTGAGCTCTCTAATTTGCAGCTTCAGATCGCATATTGGGACGCCACAGAGATTTGCAGTCGCCTGATCCAGAACTATGACAGTCTCCCCCTGTGGATCCGCGACCGGCTCCTCATTCGGATGGTGCCCCTTCTGGAAGCTGTCTGATTACATTGTGAGTGCGAGATCATCTTCTGGGACAACGTCCATCTGACGTCGAATTGCCTCCGCCGTGAAGCTCCAGCGCTTCTGGTTGTCGATATTGCGCACGGACTTCTCCAAAGCATCCATTGAGCCCACCATGATCCCGAGCTTTTTCGCACGCGTCAGGCCCGTATAGATTAGATTGCGCTGCAGCATGTGATTGAATTGGTCCACGACAGGCATGATCAAGACCTTCGATTCAGCCCCTTGAGCCTTATGAACCGTTGTCGCATAGGCCAGCTGGAGATCACGGATCTGCTTTCCCTCCATTTCCACGTGATGCCCATCGAAGTCCACCAGCAATCTGCCATCGGGGTCCAGATCAATGATCAGACCGATATCGCCGTTCACGATTTCTGCATCGGTATCATTGACCGTGTTCATGACTTTATCACCAATACCGTACGCCACGCGGAGTTTTCCGGAGCCATCCAGCACATCGAGACGCTTGTTTGAACCGACCTCAGGGAGGGGGTTAAGTCTCTGCCGCAGCTTGAGGTTCAGTGTATTCACCCCCGCCTCACCTTCTTTCATTGCGGAGATCACCATCACATCGCGGATTGGATCAAACCCGTCGGACAGCAAAGGATGGTGTTGCAGTCTTTCACAGACCATCTCAATGATGGCTTCCTGCGTGGCCCGGGGGTTCGACTTTCTCAAGAAGAGATAGTCCTGCTCTGCCTTTGGGATGTCGCTCGGCGCCGGCGGCGGCAGTTCGCCGCGGTTCATCGCATGGGCCGCCTGGATGATCATCGATTCCTTGCCTTGCCGGAATACTTCCGTCAGCCGTGAAACGGGCATCGCGTTGGACATGATCAGGTCATGCAATACCCGGCCGGGCCCAACAGATGGAAGCTGGTCGACGTCCCCCACGAAGAGCACCGATGTGCCATCGTCGACGGCCTTGAGCAGACTCTCTGCCAAGTTGATATCAGTCATCGAGAACTCATCGGCGACAATGAGGTCTGCCTCGATCGGGTTGCTTGCGTTGCGCCTGAACCCTCCGGTTTCCCCTGAGACCTCCAGCAAGCTGTGGATCGTCGTAGCTTTGCGGCCTGTCATTTCCGACATGCGCTTGGCGGCCATATTCGTCGGCGCACAGAGGGCGATTTTGACGCCGTAGTTAGAGAGGATATCAAGCGCGGTCTTGAGGGTCGTGGTCTTGCCCACGCCTGGCCCACCAGTCATGACAGACATACGGCTGTTAAGGATCGTCCGGACGGCCCCGCGCTGCTCTCCGCCCAAGCGGAAGCCAGTCATTGCGGATTGCTCGTCAATCTCGGCATCCGCATCGATTTGCCGCCAGGCCGGGGCGCCATTTGAGATATCAGAAATATGCTCCGCAAGGCGCCGCTCGGTCGCGATCACATGTGGCAGGTAGATGACGGCTGTGTCTTCGACTTCCTCGCAAACGAAGTGGCCTTGATCGATAAGACCATCAACGAACCCGATAACTTCTTGGGCCGGCAGTTTCAGCTTATCGATCGACTTTTCCAAAAGCTCGACCCGCGGCACCCCGCAAATACCCTGAGACAGGGCATTGGACAGGATCAGGTCTACCAGCGCTCTTTTTCGCACGTCGCTCTGCGGGTCGATCCCAAAGCGCCGCGCGATTGCATCTGCGCGATCAAAACCAAAGCCACTCACAGCCCGGCACAACACATAGGGGTCCTTTCGGATCCTTGCTTCCGCAGCAAACCCGAGCGCTTCGCGGATTTCATGCACTTTTTTGACCTGGATGCCTGCGTCGATCAAAAAGAGAACAAGCTCGCGGTGGGCGCCAATGCCCTTCCAATTCTCCTTCAGATAATCGATCGTCTCCTCTTTGACCCGTGGCACTTCACGCAGTCTCTCTGGGGTGCGATCAATGACACCCAGCGTGGTTGGACCAAAGCGGTCGGTGATATGCCGTGCGATCGCTGGTCCGATCCCCGGAATGCCCAAGGCTCCCAGGTAGGATGCGATCCGATGTGGATGTGTCGGGCGATCCGGCTCGATATAAGCCGCCCTGAACTGCTCGCCATGGGTCTCATTATGCTCATAGACCCCATGCACGATGACATCTTGTCCTTTGGGGTTCTCATGATAATTGCCGAGGATCTTCACCTCTTCCCCAATGATCGATTCAGCGCGCATAATTGCGAAGCCGTCTTCTTCGTTGTAATGCATCACCGCCGTGACGGTGACCTGAAGTGTCTCGCTCTGAGCGTCGTTATCTTTGGGCATGGCAATATTCCTGTGGGAAACTTCGTTCCAGAACGATCATTCAAGCTCACAGGATAGAAACCGTTTGCGAAAAACCCTAGTGTAAGGAAATCTTATCACCAACCAGGTATGCGTTATTGTGACTATGGAATTTCAGAAAACAGCAGCCACTCCGGCCACCAGTGGCACGCTTCATGACAAGGGGTCTTTGCATGCGAAATATGTAACGCCTGTCCTCTTTACCCTCTCCATCTTGCTCTCTGCAGGGCTTTTGTTTTTTGTGCAGCCTTTGCTGACTCGACTGGTCACGCCGAAGATTGGGGGCGCAGCTGGAGTTTGGACAACGGCCACCCTCTTCTTCCAATGCGTCATGATCGGCGGATACCTCTATGCGCATCTTCTGACCCGCCTGCCGAGGATCAGACACCAGATCGGCATCCATCTTCTGTTGTGGCTGGTCGCAACGACATTCCTGCCAATGGAGGTCGCGGCCGACTGGGCGTTGCAGACCGGAACTGCGATCCAGACGCAGACTCTGATCCTCTATGGGATCACTGTCGGAGCCCCGTTCTTCTTCCTCTCGGCCAACGCACCCTTGATCCAGACCTGGTATGGGCGGACCCGCGGTCAGTCCTCACATGACCCCTACTTCTTATATGGCGCCTCCAATGTCGGTGCCCTCATTGCCTTGATCGGCTTTCCGCTGGTTGCTGAGCCCTTCTTTGGCATCTCGGCCATCTCCATGGGTTGGAGCATGGGGTTCATCCTTCTTGGGGCGCTGCTGTTCATCTCCGCCTTCTGGACGACACATGATCACCCAGATGCCAAGACAGTCCTGAGGATCAGCGACAAGAAGTCTGATATGCGTATCATGATGCGTTGGGCGGCGATCGCCTTCGTGCCCTCCTCCCTGATGCTGGCGCTGACCACAAAGGTCACCACGGATTTTGGCTCTTTCCCTTTGCTTTGGGTCATCCCGCTTGCGCTCTATCTCATGACATATGTGGCCGGCTTCCAAAGCAAGGCCCTGCTTTCAGACAAGACCATGGTCTGGCTCTACCCCTGTGCGATCGCCGTTCTTGGTGTCACGGGCATCGCATCCTTCGCCAATCTGCTGACGCTGGAAGTGGCTGTGGTCATGGCTCTGGCCTTCACGGTGGTCAGTCTGCATCTCCATCGTCGCCTCTACAAGCTGCGCCCGGATCCATCTCGATTGACCGTCTTCTATCTTACGATCTCGATCGGTGGCGCAGCTGGTGGTTTTTTCAATGCGATCATGGCGCCCGGCCTGATGGGCGGCATGTATGAGTTTGCGCTGACCGTCCTGGCCGCCGCGGCCGTATTGCTTCTGCGCCTTGATGGTGAGCTGCGCAGCGCCAGCCCGTTTATCTCGGCCGCATTGGTGACAGCGATCATCTTCATCCTGGCGGTTGATGGGCAATATCTGCAGATGGTCGCCACACCCTACAACCTTACGGTGGTGACTTTGATCTCTTGCATCCTCTTGGCCCTGGTAAAATACCGGACTGTCGGAGTGCTCCTGCTCAGCGCTGTAACTGTTGCCACAGTGGCGCTCGATGGCAGAGGTGTTTCCATTTATGAGGAACGCAATTTCTTCGGTCTGCACCGGGTCGCGGATAATGGTGAGCTTCGCGTTTATATGAACGGCACCACAATCCACGGTGGGCAGATCTCTGGCGATACGATTGATCCCGAGCCGATCTATTACTACCGTCGGGATGGCGCTCTGGGCGAGATCGCCTCTTCCGCTTCCTGGAAGGATGCAGACCAGGTCGGCATCATGGGTCTCGGCGTCGGTGCCATGCTGGCTTATCGCGCGCCAGACCAGAAAATCGATGTTTTTGAGATCGATCCGGGTGTGGTGCAGATCGCGAAAGATCCCAAGCTGTTCAACTTCATGTCCAGCTATGGTGAAGATGCGCGCATCTTTGTCGGAGACGGGCGTATCCAGCTTGAGAAGCGCAAATCCGACTATGGTGTCCTTCTGATCGATGCCTACAGCTCGGATGCCGTGCCGATGCATCTGTCGACCGTAGAGGCGATGGAGGTCTTCATGGAGGATGTGTCAGAGGATGGAGTCCTAGCCTACCATATTTCGAACCGATATTTCGATCTGCGTAAGCCGCTCGGCGCCGCCGCCGCCCATCTGGGGCATCGCGCTTTCTATATCTACGATGAGCCTGCAATGGGTGCGGCCGCGCATGAGGTCGCCATCCTGGCTTTGGTGGTTGTACGCAACGGTCAGATGCCAGACTTCTTGCAGGATCCTGATACAAGATGGGAAGAGATCAAAGTTGATCCAGCGCACGCCTGGACAGACGATCGATCAAGCCCGTTCACCTCGCTGAAGTAACCTCTACCCCACCAGACAAAGTGGTGGGGTATTGCCTGCAATGATGCTCGGGCTGGTGATAGAGACAGGGGCCTGATTGAGCATGGTCACCCGTTCTCCGTCACGCGTGAACAAGGCGCGCTGTGTAGAGACAACAAGGTCACCCTCTGATTGCCAGGCGTTCATGCTGGAGCGCACCATGCTCTGCTGATCCGGGCAGTGGTGCCCTTCGATGATGAAGTTCGTGCCCGGTCCCACGGCCTCAATCAGAAAATCTTCAACATCGCTAGAGGGGGCCTCCAGACCCTCCTCATCAAGGAAATACCCCTTAACGCCCTCCCCGGCGCAAGAAATCATCACCCCAAGCATTGTTGTCGAGCAAACTCCGCGCTCATTCGAGGCGCCTAAGTGAAGTCCATAGCAGGCCAGAAGGCGTGCGATTTCCTCAGGTCCAGTTAAAAAAGGACCAACGCGCAGACGCCCATCAGGGTACTGGGCAAAGTTACTGACTTCCTCGAGAATCGTTACCAATTAAAAAGCTCCCCTCATCTAAGTAATGTCGGTCCGAGGTAGCATGTTCTGCTTTTGTTCTCAACTGTTCTCACGGCAGGGCAGCCATGCAAAATAAATGGGGCCGCCAATCGACAGCCCCATTCTTCTAAGTCTGTTCCAGGTTTACTGAACCGGATCTTCCGGGAAGAAAATGGCCCGATAGCCTTCCCCTGCGGTCTCGATGAGCTGGAACCCCCCATCTGGGAGTTTATAGACAGAGGGATGGGTGAAGGACCAACCGCTGTGAATAATCTCACCAGAGGCCGTCGTAAGCACATATGGCGTCGCACCGTCATCCCCCCGCCAGTAGTGCTCCCCCATCAAAGAGATAAGAACCTCATCCCCAGGATGCTGCGAGATGTTCATAGTCAGGCGCGCCATGTCTTCGAGGTAGACCTCACCCACGCCGGAACCATCAAACAATGGGGTATCAAGAGCCGAGCCGGGGTGGATGGTATCAACGCGCGCGGCCACCATATCACCAAAGGGCCGCATCTTCCCTTTGTAGATAAACCAAAGGCTGCCATCAGACATGACCGCGCTGATATCCTGATCACCGGTAAGCTGCGTCCGGGTGCGAACCACCTCGATGTCGGTCCCATACCAGGTCCCCAATTGCACCCCCATGCCGTCTTGCATGTCGATGACGCGCCACTCACGGAATTCCGGGTCGTTCGCATCGGGGCCCATCATGGTTTTCACGACAGCTTCAGCCGTACCATCCCCATCCAGATCGCCATAATGCACCCAGTCGACCAGCTTCTCTTTTTCAAGCCCGGCGATGACGGCAAGGATGCTGTCATTTACCTCTACGAACTCGGGATCGCCCTCGGCGCCAAATGCCGAAGTGGCCAGTCCTGTGACAGTCATCGCCATAATCAGGCTTCGAATGGTCTTCATCTTGATCTCCCATGTGTGGGCCGCGGGGCGGCGATACGCGATTATAGGTCGGGGCAATATTTTTCGCAAACCGTCATGTGTCGCTAAGCGATGGTGGTGAAATCAAGACGCGCCTGATCGAGGATATAGCCGAACTCCGGGTGAAGATGGGAGATCCAGATCTCTTTCTTGCCCTCGACAATGGCATCCCTGAACCTCAATTCGGTGGCGAGCATTTTGGGAACCGGCCCTTTGATCCGAATGATCAGCGCCATATCCGTTGTGAAGAGCTCAGCCTCGTACACACTACGTGTGATATGGGCGTCGAATTCACCAGGTGGAACAAAGATCGTCACGCGATCTTCTGATGTTACGCCCTGGAAGTAGGTTACATTCTGTGCTGCCATTTTATGTCTCCGCATTTTTTGTTCTTCGTTCCCTCCTCATCTAGGCGCTCAAGAATAGTCCGTTCGGTTTTTCGTGAAGAAAGGCGATGATTATCCACAATAAAGGAGACATCCATGCCACAGATATCGGTGCCGAAGGAATTCTTCCGCTCAGAGCGCGATACCGTCTATGCCGACTGGCGCAGCGCCTTCTGGCGGGAGTTCATTTCGAACTCGGTGGACGCAGGCGCCAAGTCGATCAAGATCCGCACCCGCTACGCCGATAATGGAGACCTGCGCGTCGATTTTGCCGATGATGGTTGCGGGATGGACCGGGATCTCATCGAGAACGTCTATATGCGCCTGGGCAGCTCAACCAAAGCCGGGACCGACAGTGTCGGCGGTTTTGGCCGGGCGCGTCTCCTGACGTGCTTTTCGCATGAACGCTACAAAATCCGCAGCTGCAATATCGTGGTGGAAGGCGAAGGGGCGGATTATACAATCCGGGAGACCCAGACCCATGTGCGCGGCACCGCTGTCAGCGTCGACCTTGAGGCCAAGCACAGCTACGGCCTTATGCGCGGTCTGCGCAATGTGCTTAAACAGTCCTCGATCCGCCTGCCCATCGTGATGGACCTTATTGGATCTGATCCTTCTGGCGCGCCTCTTAACCCTTTTCAGGATGACGAGATCCAAGCGCGTGACAGCGGCGCCTTCCGCTTCACAGGATGGTCCCGCAAAGGCAAACATTTCGCCGATCTTGCTGACGATAAGGGTCCTTGGGCCCATCTTCATGTCTCCCGGGGCGCTACGGCGGTGAAAAGCCGGGCCGTGGTCCGGGTCGACGGGATCGCCATGTATGACGAGCATATCTCGGCCCCCGTGCAGGTCACCGTTGATCTTGTGCCAGACCGGTCGCGCGAAGTGCTGACAGCTTCACGGGATTCCATTCGAGGTGAGTTCCGCACAGAGCTCATGAAATTCTTCTCGCAAGCGGCCGCGGATCATGAAACGGTTTTCCGCGAGAAGTCCAAGACCCCGGAGACGCATCTGCTTGGTGTGGCCGGCATCGGTGCTGGTTTTGCGATCCCAAAACGTAAAAGCCGCGAAACGCCTACGGATGTGGCCGAAACGCTGCCGGGTAATCAGCTCGACCGAACTGCCCGTATGCAGCGCAGGGAGGTGGCGCCCAGCACCTCAGCGCAAGCACGGGAGCAACGTCCCGAAGAGCGCCTGCGCTTGCCGGTCGCGCTTTATATCGATAACCCTTCCTCCGCACAGCGTGCCACCATCGCCAGGTATAGACCGGATACATGGTCAGAGCCCGGCGGCACCGGCCGCAATGCCGAGCTGCTCCATGCAGCCTGGACTGGCGCTTGCCGCTACATGCTGGAAAAGCTTTCCGAGCTCGATCCTACCTTCGGGGCATATGGGGAGGAGAAATGGGTCACCGGTTTCATTTTCGACGAGAACCTGCGGGGACTGCATAAGGCTTTCGATGGGGTCCGTCACGGCATTCTGATGTCTCCCGTCGATCGGGATGGACGACAGGCCTACAAGCTCTCAGATCCCGCATCTCTGAAACGTCTTGGGATACTCGCCGCGCATGAGGTCGTGCATTGCGTCAACGACTGGCATGACGAGCGCTATGCCACCCTCTTCACCAATCTGGTGGCGGAAACATCTGATCGCGACATGCTCAAGGCAATGGGTGATGAAATGTCACTAACCCGGGATTGGCAGAAGGCTCGATCTGAACCGCAACAGCAAAAAACCGACCCAGAACAAACCGGGCCGGTTGAGATGCAGCTTCCTTGAAAAGGGCGGCAAGTCAGAAGTCTTGCAGCTTCCGCGCGTGCGTGGGTCGGCGTTAGCCGCGCATCTTGCCTGCTTCACGCGCGATGCGCGCGATGTCGCCGCGGTAGATACCGATGTCATTCAGCTCATGATCCGACAAACGTGCAAGATCGAGGTAGGTGGTGCGCTCAATTTTGCGCGCTTCGAAAGCGCGACGCATTTTCGAGAAGATGTGGCTGAAGCGACCGCCCTCGGACGGGACGTTGATTGTAGTTACTGACATTGTGGGTTCCTTTGGTTTCCCACCTATCAATACAACGGCGGGCACGTTTCTGCAGTGCAGCGAATATAGGATTCGAGTGCGAAACTTGGTAGCGCACAGATCGCAACACGGATCTGCGCTGTCGGCATAGCTCATTTTTCGCAAGACTTCCTGTCGCGCTGTTTTAGAACGTTATCTACCTTTGGCAGACTTCAAGCTTCACCTTCGCCATCTCGATCAGATGCTCTGTCAGATCATCGAACCGTTCCGGCGCGAGCAAGCGCGTGGCCAGCTCATGACCAAATCCAAGACAATTGGATTCCTCTTCGGTCAACATTGTTGGCGCGCTGACCTCAGTGGCAAAGTTAATTAGAATGCGCGACAGACGGGGATGATCCATGCTGATGCTTTCACCCCACCGACGCACAGGCTCACAGCGTGCCACATGCCGCGCACGGGACTGCCTTTCGGTCTCTTGGTGGGATACCTCAGCCGCAACCCCCCGGACGGCCTCTGAGGTCACCTGCATCAACAGTTCAATGCTCTCCATGGCGTCACTTAGGCTGGCACCATCGGGCCCGTGGGGATCCCGGATCATATGAGGATGTGGAGTTCGAATGATCTTGAGGCGCTCACGGCGGCAATCGTAGACCTCAGCCAGAATATCGCTGGCTCTACCGCTGCCCTCAAAGCGCAGTGCGAGCAACTCGGCAAACAGCTCTCGAGCTTTCTCGAGGTTAGCGGCGTTCAGCGCACCAGCTTCAGGGTCATTCAAGAAGACACGAAGCCGGTCGATAAACCTGGCAATTCTGATGTCAGGTACGGTCATTCAGACCTCCCGGCGGCGCGAAGTGCCAAGACCCGCGGGTGGACACCCCGACTATAAGGCTCTCGCGCAGCAATCGCTTTTTCGTTCTGTTCGCACAGCTGGGCGCGCAGCGCTTCCGTTGACGGGGCGTTGTCCTGGCTCACGGTCATTCGACTGAACTCCACATAAATACCGATTATCTCTATCTTCTACGCTTTTCGCACATCTTTCCTATGCTATGCTTTCAACAAAAATGGGCAAACCTTAATCGAGCGTGATCAACATGAAATTTCCCTTTAAAGAACTGGGGCTACTTGCCGGGATGGCTCTTTCCGTTTTTGGGGTCATCAAAGCCGTCGATTACTTCGAGCCTAGCGACATTGACATCATGGCCGACACGAAGGGCGCTCTGGTTTACCAAGAACCCCTTCAGAAGGAGATTGAGACCGCCCTCTTTACCTTCGAGGCAGATGGAGCACAGCTAATCCCTCAGGCCCTCTTCGACGTAACCGGTGTGGTGCTGGGCAAGAAGAGGTATCTCCCTTGGGGGGCGTATCACATGGCACCCTGGGACATCGGTATCGGCTGGAATGAGATGTCAGATCCAGCAAACCTGTCTGAAGTTTCATTCTGGCAACGCAACAGGTTCATGCATTACCGATATGGTGCCGGGGCCTCGGTGAATAAATACATGATCATTCCGAACTCAGCGAACATCCATATCATTCCAGCCAATGACGAAGTGAAACGTCAGATGTCCGAGGTAAAGGAAGGTAATCTGGTCAGGCTGACGGGGTTCCTCGTCGATATCTCAGACGGTGAGACCTACCTCAAGACGTCCCTTGAGCGCGGCGACACTGGCGCTGGCGCCTGCGAAATCCTCTATGTGCAAGCCATCGATCTCGACCCGATCAGTTGATCAGGCTTCACCGGGACCTTCAGAGTCATGCTCCGAGATTGACCAAAGGGGATTGATGGGCAACTTGTTGCCGCGCTTCATCGCTTCGCGCAGTTTGATCGGCCGAAACCCCCAGACATCCACACCGACATTGATGCAATTAAGATTGCCCAGATGCTTCTCGTGTACATGCCCGAATAGCATGATCGACCCTTTGCGCGACCGGTACCATGTAACCATCTGATAATGGCACAGGGTCACATGGCGTGTCCCGTCCTTGATCTCTGCCAAGGGGTGGATTGAATCCCAGGGCAGCGCCAGCACGCGCTCCTCATCGTGATTGCCTTTGACAAGATGGGTGCGGCAATTGATGCGCGCATGGATGTCTTCCAGATAGGTGTCGTCACCCCCTACCCCGCCGAAACCGAAGTCCCCGACAATCCAGAGATCATCGTCGGGCTTCACCGCCGCGTTGATATTGCCCAGGATCGTTTCATCCATATGGCGCGCGGAGTTGAACGGCCGCTTGGAATATTCGATGATTTTGCTGTGCCCGAAATGCGGGTCGGCCATATACCAATTTGCCATCAGCTGTGCTCCATTTCCGCGCGGGCTTCGTCAATGAGCTCTTTGACAGAAAGCTCCATCAGAGGCAGGTGATGCTCACGGATGGGGCCTTCCAAGATCGTCGCTGTAGATCCATCTGAAATCTCATCGCAGACATAAGTGTCGGTCAGCTCATGCAGGCAGGCCTGCCGCATGCAGATGTCCCCCGCAATCAGCTGATCCATGACCTGAGGCGCTGGCACTGCAAGGGAGAAGTAGTGCCCTGCATCTTGCTCATCGAGGCGCATCAATACAGCTTTGCGGCCTTCGGCATCTGCCAAAGCCAGCAAGGGACCGTCGTATTTCATCAAGGTCTCGGTAATGCTGAACTGCGTTGTTGGACGGCGTCCGCAGCTCCCGCGCATGCTCGTGAACTCGCGGGCTAGATCAGCGCGCAGTGTGGGGTTGAACGCGATGGTGTTGGAGATCGGGAGGATGCGCCGCAGGATGCTTTCAAGCCGATCCTCGCGCTCGGAGCTTTCAGGCGGTTTGCGCAGGTTCACGCTGCGCGCGGCCAGCGGGTAGATTACCTGCAGAATATCTTGGATCGCACCTGTGAATGCCTCGTAGGCAAAGTGCTGTTCGCTTCCTTCGAGAAGGTCATCCGTCACATGCACCGATCCGTCCGGGTGAACCAGGACTTCGAATGCGTCATCCTCCAGCTGGACGCCACCTTCCAGGGTTGGGAAAATGCCAACCACGGTTCTGAGATCGGGGGACAGATTCAGCAGCCGCTCCGCAACCGCCAAAGATCGCTCAGTGAGCTCCTCTCCTTCCCCGTTCATCCACCCTGCCCTTAGAGCGCGTAGCGTCATAAGGCGCTTTTTGGGGGATCTCGTTTTCTTTTCAATCATTGCTCAATTTGCCTTTTTGCGGCCCCGGGGGCCGATAATCTTTTTGCCCCATCAGGAAAGCTTGCACTATATTTAGGTAATACTTTGTATTTTCGCAAGGCGAAGCTGAACCTCTATTTGAGGATGGTCCGCACCGTGATCTTGCCGGACGCCCCGGCAGGAAGGATGCCATTTTCGAGCCTGACGGTGCAGGTCGCCGCTCCGCAGTCCGTTAGGGCTGCGGGGGTCACGAATGCATAGTTTGGATCTGTCTGGGTAAAACCAGACACAGTGGCGCCCGCGAAGATCATATCAGAACTCAGCACATCGGATATCGTGGTATTGTTTGAGGTGCCGTCGCCTGTATTTGCGATGTCGATGTCATACTGAAAGCATGTGCCTGGTACGGCGGCGCGCGCTTCCGGTTCGCTTGTGCCGGGAATGGTCCCACATCCAGTTGGCAAGGAAGAGTGAATCTTCACCGACTTATCAAAGGTGAGGTTGGGATTTTTCCTCGGGATACAGAAGTCCAAATCATAGAGAGCGATGCCCTGCATCTGCGGATTGGTAGAGTTGAAATAATCGCTACGCGTTGAATAATCGATTGTTACACGCACCACCGGATCGGAGAAACGCACGATCATATTGCCAAGGTTCTGGTCATTGTTGGAGGCGCCGTTGCCATTACTGGGATTCCCGACACCCCTGTTCGATGCAATCGGATTTCCGACATAGACTGTCGACGGCACAACCTGACCCTGTGAACCGGAATTATATGGCGTCGTCAGGGCAGGCAATACGGTGCTGCCGTCGGCCGCATAGCCCGTTACGATCACGGAGTCGCGGAAGCCCCCGGTGCCATTCCTAGTCGCAAGATAGTCGATATCGAACACCTCAAACTGAAGATCTTCTACGGCCCGGTCGAAGTTCACCGTTGTGCGCAGATTCTCATTCATGGCGTTCAGGTCTACGACCAGAGAAAGTGAATTAGCTCCCGATCCGTAGCCGCCCTGAAGGAAGTTCGAATTGACGGGATAGTTTGGCACGATCCTATTCGTTGCCCCCGACATAGACAGGCTCACGCCAACAGGCTCTGCATCCGGATCTCCAGAAGAGGTTCCGTCACGACGTACTGAGGTAGAAAAGCTGCGGGACCCACGGGCATAGCTCTGCTGGTTCCAATCCATGTAGTAGCCTTCGGTGGACGCATTGCAGGCCTGCTGAGCCACCCCTGGCGAAGCCACGGCGCAAAGGAGGGCCGCACATACGGCCCATGCTTTAATTTTCGCAATACTCAACGGAAGAGCTCCCGGAAACTGTTCTGATCGACTTTGACCTTGAATTCGATATATGCGCCTTTGTCAGTATATCCATTGCTGGAGAAGTCAGGATCCCTGAAACCCGCAAAGTTATACCCGACATTGATCCTGCCATTCTTGAAGGGCGTCGCCCCGACAGAAACGCCGTAGCTGGAGGTGGTTTGCCCCTTTCTGGCGGAGTTCATCAAAGATCCATGAACGCCGAAGTCGAATTTCTCGTTCAGATCCCGGCGGTACTCTGCGCCGAGGAAGGTTGTCGTGTCCTCAAACGCAAATCCCGAAAAGTTCTGGCGCTGCCATTTTGCGGCCGCGCGCAGGTTCAGACTGGCATCATCACCGATGTAGCGATGGTGGTTTACCGACCCATAGACCTTGCGATCTCCATCTTTGTCAAAATCTGTCTCAATTTGCAGAATGGTGATCGGCGCCCGGTCTTCGCCGCGGTGCGCAGCACCGACACGGATCCGCAGATCTTGCTCCTCGACACCATCTTCCTCGGTGAAGCCCAAAAGAGCTTCGCCCCCGATTGACCATTCTTCAGTCAGCTCACCGTCTGCCGAAACGCGCAGCGATCCTCCCCTGCTGGTCTCGCTCACTGAATAAGCGAGCTCTGCGCCCGCAGACCATGTGTCCGCTGTTTTTCGCAAGCCCACAGATGCGCTGGTGAATGCCTCCTGAATAAACGGGTTGCCGACAGCAGCGCCCAAAGGAAGTTCGCCAGAGCCGAGGTCTTGCTGGGCATCCATTCCAAATGTCAGAACCGTGCCCTCAGAGACCGTGAACTGCTGACGGGCACCCAGAAATGCGGCTGATCCCGAGCGGCCCTCTGACTGCGCCCGTACGAGCCCTGCGGTGATCTCTCCGCCCTCCCAAGGGGCCAGGGTAAAGCCCAAGCTTGCCGCGGTGCTTTGATCACTCTCTCCCGCTTCGCTGGCAACGCCAAAAGAAGCAAAGAGGGAAAGCGTGTCATTCACTTCATGGGACGCATCGATCAGCAGCGCGTCGGTCAGCACCCCTTCACCCTCAACCTTGAGGCTTTTGGAAAGCGAGGCTTCGATCTCGGTCTTGCCGTTCTCGGAGGTCCAGCCCAGCTTGACCAGTCCATTCAGCGCGCGTCCCATCTTGTCGGTGCCATCGAAGGCATTGTATTCAAAGCCAGCACCATAGCTCAGACCATTGCGTTTTCGCGTCATCAAGAGATTGGCCCGCTGCCGGTCTTCATCAAGCGTGTGGTTGCGCTCGAGAGCGACCTCGCTTTCGATGTAGAGACCATCATCCGTGGCTTCTCCCTCGATATCGACATCCCCGATACGGTGGCTGAGCGTTGCCGCAGTAATGTCCACATTATCACCCGTGAGCGCGGCATCGAGAGCTGTCGCTCCACGCCGGGTTTTCACATAGGCCTCAAAGGATGTACCCTCGACTTCATAGGTAAGACGCAATTCGCCCGCGCGCCCGGTGGAGCGGCCCATTGGAGAAGACTTCTCCACCTGCATGGCCTCGGCGCTCAGCGTGAGATTTTCAGTTGCCCGATATGTGATGTCGGCTTGGACAACATTGGCATCCACATTGTTGCCGTCGAGGCTTTCTGCCCGCAGCAGGCTTGCGCCAATGGTGAGATCTTCGACCACATCGACTTCGGCACGCGCACCGAGCAAGAGCCCCTTTTCGACGTCCCGGTCGGTCTCGTATTCCACAACAAGCACATTCCGATCGAACTCTGCTGTGAAAGCCGGCACCGGCCTGCGCAGAAAGATCTTGCCGCTGTTTTGATCCAGCACATAGTCGACACCGGCAGACAGCGCCTCCTCGTTGAGCTCCTCTGTGGCATCGTTGCGGTCCACGGTAAGCACGCGCACGGTCTCGGAATTCTTAACAATCCCGCCCGATGTCAGCTTGAAGGGCCCGGAGGTCCCGTTCAGCGCAATGCGGTCAACTACGAATTGTTGCTCAACCTCGGCCCCAAAAGCCATCACACGGAAATTCTCGCCTTCATATTCGACACGCATGCCCGACACGCGCCGGTCCACGTCCAGCAGCCGCGTGTTGATGCGCGCCTGAAAATCACCGATCAGCAGTTCTGCATCTTCGCGCTTCAGGCGAAGATAGAGCGGGAAACGGCTTTCTGCTGCATTCCCTTGCGTGCTTCGGTCGCCATAAACGATGTAGTCCTTGTCGGGGTCGATCCCGAAGAATTCATCGGTGCCGCCGGCCGCGCTGTCGTAGCGGAGCGTCAAGAGCCACTCGCCTTTGATGATCCCTTCGGCAAAGAAGGCCGCACGCCCACGCAGATTGTCATCAAGTGTCCCCAGATCGCCAGGGCGACGCATGTGTTTCGCAATCTGTCCCTGCGCATAGCTGCCCTCTGCGATCCCCACGAGAACCCAGGGCCGCTCAGCCGCGGTGATCCGTGCCTCAACGACCGCGGGGTCTTCGCTCGAGCGACGTGGGAAGGTCAGCACTGCCGTGTCGGGATAGAGCACCGGTGACAGAACCAGTGTGGCGATACCGTCCTGGCCCACTGTCACGGATGTGGTGCGCGACGGCGCCTTTTCAGTGCCGTCCATAGAGCGCCGGCGCCCGCCTTCAGGTTCGAACGTGAAGGGATCGTTTACAGAAACGCTGACCTTCGTACCAGGCCGCAGAGGGATCCCGTCATGTCCTGTCATCTGAACCTTCACCATGGGAGTGGAGCGGCCATCGGTTTCAAGGCGTGAGCTTTCTGCCACTATGCTGACCTCATCGAAGGAGGTCGCATAAAGCACTTCACGGGTCTGGCGGACTACTGTCCCATCGGGCGCCGTGATCTCCAACTCTACCGAGTTGCGGCCTTCATTGATGCCGACACCCTTCCACCGATCTACGTTCAGTGCAGTCGTGCTGCTGGAGAGCGACTTCTCGCGGTGTACGGAAGGCACGAGCTCACCATTTACCCGCAAAGCCACGCGATGCGCATCTTTGCGCAGAACACGGATCTCAATGGACGAACGCTCTGGGAGTTCACCGTCCCGCGGGGACAAAAGACCCTGAGGCGAGGAAGCAGGTTGCAGTTCAAGCCATGCTTGATCAAAGTCCGGGACGCGCGCCGCGATCGGCATGAAATCATCATCGACCCTGGCTTTGACGATGCCGTCCTTTGCGGGGTGTCCTGTAACCTCGGACAACGAGGGCAGACCGCGCTGTTCTTCGGCCTGTTCCTGCAGAACAGGATCATCAAATACGATCCTGAACTCGGCGCGGCCAAGCATGCCGGGAGCCACATCTATGAACTGGCTGATGGGGTTGCCTGCATTGCGCACATTGCTCTCGCAGAGCACAGCGCGCGCGCCCAAGGGCAGGGTTAGCTCATCAATCTGCACGACATGATCGCGGTAGCTGATATCCCGAAAAGAGAACCGGCCATCTGCATCGGTGATGGCATAATCGCCCGTTTCGAGGAAAATGCGGATACCGGATAGGTTCATTGTTTCAGGCTCTTTGCCACAGGCGCCGACAGTCACATCACCGACAATAGCCATATCATCGAGGTCAAAGGGCGCTTCGATTTCAAGATCATGGGTGTCATACGCACTAAGCAGGCGCTCTGAGGACACATCGGTACGGGTGGTGATCCTATCCCCAGGCACCGCGCCGATACTGCTCTGCGCCACATAGGTGAGCGTGATTTTCCGCCCGGCAGTCGCTGGGAAATCATCAATCCGAAAGCTGCGGCCATTCTCCTGCAAATAGGCATCGACAGGCATCCCGTTGATGCGAAGCGAGGCAGCTTCGATGTCTACGCCAAACGGCAGGCTGTCACGAATGTCGATCAGCCCGCTTTCGGTTACGGTGATTTCTGCGGTATATTCGATGAATTCGCCTGCCTCGATTACCGAAGCACTACCGAAACGCTGAACATCAATCAGCCCGCGACGGTCCCCAGCGATATCAATCTGGATCGGGGGACCTGGAACGACATCAAAGGGCATCAGCTGTGAGCCGGGCTCCAGAATAAAGGGCCCGCCGGGAAGCCCTTGCAGGGTTGCTTCATCAACCTCTGTCGGGAAGGCGTAGGCGCCTGGCTCCGAAATCTCAAAGCGGTAAGTGCCGATGTCGACAAAAGGAAAGCGATATTCACCTGGCGCCAGCGCATAGGTCTCACCGGCGTTGTCTGTGACAGTTGAACCCGTCACCACTGTGGCGGGATAAACAGAACTCAGGTCATTCCCGTAGACGCGTGCCGGTTGACCGGTGCTTTCGTCGATGATGGTGACAGCAATGCCGTCGATCGGCGCGCCGGTGGCGCTGTCGAAGATGAAGCCGTAAGGATCTACAGGCCCAACAATGACATCATCCTCAAGTCGCCGCTCAATTGAAAACGGGTCGGTGTAGACAGCCTCGATGCGAGAAAGTGGCCGGGTTTGGATGACGCCGTCACCCTGCGTGGCAGGGTTGGCGCTTGTATTGACCCATGCTGTGAAGCGACCTGAGTCTGGTTCGGTCTCGTAGAACCTGATGACTTCTCGATCCCCAGTCACGACATCTGACAAAGCAACGTCCACCGTATCAATGGCGCTATTGTCATAGTTGAGGCCCGCATCATCCAAAATGTAGAAGATCGGCATGCCGGGATAAATGCGATCCGCATCGGTCACGGGTATCTGCCCTGGAACTGGCACAACACCCCCCTGGAGGCGAGAGACGTCCCGTGGTTTTGCGACCGGTGCAAAACCGCTTCGACCGTTCACGTCAAATGCAAATTCAGCCGCGGGGAAGGTGACACTCTCGGCGCTTGCACCCGCAGGTGTATAGCGAACCGCTCGAAGCGTTCCCACTGAAGGGAAAGCCTGTACGGTGATTGCCGCCTCAGCGGTGATCTGATCCTGCGCTATCCCCTGAACTTTATAGTCCAAAGTGGCGCGGTTAACGATCCGGGTGCCGGGTGCCGTGGTGGTATTGTCATATGGGCCGGCAAACAACTGGCCGGCGGCAAGTGCCACCGCCGCAATGCATGCAGTACGGATATATTTGAAAGTTGCCTTCCGGTCGTGCGGGATCATCGGAATTGTCCTCTCGATGAAGTAAATCGGGAGAAAAGAGGGTAGTGTTTTTATTTTTATGAGCTTTTCATGCTGCGCGGGGATCGCTCCCCGCGCTTTTTTCGCAAATCTTCGGGTGAAGATCAGTCAACCAGAACGCGCAAGGTGAAGCTGGCGCTGTCACCTGCGGCGAGGGTCGACAATGTGCCGGTCACTGTACCCTTCGGACCGGTACCAGCATCATAAGTCACGTCATCGAAATCGCCCGTGGCCGTACCGGCAAAGGTTTCCTCACCAGGGATCGTATCGCTGATAACGATGGTTGACGCTGGCGAAGTCGCAGACCCGCCATTGCTGATCGAGATCGTGTACTCGAGGCAAGCGCCCGGAACGGCGGCAGTTGCTGTTGCATCGATTGCAGCAGTACCACATGCAGCGGCCGACAAAGCCCCGTCGAGGTTCTCGTCCACGATCGCAACGGTCTTGCTGTAGGTCAGCTGCGGCGCTGTCACGACCAATGTCTCGAGGTCGCTTTCAACACCATCATTGTCCGTGTCCGCAAATACGGTGTCTTCGGCTGCCAATGTCATGCTGGCATCAGGCGTCTGCTGGGAAACTGTATTGGTACCCGCATTGAGCGCAGTCGCAGTCACGGTGAACTCATCTTCAAGTCCGTCCGCCGTCGACGCTGCAACGTTTGCCACAACAAGAATGTAGGACTGACCATCGGCTGCCAAATCCAGAGTATTGTTGTCCCCGGTCAGATCAACCACGGTATCGCCGGCATCGAAAGAATTGTCCGCAGAGAGAACCGTGTAGAAGCTCCCGTCGGTGCCTGCACCGGTGGGGTCATAGGTCAGCCCCAGATCACCGGTCCTGGCGATATCGACATCATAGCCCGACGCATCGTTGCCTTCGTTGGTCAGCAGGAACGAAAGCACCTGATCATTGGCACCAGCCGCTGCTGTGACGGTCTTGCCGCCGTCCTGGCCTTCGAGCGAAAGGTCGACGCGACGGTCAACCACGAAGGTTGCGGTGTCCGCGTCTTCGATGAGGATCGTTTCGCCGCCAGAGCTATAGGACACGTCAATGCTGTTGGACACCGATGTACCAGCCTCGGTGCCCGCCGCAAAAGCGGCCGGTGCGGCACTGGTGAGAAGGATGGCGCCAAGTGTGGCCATCCCTTTGTAGAAGTTGTTCATGGAATTCTCCTGATTTCCTGGGGTTTGGAGGGGGCCGTGTTAACGGATCGTTGCTGAATACTCGAATACTGCGTTTTTCGCAGCGCCAATCTCAGCAAGATTGACCTGAATGGCACCGATGTCGTCCGCAGTCGCGGCGCGTTCAGCCCCATCTTCAGAAGGGACCGTCAGATCATCGAGAGCCGCAAAATGGGCCGGTTTCTGACGGGTTGAAAAGGTGTAGCCGATCGCATCATATTCCGTAATGCTATCTGCAACGAGGCTCAAAGAGGGGTCGACATCCAACTTGAAGGTGATGTCGCTCAACGCTTCATCGGTCATGTTGTTCAGATTTGCACTGATAACAACGACATCCTGTGGGACAAGATTGTCAGATGCCACACGCTGTTTGATCTCTTTGCCGTCATCATCAATCGATGTCACGACCTCGAAGACGGACATTTCAACGGCAAGGGCCGCGTCCTGGGCCACAGCGGGGAAGGCCGAAGTTGCGATAATGGCCGCGCCGTAAATGTAAGACTTCATAGATATGGTCTCCGTTGAGAAAAGTTGTTTGCGCTGTTAAGAGTTTTTTGGTACACTCTGTTTTTCGCAAAATTTATATTAATCGGCCGATCAAGATCGCACAAGGTCAATAGCGCAAAAAACACATTGTTGCCTTATTTCGCACAATCCAAGCAGAATTGCTTAGATTGGTATGTAACCCCTCTTAAGCTTCGTTTTTTCCAGCTTTAAGGCTAGAGCCTCGATCTCCTGATATGGACCGGTGCAGGCGATACGTTGCCGTGCTCGCTTCCCAATCCGACCCCAGCAAATAAACAAGGCATGCTCATCAAACAGCGTTGGCTCGACGCGAATTTCGTAGAACCTGAACATGTTGCGATCTGGATTTATACATTCGAGACGCATGGTGACCTCCCCTGAAATCGTGGGGATTCTGCGCCTTTAGCTCTGCTTTGCCAAATGTTTTATGTAATACTTGGCTCGATTTCGCTCAGATTTCAGGTCCGCTGTCGATCGCGCCGGTCTTTAGCGGCACTGGATCGCGATTGTCTTCGCAGATGCGCAGGACGCGCGCAGAACGGGTCAGGTACTCCCAGACCTGTTCGTTGTGATGCGGTACCCCATTCCAATAAGCCTGCGCTGCGGCAACAACACGAGGATCAGATGCCGTAGCTCCACCCCCCAAAAGACAGGAAATTTCGCTGGACCAGTTCATGTCGTGTCTTGTGACATTGCCCAGAGGTTCAAGCTCGTAGATGATATCCAGCGACCCGCCGCAGCTGTCGATGTCCTCATCGGCACACATGAAGACCGCTTCTTTATGCGGGATGCAGGCAGCCGGTCGATAGGCCTCCAGCACGGCATAGAAATCCGTGCCGCCCCATTCCTCTTCATAGGCGTGCCCCCTGCCCTGCAGAACTGTGCCAGAAGCTGTAAGGAAAGATGAGCCGTGATAATAACGCATTGAGGGCCTTAGTAGCTGAAGTCGGGGTCTTCTCGATCCCGCGCAATCATCATCGGCAACTCCGTCCCGTGGTGCTCGAGGACATATTCATTGATAGCCTTGAGGGCGCCTTGGTTCATCTCCTGCACGAGATGGTTCATCGCCCCGGCCCGGCCCTGCACATCGCGCAGCTCCACTTCGCTGAACGTCTCCATGGTGAGATCGATGCGTTCGATAAGATCTGTGAGCTCTTTTCGGTCCGCAGCACGTTTGGCGCCGTCCTGGATGATCGCATTCGCCTGACTGATCAGCGTCTCCAGGGACCTTCGCGCTTCTGCAACATCGCCTCTGGCAGGATCTGATTGGATGACAGCTTCAATTTCGCTTTCCAGCTTGTGCCGCGGCAGTGAGATGCCCCCGACATTGTCGATGCTGCATGGGATGTCTGCGCCTGTGGGATGGCCGCGTAGTGCCGTCATCATGTCCTCAGGGCTCAGACCCAGTTCGACGACTCTTGATCCATCCCGGATTTTCTCATTGCCAAAGCTGTTCTCTACATGGGCCGTCTCAATGCGCAGCGTGAAATACCCCCCATCGGTCGCGGGAAAGCTGGAGTGCAAATCAGCCTCACCGCCCCCGATAAAGGCGGTGGAGGCCGTGAGAGCAAAACCATCGGCCGCGGCGCGGCGCTCATTGGTGTGAGGGTTGCTTAGACTTGCCGCCAGGCTGGCGAGGCCTTCCAGCTTTTTGACTGCTGCGCGATCTTCATCCCGCAATGCATTTCGAAGTTTTTGCCCATGTGGATCATCTGGACCCGGCACATAGGTGCAATCGGGGTGATCCTGCGCAAGAATATGCCGCATGTAGGAAATCGTCGCCTCATAGGCGAGCTCTGCCTCCGGCAATCTGTAGCGCTCCATTGCCGCATCGAGCAGCCCGTTTCGATCTCTGGCAAGCTCCGGGTCTGTGATGTCCGATCCCCCCTCCAGCGACAGAGGATCCTCTTGGGCCGCGCGTGCGATCCCCGGCAGGTTCAAAGCAGCTGTTGAGGCCTCTACACGGTTCTGAACCAAGGTGCGTTGAAGGTTGTCCTTATGGCGCTCAAGGCGGAACGCTGCATCCCCTTTTGCCAGAACTTGATCCAACAAGATCTTCATATCCTGCTGTTTTGCCTTTGAAATGCCGGACTTCATGTCTGCGGCCATCTTCTTGAGCGCATCAGCGGCGCGGCGGCGACTGCGAAGGGTCTTCTCCATCGCTGCATCCAGCAAATCATCAGGTCTGATCTTTTTCCCCTCCCAATTTGGCATGGTTTCCCCCAGCCAAGATTCCGCGGTCAGAGCCACATGGGCATTTGATCGATTGGGAGACATCATCAGCTGGGCAAGGCTCTCTTCGGAGATCAGTGCCGTCATCAAGGGTGCCCCGGGAGCCGTCGTACCATCGTCTCCCTCGGTGCCGAAGTGAACAACGATACGGTTGTGCGCAAAGGATCCGACAGACTGTCCGAACAATGAAACAGGTTTTGCTTGTGCCACACGTTCAATGCGCATGAAGCCACGGCTCGCATGGACTGTCTGGGGGATCATGTCCTCTCGCGCATGCGCCCTTGAGAGCAAGCGGTTCAGAATACGTTTATCGTCGGGCCCAAGTTCAGCGGTCTTGGCATGATGGTTGAGAATATCTTTCATGATCGCACCCTAGCCCCTATTTGCGAAAAACATTGCATCGAGTTAAACAGCGATTAGATTGGGAGCAACTGAAATATCTGATCAAGGTGATCTAAATGGAGAAGAATACGTGAAACCTGAAAAACTGTCCCGGAAAGCTCTGCTGCTCATGGCGAACATGCATGGCATGAACCGCCCCGTGACATCTGCCGATCTGGCCTTCCTTGCCCCGCAGCCCAGTGGTGCCCGCGAATGGGCGTTGAGCGCCCTGAAGCGGCTCCAGATGATCGGCTTTATGGAAAATGGTCCGCGTATCGACAATGCGCAGAGCTTTGCTCTTACCTCAGCCGGACGCGAGGCGCTCCATGCACAGCTTCCAGCGGAAGACGTGGTCCCGGAAACCGTTCTTTCCGAGCATGATGGGCCTACGCTTTTCTCTGTCGAAATCTTTGGCGCACGTCGCCTTATCCTGGTTCAGGACAGCCATAGCGACACTCTGATGGTATCGACCCCGACTGCTGAGATCCTCGATGATGTGATCGAAAGCCGGAGCGAAGTCGCGGAAGGCATGTGCTGCGAACCCTGCTTCTATCTTGAGCATGTCGACGGGACCGCATACGCGCTCAGTGAGAAGATTGGCTCGGCAGAAAACTTCCGCACTTTCTGTGAAGAGGCCGCCCATATCGACCCGCAGCCTGAAGATCTGCAGGCCGAAGCCATCTAGGTCACTTCGCAAGCGTGCGAATAATATAAGTTGCGGGCTATAGGGAGGTGGCGATTGATAAAATCGTCACCTCTTTCTTGGCTCTAGGGAATACTTGCTGAAATCACAGCAGGGTGAAGGACAGAACATGCCTAAAATGAAGAGCTATGGCGAGATTTCAGAAATCCTGCGCGAGGCTGAGGCCGGCAGCGAAGATCTTGATCGCCTTTTCTGGTCACGAACCTACGCCTGCGACTACCCCCTCACCTATTACGATGAAGAGACCTTCGATCAATGCCGCGCCGAGGGTCAGTCATCCGCATCAATGACGACCAATGCTCAAATGGCTTTGCAAATGATTGAAGAGGCCCTTCCAAAGGCAACTATAGAGATCCAGACGCGCGCCGGGGAAATCTCAGTCAGAACGACGATCTCGAACCTGGATTTTGGCGGACCCATCACTGGCAAATTCACCGGAAAATTGCCGATCAGCCAAATGGCCTTGGCGATCACCGCCTCGTTTAGCGAGATGCTTGGAAAATACCTCAAGATCGAGCAAGACAATTTTGCCGTATTTGGTGTAAAAGACCGTGTGGAACGCGCCAATCACTGGCCCGTGGAGGAAACCGCGCACAATCAGTTCCGCTGTGTTCACCATGGTGAAAAACTGGCCACAGAGGCGTATCTGACGGAAGAGAAAGCACGAGAATACGGTGCTCTACTGCACCACTCGGACCACAACATGCTCAAACATCGCAACCGTTATATCGATCTCGGCTTGGAGCCAGTCGATGACCCCTGCCCAAGCTGAAGTCAGGATAGCTGATATGGAATATGAAGATCTGGATGGGCATCTGAAGTCCTGGCTCAAGGCGGCGCAAAAAAATCTGAACAGCCATGGAGCCCTCGAGCGTCAAGATCGGGCTCCTGTGCAGATCATCATCGGCTCTATGTCCGAGGCCATTAACGGGCAAAATGCCGTCACTAACGCGCTAAAACCGCTCTTAAACGATGTAAAAGATGTCATTCGGGCTCATTGTCCCTCTAATGCTTGGCCGCTGTCACTGACCTTTCAGATCAATGCGAGGGACAAGCTCGTGGTTGATAAGATCGGGGTCTGCAACATCACGCTGGAAGGTCTTTTCCACAAACGGAAGGGGATCGTTGAGACGCGTTGGTTGGATTATGGCACTGAAAGCCTCTTCGGACTCAATCAGATTGCCGCCGATATGCGTCTTTTGCAAAGAATGACACCGCCCTCTAATCAGCCTATCCAAGCCTGGTCGACCGCCCATGATCTCATGGGTATTTCTCATGTGCATTTTGAGGGCATTCATGCGCGGACCAAGTCCGAGGCTCTGCTGAAAATGATCTGGTCCGAGACCGGCCGCAAGGGCCTTGAGGACGTCCTCAAGAAGGGCAAGATCGAACTCAAGAACAACGACGAGCGAATTTGGTTTGTCGCCAGTGAACTTCAGGACCTGCATCTTCATCCGATGGGCACCGCCCCGCGCAAACTCGAAGCAATGGACGAGATCTCAAATCACCTTGAGACCCTTCAGTCGGAGTCTGCACCGGAAGATGATGAGTTCAGCCCATGAGCCTACCCTACATTCAGATCGACGAGGTCTACCATATCGGAACGATCGAGACCGAGGATCGCGGCATGCAGGCAAAGGGGTCTTTGGAAGCCTTCTGTCTTTCGGTCTCTTTGCACCCGGAGGACTGGTCGTCTATCGCAAGGCTCGGCGGAAGTCCTCTGTGGTCCATGTCGCGCCCCGGCAGCCTTTGGTTGGATGTTCTGGCGTTGGAACCTCACAGCCGTGCCGAAATCGAAAGTTGGGCGGAGCAAGCTGGATATGTTGAACCGAGCACACATTGGCGCGCCTGGTTCTCGGATGAAGAAGGCAATTGGTCCTTCATGCGCTGTGACAGCCTGGAGGCCGCTGAGCGTGAGATTGACAACCCTGAGGATGAAGGTCCCTGCCCTGATGGATCCCGCATCGATCTTGAGGAAGGGTACCGGCTTACCGAGCGCGGCATGCGCGAGTTAGAACGCTGGCAGGAGGCCAGTGACGCACAGGATGGGATGATCATCCTCTATGCGCGCGATGTTCTGGCGCCGGCCGAGCCGCGCCTTGCGGGGCTCTGGTGGGATGAGACCTATGATCCGGGGGCGTTGAGTTGCCCCCGCGGCGGCATTCTTCCTGCGCGGCTTTCAGAATTTGAGGCCGCGCTCATCGCGGAAGCGGGGATCCGGATTACAAATGATCCTTCTCCCTGATATCTACCCAACCCTCGCCCAGCGGATGTTCTCGGCCACACTGCAGCTCTCCTGCTGTACAGGCCGTTCATAGGCGCGGCCGGTGAGCGACCGCGCGAAGAGCAGTGGCAGGTTAACCCCGGCATGAATGGTCTGACCGATGCCGCCAGAGGTGCGCGAGTTCACCTCAAGAATATGGGGGACCCCAGCGGCATCCTCCATGGTCTGGAAATTCAAAAGACCCGAGAGACCCAGCCCTGCCGCGATTTTGCGGGCAAAGTCTTCATGCAGAGCATCTGGTGCGACCTTGCGGGATCCATCGGCATGTTTCGATCTTGTTACGCAATCGATCAGTCGGCCCTGATCACAGACAAAATCCGTGCTGCGCTCGATCCCTTCCAGCAGAGGCATGAGCATCATATTCACACGATCATCAGAGCGCGACAATGTATACCGCAGGAGGTTGATACTGATGCTGGACGCCGCACCGGATACCATAGACCGGTAATCATCCAGATCCTCGTGGATTACACGGAAACCGGCTCCGTAGATGCCTTTCGCGGGTTTGATGCAAAGCTTGTCGTGTTGTTGCCGCAGGATACCCCAAGCAATATCGAACTCCTCAAGATCCCGGAACGGCAAGTATTTTGTGCCCTTCAAGCCAAGCTCGGCGATCTTGCTCAGAAAAGCTGGCTTGTTCTCGATCATTTGCATGATCTCATGATCGCCCGCGGTCAGCAATTTGACACCGGCGGCCGCAAACCGATCCCGATGCGCAGAGAGTGCGATGCGATGCAAGAAAGGTACAAAGGCGTTGATTTTATGATTTTCGCAATACTCCAACGCCCAGTCGACGTAGCCTTCCGGCATATTGGACTTGCGCGCAAAGACCTCCGGTCCAAAATGATCTGCGACCGTGCTGATCAGAGAGTTCTCACGCTCATGGGTCACATAGAACTCAAACTCCCCCGGCTCCATCCCATCCTTGATCAAGGTGATCGTATCAAACAGGGAAGACAGGGTGTGGTTGAACCAAATACGCATCGTGGGGAACTTTCTAAGGCTCGTGGGCCGGAAACAGGGGCTATAAAAATATCATGAGATGTCTTTTCGCAGACATATAACAAATGGCTCTTTCATTTGATTTTGTCTACGTCGGAAAGCCGAAAATCAGAGCAACCTGCATATACACTGTGGATTGTGCGCTGCTGTCGTCCGACTTAGGAGCGCAACGCGCGCCGGGCCGCAACCTCTTGCAGTTCACTTAATCGGCAACCTGACGGCAATTTGGCTTTCTTGATGATGCTTGTAGGGAATACAGAGATGTCATGTAGCGAGACAATACGGGTGCCGTTGAAACGACGCGCCATAAGAACCTTATGTCCCTGGGACGCCATCTCCCTGGCGACGTCATCAATCGTATCGACGGTGATTGCAGCACCTTCAGGCGCAGAGAAACAGGTGAGATCAAAGCCATACTTTGTGTGTTTATTCTTCACACCAATAAGCTGACCCCCATCCGTGGTGATCTCGAAAATCTTGTCTTTTGACAAACTTGGTTAGGCATTGGGTATGAATTGCGTATTCCGGGGTGATCCGCCCACCGATTCCGATTTGATGCGCCCACCCGTTCCGATTTTATCCGCCCACCGATTCCGGGGTATCCGCCCACCCCTGTGACGTGCTGCTGCGAGGCAATCTGTAACCGGCTACCTTTCGTCCTTTTGGCATGAAGGAAGCCCGATGAAGAGATTGCCGATGCGGAAGATACGAGATGTTTTGCGGCTGTCAGCCGAGGGCCTATCAACCCGCCAGATCGCAGCGAGTCTGGCGATTGGGCGAACAACCCTTCGGGGCTACCTTGATCGCGCTACTGAGTTGGGTCTGGGCTGGCCGCTGCCAGCAGAGATGTCTGATACGGACCTTGAGCGATGCCTCTTTCACCGAGCTCACCAGAACACCCAACGGATCGAGACGCAGCCTGACTGGTCGTATATTCACCGCGAGTTGCGTCGGAAGGGCGTAACGCTGTCACTTTTGTGGGAGGAACATCGCTCCGACCACCCCGAGGGATATGGCTACTCCCGATTTTGCGAACTTTACACGCGGTGGGAAGGCAAGCTGTCGCCGGTGATGCGACAGCGTCACCCGGCGGGCGAGCGGCTGTTCGTCGATTACGCGGGGCACACCATCGACGTGATTGATCCTCAGACCGGGGAAGTGCGCGCGGCACAGCTGTTCGTCGCGACGCTTGGGGCCTCAAGCTATACCTTTGCAGAGGCGACCTGGACGCAATCGCTGCCGGATTGGATCTCGAGCCATGTGCGTGCCTTTGGCTTCCTTGGGGGTGTGACGGCGCAGGTCGTGTCCGACAACCTGAAGGCCGGGGTCACCAAAGCGTGCTTTTACGACCCTGTGATCAACCGAACCTATGCGGATCTCGCCACCCATTACGACACAGCCGTTGTGCCCGCGCGGCCGCATAAACCAAAGGACAAGGCAAAGGTCGAAGGGGCGGTCTTGCTGGTCGAGCGCTGGATTCTGGCGCGGTTGCGCAATCGGCAGTTCTTCAGCCTCGGGGATGTGAACGCTGCCATTCGCCCGTTGCTTGACCAGCTCAACGACAAGGTCTCTCGGCATCTTGGGGCCAGCCGCAAGCAGTTGTTTGAGCAGTTGGATAAGCCCGCCCTGAAGCCGCTCCCGACGGCTCCATATGTCTATGCCGAATGGAAGAAGTGCCGAGCGGGGCTGGATTACCACGTCGCAATCGACAAGCATTACTATTCCGTGCCCTATCAGTTGCTGAAGAAAGAGCTGTGGGCTCGCATCACCGCCCGCACGGTCGAAGTCTTCCATGTTGGACAGCGTGTTGCTTCCCATGTGCGCACTTCTGGAAACGGCAGACATTCTACACAGCGCGAGCACATGCCAGCGCACCACAAGTTCCGCGAGGACTGGACGCCGCAGCGTATTATCGCACGGGCCGCTCGCGTCGGGCCGAATGTCGCCACCTTCGCAGAGGTTGTGATGCGCGAACGCAAGCACCCCGAACAGGGCTACCGGAGCTGTCTGGGTGTCATTCGGCTGGCCGACAAGTTCGGTGCCGCCCGCCTCGATGCGGCGTGCCGCCGCGCGCTCGAGATCAACGCCCGTTCTTACTCGTCACTCCAATCCATTCTCAAGAATGGGCTGGAGAGCAAGCCCCGCACCCGCGCCACGGAGGAGCCTGCAATCACCCACCCCAACATCCGTGGCGCCGATTATTTCCATTGAAAGGAACACAATGCTTGATCACCCAACCCTCGATCATCTGAAGGCCCTGCGGCTGGACGGTATGGCCGAAGCATTTGCCGAGCTGCAAGCGCAGGATGCCGCAGCCGACTTCAGCCACGCTGAATGGCTTGGCTTGCTCGTTGACCGTGAGGTCGCCAGCCGTGAGACCAAGCGGTTTGAAGCTCGGATGCGCTCGGCCAGGCTGCGCCATGTGGGCGCCTGCCCAGAAGATGTCGATTACCGCGCGCGCCGTGGTCTCGACAAGACGCTGTTCCAGAGTCTGCTCACCGGTAGATGGATCACCGACAAGCGCAATCTGATCATTACCGGGCCCTGTGGTGTCGGCAAAACTTGGCTCGGCTGCGCACTGGCGCAAACAGCCTGTCGCGACGGTGTCACTGTGGCCTACAAGCGAATGCCGCGTCTCTTCGAAGAACTCGAACTGGCCCATGGCGACGGGCGCTTCCCCCGCCTGTTCCGCAGCATCACCAAAGCACAGCTGCTCATCCTCGATGACTGGGGGCCAGACCGACTGACCGCCACGCAACGCCGGGATCTCATGGAGATCGTGGAAGAGCGCTACGGTCGCGGCTCAACGATGATAACCAGCCAATTACCCATCAAGGCTTGGCATGACGTCATTGGCGAACCAACCTTCGCTGATGCCATCCTCGACCGCATCGTTCACAACGCTTACCGCCTCGAACTCAAGGGGCCGTCTATGCGGAAAAGCGTCACCAAAATGGATGACGAAAACCCTCAAACCTGATAACCCCAACCCACTGCCTCACGGCAACGCGTCACAAGTGGGCGGATACCCCGGAATAGGTGGGCGCATGTTGTCGGAATGAGTGGGCGGATACTCCG
>Ga0209345_10000179_pt1 | contig 88712 bp, 66 predicted proteins | sample Cruoilmetagenom7_FD_187294 | JGI IMG/M metagenome (GOLD analysis project Ga0209345, IMG submission 187294) | Oil polluted marine microbial communities from Coal Oil Point, Santa Barbara, California, USA - Sample 7 (SPAdes) (version 2) | ecosystem: Environmental > Aquatic > Marine > Oil seeps ... | reverse complement strand
TTCCGATCTGGTGGTCAAGGGGTGCTGGCGGGATGGGTATGCGGGGTGGCTGGCGGCGTCTACGAGCGCGGCGGGGGCGCTGATGAAGCATGTGGTGCTGTATGAGTTGGGGCGCGGGGATTCGCGGTGAAACCAAATTTCTCGTGATGCGTAGGGGATGTAGATGCGTAACAAGAAGGCTGTCATTTGGAGTGTGGTCGGATGCACGGCATTGTTGTCGCTGTTTTGGTTTGCAATGAGTGTTCGGACAGCTGTTTATGGATTACATAAACTTGAAAAACAGGGTCATGCATATCGCCAGTTTTTTGTAGTTTTAGATCAGCACACTCAAGAAACTGGTGAACTTCCAGATTCGTTTGATGAACTTCTCTTTGATCAACCTGTGATTGAATATTGGGAATCGGTTTGGCAAGAAGATGTGGCGTATTTACAGGAACTTATTGGGCCAGATTTTTCTGTCTCACCTAGTAAAGAGAATCTGAGTGCGTTTGTACCCGGTTATAAAACAAACGCATCGTGGGCGTATTCCGATTGTGAGTGGTATTGGGAACTGGTAGTAGAGAACTGTAATCCAGACAAGTGATGCTCAAGATCATGGAGGAGCCGAAGGCGGCACCGCTATGGCACCCAGATGGGATGAAAGCACTGTAATTTCAGTGGCCTATGATCTTTGCGTGCCTTGGCGGTGTGCTGGGGTGGTTGAAGGTGCCGAGGGTGGTTTTTGAGCTGCTCGGTTCGGCAAAGGCCCTGTGAAGGGGCAGAATGGATATTTCTAATGGGCGATCGAGATCGTGACGGCGGTGGGTCTGGTGGACGACGACGCAGTGGGGGCGGGGGCTCAGGCGGCGGCGGAGGTAAAGGCCGTGGCCGGAGTGGTGGTGGGCGTGGGCCTCGTGAAAAAGATGTGCCGGAGCCGACACGGACAAGAACAATTAAAGAGCCTGAGGGCGGATGGTCTGAGGAGTCGTTCCGATTGGATATGACCTTTGCGGATCTTGGGCTTTCTGATGACATTCTTAAGGCGATGGACGATCTTGGGTTTAAGCACCCGACGAAGATCCAGGCCGAGCTTGTGCCTTTGGCGTTGACTGAGGTGGACATCCTTGGGCAGGCAAAGACCGGTACGGGGAAGACGGCGAGCTTTGCATTGCCGCTGCTTGAGTTGATTGAGCCGGGGGACTCGTTGTGTGCGATTATTCTGGCGCCGACGCGTGAGCTTGCGGTGCAGATCAAGCAGGATATTGAAGAACTGGCTCCGCATACTGGATTGAGCGTGTGCGCCATTTATGGTGGGCAGTCGATCAATGTGCAGGCCGAGCAGTTGCGGAAGCATCCTGAGATCATTGTCGGGACGCCTGGGCGTATCCTGGACATGATCGAGCGCGGGATCTTGTCTTTGCAGCATATTGAGTTTGCGGTGCTTGATGAAGTGGACCGGATGCTGGACATCGGGTTCCGTGATGACATCCGCCGGATTCTTGGGAAGTGTCCCAAGGATCGCCAGACCATTTTCGTCTCGGCGACCTTTACGCCTGAGATCGAGAAGCTGGCGCGGAAGTTTATGCAGGACCCGGTCAAGCTTGAATGCTCGGCTGGTGCCCTGACGGTTGATCTGGTCAAGCAGGGGTATGTGTCGGTGGAGGCATGGGACAAGCGGAGGATGCTGGCGCATTTGCTGACCCATGAGGAGCCTGCTCTAACGCTTGTGTTCTGCCGCATGAAGCGGACGGTGGATTCGGTGGTTCGGTACCTTGATCGCAAGGGGATCACGGCACACGCGATCCACGGTGATCTGACGCAGGCGAAGCGGAACCAGGTGATGACCAAGTTCCGGTCGGGTGATCTGGCTGTGCTTGTGGCGAGTGATCTTGCTTCGCGCGGTATTGATGTTGAGGGGATTACCCATGTGGTGAACTTTGATCTGCCTGATGATCCGGATATTTATGTGCACCGGATCGGGCGGACGGCGAGGGCCGGCCGTGAGGGTCACGCATGGTCACTTGTGACGCCTCAGCAGGGTTCGCTGCTTACTGAGATCGAGATCCTGGTGAATACCGAGATTCCTTCGATGGACTACGCTGACTTTGAGGCACGGGAGCGTCCTGAGGATTGGAAGGACGAGCCTACGGGCGGGCGTCCGACTTATGAGGTGAAGGGTGCCAAGAAGGAGTTCACGAACCGGTTTGCTGATGAGGCGCCGCCCGCAGAGGCGGAGCTGAGTGACGCTGAGAAGGCGGCCAAGTTCCCTGGTGGTGTGATCCCGAGCAAGAAGCCGCCACGGCTGATGCGTGGGAAGACTCGGACGCGGGGTCGGTGAATCAAGACATGCAGGAGTCGAAGACGACACCTACATGGCACCCAGATACGACAAGAAAAAGACCGGGCCGGTTGGCTCGGTCTTTTTATTCGTTTGATTAAGATCCCGGATCTGTCAGGCCAACATTGGGGGGTAGGGGGTTAGCTGTTTACGACGGCTTCTTCGCGGGTGATGGAGCCGATGATCGCGGGGGCGTTGCCGGTGTTGACATGAACCTGTGGCTTTGGCTCGCTCTGTGTTTCGGCGGCTCGTGCGTTGTTTACTGTGGCAGCGGTTGTGTTGGGAGTGACGGGGAGTGCTTCGAGTGATTCACGCATGCGGCGTCCTGCTTTGAACTTGACGGTTCTTTTGGCGGGTACGGGTACGCGTTCGAGTGTCTTTGGGTTCTGAGCCATGCGTGGGGCGCGGTGCTTGACTTCAAAGACGCCGAAATCGCGAAACTCGAGGCGGTTGCCTTCAGCGATTTCGTCGATCACCATATCAAGAAACTCCTGGACGATTTGCTTGGCAACAACCCTTTTTTGGCCTGTGCGCTGTGCGATCTGGTCTACAAGGACTTTCTTGGTGATCGTTTTCATGTTTTTTATCTTTCTATCCGCGCTATGGAACGCGGTGGATGAATCGTTCTGAATGTGTCCTTGGGAGGTTCCAAGGGGTATGCCCCAAACGAATGTATGCGGGTGTCCTGTGCGGTTGGACATCTGCGGTTTGACCCGGTGGGGACGCCGGGGTTGTGCGGGCAAAATGAATTACTCGCACATGCAGTATCGCAGACTTATGGGCTCAGGTCAACGGGGTAATAGGACTTCTTTTGTTCGTAACTCAAAATTGAACAAGCACTTGCAATTGTGTTCCAGGTCTGCTATGGCTGGGTATGGAATCAGGTTTTTCAGACAATGCGGCGGTGTCAATTGGCGGTGGTTTGACCATCAATGGTGATCTTTTGGTGTTCACTTTTGTGCGATCTTCTGGGCCTGGGGGGCAGAATGTGAACAAACGGGCGACCAAGGCGCAGCTGCGGGTTGGGGTGGAGGATCTGGGGCTGCCGATGATGGCTGCGGCGAGGTTTCGGAAGATCGCGGGGGGGGCGGTTACGCGGGATGACGAGCTTCTAATTTCGTGTGATACGACGCGGAGTCAGGGGCGAAATCGGCAGGGGTGTTTGGATCAGTTGCGGGCGATGGTGAACGAATCGCTGGTGGTGCCTAAGAAAAGAAAGAAGACCAAACCGACGCGTGGGTCGGTGGAGCGACGGATCGGTGAGAAGAAACGGCGCAGTGAAATCAAGAAACGACGCGGTTCGTCTGATGAAGACTAGAGTTGGATGATGGAACACGGAATGACTGACAAAGCAAAGTTTGTGCTCGGGATTGAATGCTCGAATCCGAGTGTGCGCGGTGTGAATCGTGGAGAGGTCGCGCTTGCAAAGTTGCGCGGCGATGGCGGGCTGGATTTTATAGGCTCGATGGGGTTGTCTGAGGATGCGCGGGGGAGCGATGGACTGATGGGCGCGGTTGATGCGTTGTGCAAAGAGCATGGGGTTGGGCCTGCGGATATCGAACGGATCGCGGTGTCGGTTGGGCCTGGGGGGTATACGGCGCTCCGGGTATCGGTGACGGTTGCCAAGGTGCTCAGTGCGGCGATCGGGTGCGGCGTTGTTGCGGTTCCTACCGCGGCGGTGGCTGGGGTTGCGCTTGCGGCGGGGGATGACGGCGATGACGCGGTGGTGGCGCTTGCGAGCAAAAACGGGAAGGCACACTGCACGAGGGTGGTTGATGGGGAGTTCGCTGTGCTCGGGGTGGTTGATGGTGCCGAGGTCTCTGGGAGTGGAGCGGGGGTGCTTGTTGGGGATGAGCATGTGCCTGCGGCGATGGTCGAGGCGGCCAAAAACGCGGGGATGGAGATTCGGGGGATCGAGTTGACGGGGCGGGCGTGTCTGGAGGCTTCGGTGGGGCTTGGGGGGATTGATCGGGGGCTGTTGACGCCGATGTATGCTCGGGAGCCTGATGCCGTGACGCAATGGCGGGCGTTGCACGGGTGATGGGGGAATGGGGTGTAATGGGCTGCGTGGCGTAATTAGGAGAGATTATAAAGTGAAGAAAGTATGGGTTGGTTGGTTATCGGTGTGAAGTTGGGGGGATTGGGGGACGATGAATCGGTGCAGAGGTGCCTATGACGGGCACGGTTACCGAGGTTGTCGATGAGTAAAGCACAGCAGAAGGATTGGTCCGGCAAGAAGGTCTTTACGACCGGTGAGGCCGCACAGGTGTGCAAGGTTTCCCAGCAGACGATTATCCGATGCTTTGATTCTGGTCGGCTCAATGGGTTCCGTGTGCCTGGCTCTCGGTTCCGGAGGATACCGCGCGAGGAGTTGATGCGTTTTATGCGGACCAACGAGATCCCGTTGGAGGTGCTCGAGAGTGCGCTCAAACGAATTTTGGTTGTGGATGATGATCCTGAGATCGCGTCATTGATGCATGATGTATTCGGCGATGACGGGCGGTTTGAAGTTCGGCTGGCGCATACAGGGTACGACGCGGGGATCGAGACCGAGCGGTTTAGGCCTCACCTGATTGTACTTGACTACATGCTTCCTGATATCAATGGGAACATTGTGTGCCAGCGCGTACGCGAGAACGAGGGGCTCAATGACACGCGGGTGTTGTGTGTCTCTGGAGTGATCGAGGCGAGCGAGGTTGAGGGGTTGATGGATTCTGGGGCGGATGGGTTTTTGAAGAAGCCGTTTGATCTTCGCGAGTTGATCGGGCGGGTTGAGACACTGCTGGACATGAAGCAACGGAGTGCAGGGTGAGCATGGGTATTCAACAAACAAACCAGAGGAGTAATGAATTTGGCGAGGGTGTGAGCCCTCGGCAGATCGAGGCGATTCTGACAGGTATCACAAGACTTCCAACGCTTCCTGAGGTGGCGGCACGGCTGCTTTCGATGGGGGCCTCTGAGGATGTCCGGCTTGATGAAGTGATTGAGTTGATCGAGGCGGATCCGGCGTTGAGCGCTCGGATGTTGTCGTTGTGCCGGTATGCTGATGCGGGGCTCGGGGACCGGATCACAACGGTTCGGCGGGCTGTGATTATGCTCGGGCTTGATGCGGTGCGGTCGGCGGTGCTGAGTGTGATTGTGTTTGATAACTTGAGTGTTGATGATTCAGAGGGCTTGTTTGACTTTGAGGGATTCTGGACGCGTGCGATCGCGGTGGCGTGCGTGAGTGAATGGGTTATGGGGAAACAGCGATCGATCGAAATATCGTCAGATGAAGCGTATCTGGCGGGGCTGGTCCATGGGCTTGGGAAGCTCGCGCTTTACAAGGTGCTCCCGAAGTCTTGGGAGAAGGCGCTCACGATGGCTCAGCAACAGAGTATTGCATTGAGTTCTGCTGAGAAGGCGACGATCGGGATCGAGCATCACACGGCGGGCAAGCGACTGGCTGAGCATTGGGGGCTCCCGGATTCGATCCGGGATGTGGTGTGGTTGCATGGGCAGCTGCCCAGCGCGCTCCCAGAGCGGAGCAGCCGGGACTTGGTTTCGGTGGTGACGCTTGCGTGCGCGTGGTGCGAGGCAAGGCATCTTGGGTGGTCTGGCGAGGTCCGCGGGGGTGTTGAGATTGATGAAATTGCGTCGGAGATGGGGATTGATCTTGACGAACTCGAACTGGCGTCAACCGAGATCGTTGAACGGGTCAGTGAGCGGGCCAAGATTCTTGGGGTCGGGGAGTTTAGTGCACCGGATTTGTTGCTCGGATCGCTTACGCGGGCCAAAGCGAAGCTGGTGACGATGAATCAAGAACTCCGTGCGAAGCAGCAGATCGCGGATCGGTCTCATGGGCTTCTCAGGGCGGTTGATGTATTTTATAACTCGATCGGTACAGGCTCTGAGCTCGAACGCGTGGTCGGGGGCATGGTCCGGTCTGGGGCATCTCTGACCGGGATTGAACGCGGGGTTGTGATTGTTCAAGAATCTCCGGGAGGGGCATGGATTCAGTATTCCGTGGCTGACGGTGCGGTTGTTGAAGAGTCCTCAGGTGATCGTGGGAAGAGGGTTGATAGCCCGTCGATCTCGGATTCTGGAGAGATCAGGCCTGGGCATGTTGCGGGACTGAGCGGGGACCAGGTTCTGGAACTCGCGTCGCTGAGCTGGTTTGGGGAGATGATTCAATCGGTGCGTGAGATCGGGGCGGCCTCGTTGATCGGGGTTGGGGATTGCGGCGGCGATGATCAAGAGACATCCGATGGGGTGTCTTGCTTGGTGGTGCTGATCAAAGCATCTCCTGATGCGGTTCCTGAGCTGAGTTCAAAGGGGTTCCGGGTTCTGTCGCATGCTTGGGGTCGATCGCTGAGTGAGAGCGTGAAGTCGAATGCCGCTTCGGTACTTTCAGAAGAACTTGCTAATGCTAACCGCGAGCTTGCGGCTATGCAGAGAGAAAAAACCCAGAATGAATCGTTGCTCCGTCTTGGACAGATGGCGGCGGGTGCGGCGCATGAGATGAATAATCCGCTTTCTGTAATCAACGGACGATCGCAGCAGCTCTTGGAGCGGCTGGGAGCCCAGCGTGATCGGGATTCGGCTAAAGCGATTACGCTGGCGGCGGATTCGCTCTCGAGCATGATTACTTCTATGCATCTGCTTGCAGAGCCCCCGGAGCCTTCGCTGAGTTTGTCTGATCCTGTGCTTGTGGTTCGCGAGGCGATCGAGCACGCGAAGGGTCAGTGTCATCGTGCGGGTATCCGTGCCAAGATCAAGCTGCATATCGAGGGCATTGTTGATCCGATGGAAGTTGACCGAGATTTGTTGTCCCGTGCGATTAGTGAACCGATCATGAATGCGGTTTTATCGAATCCTTCTGGGCTGGTGAAGATTTCAATTGAATCGGCTGGTGATGATGGCCGAGTATTGATACGGATCGTTGATACGGGGCCCGGACTATCACAACGGGCGTTGAATCATGCGTTTGATCCGTTCTTTTCTGAGCTTAAGGCCGGGCGTCGTCCTGGGCTTGGTTTGGCGAGGGCCAAGAGTGTGATCGAGCTTCACGACGGAGTGATCTCGATCGGGAATACGACTGGAAAGATCCCTGGGGCACTGATTCAGATCGTGCTTCGGACGAAGAGTAGAGGTCGTCGCAAGGCGGCATAACGAGAGAGAAATGACTGGTAACCTATGAATCACCAAGACACCCCATCTGAACAATCCGCCGGAAACGACGGGAATGATGCGCTGATGCACGGCTCGATTGATTCCGAGCTTGGTGGTCAGGAACCGATGCTGATTGAGCCTGTTGGGCTCAACGCACGGGTGCTTGCGGTGAGTCCGAGGCGGTCGGTGCGTCGACGGATATCTTCGATGCTCCGGGGGAAGGTCGAGTCGTTGGACTTTGTTGATTCGGCTCAAGAGGCTCTTGAACACATCAATACAAGCTCTACGGATATGGTAATCATCGAACGGGCTCTTGAGAAGAGCGACGGGATCGAGTTGCTTGAGACCATCACGACACATCATCCGATGATGGTTGGGGTGGTGCTCGGTGCGATTCATAGTGCCGATGATGCGGTTCGGGCGATGCGTGCTGGGGCGTGTGACCTGATCCCGATTAGCGGCCGCGGCGCAGACACAATGCGCCGGGTTGTGGAGGCGGTTGAGAAAGCACAGCGGGTTCGTCGGCGGGATGCCCGTATAGATCGGCTCAAGAAGCTCTGTAGCAAACTAAATAATGCCCGGGAGGAAGTGTCGGGCCAGATCGGCGGGTTGTGCACTGACCTGACCGAGGCGTATAAAGATCTCACCCAGCAGTTCGGTGATGTGAAGGTAACCAGCGAGCTTGAGACTCTGCTTCGGCAGGAACTTGATATCGAGTCACTCTTGCGGACATTGCTGGAGTTTACATTGTCCAAGGTTGGTTCGACCAACGCGGCGGTGTTTATGCCTACCAGCGGGGGGGACTACTCGGTTGGGGCATATGTGAACTATGACATTGCAAAGGAAACAGCGGAGATCATGCTTGATCAGCTGGCCGATGCGATCCCGGAATCGGTTGAGCATCTCGATGGTGTCCGTGCGATGTCGGGGAGGGTGGAGTTGACCGAGATGCTCGGGACCAGCGCGTACTGGGTCGAGGACGCGACGATGATGACGATTACTTGCCGGGAAGACAACGAGTGTCTTGCTGTGCTGGCGTTGTTCCGGGACCGCTCGCGGAGCTTTAGCGAGGATGATGTGCGGATGCTTGAGATCATCGGGCAGCTCTTTGGGCGTCAACTGGCGCGGGTCATCCAGACGCACCATCGGCACCTGCCACGCGATGAGTGGGGTATGTCGGGGGATTATGGGGTGGAAGATACGGGGGATGACGACCGGGACTTTGGCGGCGGGTTTGACGATTACGGCGGGTTCGCGGCTTGAATCTTTGACCATTGGACGGTAGTTACTGTTCAATAGTTAAAATTGAGTTGGCGTCTTTCCTAATAAGACTGTGATCGGGCCAGTGCCCTATCAGGGTCACAATAAACGCACATATGGAATGTGGAAGTGTTAGACTACCTGTACGGGCGATCGGTGCTCGCAGGAGTTTTTAACATGATGAATATGCTCTTTGGTGAAATGGCACCCTGGTTCACAGCACCGGCTCTGCTCGGGACTGGGTTCTTGTTGATTCAGTTGTTGCTTGGGGAGGTCGGTGGGGACGGGGCACTGGATATAGATCTCGATATTGACACAGGCTCTGATCATCCGGGGGCGGAGTTTGGGATCCTGAGTGTCCAGTCGATCTCGGCCTTCTTCATGGGGTACGGATGGATCGGTGTGGGGGCGTACCGCTTCCTCGATGTTGGGTTTACCGGGGCCGCGGTAATTGGGATCGGGGCTGGGTTTGGTGTGGCGTGGTTGATGGTCTGGTTGCTCAAGACATTCCTAAAGCTTCAGAATGACACGAATGTGTCGATCAATCAGGCCGTGGGTTTGGTTGGTGATGTGTATGTGCAGGTGCCGCCGTCGGGGGCGGGGCGGGGCGAGATTATTCTGGTGATCAACCAGTCGCAGCACAACTACTTCGCAACCCAGGAGGGTTCGGAAACGATCGAGTCACACACGCGTGTTCGCGTTGTGCGGGCCGATGCCGGGAGCAATACGATTGTTGTTGAGCCGGAGACTTGATGGGATCGGCTGAATCATGATGGCCTATGGCTGATTACTTTGCTTACATATTTGAACAAGATTTCTTAGAAGGAGAATACATGCAGATTTCAACACTACTCGCCCAAACAGATTCAAGCAACTCGGGGATGTTCTTCATCATCGTTGTTGCGGTGCTGCTCTTTGTGGGGCTCTTTGTCACGATCTTTCTTGCGAGCAGGTATCGCAGGTGTCCGTCGAACCGGATCCTTGTGATCTGGGGTACTGGGTCCAAGGCGTCGTCGCAGTGTTACCACGGCGGGGGCAAGTTTGTGTGGCCTGTGATTCAGGACTTTGCGTACATGAGTCTTGAGCCTTTGGTTATCGAGATCCCGCTGCAGGGCGCGCTGTCGCTCAACAACATCCGTGTGAATGTGCCTTCGACCTTTACGGTTGGTATCTCTAAGAGCCCGGTGCTGATGAACAATGCGGCGGAGCGGCTGCTGGGGTTGAATCAGCACGCGATCCAGGATCAGGCGCAGGACATTATTTTGGGTCAGCTCCGGCTCGTGATCGCGACGCTTTCGATCGAGGAGATCAATAAGGACCGCGAGAAGTTCATGAATCTGGTGAATGAGAATGTTGCTGAGGAGATTAACAAGATCGGTTTGACGCTGATCAACGTGAATATCCGGGACATTACCGATGAGTCCGGGTACATCGAGGCGATCGGTAAGCGTGCGGCGGCTGAGGCGATCAATCGCGCTAAGGTCGAGGTTGCTCAGCAGGAACGCGAGGGTGCGGTTGGTGAGGCGGCGGCGGTTCGCGAGCGGAATGTTCGTGTTGCTGAAGAGAAATCGCTCGCTGAACAAGGTCAGAAGAACGCGGAGCAAGCCCAGCGTATCGCGGTGGCGGAGCTCGAAGCGCAGGCAATTGTTGGTGAAGTTGAATCGAAACGAAATCAGGAGATCGCTGCGGCCGAGCGGCTCGCTGAGACGATCGCGGCTAAAAAGCGTGCCGAGCAGGAGCAGCGTGTTCAGGTCGCGAGCGCTGAAGCGAGCGCGGTTGATGGTGAGAATACATCGTCGGCCAAGGTCGCGCAGTCGAATGCCGAGCTTGCAGAGATTCGGGCTGAGGCGAGCCGGCGTGCGGATGTCGCTTCTGCAGAATCGCGTCAGAAGATCTTTACCGCTCAGCGAGAAGAGGAACTGGCCAAGCTTGCTAAGGAAGAGCTGGCGCCGCAGGAGATTGAGAAGAAGCGTGTCGAGATCGAGGCCGAGGCATCTGCGGAGCGTGAGCGCCGCGAGGCGCGGGGGCATGCGGATGCGATCTTGGCGAAGTACGAGGCGGAGGCTAAGGGTACTCAGCAGGTGCTTGAGGCGAAGGCCGAGGGGTACCGTCAGTTGATGGAATCGTGTGCTCAGAACCCACGCGTTGCGCCGACACTGCTGATGATCGAGCAGCTCCCGCAGCTTGTCGAGATGCAGGTGCAGGCGATCCAAAACCTCAAGATCGACAAGATCACGGTTTGGGATTCTGGGAGCGGGTCCAGCGACGGCAAGGGGAACGCGACTGCGAACTTTTTGAGCGGGATGATCGGTTCGCTGCCTCAGGTGCACGAGCTGGCTAAGCAGGCGGGGATCGAACTCCCGAGCGCTCTAGGGCATGTGGTTGAAGCGGAAGAGGCGAGTCCTTCAGTGGATGCTGATTCCTGAGTGTTCGATTACATTATTAAAAAACACCCCGGCGATTGCTGGGGTGTTTTTGTGTATTGGGATGTTGTAGCGGTTTTAGTCGTCGAAGTATGTGGCGGCGTCGTCTGGGAGATCCAGGAGGAACGCGTCTCGGTCGATGGTGTCGTGGGTCATGTCGTCGTCGAAACGGCCGGTGCTTTGGTCGGGGACATGAAGCTCGCGACCGGTGGCGGTCTTGGACTTCTTCTCGACGCGGCTGCGGGCACGCAGGATGAGCTTGATGGGGACTTCGCCGAAGGGGAGGACCTCGCGGATGCGGTTCATGAGGTACCGCTCGTAGTTGAGTGTGAAGCGGTCGGGGTCGTTGACGACCAGGACGAGGGTTGGTGGGTTGGTTTTGACTTGTGAAGCAAAGTAAACGCGGGCTTCGGCGCCGAGTTTGTTGGTTGGGCCACGGGCTTGGATGATTGAACCGATTGTTCGGTTGAGTTGGCCTGTGCCAACGCGGGTGGAGGCTTGCTTAAAGATATCAAAGGCGACATCGAGGGCTTTGGTGAGGTTGAGGCCTTCTTTAGCACTGATGATTGCGATGGGCGCCCAGCTGAGACCTTTGAGTTCCTTGCGGATGTATTCTTCGTATCGCTTTGGAGTGGCCTTGCGTCCGGCTTGGTCGGCTCCGTCTTTGGCGATATCCCATTTGTTGAGGACGATGACAACGGGCTTGTGAGAATCGACGATGAGCTGGCCGAGTTGTTCATCGACCTGGGAGATCTCGGTGGTCGCGTCGAGCAGGTAGAGGACGACATCGGAGCGGCTGATGGCTCGCTTGGCGCGGTCGAGTGCGTAGTACTCGATTTTGTCTTGGAAGGATTTTTTTCGGCGGAGACCAGCGGTGTCGATCGCGAGGATGGATTTTTCACCCATCTCGATTTTGACATCGATCGCGTCGCGGGTGGTTCCCGCGATTTCTGAGACGATGACGCGTTGCTCACCGGCGAGGGTATTGATGAGGGTGGATTTACCGGCGTTGCGTTTGCCGACGATGGCGACCTTCATGTCGACCTCTGGTTCTGGGTCGCCTTCGTACTTGGGTACGAGGTTGAAGAGCTTGTTGAGCATGTCGCGGCGGAGGTACTTTGAGGTTGCTGAGCAGAGGAGGGGGGTGTCGAATCCAAAGGCGGCGAGTTCGTAGGCGTGGGGTTCCCAGCTTGAGTCGTCGCACTTGGTGGCGACGACATAGACAGGGGTGAGTTCGGAGTTTTTCTTGCCGTCTTTATCGCGACGCCCGAGTTTTTGTTCTCGGAGCATCTGGGCGATGGCTTGGTCTTGAGCGGTGATGCCGGATTGGCAATCGACAGCAAAGAGGATGATGTCGGCGGTCGAGACAGCTTCGGCGATCTGATGTTCGATGTCGTCAGTCAAGGTGGCGAGGTCGGCGCCGATTTCGTTGTAGCGGGCGCCGTCAGCGACATAGACCCCGAAACCACCGGTGTCGGTCAGCTCGATTTGTTTGGCGGATTGCTTCTCGTTGAGGGGGTCGTTGGGGTCGGTGAGATCGACGATAATTGAGAGGCGATCGCGGGTGACTCCGGGGGTGTCGTCAACGATGGCGATCCGCTCTTGGGCGATGAGATTGAGGAGGGAAGACTTGCCGACATTTGGTCGGCCGACGATGGCGATACGTGGGATGGGCATAGTCGAGGATGATAGACACGAACCTCAGAATTCATAGTTTGATTGGACACAAACCTTGGTTTGATGGGGGTTTGTGGGAGTTTTGGTGCCGTGTTTTGCGTTGTGGAAGCGATGAGATCAATGCAGGGGGTGCTTCGTGTGGTTTTGGGGAGAGTTTGAGGACGATGGGCTCAATCATAAACGCGCAGAAATCGCCTCAAAGGAGCGTTGGCTCCTGCGGGCCAGTCCATACTGGATTGATTTGGCGTCCACTCATTGCTCGGAGTGAACGGGCCTTAGCTCAACGCCCGATAGAAGGGAGGTCAATGCAGTCATATCACCCATATCAGGGTGGAAGTTTGCCCATATTGGGGCCGGAGAAATGAATTATGTCAGACGATCACGACATCCCTACCGCAAAGCACGGGCTCAGCCCTGAGCCTGGTGAGCGGCTTGCCCGCCCGTTCCAACGATTCGCTAGGCTTTCGAGTTCTGGCGGTATTGTCTTGCTGTTGATGACCGCGATCGCGATGATCTGGGCGAACTCTCAGTACGCTGATTCTTACAACGAGATCTTTAATGATGCCGAAACTCGGATCACGATTGCTCACAACCCGCATCATGGTGGTGGGGCCGAGGGGCATGGTGATGATGCTGTTGTAGATTCCCATGGTGAGGATGATGGTCATGGCGAAGAGGTGACCGAGCTTATCGAATACGAAGGGAATGCTGATGACGGGCATGGCGAGTCGGCCGATGCCCATGCTTGGGAGCCGGTAAAGGAATATCCGTACTGGTATATGGGTCATTCGACGGCGGCATGGATTAATGATCTGCTGATGGCGATCTTCTTTCTGGTTGTCGGGCTTGAAATCAAGCGTGAGATTCTTGTCGGCGAGTTGGCTTCGCCTAAGCGGGCGGCGCTGCCGATCTTTGGTGCTTTGGGTGGGATGATCGGTCCGGCATTGATCTTTGTTGGATTCAACTTTGGGAAGGACACGATTGGCGGGTGGGGTATCCCGATGGCGACCGACATCGCGTTTGCGGTTGGTATCCTGGCGATGCTTGGGAAGCGTGTTCCAAACTCGTTGATGATTTTCCTTACGAGTCTTGCGATTGTTGATGACCTAGGTGCACTCGTGGTAATTGCGGTGTTCTATACAGAGAATCTTGAGATGTCCTATATGGGCTACGCGGGCATTGTCATGTTTGCGCTTGCGGTGATGAATATTCTGCGGGTGCGGTGGATAACGCTGTACTTGGTGCTTGGGCTTCCGTTGTGGTACTTTGTTTATAAGTCCGGCGTGCACGCGACGATCGCGGGCGTCCTGCTTGCGGCGATGATACCGGCTCATGCTCGTGTCAATGCGGTGAACTATGTGTTCTCAACACGTAAGGCGCTAGATGTGTTTGCTGATGCCGAGGACGATACTGAGTCTTGTGTGACCAAGTCATCTGAGCGGCGTGCGGCTGTCAATGCGATTATGCAGAGCTCGCGTCAGGTGCTTCCTCCGCTGCATCGTATTGAGTATGTATTGCACCCTTGGGCCGCGTTCGTGATTATCCCGGTCTTCGCATTGGCCAATGCGGGTATCCCGGTTCACGGCGGGGTCATGGAGAATCTAGGTAACTCTGCGTCGTTGGGGATTATCTTTGGTCTCTTTATTGGGAAGCCTTTGGGAATTGCTATCTGTTGTTTCCTTGCGTGCAAAGTTGGTATTGCGGCACTCCCGCAGGGTGTCACTTGGAGACATATAACCGGTGCTGGGTTCCTTGGTGGTATTGGCTTTACGATGGCGATCTTTATTGCCAACCTGGCCTTTGCCAACTCGCCATCCGATTTGGAGCATGCCAAACTTGCGATTCTGGTTGCTTCAGGGATCTCGGCGGTAGTCGGTGGTGCGTTGCTTCTGACTTGTAAGTCGAAGCCTGAGCCTGAGCCAGACATGATTGGCCCGCTTGTTAATGACGATTGAGTCTGGCCCTGGGTGCCTTAATGGTGTGATTTGACTGAGAAGCCCGCGGCGTTTGCCGCGGGCTTTTAATTCGATCCATTGTGGGTGTCCGGTAAAAAGACTGGGTGTCTACGGAACCATTCGCCTATTTCCACCGAATCGGCCAGTATCTAAGGGGAGTTCTCCCCGCGTTGTGTGTCTAACAACTGAACCTGCAGATGGAGCATTCATTGCTCAGGCTTGATTGGTAAATCTCTCTATATAGAGGGATGCATACCGCTGGTTACGGCGACTGCTCTGATCTGCTATGTACAAGAACCGGAGAAAGAATCATGCGCTCGACTATGCTACTCGCCATCGCAGCTACAGCCGCCATTGGGATGACGGCCCTCGGGGCCCCAGAGTCTCAACAGATCAAGTCCCAACCGATCGCCCATGCTCATTCAATTTCACTCGAAGCAAGCCGCGGCGCATTAACCAGCACGGGCTCGTTTACTCAAGTCCATCTCGGCGACATCATTGAGATGCCGATCATGCTCCAGGACGGGACCTCGGTGGATCTGGAACTCGAACGCTTTACACCATTTGCGACTGATGCACGGATCGTTTCGGTTGATGCCAACGGCATCGAGCACGATATTGATCTGTCGGGTGATGTTCATCTCCGTGGGCATGTTGCCGGCGATGAGGATCAGGTCGTGTACATTGCGGTGACGCAGTTCGGGACCTCCGGGCTCCTTGAGCTGGGAAACGAGACACACATAATCTCTGCTGGCAAGTTCAATGGCCAGGAGAAATCGGCTTCCGACCTCGCGGTTTTCCCGGCTAACCTGCTCGGGATTACCCCTCTTGGTCAGAACTGTGCGGTCGACATGAACAATCCGAAGTTCAATCCGCTCGGCCTTCAGATCGCGGACGATTACATCGGGTTTGATGGGCACCAAGCTCCGCAGGGGGCTCCCCAGCAGCGTGACGCTGGTGTCGCTGTTGAAACAGATTACGAGTTCTCGGCATGGCTCTTCGGTGGCAACACCACGGCGTCGGCTTCGTATGCATCGACGCTGATGGCTGCTATTTCAACGATCTATGACCGCGATTTAAACATGACACTCTCGATCCCGTTCCTCCGGACCTACGAGGCAAACAACGATCCCTATGGCGGGTCTGATATTATTGATTTTCTTGATGATGTCCAGTCCGAGTTTAACACCGGGGCTGAGGCTCTCATTCGTCGGGCCGTGGTTCAGGGATTAAGTGCTCGTGGTCTCGGCGGCGGTGTTGCCTATCTCCCGGGCGCGTGTGATGACTGGTGGGGTATCGGCGTGAGCGCGAACCTTGACGGGTTCTTCCCGAATCCGCTTCAGGATAACTCATGGGACAACTGGGACATCATGGTCTGCGCCCACGAGATGGGGCACAACTTTGGTACCGGGCATACTCATTCCGCATACACACCCGTTATCGATGGGTGTGGCAACGGCGATTGCTCGCAAGCACTCGACTCGACCATTATGTCGTACTGTCACCTGTGCGCGGGCGGGCTCTCGAACATTGATCTCCGCTTCCACTCACGGGTGCAGGATCGGATCCTTTCGTACTTGGACAATGATGCGCCGTGCGACCTCTTTGTGAGCGAGTGTGCGGTAGATTTGACTGGTGATGGATCCGTCGATTTCTTTGATATCAGCGCGTTTCTTACCGAGCTTGCAGCGGGTAACGATATTGCCGATTGGAACGGTGACGGTGCAATCGACTTCTTCGATATCAGCGGCTTCTTGGTCTCATATGGTGCCGGGTGTCCTTAACGGCCATATGTTTGGAATATGTTAGGAAAATTAACTATCAATTCTCCTCAGAATTGACTACCAATTGTTCTGCATTCCCTGTACTCTTGACACAACAAAACCACCTGAAAATCCCCTTGGAGGAATAAACATGAATCGTTTCGCACTCGCGGCTGTGTTGGCTGCATGTACTGGTACTGCTTTGGCCACCCCTGACATCATCTGTGGCGCTATGCCTGATGTTCAGAATCACGGTCTCATCGGCGGCATCCGCGCCTACTCGGTCGGCACAACTGCTTGTAACATTGGTGACACACCGGCTGAATGGATCGACGGCACGCCGTTCCACCCGGTCATTGCTGTGACCATCTGGAAATATGACAACGAAACCGAGCGCCTTACTCAGCTCGGTGTGACCCAAGTGAAGCATTCATTTGCTTCGCTCCAGGGTTCGGTTTGCCAGCCTTGTCAGCCTGGCGGCGACTTTTCCCACCTCGGCCCAGGCTGCTCGGATCCTTACGGAGCCGGCCTCAATGGTTCGCAGGCGGATCTCGGTCCTCGTACAGAAGTAAACGGTTTCACTGGCGAGTTCGTGTACCCATACACTGGTATCAACCAGGGCGGCAATGCGATCTTCAAACGAATCCAAGTCCAGCAGTCAGATATTGCTGATTCAACCGCGACCTTCTACGTTGAGGGCGTGTATGTGCACAAGCAGGACTTTGCAGCTGGCACCAACTTTAACAACGCGACCTACCGCCAGTTCAACATCAACCAGTCAACATTCAATGCGGGCACCAACGGTACAACTCACCGTGAAGTTCCTGCGATCTACGCATGGCAAGCTCAGCACGGTGATGTAGTAATCACCGAGAATGAGTACCCGGGTGAAGGCCGCATCATCGTGGCATCCAAAGCAACCGATCTCGGTGGCGGAACCTGGCGTTACGACTACGGCGTCTACAACCAGAACTCCGACCTCGGTGTTTCATCATTCTCCGTGCCTGTCAACACCCCAACTGCAAACTTCGGTTTCAATGATGTTGATTACCACTCAACAGTTGACTCGGGTGTTAACCCAACCGACTGGGCACCTGTTGAAGGTGTATCGGGTGTTACTTGGAACAGTGAAAACGAAGCTCAGAACGCAATGGGCAACGCTGTTCGCTGGGGCACCATGTACAACTACTGGTTCGAAACAAACTCGCCACCAGTCAGCGGTACTACATCGGTTAGCTCATTCAAGGGTGCAAACAACCTGAGCTTCGCTGGACTTGTTCCAACACCAAACTCCGTATGTACTGCGGACATGAATGGTGATGGCGTTCTTGACTTCTTTGATATCTCAGCCTTCCTGTCCGCATTCGGCCAGGGTCACCCAACTGCTGACTTCACTGGTGATGGTATCTTTGACTTCTTCGACATCTCTGCATTCCTCACCGAGTTCAGTGCAGGCTGTCCATAATCATTGATTGGTTGGGCTGTCCCGGCTGATTGAATACAAACATCTCGACCCCGAGGCCCTCGCGGCCTCGGGGTTTTTTTGTGCTTACTTGGGATCTTCTGTCATAGACTTGTCTATGGCTACAAACGATCCATCACCACTTATCGTCTTTGATCATCCGCTCATCGCTCACAAGATGACCATCATCCGTGACCAGGACACGACGCACCGGCCGTTCAGGGCGACGCTGTCGCAGATCGCGGGGCTGATGGTCTATGAGGTCACGCGGTCGTTTAAGACCGAGCCTGTTGAGGTGCAGACACCGGTGACAAGCACGATGGCGGAGCAGTTGCTCGGGACCATCACGATTGTTCCGGTGCTGCGAGCGGGGCTCGGGATGATTCATGGGATTCTTGAGGTGATGCCTGAGGCGAGGGTGGGGCATCTTGGTCTGGCGCGTGATGAAGAGACGCTTGAGCCAATCGCGTATCTCAACAAGCTGCCTGTTGATATTGATGCGGGGCCTGTGATTCTTGTGGACCCGATGCTGGCGACTGGTGGGAGCGCGTCTGCGGCGATTACGATGCTCAAGGATGCGGGGGCGACTGATCTGCGGATGATCTGTCTTGTTGCCGCGCCTGAGGGCGTGGCACGGCTCAACAAGGATCATCCGGACATTACGATCTATGCGGCGGCTCTTGATGAGCGTCTCAACGAGAAGGGGTACATTGTTCCAGGGCTCGGGGACGCGGGCGACCGGATGTACGGGACTGTTTAAGTTGGGGGTGAGCGGGGTTGAATGCGGGTTAATCGATTGGTGGGATGCCGATGTCTTCGTTCCACAGCTCTGGGCTTTTCTCGATGAACTCGCGCATCAATTTCATGCAGCGTGGGTCATCGGCGAGGAGAACTTCTACGCCTTCTTGATTGAGCCAGTCTTCGCGGCCTAGGAAAGTTTCGTGTTCCCCGATGATCACGCGGGGGATCTGATGGAGGATGGCTGTGCCGGTGCACATGGCGCAGGGGGAGAGGGTTGAGGCGAGGGTGAGTTGGTGCCAGTCTCGTCTGCGTCCAGCACTGCGGATGCAGGCGGTTTCGGCGTGTGCGGTGGGGTCGCCGGTTTGGACGCGGAGGTTGTGGCCGGCGGCGACGATGGTGCCATCGGGGGCCATCAGTGCGGAGCCGATGGGGATGCCGCCTTCGCTTAGAGACTTGAGGGCTTGTTGGTAGGCGGCGTCGAGGGCGCGTTGGTCGAGTTCGTTGAGTGTTGACATGCGGGTACTGTATTCTCTTGGTGTTCAGTCGTCGCTGCCTGTTGATTGTTCACCGGATTCATCGAGATCATTTGGGCTTGAACTGCTTTCTGGGGGATCGTTGCTTTCGATGATCCATTCGCGGTCTAATGGGATTGCCCAGACTGGGATGAGCTCTGCTTCGGCGTGGAGGTGGATGGGTTCGAAGAAGGTTCCGGGGAGGCGCGAGTCCCAGGGGTCTTGGAGGTGTCTGAAGTAGCCGTAGGGGACCTTAACGATGTATCCCATCATGGTGGGGTCGTCTTGGTTGACAGTGATATCGAAGGAGCCGCCGGACTCCGTAATTCCTTCGAGTGCACCTGGTGTGGCATTGACTCCCGCGACGACTCGGCCGCCGAGGGTGTCTTTGGGGTCTGAGAGGAGGTACTGGTTTCGTGCGGTTCCGGGGAGCGAGCATGCGAGGAGGTCGCCGATGGCGTACTTGAGGTGCATGATCCCGGTGCCTTGGTGGTATTGGATTGGTTCTGAGAGCACGACCCCTTGGAGTTCGATCTCGACATGGCTCCCTGGCACGATTTTGGCAAAGAACGGCTTGGCGCTGTCGACCTTGGTTAGACCGGCTCGGATGACGATTCCTTTTGGATGGCCCGCGCCGGTGTCGACGCGTGAGCCGCCGAGGGCGAGATATGCTCGGATGTTGCTTTGGGCGTCATTGGTTTGATCTTGATCTGAATCACCGCTCTGGAGGATGACGCCGCCCTTTGGAGGGCCGTAGCTCATCGGGGCGGAGATTTCGCGCAGTCCTTCTGTGGTCATCCATCGGACGGTCATTGTGGGTTCGATGGCGTCGTCAGCGAGCAAGATTTTATGATGGGTAGGGTGATCGGAATTATCGGAGGTCGGTGACTCCGTGGCAACGGCAAGTGAACTCGATAAGGCGAGCAGGGCGAATGAATGCCAAACAGGTCGGGTACGATTCATCAGGGGGTCTCCAATCAGAGGGTCTATACGATGGGTATCCCAATTACGCCATAGATTCTCCCTTTTCTTTCGAATAAAGCAACCCGAAACGACGATTCATCGAATACATTGGTGCCTTGTTCAAGGTTTCAGTACTGTTATTTTGCGCTGGTTGGGTTTTCAAGACCACTGAAGCGACCAGCTCCCTAGAAAGGACAAACCCGATGCGTCAGTTGCCCTCCCGGCGATCGTTCTCTACAGCTCTTCTCCTCTCGCTCGCGTGCGGCTCAATCGCCAACGCACACGACGATGATTACCGCAAACTGCTTGATCAGCAGCCTCCAGTCTTTGGGCCGATCTGGACCGCTGACGGCGAGAACCAAGAACGCGGTCTCTTTGATTTTCAGAATATGACGCTTCTGGCTAACATCCCGCTCAACAACTTTACTGGGCTCAACACAACCTCAGGCAATGACTGCTGGGGGTATGTCGCGCCTTCTGGACGCGAGTATGTGATCATGGGTATCGAGGGTGGTTACGGGTTTGTTGAGATAACCGATCCGGTCAATCCTGTCATCGTCGACAAGATCACTGGCCCTGTGTCACTGTGGCACGATGTGAAGGTTGTCGGCCAGTACGCTTACGGCGTTTCAGAGGGTGGCTCTGGTATCCAGGTGATGGATATGTCAGACATCGACAACGGGAATGTTTCGCTCGTCCGCAACTGGACCGGGGGGGGCTACTCGACAACGCACAACATTGTGACCAACGAAGACACCGGATCGCTCTGGATTGTTGGGTCCAATGTCGGCAACGGCGGGCTCGTTCATATCGATATCTCGAATCCTGAGCTCCCCTCGATCGACGGCGGCTGGACCGAGATGTATGTCCACGACGCGCAGGTCGTCACATGGCAGGGCGGGGCGCTTGATGGACGCGAGATTGCGTTCCTTTCATCAGGGTTCTCTGGCGGTTTTTCTGAGACCGGGCTCCGGATCGCAGATGTGACCAATCCAAACAACCCGATCACCCTCTCGACCCTCTTCTATCCCAATGCGGGGTACTCCCACCAGTGCTGGCTCTCGACTGATCGCACGATCCTGTATCTCAATGACGAACTCGATGAGGGCAGCACGGTTTCGGTGACGACGACTCGCGTGATTAATGTTGAAGATCCGTCCAACCCATACTTTGTGGGCACCTTTACGACCGGAAAGGCCGCGATTGATCACAACCTGTACACACGGGACCATGTGATTTACCAGTCCAACTACCGTTCTGGTCTGCGGGTCTTTGATGGGCTCGACCCGATCAATCCTGTTGAGATCGCATACTTTGATACCTACCCGGGTTCCGACAGCGCGAGTTTCAATGGGGCCTGGTCCAACTATCCCTTCTTTCCATCCGGAACGATCGCGGTTTCAGATATCGAGCGTGGGCTCTTCTTGATGACGCTCGATGCCCAGCTTGATGGCTTTGCTCTTCAAGAGCGGGACGATATGCCGGCCACGGTTTCACCGGCTGGCGGCGCCGCTATCAGCGTTAATGTTGTCACCAGAGAAAACACCGCTTTCGAGTCAGCCCATATGTTTGTTGATACCGACGGCTCAGGTTTCTTCGCCGAATCCATGGGTCTCAATCCTGACGGCTCATTCACAGGGATTGCGCCGGCGATCGATTGCGGAGAATCATTCAAGTATTTCTTCAGCGTCACCGATACCGATGGGCTCGTCAAAACACTCCCTGCCGACGCCCCTTCATCGGTGTTTTCTGCGGATGTTGTATCGTCGGTCGATGAAGTATTCGCTGATAATTTTGAGACCAATAATGGGTGGGCAGTTTCTGGCTCTGTCGACGATGGGGCATGGGAGAGAGCGATTCCCGCTGGCGGCGGCGGGCGTGGCGATCCGACCAATGACTTTGATGGCTCCGGACGGTGCTACCTGACCGACAATGTCGAGGGGAACTCTGATGTTGATGGCGGCACGACAACACTGACCTCGCCTGCGATGGATGCGACTGGTGCGGGCATCCCGACGCTGAGCTACGCGTTGTGGTACTCCAACAACATCGGCGAGATCGATGACACGATGTTTGTTGATATCTCAAACAACAACGGCGGCTCATGGTCGTCGCTTGACACGATCGGCCCGGGTGACCCTGCGGCTGGCGGAGGCTGGAATACCTACAGCTACGATCTGTCCCAGATCTTTGCGTCTCCATCGAGCCAGGTTCGTATCCGGTTCCGTGCTGGTGATACCGGCGCGGGTTCGGTGGTCGAGGCCGGCGTGGATGCGGTGAGTATCAGCCTGCTCTCGTGTGAAGACATCGTCAACAACTGCCCGGCGGATATGACGGGTGACGGCGTGCTGGATTTCTTTGATATCTCCGGATTCCTCTCGGCGTTTAGCTCGCAGGATCCGGTTGCTGATTTCACTGAGGACGGGACGTTCGACTTCTTTGACATCTCCGCGTTCCTGACCGCTTTCAGTGCGGGCTGCCCGTAAGACACATTGGTGTTGAGATTTGATTTCAAATAGAAAGGCCCCCGATTACTCGGGGGCCTTTTCTTCAATGCGGGTGACAGGAATCGAACCTGCACGGGCTATGCCCACCAGAACCTAAATCTGGCGCGTCTACCAGTTCCGCCACACCCGCGTGTTGACTTGACGATACAGAGGTGAGCACTTCTAGGCCCAAACCCGGCATTCGTCACACTTTACCACCAGAATCCAGGCCAAATCGTGTTCTAATGGCCGATAGATCCGGTATATTGTGAAGTTGTAGGGGGATGGTAGACATGAGCATCGGCTCGTCCACCCATCGCCCACAGATCCCCTTCCATTGGGAGAGCCCTTATGCGCTACCGTGACCATATTGCTTTGACACTCCCGTCCTTTCTGTTGCGCCTTGTGCTGGCGATTACTTTCCTCTGGGCTGGGGCTGGCAAGATCATTGGGACAACGACCGTTGATGGAGACAACGCGGCTCGGCTGGCCAATCTCGGGGTGGTCTTTATTCAAGACTCGCCTGAGGACCCAGAAGCCACGAAACCTGATGAGCCGCTCAATCCGCTTCCTGAAACTGAGCATCTAGAAACACTGGTTCCAGAAGAACAAGTTCCTGAGGCGGGTGATGATGCCGGGTCTGTTGATCCTGTAGACGCTTCGGAGCAGCCGGTTGTGGATCCTCCGCTTGACCCGAATGCTGGTGATGCCCCGTCGAATCCTGTCGAAATCCGGAGCGTCGCGTTTGTGAACTCGCCGGCTGTGGGTTCGGATTATCCTGAGGCTGTCAAGATCAGGAGGCTCTATGGGATTGCGTTGCTTCTTGATAAATCTGTATCGCCCGACCTGACTGCGGACTCTCAGCCTGTGACTCCGACGATGCCATCTTGGCTTGGTGCGGGTTCGATGCCTGTGTATGCGGCGTGGGCGACTGCGATCACCGAACTGCTTGCGGGTCTGTTTTTGCTCTTTGGATTCCTGACACGGATCAGTGGGTTGAGTTTGTGTGTTGTGATGCTCGTAGCGATGTGGACGACCCAGATCGGTCCGGCATCACTTCAGTCTTCTGATGCAATCCTTGGGTTTATCCCGAATGCTGCGGATCTTTGGGATCCGTCTTCGTATTCGATGCTGCTTTGGCAGCTTGCAATTGTGGTGATGTCGTTAAGTGTGATGCTTCTGGGTGCTGGGCCGTTATCTTTGGATCGGATGTTCTTCCGTCCGAATCGACGGGATCCGTATGTATCTGGGGAACCGGCTAAGCCAAGTGTGGTGCAGAAAGCCCCGAAGCGGAAGCCTGATCATGATTCGATCCCGGTTGCAGAGCGGACCGAGTTTGACCGGTCTCCGCCACCGCCTCAGAACAATCCAACCCCGTAAGTGAGTTACCGGAAACTCTCCAGCGACAGCTCTCGTAGAATCCCTTGTGTCGAACCGATCATCCATACTGAGATGGGCTTTGCCTCCGGGCGTGTCGCTGGTAATCCATGCGGGGCTTGTTGTGCTTTTGATTGTGGTTGGATCTCGGGCCGCGGCGATTGCAGCCAATCAGCCCAAGGCGACCAGGCTCCCGCTTGCCGAGCTTGAATACATCGCCCCGCCCTCAGTTGCTCAGAGTGTGCCACAGCCGATCGCGTCATCAGAGCCTTCCAAAGCGGACCGGCGTGCGGTCCGGAGTGAGCCGAGTGTTCTTGACCGGAGCGTGATGTCACTGGTGGCTCCGACTTCTGTGAGTAGCCAGGCAATGAGTGCAGCGACTCTTGAGCAGATCGCTCAGCAGTCGTCTTCGCTTTCTGCTGAGCCAAACAATGCGCCGGCCCCGATCAGCTTTGCGGGAGTTTCTACGGGGGCGGCCCGATCCATTGTGTATGTCATTGACACATCTGGGGCAACGCTGACCTCGCTGAGTTACATCCGCCAGCGGCTGCTCCAATCGATCGATCGGCTGAGTCCTACGCAACGGTTTCAGGTGATCGCCTTTCGTCAGCTCGGGGAGTCAACGCATACTTTACCCGAGCTTGTAAGCCGGCGAAGTAAGCTGCCCCGCGCGACGCGGGCAAACAAGCAGGCCGTGGCGGATTGGCTTGAGGACATGCCCGCTCAAGGGAGGTCGAATCCGGTGGATGGTTTGGCGGCGGCGCTGGAGCTCAAGCCCGACATGATCTTGCTTATTTCTCGGGGCATCGAGCGGACCGAGGTGCCTTGGGCGGGTGGTCTGGCGGCGGTCCGCAAGCGTCTTGATGAGCTCAACCCGCTCGATCAGGTCAAGGGAACGCGTCCAGCAGTGATCAAGACGATCCAGCTCCTCAACGAGGACCCCACAGGGATCATGCGGACCATCGGGATCTTTCATGGCGATGGGCACAATGACCATCAGGTGATTACATACGCGCAGCTCGTGAGTCCCGACCCGGCCCCGCGGGCGATCCCATCGAGCGATGCCGATGCTCGCCTGTCGACTGTTGAGGATCAGCTTGCCGGGCTCAAGGCTTCGGGGGGGTACTACCGGGCAACAACTTCGCTTCCGACGGATGCAGATAGAGGCGAGATTGAGAATGCTTTGGTTCGTATCAATGCGATGCTCCAGAAGGCTGATTCTGAGGATGCGCGGGCGGCGCTGCTTGGCGGCGAGTCGCTGCTTGTTTCTGGGGAGGCTGATGAGCTTCGGATCCGGATGTTTATTGAGGCTCTGGATGAGGCTGTTTTTGTCTCGCCAGAGCTTGATGCTCGGCGGCGGATTGTTGTTGCTCAGCTCAAAGCGTTGAACGGGGATACAGATGCAGCGGTCAATGAACTGCTCGCATTACTTGAGGAGCGGGAGCCGCTGGGGTTGTCGGCGATTACATCCGCGCATGCGATTCTTGTGCTGAGTTCGCTTACGGAGTCTGCATCGGTGGAGTTTGATCAGGAGCCATTTACGACCGACCCCGCGTGGGCGTTGATGCTTGCTCAGGCGCGGTCGATGTTCAGGCTTTCTGGTGGTCGTGACGATGCGATCTCTCCGCTGCTTGAACTCCGGAAGATTCTTCCCGATCATGAGGCGCTTATTGATTCGTCTATTGCACAGATGCTCGAATCGGTTGATGGCGGTCGCGTGCGGGTTCCGGATCTGGCGAGGTTCATTGTGGCGCGTACGCGGCTGACCGGTGGGGATCTGGGCCAGCGTCTGAGGGCGATCAATATACTCAGAGAACTTGGTGGCGGTGATGGTTTGGATGCGGCTCTTGCAGAGGAATCGCTCTGGCTTGCGTGTCTTGGGGCGCGGGCGATCAATACGCGTGAATCTGGTGGGGTGCTGATGCTGGCGGCTTCTGAACTTGCCCAGCGGTTCCCTGAGCACGAGGGGGCGGCCGATGCTCTTGCGGGGGCGATTGATGCAGCTAATGAGTTTGAGTCTGTCAACCTGATCCCGCTGCTCCGGCAGGTGATCGCTCAGTACCCGGCCCGAATCGAAATAGATCTCTGGAGGCTGCAGCTTATTGAACTTACTGAAGGGCAGGAACAGCTTGCGTTGATCAAGTCCTTGACCCCTGCGACGCGAGAATCTGACATGGGCGCGGAGATTTACCATGCTCGTGAGTTGGGTTTGAACCCGGTGGATCGACTGGGACAAGCGCGTGAGGCGGCTGTGGCTTTGGACCGGCTCCGATCACCGCTGGCGGGATATTGGCACCGGATTGCGGCCGAGCTTGAGGTGGGGAGCGATCCGGGGTCTGCCGCTGAGCGTCTTGGTCGGATTGTACAAAAAAATGTGAGCCTGGATGATCCTGATCTTGAACTGTTGTATGCCCGTGCTCTGTTGGGGTCGGAGCAACCTGATGATGCTCTTGCGAGATTGACATCGCTGGCGGGCTCGCTCAACACCAATCCAAATAAACACTTCTGGCATGCGTGGACTCTTATTCTTGAAACAGTTGCTGTTGAGGGGAACGCTGCGGATCGAGACAGTGCGGTTGCTCACATGACGCGTCTTAAACTTTTGGACCCAAATCTCGGTCCAGAACCGTTCCGATCACGGCTCATCAGAGCATCAAATACGCTACACTCTGAGCCGTGAGTACCCAATCAATAATCGAAGCATCCCCCATCATGACCACCCCCCCGCAAGAACTCCCTCAGGCACTGCTTACAGCGCTCCGTGGCAAGTTTCTTGTCTTTGATGGCCCTGATGGGTCGGGTAAGTCCACGCAGCTGACCATGTTCCTTCAGGCTGTCCGCGATGCGGGTATCCCGGTTACAGAGGTCCGCGAGCCTGGCGGGACCGAGGTGGGCGAGAAGATCCGCGACGCTCTTTTGGATCACCTCGACCGTGAGACGATGTCGCTTCGTTGCGAGATGCTTCTGTATATGGCGTCGCGTGCCCAGCTCTGCGAGCAGCTCATCGCTCCGGCTCTTCAAGAGGGCCACCTTGTGGTTGCTGATCGTTTCGTGTCTTCGACTTATGCGTACCAGGGGACCGCGGGCGGGATTCCGAAGTCTGAGATTGATGCGGCCGCAATGATCGCGATGCAGGGCACCGAGCCCGACGCGACACTGATCTTTGATGTTGACCAGGACACCGCGGCGTCTCGGCTCAACCCGCTCCTGGACCGGATGGAGGCCAAGGGTGCGGCGTTCCACGCCAAGGTACGTCAGGGGTATCAGGAACTTATTGAATCTGATCCGCAGGCTCAGCGATACCTCCGGGTAGACGCGACGGGCTTGCCGGCCGATGTGTTTGGTAACATTATTGATGTTCTGAACAATCGCTTCGTCGATTGAAGTCTTGCCCGTCGGTTTCTTGGCCATTTATGGCGGTTGCGGCTGTATGCCCCGGTTTAAATAGAAAATTTCCTGCATTTTTCATTGAACTATTCTGTAAGATCTGCGAAACTGGAAAGCTATTCTTATGGAGGTTATTCAATGAAATATTGTGTTCATGCTGCCTGTGCAGCAGCATTTAGCGTGCTTTCTATGGACCAGCAGGCGTTCTCTAATGTAGCATCGGACGGGTTTTTAGGCGGGGCTTGGGATCGCGCATCTCTCGTCGCGGATTACGGAATAGCTTTGGATTTTGAGCAGATTGTGGCTTTCGCCAAGGCAGGGGATTCTGGGGGGGCAGCAATTGCTGGGATGGTGGAATTTTCGATCACTCAAGAAGTAGGCTTTGGTTTGACACCGCTCCGTGTTGTGGAGGAGGAGATGCCGGGGGTCCAGACTGTTTCGGGGGTTCTTGGTGACGGCGGGTGGTTTGTGATTGCCAGCGGGCCCGAGGGGACGCACGGTGTGCTGTGGGGGGCTGATCAGACATGGGAGATTTCTGGCGGTGCTGCGGTTGATGGTAACGGCTGGCCTTTGGTCTGGGTGTCGCCAATTCAGGGGCCCGATGCGGATTGCTCGGGGGCGATGGTGCCTTTTGATGTTGGCAAGGCGATAAAGCTTGAGGCGGCCCGTATTGACGGGCAAGGTAGCGGGACGGCGCAGGTTGACACCGCGGATCATGTGCGTGTACTGATTGTGTACGACGCTGAAATGGCGGCCACGGTGGGTTCGATTAATACTTATGTAGCCGCGCTTATTGGTTCGGCGAACCTGTCGTATCTTAATAGTGAGGTTGCCCCGATGCAGCTCGAGCTTGCGGGTTTGGTCGAGGTCGATACGCCAGTGCATGGAACAACCGATGCTGAGATTCTTCGACAGCTCACAAATCGGTTTGATGGCGTTGCGGATATCGCGCATGATTTCCGGGATGCGTACGACGCGGATCTTGTTGCTCAGCTCGTCGATATCCCGAATTTTTGTGGGCGGGCATGGCTTTCGCCAGACGACTCGTTGTATGGGTTCTCGGTGAGTGACAGCGATTGTGCGCTCGGGAACCTGACCTTTGCCCATGAGCTTGGGCACAACATGGGGTGCGCCCATGATCCGGATAACGCGGGAAGTTCGTTTACTCCTTACGGGTATGGTCACCGGTGGAACTCGAATCAGTGGCGGTCGGTGATGGCGTATGCGCCTGGGTCACGTGTGCCCCAGTTCTCGAATCCTTCTGTGCTCTATAGCGGCGGCGCGACCGGGATTGTGAACCAGCGCGACAACGCACGGCTGCTTAATGAGACCGGTCTTATGGTTGCCAATATGCGGGTCGGTGATGGATCTGGCATGGATTGTGACGCCAATGGGCAGCCTGATGGTGTCGAGATCGCGGACGATCATTCGCTGGATCTTGATGGCGATGGTCAGCTCGATAGCTGCCAGATCGGTATGGACCCGTCGCTTGATTGCAACGCTAATGGCGTGATTGATTCCATTGAGACTGATCCTGTTGTGATCGAGGCGCTTGGTTCTGCGGGGCCGTTTGGGGCTGGGGTTCCGGTGGAGTTTGGGTCGCTGCCGCTGGCAATCCCGGACTCACCTGTGACGATCTCGGTGGCGGCGACAGGGGATCTGAGTAGCGGCACAGAGTATGTCACGCTGGACTTCAATGACGAGCTCTTGGAACTGACGGCATTCGTTTCCGGTGGAGTGGATTGCTATGCGCCGGGATTGCAGGATGTGCTAACGGTATCGGCTGCGGAATTTGAAGCGATTGCGTCAGCGGGGATTGCTCTTACCGTGACGGGTTCTGGTGCGATCAATCCTGCGCTCTGTACCAACACCACTATTCGGGTCACGGTGGAGTACCGTACATCAGATTTGTTGGTCGATACAGATAACAATGGGGTACTTGATTCGTGTATGACGCCTTGCCGGGCGGATATGTCGGGTGACGGGGTTTTGGATTTCTTTGACATCTCCGCATTCTTGGTCGCCTTTGGAAACCAAGAAGCTGTTGCTGATTTCAGCGACGATGGTGCCTGGGACTTCTTTGATATATCTGCTTTCTTGACAGCCTTTGGCGCAGGATGCCCGTGATCATAACGGTTTGTTGATTGATAGTGGTGGTAAAATACCCTGCGGATCGCGGGTTTTTTGCTTGTGTACTCTGTGCCTTGGCATGTAGAATCGGGTTCAGTACCGTCACATTTCTGTTTAAGGACACCAACTATGCCGACTCTGTTAAATGCACGCGCCGTTGCGTCTATTGCTATGGCCTTCTTGATCACCTCCGCGTTGGCGACTAGCCCTGATGGGGATTTGGAGGGGGCCGAGTCTTCCGGGTGGGTGACTGCTGCGGGTCTTGATCTGAATGCGCTGCTTGGGCTGGAAACGAAAGGGCGCCCTGATATTGAGCTCGGGGTGGGTGTGGATGCGGCGTTTGTTCTGACTGGGAGCGATCCCGAGGGCGATGCGCCTTCTGATGTTGTGTACACGCCTGACGGGTCCAAGATTGTGATTGCTCATCGTGAGAGCCGGAACCTGATTGTGTGGGACGCCGATACGCTCGCGTTCATCGGTGCGGTGTCTGTGTCTGGGGCGGCTCAGGCGCTGGCGATTACGCCGGATGGTTCGACGGCGGTTGTGGCCAATATTGATAATAACACGGTGTCGATCGTCGACCTCGTCGGGATGGTTGAGACGGCGGTGATTCCTGTAGGGATTAATCCCGCGCATGTCGCGATTAGTCCGGCGGGGGATGTCGCGGCGGTGGGGGTTTCGTTTGATTCAGAGATCGCGGTGATTGATATCGCATCAACGACACTGATCGCTTCGATCCCCAATATTGGGTTTAGCACTACTCTGAGTTTTTCTTCTGAAGCGATCGCAACTTCGGTACGGATGTCGCGGTTTTTCTTTGTTGATAATGACCGTGTGATTAACGCGGATCAGTTTGCTGACGAGATGCAGATTGTGAACATCCGGACGGGGGTTGTTGATCGTACGGCGATCCCTGATTCTGCCCAGGGTCTTGCGGTGTCCGGGGATCTCTCTCGTGCGGCGATTGCCCACACGGGCGCGACGCGGAGGATTACGCTTGTTGATACCGCTTCTGGAATGATCATCGGGACGCTCACAACCCCAGACGATCTCTTCGGGGGGGCGATTACTCTGAATGATGACGGGACCAAGGGTGTGGTCTCGGTTATCAACTCTGCCCGTGTTGTGGACTTTGTCGGCGGGACTTTCGGATCACTGCTTAACACAGCGAGCATCAATGAGTTGCTGACAACATTCGATGGGCGATACGCGTTGGGAGTCGGGTTCCGCGGGGCAATAATCGATATGGACACCGGGGGGTTTGTGGCGCAGGCGAATAATGTGGTTTCGACCGAGCACGGTGCGGTCTCTCCGATTGCGTACCGGGCGGCGATGTGTTCAACAACTTTCGGGGATGATCTGCTTGTGATCAATACCCAGGGGGCGCTTGGTTCGGTGATAGCTTTCCAGCGGACAGGTCCTGAGGTAGAGGGTGACCGGTGCCGGACTGTGGCGGTTTCGCCCGATGGATCGCGCGTGGTGGGTGTATCGATTTTTTCTGACAACGCGGCTGTGATCGACTCCGCTTCAGCGTCGATCGTCGGTGTGGCGATGGTGGGAGAACGCCCATCGGCGGTCGCAATCACTCCTGACGGCACACGTGCGGTGGTCGGGAATCTGGATTCGACCTTTGCGACGGTGATTGATTTGTCCGATGCGTCGAGTACCAATGTCAATATTTCGAGGCGCGCCGGGTCGGTTGTGATCAGTCCTGACAGCCGGTATGCGTATGTTGGCGTTGTTGCTAGCGGCGACGGCGTGTGGCGGATCGATCTGGATTCCAATACGGTTGCGGGACCAAAGATCCTGACGGGGAACATGGGCGGTGTGGGGTACAGCTTTAATCAGTCGTCAGGGATGGCGATCAGTCATGATGGGACTCGGCTGGCAGTCGCGGGTAGCTTCGATAATGTCGTTTCCATTATTGATGCCGTGAACTGGACACACCTGGTTGATCTGCCTGCGGGGGATCTTCCTTCGATGGTCTTGTTCTCGCCGGATGATTTGTTGATCTATGCGGCAAACAGGAACAGTGACAACATCTCGGTGTATGACAACAGCGGGGCGGTTCCGGTGTTCTTGCGGACAATCTCGGTCGGTGATTCGCCTTGGCACATGGTGGATGACGGGCAGGGTCGGCTGTGGGTGAACAACTGGGCTGACAAGAGAGTTTCCGCATATCAGGTTGATCCGGGTGTGTTGATGGGATCTGTTCTCATGAGTGATTCCCCGGTCGGGCTGAATTATGACGCAGCGACCAACTCGCTCCGTGTTGCCCATGGCCAAGTGAATGTCACTCTGGGCGGTGATATCGGGTTCGCCCAATCGCAGAACGGGACACTGACCACGATTGATGCGGCGACTTTGGCGACTTCTACTTTGAATCTCGGGGTTGGCCCGTCGGCACTCGTTTCGAGCAGCGACGGGAACATGCTTGCTGTTGCGGCACCGATCGGGGATGGGGTTGCCCTGCTGAATTTGGCGCAAGGGTGTTCGGCGGCGGACCTGACCGGTGATGGGATTCTGGATTTCTTCGATATCTCCGCGTTCCTCACGGCTTTCGGGAATCAGGACCCGGTCGCGGATTTCACTGGTGATGGCGCGTTTGATTTCTTCGACATTTCCGCGTTCCTGAGTGTCTTTAGTGCTGGTTGCCCGTAAGGGGTGATTGTTGGCGGGGCATTGGATTGGGGCTTCGGTCGCATGATTGGCCGCGCTTTCGGGGTGTCTATTCCCTATTCTTGAAGCAATGACCCCTTATCTACTCATCCCGTTCTCCTTTCTGCTTGGTTCGATCCCGTTTGGATTCTTGATTGGGAAATCCAGGGGGCTCGACATCCGGACGCAGGGGTCGGGGAACATCGGGGCGACGAATCTTGGGAGATTGCTTGGACGGAAGTACTTTGTGATGTGCTTTATCCTTGATTTTACCAAGGGGCTGATGCCTACTTTGATTGCGGGCTCGGTTCTGGGGACGCTTGGGTACATGAATATGGATCCCGCTGACGCGTGGTTGTGGCTCGCGGTGATGTTCGCGGCTCCGATCGGGCATATGTTCACGCCTTGGCTGGGGTTCAAGGGCGGGAAGGGTGTGGCGACGGGTCTGGGGGCGCTTGTTGGGGTGATGCCTGCGATGACGCTGCCGGCGAGCGGGGCTCTTGTGGTCTTTATTGTGGTGGTGGTGCTTTGGAAGATGATCGGGGTGGCTTCGTCGGTCGCGGCGGCTTCACTTCCGCTGTGGACCTGGTACGCGTTTGCTCAATATGAGACTTTCGAGGAACGCCGTGTCGGGAGCCAGACGCAGTTTGCGGAGCTTCCTGCATCTGATATTGATCTGATGGTGGCGAATCACGGGTTGCCGTTTATTGTCGCGGCGACGCTGCTGGCGGTGATCGTGATCAATAAGCACCGTCCGAATCTTGCTCGGGCGATTGCGGGCATCGAGCCCAAGATCGGCGAGTCCAAAGCGGTCCCGTCCGCCTCGATAACGGAATCAATCGCTGATTCGTCCGAATCTGTCGATCCGACGGGCTAATTCCGTAGAAGTCAATGCTCAACTTGTTTGGTCCCAAGTGCCGATAACTCTTTGCATGGGATTCCCTGTTTTGACTCATCGGCGCAAACCGACTCCGGATTACGGATTGCTCTTGATTCAGAGGAACCAAATGACGATCTGTTTTGCAGACTCATTAGGACTCACCCCTGTTCGAGGAGGCAATCAATGCCGAACCTGAGACTCTGCCGAGAAACTGACACCGTCGAGGATCCCCCGGCCCCGCTCCCGTTTAACAGCATCGCGTCATGGCGTCGTGCTGGGGAGTCTAACAAGGAGGACGCGATGGATTCCATCGACTTTGCTCAGTCTGCTCTTGCTCATGCCGAGTCCAAGCTCGAAGAACTCTCGACTCTTGTTGATGAGGAGATCGAGGATTCGTACAACTTCACGCGGATGACGACCGCGGACAATGACGACGATGACGACAGCCCGTTCGCGGCCTAATCAAACAACCCAGTCTCAACAAAACGCCCACTGCAAGGACGCAGCGAGCGTTTTTCAATTGGGCTTGATGTGTTTGGTGTTTATCGGCGCCGGCCTGAGAGCATGAGGAGCCCGCCGCCGAGCATTAGGAGTGCTCCCGGCGAAGGAATGGTGACGACGAACGATGTGAAACCGATTCCCTCTGTATAGGTATCCCCTGCCAGTACGGTGCCATCGCCTGACATGGCACTGAAATACACAGAGTCCCCTGAAATCGTGATCCCTTCCTGCGCGAGAATATCTTGAATGGAAACAAACCCGTCCTGCGAAGTCCAGAGATAACTCCCAAAGCCGCCCTCCTCGCTTCCCGCATTGACCAGCAACATGTTCCCATCATCAGTGATGTCAGTGGCATTGATATACTCAAAACCATCATCGAGGATTTCTGTCTGAATCCCATCCCGATAGATCCATGAGCCGGTCGGCCCCCAATCATAAAAACCGCCCTCTCCATCAAAGAAAACACCATGCGATCTACCAAACGCCGTTGAACCATCCGAAGAAACTCCAGCTACACGAGAATCAACACGGTCCCTCGCCAGAACAAGGTCAGGAATCTTGGTAAAGCCGCCCTCTTCCCACAACCACGCGTGGCTTCCAGAGATTGTCGCATCCGCATTGCCCACACTCTGGTTCAGCGTCATCACACTCCCGGTCCGGTCGAGACCAGACACATTTAATGAGAACGAAAGGTCGCCGTCCTCGAAACCAAGATCAGTGAATGCTCGATCTTGGTACAAAAGCACCCTCGGCCCATCGGGCCCCCCAGCCTGCATGCCGTTAACCAAGCCGTCCCCGCTCACAGCACCTGTATGCGTGTAATAGGATGTCGTCCCGTTGTGAACATACCTCGGAATCCCGCTCAGCGCACCCGGCCTCCAGTTCATCGCCCCGGCTTGATTGAACGCGTTGACCGAAACCAGTCCCCCATCGTCAGAAACCCCACCCGACCACACGAATGTAGAACTGCTGGTGCTCTCATAAATCGTCTGAAGCCCGACACCCCGATCAACAAGAAGCGATGGCACCATTCCCCAAGCATTAAACACCAATGTAGAACCGTCATCAGACATCCCTGCCAAAGCCGTATTCAACGGATCAGCATGCTCGATATACCGAATCCCAACCCCGTCACCCCCCAAAGCGGGGAGGGCAAGACCCAGTGCGACACAAGACAGTACGATAGTTGATGAATATTTCATTCAAACACTATCGGCATGCTTTCTAAAAATACTATATAACAAATGATTCAGCCAGCCATTACCGCGCCCGCATCACCACCACGGTCTCGTCGTCCGCCTGGGCCTGTAAGCCTCGGAACTGGCGTAAGTGCCAGAAGATCCGCTCAACGATCCAGTCCGCATCCCCATCCGGATTCTCATCAAGCGAATCCACCACCGCCTGAATCAGCCGCTTGCGTCCCCACCGCTCGCCCGAAAAATCCACAGCATCCATCATCCCATCGGTGTAAGCGACGACGACTTGGTCTTTGGCGAGGGTGATGCGTTCCATCACATATTCTTCTTCGGCCTGCACCCCGGCGACAAGTCCCTCGCCCTTGAGCATCTCGTGGGCCCACTTGCCGCCCTCCCCTTGCGTCAGCACAAGCGAAGGCTCGTGCCCCGCCGTGACATAACAAAGCTCATTGGTCTCCGGATCAAACACCCCGTACCAGATCGTTGCAAACTCCGCGACCGTTGTGTCCCTACAGATCGCCTCGTTGGTCCGCGCCATCACCCGTGAGAGATCATCGCTCAGCTCCGCGTACGCCCGGAGCGTCGCCCGCACCGCGCTCATCAACAGCCCCGCAACGATCCCCTTGCCTACGACATCACCCACCATCACCCCGAGCTTATCGCGCACCTCAAACACATCGTAAAAATCACCCGCGATCTGATAACTCGGGCTGAACCGTGCCGCGATGTCTAGATTATTCACCTCAGGCAGCCGGTCGGGCATCATCCGTTTCTGCACCGTCGCCGCGATCTTGAGTGATCGCTGCGTGCGGCGTTCGCGTGCCTTCATCTTGATCAGTCGTGCTTGTTCGACGGCCATCGCAGCGGACTGTCCGATCGAACGGATCAGGCGGCGCTCGGCGCCGGTGAAGGATCGTTCAGATCGAGAGTAGACACGGATCACTCCGATGGGGCGGCTGTCAAAGACCATGCCAGCGCCGAGGAATGACTTGAGGCCTTCTTCGGTGACCTGATCGCGAGCCAGGATCCGCTGGTCTGTGTGTAGATTTTGAATCGCGATGACCTGCCCATCGAGGCACGCTCGGTCGATGTTTCTGTCCTCTGAGAGCGGGAGCGGGCAAGACAACCAGCTCTCACTGAGGCCGGCTGATGCGCTGCGTTCGAGTTCACCCTCGTCGTCTGATCGGGCGAGCCCTTCCGAATCTTCTGGTAGGAGCATGATGGCTCCGGCATCGAGATCCAGAGCATCGAGGGCCGCATCGAGTGCGAGTTCGAGTGTTTCGTCAACTCTTCCGCCGGCGACAAGCAATGCGTTGAGGCGGTAGAGGACCTCGATCTCTTTGACACGCACGCGGAGCTCGGAAACATCGGTGCACATCTGGATGGCCATGGTTGCGATGAGCTCGCCCATCTGTTCGATGAGTGAGCATGAGCCGTCGGTCGGATCTGTGATCAGTGCTTTGTCTCCATCGCCGCATCCGATGACGACTGATCCGATTGTGGTCCCGCCTTCTTGTCCGCCGAGGCGGATGGGGAAGACCATCGCGCCGCTTTCGATGGGTTCGATGCGTCCGCCGAAGAACTCGGCGTCTTGATCTGGATCGAGCACGATGCCGCGTTCGTCACGGAGTTGTACGGTGACCCCGGTGAGCTTGCTGATGGTGGCGCACAGCATGGCGACGGAACCGTCGGTCCAGAAATCTCTGAGCGAGGAGCCTGTGGCACCCGGACCGTTTGGGCTCATGGCGTGGGCTCGTCGGGGATTGGGGCGTCGGTTCCAGTGGGTTCGCTAAGTACAGCACCCCAGATGGTGTCGAGGAGGATCACCAGTCGAAGGTCGGACTCTTCACCGAGTTCACGGATGACGGAGAATCCGTCGTTCATTTGTTGTTCATCGTTGACCTGATATCCGAGGTATGCGATCAGCAGGCCGCTGGCGAGGCGGACTTGTTTGGATTCGCTCGGGATATAGGAGGGGCGGTCTTCGAGCCGTGATCTCTCTCGGAGTGTCAGGATGAGTTCACGGAGGCGTTGCTCAGCGGGGAGTAGGTCTCCCGAGTATTGGCGTGAGATGATCTCTATGTGCTCACTCATGAGTGTTTGCAGATTTATTGATGCGCTGATCACGAGACCTGCCCCGATCTGCGCGTGGAGACGTCCGAGCTGCGCTGAGACATCTCCCTGGCGGATACCAAGGGCTTGGGTGAAGCGTTCTTCGGCGTCAAAGTATCGTCCGTTATTGAGGAGTCGCTCGCCGGCGGTCATGTGCTCGCTGTAGATGTTCCGGTTGGCAGCGGTTGGATCGACCAGGTAGGTAACCTTGTTGCGATCGCCGCGCAAGATTTCTAGGGTTTCGGGGTCGATTGTATAGAGAGAACGTTCGGCGAGTCCTTCGCCGTGGGTGAACTCGATTTCGGCGGTACCGGTTTGTTGGCCGTCGTCCGGATTGGCGTTCAACGGATCACGAATTTTCAGGGAGCCATCATCATCGCGCTGGGAGGGTTCTTCGCCTTGTTGGATGACTTCGACTGGGTCGCCCTCTGCTGCTGGTTCTGGTAGACCGAGCAGTTGACGTTGGAGTTCGTGGAGTTGTTCAGAGATCCACTCATCTGTGGTCTGGTCTGGATTCTCTTGATCGTTTGTGGTCTGGGGATCCGTTACGGATTCGAGATTCCGTGCTCTGACCGCTTCGGCTCTTGCCCGGATGGCTTCGATGGTGTCGGTGTAGGAGTCCTTCACCGGTTCTGCGGCTTCTTTGGATCTCGCATTGACCCGGCGATTCTTGACCGAGTCCATTGGGGTTGATACCAAGCCCATCAAGGGCGAAGCGACGAGACCAAACTGTTCTTGTTCGATCCCGCGTTCGAATACCGAGACCAGCTCTGGGACTAGCCCGGTCGTGGAGGTGTATGAGGATGTCGAGCGGAGGGTGCCGCTGACTCCACCGCTTGCTTGGCGGAGTTTGATCATTGGATCAACAGCGATGGTTGGCTCTGGTTGGCTGATTCCGTTGTATGATGCGGAGGATGATCCGCCGAGACGAGACACCGAGAGGTTCCCGACCATGTTGCGTGTCACGCGTGAGCCGGTGGTCATGGCGAACTGGTACTGGAGGGCGTCGGTGCCTCGGAGTCCCATGCCTGCGAGCCCGGAGTACAGCGAATCTCTCCGGAAGGAATACAGGGCGTCTGAACCGAGCGAACCTGTAAACTCACCGGCGGCTTGGTATCCAAGATCGCCACGGAAGCTCACGCCTCCCGGCGCGTTCCCGGTCGCGATGGCGTTGCGGTATGCGACTTCTTTTGCGAAGCTTGGCATGAGATCTACCCGGCCGTTGGAGCCGACCTTCGGGTTGGCAGCGAGGCCGCGTCCATCACCGAGGGCGTTCTGGGCCATCGCTGTGGGGGAAAATGCTGTGGAGACAGCAAGGCCCGCGACGAGTGCTAGCTTGCTCAGAATCACAGTTCTTTGATCGAATCTCATGGTCAGTTCCTTCTGCTCTTGAATCATACTTGCCGCGCCCCCATGCTGGTTCGCGCCAAGGTGGATCAAAGCACACGAATATCCGTGTATTGGGTATAATTTAACCGAATACACGCACCATATCCCAATCGGCGATCAGTACGCCTTGGATCAAAGTCGGTTAAAAAATGTGTTATTTGGACAGATTCGGGCCGATTTTGAGCTCAGAGTTGCCGAAGCTCGGTCGGGGCGTTCATCATCCCGCGGACCTCGGCACACATGTCCTCTTTGGCCTCAGAGACCAGCAGGTACATCACCCCATCAGTAACCCACGCGAAGAGGTTGGCGCCCTGCTCGCTGCACTGGGTTGAGTTGAGCAGGTAGGTCACGCCTTCTTCGAGCTCGAGGAACCCGGGGTTGGGTGCGATAAACAGGCTCAACGACACGATCTGGCCGTTGGTATCAACAGCGTCAAACCGTAGGTGACCTGATTTGTCGGTCGCGGGAACGCTGCAATCACCTCCGCCGTAGTAGCGGATCTCGGCTTGGTCACTCACCGAAGTTGGTGGGGTGACAGACTGTTCAAACTGGTCAGAGAAATACGCGATTGATTCTTCGATCTCGTCATGGATCAATTTTTTGGAAGCGGCCTTCTCGTCGCAGCACCGCATGTGCTCGCGTGCGACAAAGTTCCCAACGCGTTCAGCGTACGCCACAGGCGATGTATCGACAAATCCGAGCCCGCTCCCTTGCGTGATAATTGAAGCACTCTGCCAGATCAACGCACCGCCAGCAAGCACGAGTGCCGCCGCCATTGCGCTCATCATCGGGCTGAGCTTCCAGAAACTCGCTTTTCGTGTCCGTTCGTTGGATGCTTCGATCCCGGATGCGGTCGTGCACTCGCAGGCCATCGCTTCGATCTTGGACCGCAGCGTATCGGGGCATGCGCACGATGAAGTCATCACACGCTCACAGGAGCCTTTGAGGGCTTTTTCGAACTCAACCTGAGCCTCGGCCTCTGGGTGGTCCTTGAGGTACTGTTTCAATCGCTCGCATTTTTCACGGCACAGCTCGTCATCAGCACACGCCCGCAGCATCGCGGCGACGCACAGGTCTTCTGCGCTCATGCCGGTTGTGTTGCCGCGATCGTTATCGGGATTCTGGTTGGATTGGTCATTATTCATTGTCGGTCCGTCCGTTGCTCATTGCCCGCAAGCCTAAATCTTCAACCGCTTTCTCGTCGCTCATGAGTGCATCACCCAAGAGCTTCCGAGCCCTGTGCAACCGGCTCATTACCGTCCCGATCGGGACGCCCAATATTTCGCCGATCTCACGGTACTTCAGACCGTCGACCGACCACATTAAGAGTACCTCGCGGTACTCGTCTTTCAATCCCATGAGAACCTCTTTGAGTTTCTCGTCGACATGCTCGAAATCGAGCGATGCCCGGTCGTAGACGGGCGGTGCCTCATTGGGCAAGAGCTCGTCGGACGACTCGTTGAAGAACTCCTCGACCGCCATCGGGCGACGCTTGTCCTTCTTGATCTTCGAGAAGAAGACATTGTGTGTGATTGCGAACAACCACGACCGCATGCCACCTGTACCCGAAGTATCGTCGTCGTCAGCGCTCTTGTCCTCGAAGCGCTCGATTGTGCCGGGCCGGAATGCCCGCACATACACTTCCTGAACCAACTCATCGGCCACATCCGCGTCCCGGCTCAGGTGGAACGCCATGCGATAGACAGCGTCAAGATGCTGTAGAGCGAGTTGTTCAAACTTGATTCGTTCCAACTCGCCCGCCTCTCGACAGATAGGACAACAGATACCGGAGGGACTCTATTCCCAACATCGCTCAACCATAGGACAAATTGTAAGCTCATACAAACCGAACATTCCGAAATACCCAACCCTCTTTGGTGCCCCTCTGGGGGACGCTGGATCTACAATCCCGGACTATGGGATCAGACCAAGCCAATCAAACGCCGTACTACATCACCACGCCGATTTATTATGTGAATGATCGTCCGCATATCGGGCATTGTTATTCGACGCTGATCGCCGATGTCGCGGCCCGGGCGCAGCGATTGGTTGGTCGGGATGTGTTCTTTCTGACGGGGACCGATGAGCACGCTGAGAAAGTGTCTAAGACCGCCGCGGAGCATGACAAGACCCCGATGGAATGGGCGACGATCAATGCCGACCGGTTCAAGGCCGCCTTTGAGTTCATGAACTTCTCGAACGATGACTTCGTCCGCACGACCGAAGAGCGGCACAAGGCCAAGGCGGTTGAGTACATCACGCAGCTCAAGGACCAGGGCATCGTGACCTTGGGTGACTACGAGGGCTGGTACGACCCGTCCCAGGAAGAATACCTGACCGAGATGGTCGCTAAAGAGAACGAGTACAACTCACCGGTGACGGGCAAGCCGCTCGAAAAACGCGTTGAGCAGAACTGGTTCTTTGATTTGCCTCGGTATGAGCCTTGGCTCAAAGAGCGGATTGAATCGGGTGAACTCCAGATCCTTCCTGAGGCCCGGAAGAATGAGGTATTGGGTCGTCTCAAGCAAGGGCTGCGGGCAGTTCCGGTGAGTCGCAAGATTAAAGAAGGGGACGCGGATTGGGGTATCAAGATGCCGGGCGATGAATCGCACCGGATCTATGTCTGGATCGAAGCGCTCTGTAACTACCTCACCACCGTTGATAATGATGAGCGCGGCAAATACTGGGAGGGCGAGGTTGTTCATCTGATGGCGAAGGACATCCTCTGGTTCCATGCGATTGTGTGGCCCGCGATGCTCCATGCGCTTGGGAAGAAGCCGCCTGAGACTGTGTATGCGCATGCGTACTGGATTGCAGAGGGCAAGAAAATGTCCAAGTCGCTGGGCAACTTCATCGAGATCGATTTGCTCCAGGCGTATGCAGAGAAGTACTCGCTCGATGCGATGCGTTGGTTCCTGACGACCCAGGGCCCGCTTGGTGCTAACGATGCGGACTTTGCGCACGCGCGGTTCGTCGAGGTGTACAACGCGGATTTGGCCAACTCTGTTGGCAACTCGATGTCACGCGTCGGAAACATGATCCACAAATACTTCGACGGCACCATCCCCGCCACCTGCAACGGCGAGTTTGGGTTCCCCAACGGCTCGTCTTTGCAAACCGCGCTGACAGCGCTCGATAACGCTGGTAAGACAGTTGATGACCCGTCACGGACCTACAACTTCCCAGAGTTTACTCAGAACGCGGTTAGCGACGCGGTTGATGCGCTTGGCAAGATGGACCTTGAATCCATGCTCGACTCGGGGCGTTCGATTGTTCGGCATGTTGACGACTTTATCTCGTACTGCGCCCCGTTTACGCTCGCCAAGCAGCTCGATACGCTCGATGACGGGAAGCATGCGCTTGAATCGATTCTGTATTCTTGTAGTGAAGCCCTCCGTATTGCATCACTGTTGCTGAGTCCTGCGATGCCTGAGAAGATGGCGGAGCTGTGGGGGAACTGGAACTGTGGTCATCTGAACAATCCGGAAGATCCGAACTCGGGTTTCAAAGCTCCGCTGAGTGAACTGACGGCGTGGGGCGGTGGGTATTCGATTAAGCCAGGGCAGGAGATTCTCAAAGGCGATGCGTTGTTCATGCGGGCCGATGTCAAAGAACCGGCCCCCGAAGCTGAGCATATTTCATAGATGCTTGATTCCAAACTGATCATCTTTGACTGTGATGGCGTGCTGGTTGATACCGAGCCGCTGACGAATCGAGTCTTGGCGCAGTGTGTGACCGATGCTGGGTGGGCGGTCGATACGCAGTATTCCATCAACCATTTCAAGGGGCGGGATCTCAAAGATATCTTGGCTGATGTCGAGGGGCATCTTGGGAAGAAGCTCCCCGAGATGATGGATGATTACCGCGAGCGGATGTATGTTGAGATCCACGAGTGCGGGGTGCCGGCGATTGACGGGATTCATGAGTTGCTTGATACACTCGACGCGATGGGTGAGGGCGGGCCGCATCGGTGTGTGGGGACCAACGCACCGCTCAAGAAGGCGACGCTGACGCTGACGGGCGCGGATCTGATCGGGCGGTTTGCTCATCGAGATGATCCGGCCAAGGTCACGATGTTCAGCGCGTATGAGGTCGGCAAATGGAAGCCGGACCCGGGGCTGTTCTTGCATGCCGCTGAGTCCATGGGGCATCCGCCTAAGGATTGCGTTGTTGTTGAGGATTCAGTATCGGGGGTGCTGGCGGCTCGCAATGCCAATATGCGGGTCATTGGTCTGGCGACACTGACGCCTGCGGATGATCTTGTCAAAGCGGGGGCAACGCAGATTATCGAGTCTTACCAAGAGTTGATCGCCGATTTTCAGTCTTCCTGAAGCGTGCGTGCACCGGCTTACTGCTGGAATGGGTAGAGCTTTGGGAGGTCCAGAATTTTGGTGAGTTCGTCGAGCGCGTCTATGCAGTTTTTGGCTAGTGCGGGATCGAGGAGATCGGTGCGGGTGATCTCGTCTGGGTAGGTGCGGGAGACGAAGTCGGTGAGCTTGGCCATGAGTTCATCGGTCATGATGACGCCTTGGTGCACCGCGGCGAGTTCTTTATATGAGAGCGGGACGCGGAGACGGAGGCAGGCGGGGCCGCCGCCATTGCGCATGGACTCTCGGACATCGAGGTAGTGGACGGTGCTGATGGGGTTCGATGGATCGGCGATGGTTTTGTCGATGAATTTTGCGACGCGCGGGTTCTCGGTGGCTTCGAGCGGGGCGATGAGCGCCATGGAGCCGTCTGGGAGGGTGACGATTTGTGAGTTGAAGAGGTAGCTGGTGACTGCGTCGTTGATCGAAAAATCTGAATCGTGTGCTTCGATGGTGATGACGGGCTCGCCGAGTGGGGAGCTGAGATCGGTCAGGAGTGAGCGTGAGGTCGCGAAGGCTTGCTCGTGGTACATGAAGACGCGTTCGTTTCCTGTCGCGATGACATCGTTGTGGAAGACGCCCGCGTCGATCGCGTCGGGGTGCTGGCGGGCGAAGATGACCTGTGATGGATCGAGCTTGTGGGTCCGCGCGATTGCTTCGCACGCGGCGCGGGTCTGGCGGGAGGGGTAGTTGCGGGCGGAGTTTCCTGGGTCGTGGATGTCTACGCCGTAGACGAAGAGTTCGATACCAGGTTGTCCATGTGAGGAAGCAAAGCGGATGTGGTTGGCGGCGCCCTCGTCTGCGAAGCGGGCTTGGTCTGGGAGTGGGGCATGAACGGTGAAGTGGTCTTGGTTGTTGAAGATCATCTCGAGCGTGCGCATAGTGGTGGGGTGCTCGATCGAACGGTGGAGATTGGAGACGAGATTGGCGGGAGTAATGTGGACCTTGTTGTCGCCGGTATCGGGGCTTGGTGAGATCGTCGCGGCGTTGGCGGCCCACATGGAACTGGCGCTCCAGACCGCGTTGAGCAGGGTTGGGTCCGCGTCGTTGGCTTGGGCGAGGAGCTGGGCGTCGTCTCCGGTGAATCCGATATTGCGGAGGAAGTTGAGGTCCGGGCGTTGTTGTGGGGGGAGGACGCCTTGGGTGAGGCCGAGGTCCATGAGGGCTTTCATCTTTGAGAGCCCTTGGAGCGCGGCTGCTTTGGGTTTGGAGGTGCCCCCGGCGTTGGAGAGCGAGGCGATGTTCCCGGCGGACAAGCCGGAGTAGTTGTGGGTGGGGCCGATGAGGCCGTCGAAGTTGACTTCTTGGAATCCGTTGCTGTTCGTCGAGCTGGGCATAAGGGGAGGATAGGGGCTTAGTCTGAATGGGGCGGGACTGGTCTGCCATGAGGATCTGTTTGTGTGTTGGAGTCCGGCTCGTCGGTTGGGAGGTGCTCGAGCTGCTCTGCGATGTCGTGGACATTGTCGGGGCGGATGCCGGCTTGGTCGACGAGGTAGCCCTCCCAGAGGCGGTGGCGGCGGATGATCTTGGCACCGGCTTGGTGGCCTGCATCGGTGAGTTCTAGAGAGTCGTTTGATTGGGTGATGAGGCCTTGGCGTGTTGCGGACTGGATGACTTGGTTGATGTCTCTGGTGTTCATCGCGGGTGTGATGGAGGCGATCTTGGATTGCACTGATCCGGTTTCATGGGCACGGTAGAGGAGGCCGATCAAGTCTTCGATGGCGACGGTTTTACGGAGGGTTCTTTGGCGGAAGGATTTGGCGATCAGGCCGTGGGATGGGGAAGCGATCGCGGCGATGGCGACCATTGAACCGGCAACGACAGAGATCATCCCCGCGGCGTTGAGCGACGAGGGCATGCCGAGCATCTCGGGGACGAAGGAGGCGAGGATGTAGCCGATGATCGCGGCGAGGATAGCGAAGAGGGCGCTGAGTTTGATCTGGGTTGAGAGGCGATCGGTGAAGAGGCGTGCTGTGGAGGCGGGGCAGATGAGCATGGCGATGACGAGGATCGAGCCCACGGCTTCAAACGACGCGACTGCGCACGCAGCAGTCATGACCATGAGCAGGACGGTGATGAATCCGGCGTGGATGCCTTGGGTGGTGGCGAGTCCTGGATCGAAGGACGCGATACAGAGTTCTTTGTGGAGGGCGAGTTTGAAGAGGATGGCGAGGAAGGTGAGTCCGAGTAGTGTTGAGACCTGGGTGGGGATGTCTTTGAGGGTGTCAACGGTGAAGAGCTGGCTCCATTCTGTAGGTGCGACAAAGAAGAGGGTTTCGAGCTGGCCGTAGAGGACGCAGTCGGCGTCGAGGTCGACATGGTCGGCGGCGGCTTGCTCGAGCATGAGGACGCCGAGGGCGAACATGACGGAGAAGACGACACCCATCGCGGCGCCGGGTTCGACGCGGCCGAGGCGTTTGACGAGTTCGATGAGTCCGACGGTGACGAGGGCCGATGCTCCTGCGCCGAGGAACATGACCATCGGGGATCTGGAAGATGCGAGGAGGAATGCGGCGACGAGTCCGGGGAGGACGGCGTGGGAAATCGCGTCGCCCATCATGGACTGGCGTCGGAGGACGAGGTGGTTGCCGATGAGCCCACACGACAGGGCGACGCAGATCGCGGAGGTGAGGGGGAAGAGGTCGAAGGAGATGTATTGGCGGAGGGTTTCGGAGATCATGGGGTGATCTCCTGAACTTGGCTGTCAATATTATGGCCGCTGGCGCGGATCTCGTTTTCGAGGCGGGTGATGAGGTCGTCGTCGAGGATGTGTTCGACTTGGTCAACGGACCAATCGACATGCGATGGGGCGATATCGGCACACGAGACGAGGTACTGCTCCCAGAGCATGTGGTTGCGCCGAACGCGGCGGCCGCGGGCGAGGCCCGATTGCGAGAGTGCGCTCGATGGGCTGAGTGATTGTGTAAGACCTTTGAGGCGGAGAAGCACGCGCAGCGAGAAGGTGGTTTGGGGGTGGTGTTCGGGGTATTGGTATTTGGATTCGAGGGTGTGGTCGATGGCAATCTGGAGTTTGAGCTTGGCGTGGCGGATGAGCTGGGCGATGACGCCTCGGGTGGGGGCGGCGAGCATGGAGATAATGAAGATGGTTCCGGCACACAGGACGATGACCGCGCCGGCGGGCTTGCGGGGGAGGAGTGCGCTGATGCTGGATCCGACGAAACCTGATAAGGCACCGATGAGTGCGCTCAGGATGATGAGCATGCGGACGCGGTCGGTCCAGAATCTAGCGGCGGCGGGGGGGATGATAAGCATGGCGACGATCAGGATGAGCCCGACGGCTTGTAATCCCGACACGGTGACGAGAACGATGAGCGCCAGGATGAGTCCATCGATGAGCCCGGCGGGGATGCCGGTGACTCGTGCAAAGGATTCGTTGAAGCAGACGATGGTGATCTCCTTCATCGCCAGGATCGCGATGAGTGTTGCAATGAGTGCGATCGCGCCCATGAGGATCGCGTCGTTGGTGAGCATCGCGGCGGTTTGGCCGTAGATAAAATGGTTGAGACCGGCGGCGCTGGAGGTGGCGGTGGACTGGATGACGGATAAGAGGACGACACCGATCCCAAAGAAGACGGAAAGGACGATCCCGATGGCGGCGTCTTCGCGGAGTCTTGTGTAGGTGAGAATCAGGTGGATGCAGAGTACGCCGAGGATGCCGGAGATGGTTGCGCCCAGTAGAAGGACCGGGAGCGAGCGGGCGTTGAGGCCCAAGGCGCTTGCGATGAGGAATGCGCTGGTGATGCCGGGGAGTGTTGCGTGAGAGAGGGCGTCGGCGGTGAGGGAGCGTTTTCGGAGGAGGGCGAAGGCACCGATGATGCCACCTGCGATGCCGAGGAGAGAGGCGGCGACGATGACGGCGTTGGTGTTAAATCCGGATTGGAGGGTGATGGTGTCGAAGATTTCGCGCAGCGATGGCATCTCGTCGTGTGTTTGGGTTAAAGATTGCGCGAGGGTGAGGTTCACTTGGTTGATTGGCCTTGCTGGGCGCGGGCCACGGCTTCGGAGGCTTCGGCGAGGAGGGTGAGGCGTCCGCCGTAGGTTTTATGGAGGTTCTCGTCGGTGAAGATTTCGGAGACAGGGCCCGCTGCGACGATGCGCATGTTGAGGAGCATCGCGTGGTCGAAGTAGGTGGGGACGGTCTGGAGATCGTGGTGGACGACGATGACGGTTTTGCCTTGTGAGCGGAGTTCGCGGAGGACTTCAATGATCGCCGCTTCGGTCGCGGCGTCTACGCCGGCGAAGGGTTCATCCATGAAGTAGAGGTCGGCGTTCTGGACGAGGGCGCGGGCGAGGAAGACGCGTTGCTGCTGGCCTCCTGAGAGCTGGGCGATCTGACGGTTGGCGTAGTCAGCGAGCCCCATGCGATCGAGAGATTCCATCGCGGCGGCTTTATGAACCTTGCGGATGGGTTTGAACCAACCAATCTTGCGGTAGAGGCCCATGCATACGACATCGAGAGCGCTGACGGGAAAATCCCAGTCGACGGTTTCGCGTTGTGGGACATATCCGATCTTGGCACGGGCGTGTTTGTAGGGCTTGCCCCAGAACTCGACGGTGCCCGCGGCCGCGGGGATGAGCCCGAGGCATGCCTTGATGAATGTGCTTTTGCCAGCGCCGTTTGGTCCGACGATGGCGACGAGGGAGTTTGGGGGGGCGTCGTAGTCCACATCCCAGAGGACGGGCTTGCGGTGGTAAGCGACGGTCATCGCGTGGACAGAGAGTGGGTTGTCTGCGGAGTGTTCAGGGCGTGCGTCGAGTGTTGATCGGGGTTGGGTTTGGAGCGGTGTCATGGTGTTGTCTCGCTTAGAAGGCCGTTCATGCCGCGGGCGGGGGCGTCTCCGCCGAGGGCTCTGGCGATGAGGGTGATGTTGTGGTCGATCATGCCGATGTAGGTGCCCTCGTAGGTGCCTGCTTGGCCCATTGCGTCAGAGAAGAGGGCTCCGCCGATGATGACTTCGTGGCCTCGTGCATTGGCACCGGCGATGAGGGCGTTGATGTTGCGTTCAGAGACAGTGGTTTCGATGAAAACTGCTCTGATTTGGTTATCAACGAGCAGATCGACGAGTCGTTCGATATCGCGGACGCCGGCTTCGGATTCGGTGGAGATGCCTTGGATGCCGACGACCTGGTAGCCGTAGCGGCGTCCGAAGTAGTTGAAGGCGTCGTGGGCTGTGATGAGGATGCGTTGGGACTCGGGGACGGATGAGAGGACACGCTTGGCGTAGGCGTCGAGGTCGGTGATCTGTGATTTGTAGATGTTGGCGTTGGCTCGGTAGTCGTCAGCGTGATCAGGGTCGTTGTCGATGAGCGTCTTGGCCATGACATCGACCGCCTGGATCCAGGCGATGGGGTCCATCCAGAGGTGGGGGTCGTTGTGGCCCGCGAAGTCTTCGGGCGAGAGCAGGAACTCTTCGTCAACGGATTCGGTGACGGGACGGACAGCGATTCCGGAACTGGCGATGCGGACAAATGCGTCTGTCATGCGGCCTTCGAGCATGAGCCCGGAGTAAAGAACAATGTCGGCGTCCATGAGTTTGGCGATGTCGGTGCGGGTTGGTTTGTAGAGGTGGGGATCGATCCCGGTACCCATGAGCCCGGTGACGGTGGCGTGCTCTCCGGCAATTATGGTGGCTGGGTCGGTGATCATCCCGGTGGTGGTGACGATGTTGATTGGGCTGGAATCAGTCGATTCAGAGATGGTGGGATCGCCGCCGCAGCCTGAGAGGATGAGTGTTGAGAGTGCAAGGAGTGTCATTTTGCTGATCATGTGGTATTCCTTTGTAGCAACGGCTACTTGTAGCTAGTGCTACATTAGCAGGCCTGACGCCGCGCGGCAAGAGGTAAAGAAATAAGAGGTTATCGGACGGCCTGTGTGCGATTGATGGAAAACGGGCTTGACAAATGGCAACTCGGCGCGTTCCGTGTCGGCTCAGACTATCTATATATAAATAGTTCGATCCCAACGAGAGGCGTGCATGGCTAAGAAGACGGCATCCAAGAAGACTACGAAGAAAACCACCAAGAAAGCGGCCAAAAAGACGACCAAGAAGGTCGCTAAAAAGGCTGCGAGCGGTGGGTCTAAGAAGGTCACTAAGAAGGCCGGCGGGCGGAAGTTTGCCAGTGTGTACAAGGCTGGGGACGCCAAGGGCAAGTCGCTGGTGATCGTCGAATCCCCTGCCAAAGCGAAAACAATCAATAAATATTTGGGCAACGACTATGTGGTCCTCGCGTCGGTGGGGCATGTGCGGGATCTGCCTTCAAAGAACCCCAAGGGGGTCAAGGACCCGGTGCCTGGGGTGAATCTGGATAAGCGTTTCCAGCCGTCGTATGAGATCCTGTCTGGAAAAGAAACGGTGATGAAGGATCTGAAACGGGCTGCGAAGGACGCGCTCTCAACCGGGGGCCAAGTCTGGTTCGCGACCGACCTCGATCGCGAAGGGGAGGCGATCGCGTGGCATGTTGCGCAGGAACTGGGAATTGATTCCAAAGACGCGCAGCGGGTGATGTTCACCGCGATCACCAAGGCGGAGATCGAAAAAGCGTTTCATAACCCTCATGCGATTGACGAAGAACGCGTCAACGCGCAGCAGGCGCGGCGGATCTTGGACCGGATCGTTGGGTATCAGGTATCGCCATTGCTTTGGAAGAAGGTCGCTCGTGGGCTCAGTGCCGGGCGTGTGCAGTCTGTGGCTGTTCGCTTGGTCGTTGAGAAGGAACGACAGATCGAGGCGTTTGTGCCTGATGAGTACTGGACAGTGACGGGGAACTTTGTGCTCGACGCATCTTCGGCGGGGAAGCTTGGGCCGCAGTGGAAGTCGTATGTTGAGTCCAAGGACGAGAAGGGCAAGGGGCCGACGGTCAAGGCGCAGAATGGGTGGCTGAGCCAGAACAACGCGGTCCGGGCACAGCTCGTTGAGTTTGATGGCAAGAAGTTTGATCCGCGGATCATTTCGTCGTCAATTGTGCCAGAACTTGAGGTGCTGACGCACGACACGATCGAAGAGCGTCGCGAGAAGGTCAATGTTGCGTTTGCCGATGCCGGGGCGCATGATCTGAGCGGGGGCGTGAAATCGGTCGTTGAGGCGTGCGGGCTCAGCGATGTGTCCTGCGATGTCCAAGATCAGAAAGACGGGGTTGGTCCGGCGCGGTGGGTGCGATCGATCTCTGGATCATGCAAGGGCGACCTTGAATACCAGATTGAGGCGGTTGAGACCAAGCGGACCAAGTCTCGGGCGGCGGGGCCATTTATTACTTCGACGCTGCAGCAGGCGGCTTCGAGTCGATTGGGCTTTGGTGCTCAGCGGACGATGCGTGCGGCTCAGGGGTTGTACGAGGGTGTCAACATTCCGGGCGAGGGGCCTGTGGGTTTGATTACCTACATGCGTACCGACTCGACGCATATCGACAGCGGCGCGCTCAACGATGTGCGTGGTCACATCAATAAAACCTATGGCGACAAATATCTTCCTGAGAAACCAAACTTCTTCAAGACCACCAACAAGGGTGCGCAAGAAGCACACGAGGCGATCCGGCCTACGGATGTATCACGTCATCCAGACTCGATGCCCAGCTCGCTCAAGGACGATCAACGGAAGCTGTACAAACTGATCTGGGAGCGGTTTGTTGCGTGCCAGATGGTCGCGGCGGAATGGGACGCAACGAGCGTGATGATCCGTGGTGGCGTTGACAACAAGGCGTTGTTCAAAGCAACCGGGCGGACGCTCGCGTTTGATGGTCACTACCGGGTGTCGGGGGTGCCAACGAGCGGGGATGAGCTTAATCTGCCCAAGCTTGAAGAGAAACAGCCGATGTACCCGTTTGCAATGGACCCGGCACAGAAATTTACGGCTGCTCCCGGGCGGTATTCTGAGGCGAGTCTGATTAAAACACTTGAATCCGAGGGAATCGGGCGGCCATCGACCTACGCAAGCATTATCTCGACGATCCAGGACCGGAAGTATGTCGAGCAGATCGCTCGGGCGTTTTGGGCGACGGATCTTGGAATGGTTGTCACCGACAAGCTCGTCGAGGGGTTCCCGATCCTGATGGATCTGGGCTACACACGCGACATGGAAGGCAAGCTCGATGCGATCGAGGACGAGCACCTCGACTGGATCGAGATGCTCGAAGGGTTCTATGGCCGGTTCTCCAAGAGCCTCGAACGCGCCCACGAAGAGATGACGCATGCCAAGGCGGAGTTGCGTCCGGCGCCCGAAGAGTACCGGTGCGAGAAATGTGATTCGTCGCTTGTGTACCGGTTCGGGAAGAACGGTCGGTTCTTGAGTTGTGCGAAGTATCCGGATTGCAACTGGGCGTGTCCTTGTGATCGCCAGGGCAAGCCTCAGATGGCTGAGTTTGTGGATGTCAAATGTCCCAAGACCGGGCGTCCGATGATCCGCAAGGTGGGGCGGTTCGGGCCGTTCTTGACGACTCCTCTGGAAGAGGGCGAGACGAACGATGACGGGATGATCCTCAACATCGACAAGAAGGGGTTTGTCAATGCTCCGAGCGTGCCTCCGTTGCTTACTGAGCTGGAGTGCGGGACTTGTCAGAGCCCGTTGAATCTCCGGAACGGGGCTCGCGGGCCTTGGCTCGGTTGCTCGCGGTTCCCGAAGTGTCGGGGCCGCGGGAAATGGACGGCTCTTGAGGACAGCGAGCGTGCGGATCTTGAGTCCAAGCTCGATGCGCAGGAGAAAGCCAACCCGGTGCCGATTATCACACGGATGGACGGGACGGCGCTGACTGATTCCAAGGGCAAGCCTGTGGCCGAAGCTCCGAATGTTGATGAGTTGGTACTGCAGGATGATCCGCGTGCGGCCAAGAGTGCCTGATCTTCCCCGGTAGCCCGCTTTGCTGGCGTACCATTGCTGCGATGAGCAGCTTTTTGATGACAACCAACTTCGGGCAACTGTTCCGTAAGTTCAACGGCTGGGTGCGCGAGCATCCCGATGGGTGGCTCAACACCCTTGGCGCGATGATCGGTGTATTGACGGCGATCGGCGCGGTTCTCTTTGCGACGGGGCTCAAAGCGGTCGAGCACTGGACCGAGGGGATGCAAGAAGACTGGGCGACGCATCTTGGGTATTGGTGGCTGCTGCCTTTGATCCCAATGATCGGCGCGTTGTTTACTGGGTTGTTGGTGTACAAGTTTGCTCGCGAGGCGGGCGGGCACGGGGTGCCTCAGGTTCTTGATGCGATCGTGCGCAAGGGCGGGGTGATCCCGGCGCGGATCGGGTTTGTGAAGGTGATCGCTTCGATCTGCACGGTGGGTACGGGTGGTTCGGCGGGCGCTGAGGGGCCGATTGTTCAGATCGGCGCGGTGACCGGTTCGGTGATGGCTCGGTGGCTGGGTGTGCCTCGCAAGCATGTGATCACGCTGATCGGGTGCGGCGCGGCGGCGGGGATCTCGAGTATCTTTAATGCGCCGATCGCGGGGGTGTTCTTTGCGCTGGAAATCTTGCTGCGTGATTTTTCGCTCAAGACCTTTATGCCGATTGTTATTGCATCGGTGTTTGCGACGGCGATGACGCAGGTGGTGATGGGGGACAACGAAGCGATCTTTACGACGCATCTGCCAAACTATGTGTTCAGCGCGTATGAACTTCCCAGCTACATTGTGCTGGGGATTTTGTGTGCGTTCGGGGCGTGGGGGTTCACGATGGTCCTTGAAAAAGGCGAAGATCTCTTTGCGGGATTGCGGCTCCATCCGGTGCTCAAGCCGGTGCTCGGGGCGTTGATGCTCGGCATCTTGGGGATCGGCGGGATGTATGTGTTCGGGCAGATCGAGAATGGTGACATCCTCGGTGTTCACGGCTCAACCCCCGCGTTCTTCGGGAACGGCTACTCGGTCATCACCCACCTGCTCGACCCGGTGACCTACACCGATGGGCAGTTCTTGTGGGGCGCGATCGCGGTATTGGGGTTGCTTGTGATCGCCAAGATCCTTGCAACGACCTTTACGCTTGCCTCTGGTGGCTCGGGTGGCGTGTTTGCGCCTGGTCTGTTTACCGGGGCGGCGATCGGCGGCGTGTTCGGGATGCTGCTGGATAAAATGGGGTTGATTGCTGATGGATCGTCGCCCGCGAGTTATGCACTCGTGGGGATGGCGGCGGTGATCGCGGGGACAACCTTCGCGCCGATGACGGCGATTCTGATTCTCTTTGAGATTACGCGCGAGCCTCGGGTGCTTGGGCCGATTATGCTGGCGGCGATTGTTTCGACATCGCTTTCGCGCAAGCTGATGCCGGATTCGATCTACAACGCCAAGCTGCGGCGGGCTGGGGTCCGGATCGGGACGAGCCGGGACCTTGGCGTGCTTCGGCATGTCCCTGTTGCGAGCGTCAAGTACGCGGCGTTCCCCGACGAGCCGGTGTACGCGTCTGATCCGCTCAGCAAGCTGATCACGCTCCATGCGCACCACAATGTGCCTGACTTTGTGGTGGTGGACCACAGCGGGTGCTACATGGGGATGGTGACGGGGCGGGACATGCGGTCGGCACTGATCGACCGCGAGGCGATCCCGTTGTTATTGGTTGCCGAGCTGATGCGGACGGACATTCCAACGATTACTGCTGATGAGCATCTCGATACGGTGATGGAAAAATTCGCCAAGTCCGATGTGTCAAGTTTGTGTTTGCTGGATCAGTTCGGGCAGATGATGCCAGTGGCGTTGATCACGCGGGAGCATGTGATGACGCGGTACAACCAGGTGCTTGATGAGGGGTGAGTCATTGTTTGCATTACTCGCCGAGGGTTTTCTTTCTTCGCAGAACATGGTGGTAGTGCTGGGCGAAGCGGTGGGATTCGTCGCGGACTTGTTGGAGTAGTCTGAGTCCCGGATTGTTTCGGCCGAGCTTGATGGGCTCGTCTTGGCCTTGGACATAGATCAGTTCTTCTTTTTTGGCCAGTGAGATGACCATCGGTGGCTTGAGTTCGAGCTGGTCGAAGGCGTCCATCGCGGCGTGGAGCTGGCCGATGCCGCCGTCGATGAGGATGACATCGGGGTAGAGTTCTTGGCCGGCGCCCGCATCGCGGTAGCGGCGGGAGATGACCTCGCGCATGGATTGGAAGTCGTCGTTGGCGCGTCCGCCGGGGAGGTTGGTGAAGGATTTGATTTTGAAGCGTCGGTATTCTTGTTTGAACGGGCGGCCGTCGATGAAGCAGACCTTTGATGCAACGGTCTCGCCCCCTTGCAGGTGGGCGATGTCGAAGCCTTCGACGCAGCGGATCGGGGTGGTGATGCCGAGGGCTCGTGCGAGGGACTGGCAGCCCTTGATGGGGTCGATGTAGCTGATCTCGGCTTCGGGCTGCCATTGATCGCTGGCTTTGGCTCGGTCGTCGATTTTGTGCATCGCATTGATCTGGTCGCGGAGCGTGGCGGCGCGTTCGAAGTCCATTTTCTCTGATGCCTCGGCCATCTCTTTGGTGAGTTCGCGGATCATGGTGGAGCGTTTGGTTTTGAGGAAACGCGTGAAGCGGTTGATGTCCTCGCGGTAGTGCTCTTTGGTGATGGATTCGTTGCAGGGGGCGGTGCATTTGCCGATCGCGGCCAAGAGACACGGGCGGAAGAACTTGTTTTTGGGATCCCCCGCTTCGATATCCAGCGAGCAGGTGCGGAACTTGAAGATGGACTGGAGCGCGTCGATTGCTGTTCGCAATGCGCCGGGCGAGGTGAACGGGCCGAGGATCGAGGGGTTGGCGAAGCGTGGGTCCTTCGAACCGTCTGCTTTGATGCCGGTGGGGTTGCGGGATACGAACACACGCGGATAGTCCTCGGCGGTGGTGACGACGAGGTACGGGTAGGTCCGGTCGTCTTTCTGGGCGGAGTTGAACTTGGGCTTGATGTCTTTAATAAGCCGGTTCTCGGCGAGGAGCGCTTCCCATGCCGTGTCGGTCTTGAAGACCTCGAATGTATGGACCTCGTCGAGCATCATGTTTTTGCGGGGGCCCAAGTCGGTGGAGGGGAGGAAGTACGACGAGACGCGGTCGCGGAGTTTGGTGGCTTTGCCGACATAGAGGACGACGCCGGTGTGGGATTTCATCAGATACACGCCGGGTTCCAACGGCAGATCGCGGGCGGTTGCGTGGAGGCGTTTGATACGATTGGTATCGTCCTCAGTGCCCCAAGCGGGGATTTCCTGCGGGGTGTCGTTGGGCTTGAACGGGATGGGGTCGTCGATGGGATCCACGGGGGATGGTACGGGCAACAAAGCCTTGTGATGGGATCAGAAGTTGGATCCGATATCAGGGTCGATCATGTGGAGGTTTGGGTTCTCATCGAGCGGGGGTGATCCGGGCTGGGCCCAGATCACGGTCCAGCAGAACTCGAAAGGGGGCCAGGCGACATCCTGAAAAAGGGCGGGCCATGCGTCTTCGGTTTTGCGGCTCAGGTCGTCTTGGATGGATTTGAATCCTGGTGTGTCCTCATCGATGCATCTCAGGTTCAGTTGGTCGTCTTTGATCCTGAAACCGAAACAGATCTGATCGACACTTCCGAGATCGTGTTTGTATGCAACGACTGCGGTGACATCTTCCCAGCTGAGTGACCAGTTGATTTGATCGTTGACATACAGAGAGAATCCATTGGTTTCGCGAACGATCTCGCGTTGTTTGGAGTTCCCGTTTCCTTTGAGCAGATCACGCAAAACTGAAAAGACCGACCTCCGAGGAGACCGGTCTTCTGGTTGATTTTCTTGGCTGGGCATTGTTTTCGTAGGAGTTGATTATTCGTAGATGTAGTCTGGGCCGCGCCACTGCTGCCATTTCTTGAGTCGGAATCTCCAGAAGCTTTCTTCGAAGTTGGCTTGAGATTCTGGTGACCACATGCGGAACGCTTGGAGCTGACGGGCCTCGCTTGCGATGCGCCGGAGTTCGTCCTCAGCTTCCTGTACGGTCAGTGGATCGGCCTCACCGCTGCGGACAGCGGCATTGACCAGATCGATGTACAACGCGTTGAGATGTGCGTAGTCCTCGAGGGTGCCCTCAGAGAGGGACTGGTCATCCAAACGACCGGCTTCGGCACGCAGGATGGTGTCGATGGCACGGGCTTGGTGGCGTTGTCCGGTGGTCCGCTCGACGCGGCAGCCGGAGGAGAATGCCAGCACAAGTGCGGAGGCGACGATCACGATTGGTGTTAAACGAATGCTCATGGAGTCTCCATCGGTTCTCGGACTGGATCGCTTGAATGATCGATCAGGAAATCAGTGAGGAAGTGGACTTTAGGGGTGATTTATGACAGGGCAAGCCGGCACATCATCTCTACGCCCAAAGGGATGGATTGATCGTTAAAATCGAAACTTGGGGTATGTAATCCGGGGAATGGCGTATTTTGGTCCTTGGCGAGCCCGAGGAAGAAGAAGCAGGACGGGACACGCTGGGCGTAGTAGGAGAAATCTTCCCCCCCGAGGGTGGCATCAGGGACGACCTGGGTGGTAACGCAATTGCCCGCAGAACGGGCGATTTCAAAGACATGCTCGGTCTGATCTGGGTCGTTTTTGGTGACGGGGTAGCCGGGGATCCAGTCGATCTGGGCGGTGCAGCCATGGGCTTTGGCGGTGGATTCGGCGAGTTCGAAGAATCTGGATTTGGTGGCGGTCCGGGATTCGTCTGACAAGGTCCGGACGGTGCCTTGGAGGATCGCGGCTGCAGGGATGACATTGAAGGCCGTGCCTGAGTGGAATGTGGTGATCGAGACGACCACGGAGTCGGTGGGTGCTGTGGAGCGGGACACGATGGTCTGGACGGCGGACACGATGGCCGAACCGGCAACGATGGGATCGGCACTCAGATGTGGGTAGGCGGCGTGCGCCTGGGTGCCTTTGACGGTGACGGTGAACATGTCGGTCGAGGCGAGCAGCGGACCCGGGCGGGTAGCGACGGTGCCGAGGGTTTGGTCCGGCCAGCCGTGGAGTCCGAACATCTTGGTGATGGGGGGACCGAGGAGGTCGTCCATGGCGCCGTCGCGGATCATCTTGGCGGCTCCCGCGCCGCCTTCTTCAGCGGGCTGGAAGAAGAGGGTGATTGGATTGGGGCGATGCTCAATGTTTGACAAGAGTTTGGCGACCCCAATGAGGATGGTGGTGTGGCCGTCGTGGCCGCAGGCGTGCATGACGCCCTCATTGGTGGATTTGTAATCGTTGGTGGAGATTTCAGAGATTGGGAGGGCGTCCATATCGGCTCTCAGACCGATGCAGGGGCCGGGGTTGTCGACTGTTGCTGGGATGTGGGCGAGGACACCGGTACCTGTTTTGGGTTCCTTGCCTCCGATGTCGGCGACGAACTCGATCCCCAGATCAGTCAGGTGTCTTTGGACGACCGATGATGTGCGGGATTCTTTGAACTTGAGTTCGGGATGGGCATGGAGATCGTGGCGGATCGCTACCAAGTCATCGAGGATGGACTTGATCTGATCTGTGAGATCCGAGGCGGTGATAGTTGTTGGGGTCATAGGGGAGTGTATGTAGATTGCCGGGCTCGGGACAGCGGATCAGGCTGCGTGGCGGTTGGTATCTTCGTCCATAAAGAGACGGGCTGCGTTCTCGATATCGACGCGTTGGAGTTGGTGGGGTTTCCCCGAGTTTGAGCTGGCGCGGATCTGATCGAAGGATTCCGAGTTTGCGTCGAACGCATCGACGATTTCTGGATCAAAATGCGAACCCTTGCCCTCATCGATGATGCCGCTGGCCTTGGAGTGGCTCATTGCATCCTTGTAGACACGCTCTGACGTCAATGCGTCATACACATCGGCGATCGCGACGATCCGGGCGGCGATGGAGATATTCTCCTCCTTGAGCCCGAAGGGGTAGCCTGACCCGTCCCATTTTTCGTGGTGCTGGAGCGCGATCTCGATACCCATATCGATGAACTGGTCGGCCCCGAACTTGGAGCGGATGGAGAGGAGTGTCTCGCCACCGATCAGGGTGTGCTTCTCCATGACCGCTCGTTCTTCGTCGGTGAGGCGTCCTGGTTTGAGGAGCACTGAGTCGGGGATCCCGACCTTGCCGATATCGTGGAGCGATGAGGCGAGCACAAGGCGGTCGATCCATTCATCGGTGATGATGGGATGATTCGGCTGGATGTGCTTGGCGATCACGCGGGCGTAGTAGCCGATGCGGTCAAGGTGCTCGCCGGTATCGGTATCGCGGTAGTCGGCGAGCTTTGCGAGCCCGTGGATGAGGGCGTTGCGTTTGGCGAGTCCGCCGGAGACTTGGCGTTTGACCTCGTCTTGGAGCTGCAGGTTGTTCTGCTCGAGTGCATCTTTGTATCGCTTCGATGCAAGAAAGAACACCGTCGCAGTGAGAATCACCACACTGAGGGCAATCGAGAGTTCGAGTACAAAGAGCTTGTCAACCTGCGACTGAGGCATCTTTACATTCGCCTGGACCCATGTATCGGTCAGCAATACCGAGCCCAAGAGAAGCCCGGCCTGAGCGATAAGCACCCCGGTCATAAATGCCCGGCGGCTGCGGGGTCTGAAGGCAATCTCGATGGCTGGTTTGCTGGTCACCAAAGGTTCATCGGGGGTGCAGGATTTCAAATACAGCTTTGGCGAGGAGATCCTGTGGAATCGGAGTTATCGCGGAGGATTGCGCGGATCAGCGCGAGCGTAGCGTCCGAATCGCTGATTATATGGGCTGTTATGGGGTAAGAATACGATCACAGGCATCGAGGGCTTCTGGGATTTGATGGAACGCGTCCGAGAAGTTTGGGTAGATGTCCTGTCCCTTGAGTCGGTTGGAATCCGGTGCTGTAAGTGATTCTGGTGCCGTGGCGTTGAAGAGGTCTACGAGCTCTGGATTTGCGGGGATGTTTTTTGATGTGGACTCGGCGAGGAGTTGTTCGACACGCGGCGAGAGCAGGAACTCGGCGAGTTTGTATGCTCTGGTCCAGTTTGGGCTCCCTTCAATAATCGCGACGGTGTTGGGGAGCAAGGCAGGACCCTTGGAACTCAGCGTATTGAGATTCATCGGGGAATCGAAGGAGTCGTAGACGCAATCGACCTTCCAGTTGTTGCGTTGCCCTGCCCAAACATCGTCGGTGTCGGTGAGCCCGAGGTCGATCTCGCCCATCGCGATGGCGCGGACGACCGATGCGTTGCCGTCGTATAGGCGGATGTTGTTGTTCTTGAGCATGGTGAGCCAGCGTTCGAACTGCGGGAGCCCCCACTGGGCGGCGAGGATGCCCATGTGCCCGCGGGTGGTTCCGAACTGTGGGCGTGCCATCCCGATGCGGCCCTTCCATTGGGGCTGTGCGAAGTCTCGCAGTGTAGTGGGAGGGGTGTCGATTCGGTCGCTGGCGTATGCGATGACACGGGCGCGGCTTGCAAACCCTATCCAAGTCCATTCCGGATCGAGTAGGGAGTCAGGCCAGTCTTGGACGATGCCATCAAAATACTTATTGCTCAGGACGCCGGCTTCCTTGAGCTCGATGGTGCCGAAGGGTTCGGAAGACCACCAGACATCGCACTTGGGATCCGCTGCTTCGGCTTTGAGGCGTGCGACGAGTCCGGTTGTTTTGGTGGCTTCCGTATCGCCGACGAGCTTAACGGCGATGCCGGTATCTTTGGTGAACTCCTCGGCGACCAACTTGGCAAACTCGTCGTCGGCGGAGGTGTAGAGGACAACGGAGCTTTCGCCGCTTACAGCAACCTTGAATATCTGAGATGGTGAGAGTAAATAAGCCATCGTGGCTAGAACCGCGACGCCGAGAATCAGTGGGATAAATCGTTTCATGGATCGAGTGTAGCAGAAGAGGTAAGCTTAATCGTCGTTGGATTTAGCCGGTTCGGGGGCGGGCTCTGGGGCCGGGGCAGCCTCGGGCTTGTCGTCAGACTTGGCTTCTTTGGCGGCTTTGTCGAGGCGCCCGAAATAGCTCTGGACGGCGGATTCGTACTCGCGGGGGATGCGTTTGGTTTCGATCGCTTCGCTGGCTTCGGTCTTCGCGCTGGCGACGGCCTGCGAGAAGACAGCTGTGGACTCGCCTTTGATCTGAGATCCCTGAACCATGGTCGATGCGATCACCGGGCCTTCGGAGGTTGTGCGGACATCCGCGTGCTCTTTGTTGATGGTGTAGTCGGCGCCCTGTTCTTGTGGGGACGCACCGAGTCCTTGACCGCCTCCGCCGGAACCGGCGCCTTGGTTTTTAGAACTGCTCTGTGAGAACTGCCCTGTTGTGGGCCACTGGCCTTGCTGTCCCCCGCCTTCGCCTTGACCATTGCCCGGGTTTGAGCACTGGGAGAGCTGGTCGAGCTGTTGCTGGGCTTGGCCCATTGCCGATTCGAGCGACTGTGCTTCTTGCTGCATGTTCTCAAGGTCTGAGAGTTGGCTGCCCATTGCATCTGAGCCCGAAGCCATTTGCTGCTGGCTATCGCTCTGCATGCCCTGGGCCATCTGTCCCATCGCTTGTGACATCGCGCCGGCGGCATCGGACGCCTTCTGCTGCGCTTGGGCGGCCTTGGCGAGAGATTCCATTTGCTCTGGGGTTGCGCCGGCTTCTTCGAGTGCTTTCTTGAGAGCGTCAGGGTCGGAGGCTAGCTGCTTGGCTTGTTGCTCGCTGAGTCCTGCGGCTTTGAGCTGTTCCTCGAGCTGCTGGGAGTTTTCAGCCATCTGCTCCATTTGTTTTTTCATGCTCTCAAGCTGATCGGCGGCTTTCTTCTTGTTTTCTTCGGACATGTCCCCGCTCTGCATCTGCTGGGCAAGCTGCTCGAGCTGTTCCTTGGCTTCTTTGAAATCGCCGCGGGCCATAGCGCGGGCCATTTCTGAAGCGGGAGATTCTTCGGTGGTGTTGAGGGACTTCATCGCGTCCTTGATGGCATCGAAGGTCGCGCCGTCCTCGTTGTTGCGTTTCTCTTCGAGTTTGTCGGCGACGCTTGTCAGGTTCTTAATCGCGCTGCGGAGGGATTCCTCTGGGGAGATATATTCGTTGGCTTCGGGTTTGAGAAGATCTTCGAAGGATTCGCCGTCGATGTCTTCGAAATCGAGGTTGGTTTTTTCTAGGATTTTCTTGAGTGCTTCCTGAGACTCTGCGACGGTTGCTTCGACCTCTTGGGTCTGGATCAGCTCCGCTTGCTTTTCTTGTTGCTTGGCGTAAAGCCCCGTCAGGTCCTTGACTGGGAGCCACCAGACGGCGAGCAATGCGAGCCCCGCAGCGATGGGTGTTGGCCAGAGCTTGGGTGCGGTGATTGGAAGCGCCGATTTGAGATTAACCTTTGCTGCTTTGTCGGCGGCATCGGTGACGACCGCCTTGGACCACCCGTCGTCTTGGGATTCAATGATGAGCGCTGTCGAGATGGATTCGCGGAGGTCGGCCTTCTCGTCGATGATCATCGCGGCTTGTGCTTGGGAGGGCTTCTTGATATACGCCCACAGGAGACCAATGAGGATCGCGGCAACCGGCGCTGCGACAAAGACGATGTTCCATGGCACCATAAAGACCGGGGCGACTTTCTGTACGGCGCGGGCAAAGACCATGAATGCGATTACAGCGGCAAGGCAAATGGTGATCGTTCGGATCGAATCGATCAGGATCAGCCGGCGAGTGGCCGACGAGATGGTGGCGTGGATTTTATTCATGGGGGGTTACCTTTGTAATAATCATAATCATCGGCCTTGGCGTCCAGCAATCTCCCTATAAATCAACGAATGCGCGGATGCCTGCAATATTGTACGGGCCGGGAGGGCTCTGGTTGCTGCGTTCAGCCGCTCGTGACGATAGAGTGACACCCTTGAAACAGCGATTGCTCTCAAATTTGAACAGTTTTGTGACTGGTTCTTACATCACGCGCGATCAGTGTGATCAAGCCTTTGAGCGGATGCATTCGCGCGACAGCATCGGCGATCGCATCCATTTGGTTCTGGCGTGTATTGCGATGATCGGGATCGCGGGCCCGGTGAGCGTGGTGGATATTGCTGTGATGCCTCTGGCGGCTTTCTTTTTGATACGAGTGATGAATACCTTCCCGATCTGGATCCATGGGTTCGGGCAGCCATTTGTGCTGGTGAGCTTGATGCTTGCGGGATTGATGGGGCTGAGTTTGTTGTGGTCGCCAGATATTGGCGCGGGGCTTGAGCATCTGAGTGAACTTCGATGGCTGATGCTGATTGGGTTTATATATCCAGTGATTGAACACCGGCGGGTGTTGATCGCGTGCTTGTGTTTCGGGTTTGTAATCGGCTACGGGGCGCAGGTAATTGATGCGTTTGACGGGTTCGGGAATCAATGGCTTGCCGACCGGTTGTGGCATGAGCCTAGCCGCATCTCGGGATGGTGGGACCCCGCGGTGGGGGGTTCGATGCTTGTTGCGGCGCTTGGTTTGCATCTCCCGGCGGCGGTAATGGGCAGCGGGTGGGGACGTGTGATTGGATTGATCGGTTCGGCTGTGACGATCGCAGCACTGATTGCGACGGGAACCCGCGGGGCGTGGATCGCTTCGGTTGTGCTTATCGTTATCGTGATCATCATCGCTTCCATTATCACGATTCACAATAAAGAAAGGCAGGGGCGATTTAACGCTCTGCCGATTGTCATTGGCGGGCTCGTGCTTGTCGTCGTCATCGCGGGGATGTTTCTTGCACAGGGGGATGTTATTTCTCAGAGGTTTGACACTGCACGCGATGAAATCGCTCGCGCGGCTGATGGAGACATCGCCAACTCGACGGGGGCCCGGATTTCGATGGGCCGACAGGCGATCCGTGCCGGGGCCCTTCATCCGCTCGGCGGGCTTGGGGCCGGCGGTTTCCGTGATTGGATGAGCGAGCAGACGCCCGAAAATTACGATGATCATGCGCACGCTCATTCGTCGGTGCTCAGGCTGTGGTCTGAGCACGGGCTTCCGGGAGTGCTGATCGGGATGCTGCTTGCAACGGTGCTGCTGGTCAATGGGTGGAGATGTGCGCCTGATGGAGAACGCGGGACTTACCTGATGGGACCATTCTTTGCGACGATCGGGCTTGTGCTGGTCAGCGGGTTTGATTCGGTGCTGATCAATGTCAACACAATGGCGATGGTGGGTGTGCTGGCAGCTTTGTGTCCGGCGTACATCCCAAACAGTAGCGCAGAGCGGGATCAGTCCTAGAATAGGTACGGGACGCGTTGTTGAAATAGAAAGTGACTCATGACGACTTTAGAGAATCAGCCATTGAGCAAAGCCGGCAACAATCTGCTGGGCAAGATCCGTGATAAGTCTGCTCGTATTGGCGTGGTGGGACTTGGGTATGTGGGGCTGCCGCTGGTCCAGGCGGTGCTTGATGCCGGGTTCTCGGTGATCGGGTTTGATGTGGATCATTCAAAGATCGAGATGCTCGGGCGGGGCGAATCGTACCTCAAGCACCTTGGCGATGAGCTGACCCAGAAGCTGGTCCGGTCGGATCGATTTGAAGCGAGTTCTGATGAGCAAATTTTGAAGCACGCGGACATCGTGATTCTGTGCGTGCCTACGCCGATCGACGATCAGCGCGAGCCGGACCTGAGCTTTGTGACCGGGAGTACTCAAACGGTCGGTCGCACCTTGCGGGCCGGGCAGCTCGTTATTCTTGAATCGACGACCTATCCCGGAACAACCCGGGATGTGGTGGTGCCGATTCTTGAGGAAGCAGTGGTGGCTCGGGGGCTGGCGATGAGTTCCGGTGAAGATTTTTTCGTGGCATATTCCCCCGAACGTGAGGACCCAGGTCGCGCGGGGATGGTGACCTCGATGATTCCCAAAATCGTCGGCGGCGTTGATGAGGCATCAGGCGTGCTCGCGTCCGAGTTTTACCAGCAATGCATCGAGCATGTCTATCCGGTTGGAAGTAGCGAAATCGGCGAGGCGGCCAAGCTGCTCGAGAATGTGTACAGGGCAGTCAACATCGCACTGGTCAACGAGCTCAAACTCGTGTTTGATCGGATGGATATTGATATCTGGGAAGTGATCGAGGCTGCTAAGACCAAGCCGTTCGGGTTTGAGGCTTTTTATCCGGGTCCCGGTCTCGGCGGGCACTGCATTCCTATTGATCCGTTTTATCTTGCATGGAAAGCTAAGCAGGTCGGGCACGAGACACGGTTTGTCGAGTTGGCTGGGGAGATTAATCGACGAATGCCGAGCCATGTCGTGGCCAGAGTGGGGGAGTCGCTGGATGAAGAGGGCAAGACGCTTTCGGGATCCAAGGTGCTCATCATCGGCGTTGCGTACAAGCCCAATGTTGACGACATCCGCGAGGCTCCATCGGCAGAGATTATCAAGATCCTGACCGAGCAGGGGGCGGTTGTGAAGTTCCACGATCCGCACATCGCCTCATTCCCGAGCATGCGCCGGTACCGGATCGAGCTCGATTCGGTAGAGCTTGACGAGTCGGAGCTTTCGGGATCCGATTGCGTGTTGATTATTACAGACCACGACGGGATAGATTGGGACCGTGTTGGCCGGCACGCTTCGCTGATTGTTGATACCCGAAACGCTATGAAAAACGCGAACGACATTGTCGCTCGCGTAGTTAAGGCGTAAATATTTTTGTTATTTAGTCTTCAAGGAGTTCTTGGATTTCTTCTGGGAGGGCGAGTTCGCCATCACCGATTTCGACATTGACTTCGACTGCGGAGAACTCGATGATCTGCTGCATGGGACCCGTGGAGGAGATGGTTTTGAATGGGATTTTGATCCCGCCGGCATCTCTGTAATCCATGGTGTAGGCGGTTGAAGGAATTTTGGCGCCGCCGGCGATGGTGACTTCGGTGACCGATTTCACGAGCAGGCCAGACTCAACACCAAAGTAGTGTGTGGAAACCGTGTCGTCGTCGATGGAGAGCAGTTCAAGAGCGTTGGTCATGACCTCGGTGTCGTCGGGCATGGTTACGGTCTCTTGGCCTTTAAAGGTGATGGATTCGTAGTAACGGTCCCAGTGGAGATCCGCGTAGAGATCGCCCTGCTTGTGGAACTGTTTGGCTTCAGGGCCAGAGAGAATCTTCGGGCCTTCCATCATGTTGGTTGACCAGGTGACATCGCCCGACAAACCCTGCTCGAAAGCACCCAAGCCGGGGATGTCCATAAGCAGGTGCACGCCTTGATCGGCGGCGATGAGGATGTTCATGCTCGCGTTGATCCCTTGCGAAGGCATGGACATGGTGCCGGTGAGCCGCATGGACTTGACAGCTTTTTCATCAGCAGCGTCGCCCATCGACGCTTCTAGGGCACGAACCCAGACGGCTTTGGCCTTGGCGTCGTCGATGTGGATCTGATCAGCGATCGTTGTTTGGGCGACTGGTTTCGGGCTGGCTGCGCATCCGGACTGGATTGTTGCCGTAAGCATTACGGCACCTACCAGAAGGGTTGTAAGTGGGCGAATTTCGTGTTGGGTAAGTTTCATGGGTATTGCTCCTATAAGGGCGGGTCATCGATGTTGAGTGCTGCATTCTATCAGTATGGGAATGGAAATCTTGGCTTATTCTTCGCTGTCGATCCAGTCAATGGCTGCATCAAGCACCACATCACGGTCATCGAGCAGGCTCTGGCGGGTGTACTGGATATCGACATCCGGGATCGCGCCCACGCCTTCGAGGGTGTAGCCCCCGCCGGTGGTGTAGGAAGCGAAGGCGTACTGGAACCCATCCCCATTGGGCAGGCGCTCAACGGTTGACGGGAGCACAAGACCTGCGGTGCGGGTGCCGAAGACCCGTGCCCGCCCGATGTCCTTGAGCCCGGCGGCGAGGATCTCAGCGTTGGAAATGCTCATCTCATCGATGAGCACCGCGACCTTGCCGGTGTAGTTCTTTCGACGCGGGTTAAGCATCAGGGGAATTTCAAAGGCTCCACGGAGCTGGTCACGCATTTTCATGGTGCCCAGGGTCATGTCTTTTTCGGAGATGAGCCAGTTGATCATGCCTGGGGCCATGAGGATGATCCCACCGAAGTTGCCCCGCATGTCGATCACGATACCCGGTGCTTCTTTGTGCTCCTTGATGAACCGCTGGTAGGTCGGAAGGACTGTTCCCGGGCTCATGAACATGCTGAGGCGGAAGTATCCGACGCCGTCTTGGATGGTGTCGGCTTCGACTTCGATGAGCATCTCTGGGAGTTCGCCCACGCTGCCCATGACTCCGGGAGCCTTGGCGAAGGTGAGTGTGCGTTCTTGTGTTTCGTTGTTTCCGTCGACGAAGGTCATGTCGAGGGTGTCGCCGGTATCGCCACGGAGGCGGGAGAATACGATGAGCCCGGCCTGTGTTTCTGGCCGCATAACGCCATCAATCTCGTTGGTGATTTCAATGAGCGAACTCATTTCTCGGCCTCGGATTGATTCAACAATCCATCCAGTTTTGACGCCAGCCTTCGATGCAGGGGCATCTGGAACAACTTTGGTGACGAGGAACTGGTCGCCTACGAGCCTGATGTTCATGCCGGTGTAGCCCGGCTCAGCCTCGGTATTGTCTGAATCCGGGGTCTCGGAGTTCTCAGGGGTGCTGATTACTGTGGATTCTTCTTCTAGTTTTTTGTAGGACGATCCCGGGATGATCCCGAAGTGGGATTGTTCGAGTCGTTCGAGTAGTTCGTTCATCGCGGCTCGCGCTTCGTTGTCTGAAGTCGCGCCCTGTACCTTAGGAAGTAGGTCTGCTCTGGCCTGATCCCAGTCGACGCCGTTGAGGTCGGGGTCCCAGTGCTTTGTTTTGACACTGTTCCAGATGTATTCGAAGGATTCAATATGCTCTTGGAGACGCTCTTGTGAGAGCGTGGATTCCTGAGGCTGGATTTGGACAGCAGCGACTGATGAGAAGCTGAACAACCCCAATGCGATGATGAGCAATGGGACCGAGGCCCAGATGGCCCCTCGTTGTGGGTTTCGTATGAAGAATGAAGATGGCAAGTTGAGACTCCTGGTTAACTGACGGTGGTTATGTTCTATGGGTGCTCAGCATGAAAGTTTCAGGTTTCAAAGGGATCTTATTGATTGATATTTGGAAAATAATCGGGTTCCGAGCCCGCTTCATTCTGGCAAAGGTATTCGCATTGGCGGGTGCATGATACGCCCTGATTGGGTGTGCATGGTGAGGGATAATGGTGTGAATGGTAGCGATAACTGCTGTGGGCTCCGGTAGGGGCCATGCAGAGAATGGAATTCTGTTCTTCTCTCTGTAGTTTCCATCATGGATAGGGAATTGACGCCCGATACACAGACCATGACACAAACACAAGCACCTACCGTTGACGAAACCGCACAGCTTGATATTCAATCCAATGAGAACAACTCCGTAGTGGCTGAGGATGTGACCCGGTATGTTGTTGTTGAGATCAACAAGAATATGTACGGGATATCTACAGACGCGACCGTCGAACTCATGGATTCGACCATGACCCAGATTACCCGCGTCTCGCACGCTCCGCCTTATGTTCAGGGTGTGATCAATCACCGCGGTTCGATAATTCCCGCGATTGACACGCGGGCGCTGCTGGGGTTCAAGTCTCATTCCGACGAGGTTCAAGAGCTCGAAGCGATGCTCGCGCAACGCAAAAAAGAGCATGTCGAATGGCTCACCGAACTCAAAGAATGTGTGGTGAGCGGTGAAGAGTTCACCAAAGCGACTGATCCGACCAAGTGCTCGTTTGGAAAGTGGTACGACAACCTTCGGAGTAACCCTGTTCTGATCGAGGGGCTGACCAAGGGGGACGCTACACTCAAGTCGATTATCGATCGCTTTGATGAGCCGCACAGACGGATCCATTCGATCGCCAAAAAGGCTCTCGCGCTTGCAGCCAACAACGAGATTTCCGAAGCCAAGAAGATTATTGACCAGACTTACAATGGTGATCTCCAGAGCATCAGCCATCTCTTTAAGCTGCTGATTGATACAGTTCGATCGACGCATACTTGCATGATGATTATTACCGAGTGTGGTTCTCAGAAAATAGGACTCATTGTTGACGAGGTGCATTCGGTCTTTGATTGCCCTGACAACACAATCGAGACCCTCCCGGATTCCACGGACAATGCCGAGTTCCTCAAGGGGCTGGTCCACCAGAGCGATGGGTCATACATCCTGATCGCAGACATTGAATATATCTATCAGCAGACCTGCCCAGAGTAAGCCCGCTGAAAAATAAATCGAGAGAGCCGCGTGATTTAGTCTTCGGACGGGTCACGCGGTTTTTGCCATTGAATATCAGTGTCTTTGTGCAGAACGCCCGCGGATTGTTTGAGGCATCTCCGGCATGCGATCGCATCGTCAAACATTGGTGACCGCCAGTGTGGGTCATCCCGCCCGTGTTCTAGACACAGGAGGCAGGTGTCCTCTGTGCCTACTGGAGAACTGAACTTTTGGTGAATAATCTGGGTATAGGCAATTGAGAGACAGTTGCTGCAGATGATCGAACCACGGTGGCCCTCGACCATCGGGCGATCGTCGGACCAAGGCTGGTGGCAAAAATCACACAGAAATATCAGGTTGCTGTCGGTGTTCTTTTCTTGCATCAGGATTGGCTCTCATCGTGGGAGATCAGCTGGTGTCGGGCGAGGTTCTGGTAGAGCGGGCAGGAATCGAGCAGCTCGCTATGGGTCCCGGTCGCAACGACCGCGCCCTTATCCATCACCACGATGCGGTCAGCGCCAAGCACCGTTGAGAGGCGGTGGGCGACAATAAGTGTGGTTCGGTTGGAGCAGAATGTTGAGAGCACATCACCGATTAGGCGTTCTGAAGCGGCGTCGACCATCGAGGTCGCCTCGTCGAGGATCAGAATAGCAGGGTCACGCAGAATCGCTCGGGCGATGGCGATGCGTTGGCGCTGCCCGCCCGAAAGGGTGAGGCCCTGTTCACCGACCGGAGTATCGAAGCCCTCATCGAGTTCGTTGATAAATGGGAGGGCTCTTGCCTGCTCGGCGGCTTGCTCAATTTGTTCATTGGTCGCGTTGGGGTTGCCGTATGCGATGTTATTCCGGATGGTCCCTTTGAAGAGGACGACCTCCTGGGTGACGACCCCGATCTGCCTCCTGAGCGAGCGGACACGGACGCGGGTGATATCAATCCCATCGATGAGCACGCGGCCTTCGTTGGGATCAAAGAGGCGGGGGACCAGTGAGAGCAGGGTGGTCTTGCCGCAGCCATTGGGCCCGACAAAGGCGACTGTCTCGCCGGCTTGTATACTGATCGAGACATTGGCAACAGCCCTTGAGTTCCCGCCGGGGTAGATGAACGAGACATTTTCGAATGCAAGTAAGTCGTGATGGCGAGCGAGCTTTGGCATCCGTACGTCGTGCCCAGGTTCAGCGTCTTCGTTGAGGAGCCGTTTGAGACGATCGGCGGCGGCCCCGGATTGCTGGATGTCGTTCACTAAGCCGGTGATCGGTTTGATGCTCGCGCCCGCGATAGCAAGAGCGACAAGCACGGTCATGAACTCGGATTTGTCGAGGTGTCCATCGAGGATGAGTTTGACAGCGACAAGTGTTAATGCCCCGAGGGTAAATACAGTAATCGTTTCGATCAGTGGCCCAGCCACGGCGCGGGCCGTACGGATCTTGAGCTGTTGGTGGAGGACATCTTTATTGATGCGCCCGAACCGGCCCGCCTCGTACCGCTCGGTGGTGTGGACCTTGACAACCCGCATGCCTTGCAGGGCTTCGGTCGCGGCGCGGTAGAGCCCCGCCCGGCTTGATAGTGCTCTTTCTGAGGCTCTGCGGATCCGTTTGCCAAGCTTGCGGATGACGACCGCGAGGATCGGCATCAAGAGGAGCGCGACAATTGCGAGTTGCCAGTTGGTAACCAAGGCGACGGCGAGCGCCACGATGCCCTTGGTGATCTGGGCAACCGACTTGGAGAGCATCGCAACGAATCCAGACCCGAGGGCATCGGTATCGTTCACGATCCTTGAGATCGCGTCGGTCGGTCCCTCGGATACGATGGTCTTGAGAGGCAGATGGATTACCTGTCCGAAGGCCTTCCTTCGAATCATGGCTATTGATCGTTGCACTACGGTCAATGCAAGATACTGATGCATGAAGTTGGCAAAGGCGCCAACGATTGTCAGCAATCCCAGCGAGATCATGATCCACATCACCGCGTCGAACGGCCCTTCGGGGAGTGACGCGATTGTTTCATCGGACACCATGCCTTTGGCCCAGCCGCTGGAGGTGTATTCCTCTGCGAGTTGGGGGAGGCCGCGGTGCCCTGGTTCGAGGATGGTATCAAGTACGGGTTGCATCGCAATGATGCCCGCGCCCATCCCGCCGGCAGAGAGCACAGCAAAAATAAGCCCAAAGATCAGGTGGGTGCGCCAGCGCAACATCTGTTTGGCAAAGTGCCAGAATGCGTCCATAGTCATAACTGATTATTCGTTCCCTATTGGGCTCTGGGCAAGGGGGGCGGTCGAGGCGTTTAAGGCCGCGATTTCGGGAGATTCTAAGGATGGATTCCGGCGAGGAAGATCCGCTCGCCCGGTCCACAGCACCCGGATCAGGTGCACAATGTCATCGAGAATCATCAGCAGGCACGGGAGCACAATTAGGATGATCACCGTAGCACTAATGAGCCCGCAAGCGATGGTGATCGCCATCGGGATCAAAAATTGGGCTTGGAAGCTTCTTTCGAGCATCATCGGGAGCAATCCCAATACCGTGGTGATCGTGGTGAGCATGATGGCACGGAACCGGGCCTGTCCGGTAATGTGACCCGCCTCATAGACACTCAGCCCCTCGCGGCGCTTGGAATTGAAAAACTCCATAAAGATCAGTGAGTCGTTGACCACGATCCCCGCCAGAGCAACAAACCCGATCATCGAGAGGAATGTAATGGAATATCCCAGAATCATGTGCCCCCAGATCATCCCGATGACCGCAAACGGGATCGCTGTCATCACAATCAATGGCTGGGTAAAGCTCCCGAAAAGCCATGCGAGGATGACGTAGATCAGTCCAGAAGATACGAGCATCCCGAGCGGGAGCGAGGTCATGGAGTCTTTGAAATCTTTTTGGCGTCCGCGTTCGATGAGGTCTACGCCGTGCATGTCTTTGAGCCGTTCGACGATGATCGGCTTGATCTCTCCGGCAAGCTTGTCGGGGTTGCCAAGCGACCTGTTCACATCCGCTTGGATCGAGACCGCACGCTGGCGATTGATCCTCCGGATGGTTGCATAAGACTGCGACTCTTCAATCAACGCGATCTCGCTGAGCGGCACCGCGATGCCCCTGGGCGTAAACACATACTGACCCTCGATAGCACTGATCGATCGACGCGTGGATTTGGGGAGCGTGACACGGACATCGACATCCTCGCGGTCGCCGGCAAAGGTGAATGCTTCGAGCCCAAAGACCATGCCCTGGATCTGCCGGCCAAGATTGGCACGCGTGAATCCCATCTCCGCTGCCCCGTCACGAAGCGTAAAGCGGACTTCTTGGAGTCCACGGTCAAGATCGTCAGAGATGCCATAGACGGCTTCAAACTCGGCCATGGTGTGCTTGATCATCGCGACAGCTTCGTCGATCAGGTGCGGGTGCTCGGAAGCGACGGTGTAGTTGAGATCCGTCCCGCTTGGGCCGCCGGACATCCCCGCCATGCGGATGGATTTGGCGTCGGGCACCGGGCCGGCAAGCTCACGGATGCGTTCGATCAGGATCGAGGAGCTAATTTCGCGTTGCTCGGCAGGATAGAGCTCAAGGATGATCTGGCCGATGTGCGGTGCCGAGGAATCGCCCCCTGCGCCGTCAAGGTCGCCGATTGCACCCGCTTGAGCGAAGGTGGTCTGGATCTCTGGCTGTTCCATGCAGACCGATTCAAATCGACGGACGATCTCGTCTGTCCGGGTGACCGGGGTGCCGATGGGCATGGAGATGGTGATATTGACGGTTTCGGCATCGTCGTCTTCAAAGAAGATGCGCGACACGCGGTCCGAGGCGACGAGTCCGATTGAAAATATGAGCACCGCGATTACGATCGAAAGCGAGATGTACCGGTACCGCATCGCCAGTGACAACAGTTTGGCGTAGGCGGGGATGATTCGGCCGTTGATGATGTGATCACGGGCGCCATCAAAGCGTTCTTCGAACCGCTGGAAGCGACCGATTTTTTTCCCGCTCTCGTGTTTTTTGTCCACACCTTTGAGGCTCATCGCCATATGGGCCGGCAGGATAAACAAGGACTCAATAAGCGATACAGCCAATGCACAACCGACCACAATCGGTAGCACGCTCATAAAGTCCCCGATCATCCCATTGAGAAGCGCGAGCGGAAGGAATGCGCAGATTGTGGTTAGAACGGTGGAAACGACCGGCCACGCGACTTGGTCGGTCCCCGCGACAGCCGCTTCATATGCGTTCATCCCGGATTCGTGCTTGGTCGCAATATTCTCCGCAACCACAATCGCGTCGTCAACAAGGATCCCGATGACAATGATGAGCCCGAACATAGTCAGCAGATTGAGCGAGACATCCATCCAAGCCATCATCGCGAGTGTGCCGAACAACGAGACCGCGAGCCCCATCGCGACCCAGAACGAGATCCGCCAGTTGAGCAGCAACACCAGCGTGAGGAACACAAGGATGCCCCCATTGCGTGCATTGCGTAGAAGCAGATCGAGCCTGCCCGAGACAAACCGTGAGAGTTCCGTGGTCGTTATTAGGGTTCCGGGTGGTGGAGAAAGTGCAAAGCGTTCGGCGCCTAGCTCGTGGGCCTGGGTGCGAGGGGATGTGCCCGGTGGCCCAATTTTTTCTTTCCATGTCAAGGTAATCGGTTCGCCGTTCCTGCCCGCGACATACGCCTTGACCAGTGCCGACAGACTGATGATGTCCTGCTTGCCTACCCTGAAAACGGTTAGATTGGTGGTTGGGTGTCCTTCGTAGCGGGAGGTGAGGTCGATATCAACAAAGCCATCATGTACGCTGGCTACATCGCGGAGGCGGATGACGCTCCCGTTGTTGCTTGCTTTGAGGACGATGTTGAGGATCTCATCGCTGCGTTCTTCGATGCCGACAGACCGAACGGAAATAGTCGAGGTGTTGGTGCGGACCGAGCCTCCCGGGAGCTCGACCATCGAATCGCGAACGAGATCGCTGATCGCCGGCAAGCTCAGGCCGTGTTCTATAGCTCGAGCCGGATCGACCTCGACAAGGATCTCGTCGGTCCGCACGCCTCCTGTTGAGATGTCAGTCACACCGGGCAGCGAGAGCAGGTCGTCGCGTGTGGTGTTAATGAAATCTTTCATCGTGCGTTCGTCGGCGTCGCCGTAGAGGGCGACGATAATCGCGGGGAGCTTGGGCTCGATTTTGTCAACGATGATATTGTCTACATCATCGGGGAGGTCTTGGAGGGCATCGATCTCTCGTTTAACATCGGTGACCGCTTGGTCGATGTTGGTGCCCTCTATAAACTCGACCTGGAGCGAGGCTACGCCTTCGGAGATGGTCGTGGTGATCTCCTTGACACCGGTCAGGTCTGCGACGGCGTCCTCGATTTTAACACCGAGTGAATCTTCAATTTCCTCAGGGGCCGCGCCCGGATATGGTGCGATGACCGAAACCATCCGGGGGGCAACATACGGGAAGAACTCGCGTTTGAGTGTGGTCCCGAAAGCAAGCCCCGCAAAGATGATGGCGAACATGACCAGGTTGGCCACGACATGCTTCCGGACTCCGAACTTGGCAAGGCTCATGGCTGGGCCTCTTGCTGGGTATTTTGATTAGTCCTAGTTTGTTCAACGGCAGTTGGAGTGTCGATCCCTACGACTTCGACCATCAGCCCTTGGCTGATCTGGTCGAGCAGCGAGATTACCACGCGATCGCCTATGTTGAGCCCGGAGTCGATCACGGTCCATTGGTCTTCTTTGGCGTCGAGTGATTCCATCAGGCCGTCGATGGAGTAGTCAATGGTCACCGGGCGGACATCGATGCGGAACCCGCCCTCTTCTTGGGGGACCGCGATCATGACGCGTCCGCTATGGATCGCTCGTCTTGGAATGACAAATCGTTTGTTATCATCTGGTGACCGTACCCTGCCGAGGATGAACCGTCCCGGGCTGAGTCTGTTTGCAGATTCTGGGTCCTGTTCGAGTTCGACAAAGACGGTGATGGTTCGGCTTGACGCATCCGACTCTGGCGCGATCCGAGTAATGATCCCAACCTGATCGGGTTCACCGGTCGGATCGCCGGCCCACAGCTGGACCTGGTGTCCCAAAGAAATCCAGTTCATGGAACTTGCCGGGAAACGTACCGGGATTTCAATTTGCGAGAGATCAACAACGCGAGCAACAGCAGATCCAAGGCCCACCCAATCACCCCGGCGGGCATTGACGCTCTGGAGCACGCCAGCGATCGGTGAGCGGATGACCGAGCGGCTGAGATTCTCTTGCGCGGTCGAGGCATTGGCACGCTGACCGGCGAGTTGTGCAAGCAGCTGCGCCCTCCGCGATGGGATAAGTTCGAGCTTCTCTTTGAGGGATTCGACTTCTCGCTGAACCCTCCGCAGCGACGCGGTCTTTACATCCAGTTCCCCCGCGCTCCCAGCCCCGGCTTCAATAGCGTGCTTTGTGCGGTCAAGGTCATTCTGAGCCGCCTCTATTTCGTCATCAGCAAACCGGATCTGAGTCCCCACGCGCTCTGATTCGACACTCAACCCATTAAGCTGCGCCTCGATCGCGCTGGCGGCTTGGTTGGCCGCATTGAGTGCATTTGTGTAATCGCTCGAATCAAGACGCATCAGCACAGTGCCAACATTTATTTTTTGACCGGGTTCGATCTCGCTAGGGCGTTCGATGACCCGCCCGGCAACCTCGGCGACGACATTCGCGTCATTCATTGAGCGTGCCGTTCCGTAGCCGTCCCAGGTCCGGTCCACGCTGTAAAGGTCTGCGATGATCGTGCGGACACGGATCGGGGCAAAGGTCTCGCTGCTGCGAGCAGGCTGCTCTTTGGTCGCCATCAGGATTTTGACAACCCCGGCGGTGGCGCCGAGGATGACGAGAATCAACGCGATCCGAAAGAATACGGAAAACACCCGCAGGCCCGCGGGCTGGGTTGTTGATGTCGTTTCTTTAGGAGCCTCTGGAGAGGGGGCCGAGGATACTGATGGGGTCTTATGGTGCATTGACAGAATCGTAGGCGATCGTGTGATCCTGATGGACAGTTATAGATGTTGATTGGGGATCTATAGGAGACGAAATTCTCTCTTCGAGGCTCAGGAATCGTGGTGCCAACCCCCAGACCATTAGGGTGATTATCACAATGCAGATTAGGTTGAGCCCGAAACCCGCCAGAGCCATCTGCTTGATGGAGATCCGGCCCGATGCAAACACAATCGCATTTGGAGGCGTAGCAACCGGAAGCATAAAGGCACAAGATGCCGAGACCGCTGCTGCAATAACCAGCAACGTCGGATCCACGCCCATCCCCTCGCCAACAGCGGCAAGCACCGGGAGCATGGTGCTGGTCGTGGCGGTATTTGAGGTGATTTCGGTGAGGAACACAATCAGAGTGGTCACGCCGCCAAGCAGCGGAAACTCTCCCGGGTTCCCAAAGGCGGCGATCTGCTCACCGATCCAGGTATCGAGCCCGGTGTGGGTGACGCCCTTTGCGAGGGCAAGGCCTCCGCCGAAGAGCACAAGGACTCCCCAAGGGATCGCCTCGGCGTGCTTCCATGACAGGACGCGGGTCTTGAGGGTTCGGTCGGTTGGGGTCATGAACATCAGCATCGCGCCGGCGATGGCGATGGTCGCATCGTCGATTTTGGGGAGGTTAAACGCATGCTCGATCCAGCCGTGGGTGATCCAGAGGAGCGCGGTCAATCCGAATATCGAGACAGAGAGTTTTTCGGCGCTGCTCATGGGCCCGAGCGCATCGATGCGCTCACGGATGTATTGGCGTCCGCCTGGGATCTCGCCGACGCGAACAGGCATCGCGATGTACACCAGATATGCCCAGCTAATCGGGAGCATGACCACTGTTAAAGGCACGCCGAGCCCGAGCCAGCGTGCATAAGTCATATCGACACCCATCTCTTGGGTCAGGAATCCCGCAAGGAACCCGTTGGGTGGTGTCCCCGTGATGGTCGCGATGCCGCCGATAGAAGCCCCATACGCGAGCGCAAGCAGCAGGCAAACACTGAATCGTTTCGCTTGTGGTGTTTCGTAGTCGTCACCCGCAGCGAGAACACCAATAGAGAGAACGATCGGGAGCATCATCATCGCTGTGGCGGTATTTGAGACAAACCCGCTGAGGATTGCTGAAGCGAGCATAATCCCACCAACGATCTGGCGTGGTCCGGTGCCGACAACGAGAATAATGAGCAGGGCGAGCCGTTTGTGAGCCCCCCAGCGTTCGAGCCCTTTGCCGAGCATCAGGCCGCCCATAAAGAGGAAAATCAGCTTGTGCCCATACCGGACGGTGGTGTCCCCGACCGGGAGAATGTCGAGGAGCGGAAAGCACACGATCGGAAGCAACGCGGTCGCCGCAAGCGGGATCGCTTCAGTCACCCACCACGCCGCCATTAGTACAGCCACCGCGGCCAGTCTTCGGGCGTTTTCATCAAGACCTGAGGCACCGCCTAGGAAAAGGTACACCCCGATGGCAAGAATCGGTCCAATGACCAATCCGAGATCGTGGGTCTTCGAGTGCGGGTGGGAGATATTTCGAGTGTCTTCGTTCATGGGGTCCTCGACCCCAATGATATGGCCTATCCGATCTAGAAACTAGATTTTGCGGTTTATTCGCCGCTCATATCTCGGTGCCCCGAGATTTCTCGCCACTGGACAACCTTGATTTTTGTGGGTGCTGTGACAAGCTCGTATGCGCCGAGGTCAATCTGGGCGAGCCCATCATTGTTGCCATCGGTTGGTCGTGAACGGCCAGCAATATCGGTTGATGGAGCGCCCGCTAATGTGCCCGCATCAATCCCGAGTGATCCAGACTGGAGCGAGAAATCGCCGGACTGGGCGTCGGCAAACATCGGATTGCCCTGGATGATGTCGAACTCGAAACTCCTCCGGTACCGCGTCATGTCATAATTGATGTTGTTCTCAAGCAGTCCTGATACGACCGCTGGTTGGCCCCGATATGAGTAGGACATCAATCCGAAGTAGCTGTTGTCGATGATGTTGTTGATAATCCGAGTAGATTGCGAGTTGTATGCGTATGAATAGATCGAGTACATCGATCCGGTGACCGTGTTGTTGGCGATCACGGAGGTTGATGGATATGTCGAGTAGACACCCGAATAGATACTGAGATAGCAGTCAGAGAACTGGTTGTTTGAGATTTCTATACGGTCCACCATCGGTCTTCCCCATCCGTACACAATGGCCCCGTATGTGTAACTGGCTTGCCCTCCATTGGATCCCCCATTACTGCTTGAGGAGTTGAGTTGGCCAAGATTGAACCGAGAGCTCAAATATGATTCATCCTTCAGTGTGGCGTCGTTCCGTGTGATGGTGACCGAAGTAGGCGTTGATCTGTTCATTGGTGTGATCCACATCGTGTGCCCAGAGGTAGGCGTGCGTTCAAACACGCAATCGGAAACGGTGACATCGCCGAGCGCTGACATGTAGATTGAATATTTCTGGGGCGCCTCGATGGTGCAGTTCAGGACACTCAGCCCGGAGCTAATGCCGTAGATCCCGTATTCTTTCTGGTTGCGGATTGAGAACCCATCGATCACCCAGTGATCTCTGTTGTTCATATTGATGCCGTGCGTTTTGGAGTTCTGACCGTCGATGAGAACCTCGCCAGGATCATCGTTGGTGTACGCGCCACCGACATCGGCAATAATCATATTTGGAGAGTTCTCTGTGCCATCTTTGGCAGTTGCCCCTGCACCGGTACCTATCTCTAGGGTTTCTGCGTAAACGCCCGGGCCTACATAAATTGTGCATCCGGGGCTCACGCACTGGTTGATGGCTTTCTGGATTGTTCGGAATGCTTGTCCCGGGGTGAGCCCTGAGTTGCTGTCTGAGCCGCGCATACGAACATACTGAACGGCCGGCCCTCCGAAGCCCTCATAGCATCCGATGTCCCACTCTCCGCCTTCCGGGCGAGACTTTCCGACAAGGTCGACAATCGTGTATGTGCTCGCATCCGTTCCTGAGTTCCTTGCAGGGGAGTCGATAGCGAGTTGGAAATTACTTGTACTGACAAACAGTGGGTCAACGCTGAGATCTGTTTCGCTGGGAGTAGACCCAGACCAGTTGTCATCCTCGTTCCCAAAAGAAATGTTGTGGTGGTGGGTGACAGCGAGGGTTTTGTCTTTCTTTGTTTCAAATTTGATCCCATCTTTCCCGTTGTCGTAGCTGATGGTGTTGATGATTTCAATTGTGGCGCCGTCGTGGGCTTTGATCCCGTGATCCTTGTTTCCTGCTGTTGTGCAGTTCCAGATTTTGATGTTGCATTCCTTGTGGGTGTGGAAGCCGTCTTTGTTGCCGGTCGAGAGTGTATTGGTGACAACAGCGGTGGCGCTATCTTCAGCCGAGAAACCGTGGTTTCCGTTGGTTGTGAGGATGCAGCGGTCAACAAGTATCGAAGATTCAGATTTTTTGACCTTGATACCCTTCTTTTTTGAGCCGGTGACGGTGCTGTCGACAACCGCGATCGAAGCACCCCGTTCGATGTTGATTCCGTCTTCGCCGCTGTTCTGGACGGTTGATCCGGTTACGAGAATAAACGAGGAATCTTTGATCAGGAAGCCGTGCTTTGATGACTGCTCGACGACGCAGGTGTCGAAGGTGATGTAGGATGAACCCGAATCAATCTGAACAGCCGAGGCCTTGCTTGATCCAGAGCCGCGGAATGTAAAGCCTACAAAGCTGGTGAATGATTTTCCGGAAAGTAACGCGACGGGGGCATCGGCGATCTGGATCACAACCTCGCCCGCATCCCCTGTCTGAGAGCCGTTGGTGTCGGCGATGTACTGGATCCTGTCATCGTCTGTCCCGCTGTTGGCGGCAAGGATCTGTGAGGTGTAATCCCCGCCGCCGATGTACACAATGTCCCCGGCTTGGAGCATTTCAGCAGCCTTCTCAGGCGTCGCAAACGCTTCGGCAGGCGAAGCGCCAGAGCTTGCATCATTCCCACCAACCCGCACATAATACGTGTCAGCAAAGGATTGCGAGGCCAATAGGGTTGCAATCGCGAGCGTTGAAAGTGCGGCTGAAGTGAACAGATGGCGCATGGTGATTCTCCTGATAGGCCGGGGCCTATCTCTTAAATCGTCATCGCTTAAAGCTGGTTTGATCCGAGTGTGCGAAAGCGGATGAGATCGCTGCAGCCCATGTCATTCAGACGGATCGGCCCCGATAATCACCGCGACAAAGAGCAAAAACTCGTGCCGGAGTTATCGGGCGTCATCGTTCCGCAGCGATGCGGCAATCGCGATCTCCTGGACGCGCATCGATGCCTTGTCGAGATCTTCTTTAGCGTGGTGGAACGCGTTTGGATCAACGCTCGACCAATCGCCATGGGCTCGGTGGATGTAGCCTTTGAGGGTCGCGATCTTTGTTTCGATCTCGGATCGAAGATCGTCATCGAGCTCGTCCTTGTGCTTTTCGAATCGGTCGCCGATCCACTTGAGATCCAGCGATGAGTTGGCGATCAGGTCCGCGATCTGGTGGCGGGTCATGTCCTCGCGGGCGTGGGTGAAGCTCTCTTGCTCAATGCGATCGACTTCAGACTCGGTCAGCCCGTGGTTAGGGACGATCTGGACACTTGCCCGCTTACCAGAGCGTTCTTCAAGGGCGCTGACATTGAGGATCCCGTTGGCATCGACGAGGAATTCGACGACGAGTTTGGGTACACCCGCAGGCATCGGGGGAATACCCCGGAGCTCGAACACGCCGAGCGATCGGCAATCCACAACCATCTCCCGCTCGCCCTGCAATACATTGAGCTTGATATTGACCTGCCCGTCTACCTGCGTCGAGAACCGCTCCACCGCACGGCTCGGCACTGTCGTGTTCCGCATGATGAGCTTGGCGACTGCACCGCCGGCAGTTTCAATCCCCAGCGACAAAGGCACAACATCAAGTAGCAGCGAGCCGGTGGTTGTGCCAGACAGAATCGATGCCTGGATCGCCGCACCCATTGCGACGACTTTGTCGGGGTCCAGAGCGGTGTACGGCTCAATCCCAAAGAACTCCCCGGCCTTGACTCGCACCAATGGGATCCGTGTCGAGCCGCCAACCATCACCATTGCGTCGATGGAATCGCCCCCTGGTTGTTTGGACGCGTCGCGGACCGCTCGGTCGCAGGCGGACATCGCCCGATCAATCCATTCTGAGATCAACGCCTCGAACTCGTCACGGGTGACGACGCGTTCGTAGACGCGGTCATTCCCGAGGTCGATGCGGACACTCGCAGAGTCTTGCTCGGAGAGCGTGTGCTTGATCGCACGGGCGAACTGGGACAAGGCTGTACGCGTTGAGGCATCGAAGGTCTGTTCGTCGGCGTCAATGTTAACTTCCAACAGCTCGCTGATCTCATCCATGAACAAACGGACAAGCATGTGGTCCACATCGTCCCCGCCGAGGTGTGTGTCCCCGGCGGTGGAGAGAACCTGGAAAAAGTCGGTCGGGTTCGTGTCGTCGCTGGGTGTGATTCGGAGGATCGAGATATCAAAGGTCCCACCCCCGAGGTCAAATACGGCGATCGTCTTGGGTTGTGTTCCGCCTGTACCCAAGCCGTAGGCAAGTGCGGCCGAGGTCGGTTCATTGACAATGCGGACCACATCGAGCCCCGCCAATCGACCCGCATCGCGCGTTGCCTGGCGTTGGGCGTCATCAAAGTACGCCGGAACGGTGACGACGGCTTTGACAACCTCAGCCCCGAGCTGGGATTCGGCTCGTTCTTTGAGCGACCGCAAGATGTGCGCGGATATTTCTTGTGGGGAAACCAGCCGCTCGTCACCACTCGTCGGGATCGAAACGCGGGCCGTGTTATGCTCGCCTTCGACAACCGTATAGCTCAGGTACGCGAGGTCAGAGCCAACATCGTTGAGTGATCGTCCCATGAGCCGTTTGGCGGAATGGATAGTGGTCAGCGGGTATTGGGTTGCTTGGTCGTGGGCTTCGGTTCCGACGGTTGTTGAACCATCTGGATTGAAGCGTACGACGGAGGGGAGCATCGGGTTATCGCCGAGGATCTTTGATCCCGATGCGTCGTTGAAAGCAACCAACGAGTTGGTGGTGCCCAGGTCGATGCCGACGATGAGTTGGGCTTTTCGTTCGGTCATGGGAGTTTATTCGGAGTGGTATCAACCCATGCGAGCGCAGCCAGCGCGTCAACAATCGCCGCGGCCTGCTGGTCATCTTGGTCAAACATAAAGACCTCATCGTGGGCGTTGAGATGGATCTCGATAATGGTCCCCGCTTGCTCACCAATCATGCTCTGAGGCTGCCCTGCGTTGAGTTTGGTATGGTGCTCGTTGTGCTCAAGCATGTCCTTGGCCATGAGCCAGATCGCGTCCATCTGGTCATGGGTCAGCCTACGGGTAAATCCGGGGAAGGTGTCGAGGGTTGAGCCCGAACCGAACGAAGCCCGGAGGACGGATGAAGAATCCACGATGTACCGTCCATCACCCCCTGCTAGGTCTGAATCTTGGTTTGCTGAGCCGGCCTGATTCCCGCTCATGACAACCACGCCGAGCCGAAAGTCGCCCGGTCGGTGGCTGGGGATCCCCCCAGGTGTGGAGCTGCACCCGCCGCTCACAAGTGCCAGCCAGCAAAGGGCCAGGCCCAGCAGAAAGAATGTGGTGAATCGTCGCATGGGGGAGTCTATGCCCGCAGGGCAGGCGCGCTATCCTTGCAGTCCTATGGATATATCAATGCGATGGCTCAACCTGTACCTCTCCCCTTCGGACCTCACACCCGAGGAGGCCGACCATATCCTGACCGAGGCTGGGATGCCCATCGAGGAGTACAAACCCTCCGACGATGGCGACATGGTCCTCGATGTTGAGGTGACCTCCAATAGAGGCGATTGCCTTGGGCACATCGGGATCGCCCGCGAGATCGCGGCTGCTCGATATACCGACGCCCGCAGGACACTCATGATGCCGGAGCTTGCCAAGATGGACCTCGGTCCAGCGATCGGCGATGACCTGAAACTGACCAACTCGGTCCCCGAGGTTTGCCCCCTCTTTACCGCCCGCCTTCTCCGAGGCATCAAGGTCGGCCCCTCTCCCAAATGGCTCGTCCAAGCCATCGAATCACTCGGTCAGCGTTCGATCAACAATGTCGTGGACATTACCAACTTCATCACCCTCGAACTGGGCAACCCGTGCCATGTGTTTGATTACGACAAGCTGGCCGGTCATGAGCTACAGGTGCGTTACGCCAGAGAGGGCGAAGAGGTGAATACGCTCTACGCCGGGAAGCACAAACTCAAATCAACAGACCTCGTCGTCGCCGACGCCAACGGCCCGCAATCACTCGCCGGCATCATCGGTGGCAATGATTCACAGGTCGATGAGAATACCACCACAGTCGTCTTCGAGATGGCGACATGGGACAAAGTGACCATCCGCAACACAGGCCGGCGATTGAACATTCGCACCGACGCCGCGTTCCGCTTTGAGCGCGGGATCGACCCAAGAACCATCGATTACGCCGCCCAGCGTGCTGTGCAGCTTGTTTGTGAGGTCTCCGGTGCATCGCTCGCAGAAGGCGTTTTGAGTCAGGGGTCACCACTCCCAGAGGAGAAGGTTATCGAGCTGCGTCCTTCGCGGTGTGATGTGGTTCTGGGTGTACATTCAGAGCCAACCGAGATCGCTGAGCTGCTCAATGCCTTATCTATCCGCACTGAGATCAAGGGGGAAACCTTGTTCTGTGCAATCCCGCCGCACCGGAGCCATGATCTGCTCCGCGAGATCGACCTGATCGAAGAGGTCGCGCGTGCCCGCTCGCTGGCGGTCATCCCCGCGTCCAAGACCATCGGCGTACAAATCCGCGAACCACAACAATCCGAGCGCGGCGTCCGCGCTCTCGGCGCGGGCCTGAGCGGGCTCGGGTTCTACGAAACGATCACCTACAGCTTCACCAGCCCCGACAAAGGCAAAATGTTCCTCCGCGACGGGCAAGAGAATGTCGCGGTCGATGACGACCGACGCAAGGCCGAACCGACGCTCCGTCCATCGGTCCTGCTTGGGTTGATCTACAGCCGCAAGGCGAACCAGGACGCACGGGCCGAAATGCCCGGCGGTGTCCGGTTGTTCGAGATCGCTTCAAGCTTTGCTCAGAAAGCCGGCACCCGTGATTCCATCGAACGCCGCCAGCTCGCGATGCTCGCCGATGTACCATTTGCTGGCAAGTCCGCCAAGCACGAAGAGATCCAGCACGCTGTCAGCGTGATGCGGGGTTCGATCGAATCCATGCTCGCCCTGACCTTCGGCGGCGATGTTCCCATCACACTGACCACCGCTCCCGCGGCCCACGGCGGGTACGACCATACAGCCCACGCAATCATCAGTGTGGACCACGACGGTAAGACGATCGAACTCGGATCAATAGGTCTGTTATCAGGTCAGGCCAAGAAGGCCGAGGGGCTCACCGGCGTGTATGTCGCTGCGGAACTCTGGATCGACGAGGTCGTCGCCCCATTCCCGCCGATCTCTAGGGCTGCTCTACTCCCGGCCTACCCCGGCATCGATCGCGACCTGTCGCTGATCGTCGAGGAAGCCACCCCGTGGAGTTCGATTGAGACCCTCGCCAGGGCCCAGACGCTCGCTAAATGTGTCAGCTACGAGATGGTCTCGGTCTATCGAGGCAAACAGGTTGGCGAAGGGAAAAAATCCGTCACCATGCGGCTTCACTTCCGTGATGATGAGCGAACGCTCACCCACGAAGAGGTTGATCCCCAGATGGATCAGCTCGCGGGGGTCGCCAAATCAACCCTCGGTGCTGAGATTCGAACCTGATCGGACTGGCATCCCGGCACGATCGCGACCGATCGGCACAGAATCGCAGCAAGATCGCCACACTTGGCAACATATTTATCCACTTCCATGGTCACCAAAGCGGATAAATTGATATAATACACGGTCTTTGTGCGGGTATTTGAAGGGTGAAATCGACCCGAGTGCATCCTCAAAGCCCGTCAACTGCTAGAATACACACACGCCTGAGAGGATTCAGGCAGCAAGGATACGATTTATGGAGGACAACATGACCCAACTGACCAGTGAGCCGAGCGTTGAATCTGCATCCAAGACCCAAGCCGGTTTTGATGCATCACGCCGACCATACATCTGGGTCAATGGTGATTTAGTCCCCAAGGACGAGGCCTCGATCTCCGTCTATGACCACGGGCTCCTCTACGGCGACGGGATATTCGAAGGCATCCGGGTCTACAACGGCAAAATCTTCAAGTGCGAACAGCACATGGACCGTCTCTACAAGTGCTGCGACCAGATTTTCATCGATCTTGAGAGCCATGTCTCACGCGAGGAAATGGTTGCGATCCAGCGTCAGTGCATTGAAGCCAATGGCATCGTCAACGGCTATATCCGCCTCGTCGTCACCCGCGGCGTGGGAAACCTCGGGCTCAATCCATACCAGTGCCCCACCCCGGGTGTGGTTTGTATCGCCGACAAGATTTCGCTGTTCTCTCCAGAGATGTACGAGAAGGGGATGCGGGTGGTGGTCGCCCACCGTCCCAAGACCCCGATCGAATGCCTGGACCCGCGCGTCAAGACGCTCAACTACCTCAACAACATCATGGCCAAGTGCGAAGCGATCCACCTGAGCAAGAAGATGGGCATCACCGATCCATCCGAGCAGTTGCTCGAAGTGATTATGCTTTCGACCGAGGGCAAGGTTGCCGAGGGTTCGGGTGACAACATCTTCGTCGTTAAGGACGGCAAGATCATCACCCCGCCAAGCGAGGTCGGGATTCTCGAAGGCATCACGCGGCGATTCGTCAAGGATGTCCTCTGCCCCGCTTGCGGCGTTGAAATCGAGGAACGCCTCTTCGATCTTTCCGAGGTCTTCAACGCCGACGAGGTCTTCTTGACCGGGTCAGCCGCCGAGATGATCGCGGTGCGTGAAGTCATCGAGCATGTCGATCTGGAAGTCGCCAAGATCCACACGATCTCTGAAGGCGAAGGCCCGATCACCAAGAAACTGCGTGCGATGTTTACCGAGGTTGTGACATCGGACAATGTTCCTGAAGATTAATCCCTGAAGATTGATTCGCGTAAACACTTGTTTATAGATTAAATGTCCACACGATCCCGCGTGAGCCGGATCTGCTTTGTTGTGTGCAATGGGCCCTCGTTCATCCCGGGACAGTCCTCGGCTTCTTCTTCCCACGCTTCGAGTGATTCGAGATTCGATCTCCAGAACGGCCAGGTTCGGCACTGCTCCGGGCGGGTCTTGTAGACATTGCACAACGCTTTGCCGTCTTTGTCGCGATCTAGGAACACGCAGTCGTAGCCGTGTTTGGTGACGGTTTCTTTGAGCGATCGCCCGACGATGGTCTCGCGGGTGTGCTCCTCGTAGAACTCGTCGTCCGTGATCCCAAGATCCTTAGCCATCGCTTTGGCTTCGGTATCGGTGAAGAGGACGAATCCTGTGGGTCCGGTACAGCACTTGCCGCACTGGGTGCATTCGAAGCGGAGACCGGTTTCGCCGGTGTCGGTCTGGCCGGTGGGATCGGGCTCGTCGAACCATTCTTGCTTTGGGCTGATCTTTGGGCTCATGCAGGGTCATCCGGGTGGTTATGACGGACGACCACGATGGTCTGGTCGTCGTTTCGTTGATCAGATCCGACGAACTCAAAGAGGGCGGTGTTGATCGAGTCGATCACGCACCCGGGATGCCCGGAGCATTGGACCATCGCGGCATCGAGCCCGGTTTCTCCAAACATCTCAAACCCAGCATCGTTGTCCGCCGGGCGGGATGCTTCTGTGATCCCATCGGTGTACAGAATAAGGGTTTCGCCTGGATCCAGTGTGCTGGTTTGAGATTCGGCAGGGAGGTCTTCGACGACGCCCAGCGGGAGGGTGCCGGGGTCTTGGAGTTTGCGGATTGATCCATCGACACCTCGAATTCTTGGCGGGTTGTGCCCGCAGCGGGTCCAGTTGATGGTGCCTGTTGACGGATCGAGGATCGCGACAAACGCGGTGATGAACACATTGGGCATCGGTGAGTTGAACATCGCGGCGTTGAGGTACTTGGCCGCTTCAACAGGATCGGGCGATGCGCGCAGTAGGATTTGGCGTTCCCCAAATGCTTTGAGGTACGCGCCCATCATCGCCATCACTGTTCCAGCCGCGGCCCCGTGCCCTGCGACATCAGCGATCATCACCGCGAGCCGCCCGTCTGGGAACTGGAGATAGTTATAGAAGTCACCGCCTGCGTGCATGCAGGGCTTATAGCTGGTCGCGAGTTCGTAATCATCGAGCTTGGGATTGGATTCGGGGATCAAGGCCCGCTGGATCTGCCCCATCTGCTCGAACTGGCTTTCGAGTTCTGCGTGGAGTTCCTCGACTTTGCGCCGCGAAACCAGGTTCCGGGTCGCGGTGCCCATCATGTTCAGATCTAAAAATCCCATCTCGAAATTTTTTAAGTCGTTCCACTCGGGGTCCGTATGGAAGCTCAGCGTCCAGTTGATCGCATCGCCTTTCTCGTAAACGGGGATCGCCGCGACCGACCGGAGCCTGTTTGCTTCTTTGCCCAAGATTCGTGAGAGCAGCGGGTCCTGCGAAAAATCCGCGTTGTTGATGAGTTTGGGCTCCGGCGTGCTGATCAGATCCCAGACGAACCCGCCGCGATGGGTTTCGAGCGAATCCCAGCTGGACCACGGATTAAGCGGAGGGTTGGTTGGATCGAGTTGCCCGCCGTTGTCGATCATGATTCTGGTAAACTTGTAGTATCCGTTCTCGAGTCCGCGTTTGGAGATCGATATAAACGCTTCGCGCGGCGCGCGCTTGGCGACCCAAGGCCCGAACTGACCGAGCATGTCGGCCGGGTCCTGCATCGAACTGGCGGCTTGCAGCATCGAAGCGAGCTCCGAGATGTTTGGATTCTCCGACAGGTCAACGCGATGGGCGGGGATGTTTAGTTCTGTCGTCGTTTCATCGCTCATCGGCAGGCGTCCACGATGGCATCATGGATCGCATCAACGCTCGACAGCGCTTCATTCATAGATGATTCAGCGTTCGGGCGATCGGCCTCGGGGAGCAACGGGATGTTGATCCTTATATTGCATGCGGCACTGTGAGCGGCGGCTCTAAAGGTGATCGCCGCGACTGCGAGATCGGACCGGAGCTGGCGATTGGTTGTGGTGGTCAGATCAAAGACAACCTGCATGAGATCGCCGCTCAGCGTGAGCATCGCCGTTGGTGGCGAGATCGCGCCGCTGACCGCATCAGTCCACCCGGATTGACGCTTTGGATCAGATTCGGAGAGCGACCAGAGTTCGTTGAGTTTCCCGTACCCGGCAGCATCCGCATCTGCAAGCGACAGAAACTCGGATTGGGCAGCGGTGAGCTGTTCCAGCTTTGCGGCGTTGTCGTTCTCAAACTCAGCATGTTTCTTTTTGCCCAGCGTGTAGTGGATGACCATTCCCGCGATCGCGGCTGCCGTTGCGCCGGTCGTCCCTGCGACGGCCCCGCCGCCGGGGGTTGGGGCTTTGGAGTTGAGGGCATTCAGATAGCCCTCGATGGTTTGGGATGCGATGGATTGGTCAGGGGTTGGGGTCATCGGATCAATCGTAGTCGCTTTGGGCAGCGAGCATCTGCACAATGGCGCCGGTCGTGGGAATGAACTGATCTGCGCTCGATTCGATCCGTTGGATCAGTTCTGTGAGGGTGACCCAGGCCTGATCAACATACTCCCAGCTCGATTCCAGCGGAGGAATTTCAGCAAGCTCAACCAGAATAGCAATATCGACCGATCCAACCGCATCATCATGGACAAGGGCAATCGGCGATGATGTAGCACCGGATAAATCAATCCCGGCCTCTTCCGTCGCCTCTCGGCCAAGTTCACCGAGGACAGCGTTGAAATCCAGCGAGTGGATATCTGGGGCTGGCACATCAACCCCGCCGCAGGGACCAAACTCCCATTGGTTCCCGTATCTGTGGGTGGACGGGGACCGTTTGCCGATCATGAACTTTCTTTGATTGTCATCACGAGCAACAAGAATACCTGTAACCGCAAGGAGCGAGATGCCCAGATCGATCGTTTCTTGCACGGCGTGGTTCTTGTACTGCTCAACCATCGCAGTGATTACGCCGGTCGATGAATCGAAACCGGTGAAGGCGAGCATGTCGCCGTTGTAATACCGAGGGTTGTGATCGCACAACTTCTGCCACGCGGAATCGATGCTGGTGCATTGGTCGTCTGAACGCTCAACAGCCGGCCGATCAATATGAATCCTCGGTGGGGCTGAGATGGGTTCGATGCGGACCGATTGAATCAACTGAGCAGCCCGGTGAGCTGCGGGGCGAGATCGCCGAGCCCGAGTTCGTCGGCCTCGCGGGCGATGAGCTGCTGGACCTGCTGCTGTGCTTTTTCGGTCGCATCGTTAATCGCGTCCTTGATGAGCGTGGTCGCGAGCTCGCGTGTTTTTTCATCGACGGCCATCCCCGAGAGCAGCGCCGGATCAAGCGTCAGGTCGATGAGTTTCATCTTCCCATTGACAACCGCCCGGCACGCGCCCCCGCCGGCTTCGCCTTCGACACGCATGGTTTCGAGTTTGGCCTTGATCCGCTCGCCGGCTTCTGCGAGTTGTTCTTTGTTCTTCATGAGTGACCCGAGGGCCTGCATAGCTTTGAACTTGTCGAGCATAGAAGGAGCTACTTTCTTGGATAGACCTGTTTGACGGTGCCGTTGAAGGTTTCGAGGACAGCTTTGACAATCGGGTTGTTGGATGCTTCTTCCGTAGTCGGAAGATCCGAAGGCGGGAGGATCTGTTCCGACGCTTTAACCGGCGGCGGATCGACCGGGATGGCAGGCGTTGGCGCAGGCTTGGCGAAGTCGGCACGCTTGGTAGGAGTACGCGGACTGGGCGTTGCTTGATGCTGAACCGGTTCAGGTGGTAATGGGGTGGGCGACGGTCGGCC
>Ga0209345_10000178_pt1 | contig 88917 bp, 123 predicted proteins | sample Cruoilmetagenom7_FD_187294 | JGI IMG/M metagenome (GOLD analysis project Ga0209345, IMG submission 187294) | Oil polluted marine microbial communities from Coal Oil Point, Santa Barbara, California, USA - Sample 7 (SPAdes) (version 2) | ecosystem: Environmental > Aquatic > Marine > Oil seeps ... | reverse complement strand
TAACGGATAGCTCTGTTACAGGTCAAATGTTATGGTCTGGCCTCACCTGGGAGAGGGGTATCACTAATTTCGTTGCCAATGGGTGGGAGTACAGTGGTACTGGGCCTTCCTCTGGTGACTCTACCTATTACCTCGCCTTAAACACTAGTAATACTAAGGTAGCTATTAGAGTTATAGACGCTCCCACGTCCACCTCTGAGGACTGGGTAGTTAAAGCAGCACTTTTTAAACCTCAAGGATTAAAAATACTATCAACACTTCTGAGTCCTACCGATCTCGGGGATAACATCTCTGGGACTAATTCTAGGTATTTTGGGTATAGTGCTTGTGACGGTGCGCGAACTTCTTCTATCTCCTGTGCTTTAGGCCCTGCAGAGGAACTATCGAATAATTCATCTGTGTCTGCTCTTAAGTCCTCTTATATGCTTAATAGTAATAGTGATGTGCTTTACGATACAGGAGAGCCTATATTTAACTGGGAAGGATGGAGTGTGTTAGCGAATACCATCAATAATGCCGTACAATCCCCGGCCCAGTGGGTAGCGGTATTGTTTGAGGAGGCCAGCACTCCTCCTGAAAGTATTGAGCAAATTACAGATAATGAATTTATATGCCCATTCATAACAGACTCTCTAGAGGAGTTTGGCTTATGGTTTAACGTACCTCCGGGTGCTTTGTCTGAGGGCGGAATTACTCTTACAGAAAGCGGGAAGATTATTACAGATGACTGATACTACTGATACGATTGATATAAACGATAGTGACTTCGCAAAAAATAGAATCAAGGCCAGAAACTTAGACGCTCTATCTATTGCAAGTCAGTGGGTAGCTTTAAGGTCCTTTTTTCAAGGATATGGAGATACTGGCTACCTATCGGTACGCCAGTACTCTAGAGGTGGTGATACAGTAATGGATAACCCTTTTACTGTAGGATACAGGCCACTAAATGCACATGATCATAGCAACTACCCTACTAAATGTGGTATGGCAGAAAGGCAGGGTATGGCTAACGGATACCTTTTCAAGTCTAGACATACCGATTATAAGTTGAGGAGACCTGCTCCGGGAGCCTTTTTATCTACTGAGAGAATAGACTTGCCGACCCTACCTGCCGATATTGTCGGGACGGTTGATCAGCAAGTTACCCTTATGCAAGGATACTTTCAAGCAATGTTAGATAAGGACCATGGAACTTATGATTACCGACAGCACTTTTCCTGGGCATTAGTAGTAGAGGAGGTTTGGCCGGAAGTATTCAAAGAGACTGTAACCGACACTTTTGAATCAGACCGCCACACGGTGGATGCTTCAAGAGTGCAAGAACAGATCTGGAAGCATTGGAGAGATGAATACGGCGGTATCATGGATAGGGTAGAAAATATTAACGTATGGCCAATCATACCTTTCATTACTAGTGCAGAAGGCCCTCCCGAACTCGGCACTATTAAGAACAGAGTCACGTCCCATAACGTAGGTGACTTTGGGTCATATCACCCAGATGATATACTAACCACTAGAGAAGACCTGTATACGGAGCGTAGATCAGGCCAAGCTACTCCGGAGATACACAATCGCTACCTCCGGAGTAGGGTTAAGCATGCCGTCGGAGATAATCAAAATACCATACGGTATACTCCCGGAATACTAGACGAGTTGATGTACCAGTGTTATGGAGTACAGGCGGAAGGGGTGCTGGCTGAAACTTATTGGGATAAGACCTCCAATACTGACTACAATGTTAAGGAAGTAGGTGGAGGCCCAGACCTTAATGCAGCCAAATTTTCTAGATTTATTGGTATGGCTTTTCCCAATGCATCGGGCCGTAATGACAGGAGGCGGGGCTTTAAGGACGCAAACTTATTTGTATCCCTGACAGATAGTGAGAATGTTATCGGAGTATCAGACGGAGTACGACTACATAGGTATACCTGGGGGATACCTATGGAATTGGTGATGCTAAATCCATTAATGAGCTGGAATCCTCATAATATACAAGAAAAGGCAGACCCGACTGAGGGAGGTACCTTAAATGGTAGGACTCCAGAAACCGCGTACTCTGGATACAAGGAAAACGGGTATTACTACTTGACCCCCGACGAGTTTTATAACGGGGAAGATGTTGTAGACCCTGCAGACACAAGTACTGCAAAATGGGTAGAAGATGGCGAGGGTATTCCTAGGTTGTGCAGGTCTTCCGGCCCTTGGATAGTAATTCCGCCCATAGCAAATGTTACAGGACGGGTTAGGGGTAGGTACTTTATATACGAAGATTCCGCCAAGACTCCCGCCTTAGCACAAGCACTAGCTCTTAAACTTTAAAATAATCAGAGGTGTTAGAAATGAAGATACTAGAAAATGTTGCAACAGGTACTCAGACTGTCCTTTTTTCCGATAGCGGTAGGTACGTACTGAGGTGTTCGGCGGGATCAGCCTTAATAAAATTAGACATAGATCAGAGTGTCTTCCCAGCAATTGGAACTCTTTACCATATTTTATCGGCAGGTAAGGGTGTCACTATCAACACTAGCGAGAATGATAAAATACTTATAGAAGCTTCTTCGAACGGAACCACTGTAACGGGAGGGCCTCAAGTAGTCAGGGACCTACCGTTGCCTGCTGAACCTAATGAGTGATGTAAGATTTGCCACTACTCAGTTTGACTGGCCTGTGTCTTCCGGGAATTTCGATGTTACCATACCGGACTTGGGCTGGGCACCTAAGGCGTTTAAGATAACAGTTTTAGGGGGTTCCATTAATGAAACCCCCTACGCCGGAGCTAGTATTGGCATAGGTTATGCTACAGCTACTGACCAACGTGCCTGTAGTACTATAGCTGTTGATGGCCTTGCTCCATTGTCAGATACTTGGCGTACCCAAGCCGCTACGGTATGTGCTAGGAAAGTTACTTCAGGAGCTGCCATTAGAAGTCTACAGTCAGTGGCTCCTATATTAAATGGTTGGACTATCAATGCTTTAAACTCCAGTCCTGAAGTAACTAAGTGTATTATAGAATTCTATGGAGGAGAGGATTTAGAAGCAGAAGTAGGTACTTGGATACCTACTTCGGAAGCTGGACCGGGAACTTACTCAGGAGTAGCATTTAACCCAAATTATGTAGAAGTTTCTAACATCGGGCATAGTGGGCTAGATGTTACAACTAGCCATGGTATTCTCTCTACAGGTTATGCATACAATAATAGTGGGACTGTAGAACAGGCTGCTCTGGTAGGCTCCACGGGGCAGGACGGTGTTGCAGGATATAGCGGGGCACTTTTATTAACGGATAGCTCTGTTACAGGTCAAATGTTATGGTCTGGCCTCACCTGGGAGAGGGGTATCACTAATTTCGTTGCCAATGGGTGGGAGTACAGTGGTACTGGGCCTTCCTCTGGTGACTCTACCTACTACTTTGCCTTGAATACCGGAACTACAAAAATGTCCGTCAGGGTTATAGACTCTCCAGACTCTACACTTACTGACTGGAGTGTTACGGGTCTGGGGTTCAAGCCTCAGGGTTTGAAAATATCTACAACTGCCTTGGAGGCTGCAGACGTAGGAGTTCCTAATCTAGGGGCAGCCAGTGGGCTGTTTGGTCACAGTGCCTGTGACCATGCGAGAGCTTGTTCAGTAGGGCTTTCATTAGAGTTAGCTGCTATACCCACTAATACCTCCTCTGTAGCAGCACTAAAGTCCTCGTATATTCTAAATACTGATGACTCCGTGCTATACGACGTAGGTGCACCTGTATTTACCTCAGACGGCTGGACTGTTCCATCGGCAAGTATTAACAATGTAGCGTTGACTCCCACAAAGTGGGTAGCGGTAGCCCTCGGGCTTAGTTACGCAGAATTAACCGGAAATCTTAGTACCACTGCCCTAGGGACCCTAGGGGTATCAACTCCCAAGACTTTAGACTTAGTGGGCGTGTCGGGATACACACAGACAGGCAATTTAGGTGTAACTGAATCAGCCTCCGCCTTAGCAGGTACTGAAACTACCATACACTTAGGTAGTTTAGGAATAACTGAATCAGGTTCCACTATACTAACAGGGTTATCTAGCCCTATTCAGTTAGGTAGTTTAGGCCTATCCATACCTAGCTCTACCTTATTAACAGGGTTATCTAGCTCTATACACTTAGGTAGTTTAGGAATAACTGAATCAGGTTCCACTATACTAACAGGGTTATCTAGCTCTATTCAGTTAGGTAGTTTAGGAATAACTGAATCAGGCTCTACCTTATTAACAGGGTTATCTAGCTCTATACACTTAGGTAGTTTAGGAATAACTGAATCAGGTTCCACTATACTAACAGGGTTATCTAGCTCTATTCAGTTAGGTAGTTTAGGCCTATCCATACCTAGCTCTACCTTATTAACAGGGTTATCTGGCTCTATACACTTAGGTAGTTTAGGAATAACTGAATCAGGTTCCACTATACTAACAGGGTTATCTAGCTCTATTCAGTTAGGTAGTTTAGGAATAACTGAATCAGGCTCTACCTTATTAACAGGGTTATCTAGCTCTATACACTTAGGTAGTTTAGGAATAACTGAATCAGGTTCCACTATACTAACGGGTATTAGCTCTGGAGTATCTTCAGGAACTGTTGGCACCTACTCTACTTACGGCGTCTCACTAACCGGTATAGAAATAGATACCTATATAGACTCCCTTGGAATCCTATCAAACTCCACTGTAGGTTTGACTGGATTACTAAGTCCAGTACTACTAAGCCCTATATACGTGCCCCAAGAGCCTAAGATCAGGACAGTAATAACTAGGATAGTTATTATAGAGCGTCCAACCCATCTGTCCATAACGTAGTCATGGAAGACCTGAAAACAGGAGATAAAGTTTTAGTAGGAGGTGTACTAGTCACCTTCGTAAACATTGTAGGTCGCACGTTACTCAGCGTGACCAAGGCTGTCGTTGAGGAGGAAGGCGCGAGGTATGAAGTTTTCCTCCACGATATAAAACGCAGGCAATAAAAAACCCGCATAGTGCAAACTATGCGGGTTTTCTTTTATCTACCAGTCGTTCCGAAACCACCCCCTCTATCGTCTGGATTATCAAATGACGCGACTCTCATCAACTTCGCGGATACAAATGGTACTACAATAAGCTGGCAGACGCGATCTCCTCTGCTTAAATGTACCGGGTCAGAACCTACGTTCTTAAGAAACATCTTTATCTCATCAACGTAACCATAATCGATTATGCCGATTGTGTTCGCAAGCACTAATCCCAACTTGCCTGTGCTTGATCTTGGCACTAACATTCCGAAATGCCCTTCTGGTATTTGAGCGCTACAACCTGTACCTACTAACTTCTTCTCTCCTGCGTACAGAGTTGTACACTCTCCTACATATAAATCAATACCGGCATCGCCGTGATTGCCATACCCTGCTAGATTCCCTACATATGGTACTTCAATCATATGTCGTTACTCCCCATAATACCTTTCAATTTAGCTAAGTTATCTTCTCCGATAGCTTCTTCAGAGTAGCTATGTAAGTCCATTAACTCGTAGTTGGTCAATAACTGATCTCCAAACTCATTTAGGTTCTTGATGAACTTCTGTGGGCCAGGAAGCGGTAGTTTGTCGTGAATGTCTAAAGCACTACCATGTTCCTTCAGGATTGCCAACGCTCGCTTAACTCCGACACCGGGAACACCGGGAACGTTATCTCCAGAATCTCCCTGTAGTACCTTCAAAGTAATATACTCTTCTGGGGTACACAAGTAAGTCTCTCGGAAGTTCTTCTTCGTTACTTCCTTCCTAGTTACATAAGAGAACCGAGAAATCTTGTCATCAACCAGTTGGTCGAAATCCTTATCCGAAGACACGATCCATACGGGTCGAGGGCTGTTAGTTGCTACATACGCTATCGTATCATCCGCTTCCACACCTTGAAAAGTAACAATACTGTGCATGGTCGCTGCTAACTTAATAGCGTCATTGAAGTCCTCGAAGAATAGTTTAAAGTCTTCTGCGTCTTGTTCGGACTGCCCTTCTCGCAAGGCTTTACGATTACCCTTGTACTCTGGGTAGATACCTTTCCTGAATGTCGATTGGCCTTTATCCACATGAATAAGAACTGTACTAGCTCTGTAGCTTTGCGCTAGACTGTTTACTGTCCTTAAATAATCTACTGCAAAGTCTCGGGCTTTCTTATGCTTGTATCTAAAAGCTAAATTGAGTCCATCTACCAGCAGTACGTTGTTGAAGCCGTCTTGGGCTTTCACACCCTCTAAGTCTTCGAATTGCATACTGTTTCCTCTGTTTGTTCAGCCAACCACGTACTAAATAAGTACATATTGATTGTTTCTTCTATTGCGTCGGAAGTGAATATCATTTCCACTGGAGACATAATCTGTTCCCTAGTAGCTACTATCCACTTACCCCTATTCTTTCTAAATACAAGCAGGGGCTCTTTATTGATTTCCTCTGACTCCCTTACTGTCTGTAACCAGAACTTCTCTAACTGGGACGTGGACTCATTCAGTAGGTTACAATTTATTGTATCGTCTTCATAATGCTTTACTTCTATACAATGTTTGATGTTAACCTCTGGGACGTATATATCTCCCTTGAGTCCGTGAGACGCGTTAAATCCGCCACTGCCGGGCACTCTCTGCCACTCTAGTCCAGTCTGCTTCCTTAACAGGTCTCTCACCTGATACTCGGCTCTAGTTCCTTTGTCCCTAGAATCCGTCATAAGGGTTTGCCTCATAGGTTATAGGATTGTAGTCGTATCTAATAGTGTTTTTGCGAGTTCTGAAGTCTTTAATTCCGTTGTCAAGCCAGTCGTTGAACTCTTGTTCTTTATCCAGACTAGTAGAGCTAAAGGCTTTATGATCTGTTGGGATCCCAGTACCGAAGTTCCTATGCTGACAGTTTTCTGGTCTGCCAGACCATGCGACTACCCATTTGGCTAGTGTGTATAGCCTGTCGAAGCTATCCGTCTTAAATAAGCTTTTAGATAGTTTAACCGCCTTATCTAGCTCTTCACTGGACGTAGCTACTGGGTTAGCGGTTAGTTTATTCCACTCAGCTAAGTCTGTTAGATCTACTTCGTGCTGAGTATCCTCTATACCTAGCTCTTTTATGAGCCTCCTATAGTACCTTACTGTGCTCTTTAAGTTGTAGATATGGGCTTCTCGTAAGCCCATCCTCAAATTGTCTATAATAGACAACTGGACGCTCGCCAGCTCTAACTCCTTGTGTACTCCATTTCTCCCGCTTACTGCCTTCGGCTTAGGGAGTTTATATTTTACATACGACGAAGTAAGGTCTAGCGTACAGTCGCTTACTTCGTTTATACGATCGTAGTTTTCGAACATAGGGTCTCTAAGTCTCTTAGCCTGCTCTAGCATCCTATTACCGAAGAAGACCACTTTCTCACTATCGTATATACTGTTATTGCCCTTCTTAGAAACTATGCTAGTATTTCTGGATGCTGCCATTCGCCAGATTGCTTTAAAAGCATTGGCCTCGCTGTACGTCATTTGCAGTGCTTCCATTATATCTACACATTCTGCTAAGTACGAGTCTTGTTCTTTGTTTTGAGGTGTGGCTACTTCAATCGTGTAATAGCCAGAACTTCCTCCTGTATGGATCTCTTTACTCATTACTATCTCCTAATTCGATTCCGTTATATACGATCCAGCATCTTCCGATAAAACTTCTAGCCTGGGGACTAGAGGGTGCTGCCAACCGTGTAATATGATAAAAGCATTTAACTCCGTCTCTTTCAGGATTATCTCAATTAGTTGATCCTTCCCTTCCTGATCTAACGTAGCTGTTATTTCGTCTAAGAACAATAGATTAATACTATTGTTTGAGTTTTTTGACATTAGCTTTCTGATTGCTAATACAGTGGAGATGGTCACTCTGGCAAGTTGTCCAGACGATAGAGCTTGGATTCCGACAAAAATTCCTCGATCTTGAATTTTCACATTCAACTTGTCCGATTCCAGTATAAAATGTACAGAGAATCTTCCATTGCAGAACTCTTTTAAGTAGGTGTTTATGTCATTTTCTAAGGATTTTATTGCTTTTTCAATCCTAAGCGCTACTATGCCACTGGGTGAGAATGCTTTTTTCAAAATGGCTATCTTCTCCGCTTCCTCTGTAGCTATCTGAATCCTTTTACGCTCTTTTTCCACTTTCTCACTATACGCTTCCCACTCTTCGGCCACTGTTTTAATCTTCGAATTGTGTTTAATTGCCACAGTGTATTTATCTGAAGCTTGCTTAGCTAGAGCTACCAAGTCTTGCATTTCGCCCTGTATCTTAGCCAACTCTTCAGTGAGTTCTCCTTCAGATACTGACTCCTCTGGCAAGCCCTCTATATCGTGCTCATACTGCTCTAGTAGTTTCTGCTGCTTAGATTCGTCTAATACCCGCTCCACTAAACTTTGAATATCTGCTACAGTTTTTGCTAAGGGGGCACGCTTATCTTTAGCAGCATCCATAATGTTCTTGTTGTCCTCTAGTATCTTAGAGATCCTATCATTATCTAGGTCACTAAGGCAGGTAGGGCAACTATTCTTCAAACCACCCAACTTTTTAACTAAGGTAGAGGCTTGGTTATACTCATCTCGTAAAGTTGCAATCTCTTTATTGCATTCGCTCATTAAGTCAGTATCAGGAATTTCATTAGTAAAAGTACTAACGTCTATGTTGTCTATCTTTCCCTGCAAAGTATTTCGCTTTTTTACTAACTTATTATTTAGCTCTATATTGTTCTGCTGGCCCTTTAAAGTACTGATCTGCTCAATGTGTTCTGAGTAGTCTTCCTCTACCGGAGGTTCTTCATCAAGTAGAGGCTCATCCTTAATACCTTCAGACCTTTCTAGCCATAGAGTGTTGGCTTTATAGGAATTCTGCATTCCCGCTAACTCTCCAGACAGCCCTTTGGCAAAGTCCTTCAGCTCATCGTGATATTCCCCGTAACTCTCCAAATCCAACAGAGATACTAGAAACTTCTTTCTTGCTGCATCAGTGGAAGTCAGAAACTGTAATGAGCTTGACATTCCCTGATAAATCTTCTGAGAGAACGTGTTAAAGTCTTCCCCCAGTAATTGAATTATCTGTTTGTAAGTACCCGCTGCTGTATGGCTAGATATATCCTCGCCATCTTCAGTAAGCACTACCTTGGCGGTCTTCGCCCTAGTCATGGAAAGGAAGTATTCCTTATTACCAATAGAAAACGTTAAACTAGCCCAATAAGTCGTAGCATTAAGGTCTCTATTAGGAATGTCGGCTTTCTTAATTCCCCTACTATTCTTGTTGAATAGTAACTCTTCTAATACCAGATTGATGCTGGATTTACCTACACCGTTCTGACCTGTTATTTGTGTAACTGCTCCCCGCTCAGTAAAGTCAAGACTGTTGTCCTCACCATAGCAGAACATATTACCCCATTTTAATACCTTCAGTGTTATCATGGAGCCCCCTTAGTTTTAATAGCTGCCTGAACTAACCAGGCCGCTAGACTGAAGCGGGGGGTATAAAACCCCACCACATTGGCTAAGGCCAATAACAGTCCAACAAACATTACTATGTTGACTGTCATTAAAGCCAAAGGCCAGCCTATTGCTACTATAGCTAGCTTCCTAATCAACTTACGCATGTTAGTTAAACCACCACATTGATATAATAACCATGCCCGAAATTGACGCAGCAATAATTAATACTGCCTCTACTACAAATTCCATGTTTCCTCCTACCTTGGGTCTCTTAGTTTGATCATAGCGCTATCTACCACTAGCGCCAACTTGTCTCTAGGAGTCGTAACCCCTACTAAACTGAAGATGCCAAATATTAGACCTAGTACTAATATTACGTTCATTAGCACTACTGCAATGGGCCATCCTATTACTATCGTTATTAACTTACTAAAAAATTGTTTCATATAACCCCCTAATCTCCTAAAAAGTCCAACACTAATAGCACCACTACCATGCCCATACAGGCTAGAGATACTACTAATAAAGCGTGTCCCATGTTACTTCTTCCTAAACTCGTCAATACCGTAGATAATAAGTAAACCTAACATAAAATATCCTACGAATTCTGCTAACTCAAGTGCGCTCATTTCTTTCCCTTAATCAAATGCAGGACGCCTATACCAACTGCGTGCCCTATCACGGATACTACTATAATGCCTACTGCTAGTTCAATTATTTCCATTATGCTCATTTATTTCTCCTTATTAAATGCTGCTATTAACGCTAATGTTGATAGGAATACTACTATACCTACTGCTACCATATCTGGTGTGCTCATAATATTATATCCTTAAACAGCCCTACATATGGGCTAGGGTCTGTTATACCCTCTTTTTGTGTTAAATACTCGGATAACTCTTCTTCCGCTGACGCTTCTACTATAGTAACTGTTTCCGATACTAAGTCTACATTGCTGATCTTTTTATCAACCAGATCGGAATGCTCTACCTTGCTCATGGAAGTCTCGGCCCCAACTAATTCATACACGGTATGGTGCGGGGTTGTGGGAATTATCTCATCTTCAGAGTACACGGTCTTTTTAATCAGTTGGGGCATATCTAAATCGACAAACTCCCACTCATTAGTTTCCGTGTCTATAATAAGCACTCCGTTAGTGCCTTTAGCCTCTGATCTTCTAAACGTCGTACCAATAGGGCTTCCTGGGTAGACTATATTACGCTGACACAATTCATGTGAATGCAAATCTCCTGCGTAGACTGTCTCCCAACCATCGAATAACTCTAATGGTACCTCGGGGATTACATGGGGAGGTATCTCACCTCGTACATGAGTAAATAGTATCTTACTCTTTGCCCCTTTATGCCATATATTCTTCTTCAAGTCCGTGTAGGGTAGAATGCTAGTATTAGGTATTGAAAACCTTTCTAACACTTCCTCCTCTGGCATCCACTTAGACACTATCGGAAAAGGTGTCAATGGTTGCAAGTGTTCCAGAAATGAAGTTCCTTTCTTTAATGCCTCATGGTTTCCCGGCATTAAAATGTTATCAAAATCTGCGAATGCGTTAAGCATGTTCCCGTACACTTCTAGTTCCGCCATAGAAGGTACGTCATCGAATATATCGCCTCCATGGAATATGGTCGCTACTCCTTTATCGGTAGCTACTTTTACTACCTTATCCCACAACTGCTGAAATCTGTTCTTAGCCCAACTTACCGGGACTTTACGCTGACCCAGCTTTATATGGTGGTCAGATATAAATAATACTTTCACCAAAGATTCCCCAATAACTCCGTTAGAACCCTAGCCTCTAGTCTACTAGAATACCCTAGTACAGTTCCTGTCTCAATATCAGTCAAGTAATATCCATTACTATCGTGAGTCTCCTCTATAGTATCTTCATCCAGCGTTTCCCTAATAAGGTACAGCTCATGTTCTGATACAACTGAAAATCCGTCCATAATACCTCCAAGTAAGGTAAGCCGCTACAGCTTAGTCTGTTTACCTGTCGAAAGGCTTCGCCATCAAAACGTTCCAAGTGTAGCGGCTTAAGCTGTTTAACTGTCGAAGTCTCCGCCGTCAAAGCCGGGAAGATCATCGTCATCATCGTTACTAGAAGGATTAGGTGTGTCTTCCTTAGCTTCTATTCCGAGTACTTTCTGTAATCGTGCTAACTGAGCATCTGGAGTCTCTCGCTTAGTTAACTCGGTGATTGTAGGGGAATCCGCTACTGCCTGCTTTTCAGCATCAGTAAGAGGGGTTTTGTTGGTCTCAGCAGCCATACCTAATATGTCTAGGTTGTACTCAACGTTGTAAGCGTTGGAACCAGTCTTTTTGCGATCTACGATAATATCGTAGCCTGTTTCAGGATTAGTGGGATCACCTAAGCGACCAGCACTAGCTATAATGGCTTCTGTCATTTTCTTCTTGAGGGGGATTACTTTAACTTTGCCGTCTTTACGATCAATACCTAAACAAGTATATGACCATGCACACTGTGCAGGTACTTTCTCACCGTCAACTACAACGGTTACCATCTCCTGTACCCAGTCCTTTTCCTCGTTAGTAAAGGATTCTTGGTCTCGATCAAAACCTAAACATTCAAAGGGATGATTCGAGCCGTCAGCACCTTTAACCCAGTACATATATCGGGGTAACACACCACCTACCATACGAAACTGGTTGGAGCCTGGAACCCACTTTAAAAATGTACCACCTTTCTTCGCTGAACCACTAATTTTGTTAAAATCTAAAGCCATTGTATTATGTCCTTTCTTCTTCAAATCTGAAGAATACCGTTTGTTTTCTTAAAGTTAGAAGACTATTGAGTTCTATTGCCTTCATGCTGAATGGCACTAGGTCTACGCTGAGACCTAAGTCGCCGGTGTATAGGAACTTAACGTAGTTCCTACACCCAGCTAGAAATAGATAAACCTTTAACTCGGCTAAATCTAGCTGGAATGCTGTTCTCTTTAGTTCATCGTACCCTGTCAAGAATGACTGTCCGGGGGCACTTTCTAAGTTAGCAAACAGCATGTACAGTGTGGAGGGTCTGCCTCCTAATGTTGCCTTTGTATCAAATTTAGTTATAGTTGGAGTATCCATTACTCTATCTTCTCCAGTTTAGTTACTGAGTACCCTAAAGCAGCATAAGTAGCTAGTCTACTATTATATTGCTTCCTAGCAGTACGACCATGTAACACTAGATCTATTGCTACAGGAGGGAGTTTACCCTCACACTCTCTAGCAATTCGACCAGTTAACTGTTGTATCATAGAAGCATTGTTAATGGGCTGCGCTGCAATCAAACAAGACAGTCTAGGGATGTTGATTCCTTCTTGGAATATAGAGGAGGTACCAAATATAAGGTTATTCTCTCCACTTCTTACTGTATCCAATAACTCATCTCTGTTCTTAGTAGCTCCCGTTATAAGTATGGAACCCTCTCCCAGTATTTCGTGGAAGTGCCCTAGCAGTGCCACTCTATTGGCTACTACTAGTGTCGGATGCCCTTTCTGCACAAAAGTAAGAGCCAAACACATTACTAGATTCTGAAAGGCTTCATCGTTATATAGTTCGTTTATCCTAAGTGCCCAAGGCACTCCGTTATCATCATTAAAAGTAATACCTGTATTATATGTAAGAATAGTAGGCTTAATATGGTTAGCCTCCTTCGGTACATATATGTTGGTAGAGAAAAATCCGGGGAGGAATACTCCCAAACCATCTTTCCTGTTAAGGGTAGCGGATAGTGCTATCTTAACCTTACTATGTAGTTTTAATAAGATTCCAGTAAATGTAGATGCAGGCGTATGGTGTGCCTCATCTACAATAACTACACCGAATTCCTTAGTTATCTTACTAACGTGCTTCTTCAAAGACTGGATATTAGATACTACTATGGGACTATCTATATCATACTTACCTGCCGTTATAACTCCAGGCTTAATCCCTAGTGTCTTCTCTATCTCACTGACCCATTGGTCAAATAATAATAGAGTATGTACTATAACTAGTGTCTTCATCCCTAGTCTTTGGGCAGTAGCGATACCGCAGAAAGTCTTACCCCAACTTGGTTGGGCATTAATAATTGCACTACCTTCTATGTCTTCTACTACTACCTTCTGATCGTCCCGTAGTTCAAACTTAAAGTCCGGGAAGTCTGCTTCAGGGCTTGCTCGTTTATCTACTATTTCGTGCCCTTCCGGTATCAGATCGTATCGACCTACCGGTATCGCTAGAATATTGTCTCTAACGACTACGTACTTCTTCTCTTTGTAGGGTACTTTCTTTCCTCCCCTTACTGTTTTTGTTAGCTTATAGGTTAATTCCGCCATAAGCGATTCTTTCAACTCATCATCTACAGATATGTAGATATGGTCACTAATAACTGCCTTCATATCTTACGCCACGTTTTCTTTTTCATAGTGTCGGAAATATCAAATAGGATAGTCCCTCCTTCGTAGACGCCGATTCCTAAATACCAATCACTGTCTTCAGACAGTGGCATAGGTATTTTAACTGGAGTAGGATAACCCTTCAAGTATGCCAATGGGCTAGATTGTTTACGGACTACCTGACTTACTACAGGATAGTAAGTGATCTTGCACGTAACGGAAGGTACATAATTAAATAACTTACCGTTGGAGTCAACGTAGAGGTCTTTCGACCTCACTACTAAAGACTGGATAGTGGGAAAGCCCTTCTTCAGCTTTGCTACGAGTTTCTCTCCCACCTTTTCACCCAACTTGATCCGCCTGCTTCCAAATGACCCGTACAGGCTAGTATCATCAAGTACTGTAGATCGTCCATGGTCGTTGGTAATGATAACTACAGTACCTTCTCTAGTTATCTTCCCATTAGGCATTTTATAGACCGGAAAGGTTACTTCCGATATTTTCACCCTGCCTCCTCAAACAGCTCAGGATACTGCTTTTCGAACCCATCAAAGGAATAGTCCTGACCGATCTCAGTGTCTACAGTGATCGGACTATTAGAGATACTAACACCTCTATCCATCTGGGTTATAGTTTTAGCCAATTCGCAGTACTCTTCAACAAAGTCATCCCTTACTAGAGATATGATTGAATCGTGTACTAGAGCGAAGATTTCAGCTTTTCCGGCGTGTTCTTTCTTTATACAGTTGTTTAAGTCTATAGATGCCATTAAGTTAACATCCGAAGCTACAGACTGGATTAAAAAGTTAACTCCAGAACGAACCTGAGACCCTGCTAATCCTTTGTCATTAGAGAATACATCACGTAACCTACGCTTTCTTCCAAATGCTGAGTAAATACAGCCTTTGGTCTTGATTTCTTTCTGACAAGAAGCTAACCAAGCTTTAAGCGTGCTATACGTCTTAAAGTAAAGCGCGATCGCTTCCTTAGCATCTTCAACTGTAAATGATTCATTAATACCGTTTTCGGCATTAAACGTACTAACTGTTTCAGCGACCTTTGCTGGCCCACTACCGTACAATATGCCGAATGATATGGCTTTTGCAGCTTGTCGGAAAGACCCATATAAACTGGATACTTCACTGATCTCACATGGCAGCCCAAATACTTGATGGGCAATCGTACTATGGAAATCCGAACCGCTCTGAAACACGCCTTGTAGCTTCTTATCTCCTGATAAGGCAGCAGCGTAGTACATTTCCGCTGTACCCAAATCCTGTGATACAATCTTGTATCCTTCAGGGGCTTTAATACAGCCTTTAACCAGCTTGTTGTCCCTAGGAAGCTGCTGCATGTTCAGTTTACCACTACTACTCAATCGACCGCTAGTAGTGCTGGTAATATTGAACCCTGTTCTCAGTCTTCCATCAGGATCGATACCTGATATAATTTTATCTAAGTACGTGCTCTTAATCTTAGTCTTCTGCCTAATGTCTAAGATCAACTTAGGCAAAGGATGTTGCTCAGCCAATTGGGCTAGTACGATAGCATCTGTACTATCTGCACCAGTACCAGTTTTTCTACCAGTAGGCCGCAAACCGCAATGCGTAAATAGTAAAGTTCGTAACTGCTGTACTGAGTTTGGATTAAATACCTTACCTAGCTCAGCCTCCAACGCCTTAACTTCCGGATAGTCGTAAATCTCACTCTTTAGAACACCTATATCGGAATCCATCTGCGTTTGTGCTAGTTGTAATCTAGTACCGTCAAATGGAACACCGTTTTCCTCAATATCGAGCAGGAATCTCATTCCTGGAACCATTATATCGTTATATACTCGATTCAACTGTTCCGACTTCGCTACAATCGGCATAAACTTCTCATAAAGGACGAATGTCGCTGCCGTATCAATCGCAGCATACTTCCCGATAATATCAAAAGGTATAAATGCGTAGGAAAAGTCAGTCGTATTAATTCCATGACGCTTACAATAGGCATCCTTAAAATCCGCTAATTCTGCGTCATAATCGCCGTACCCAGTGTATTTAAGTGCCAGAGCTTTCAAACCATGACTACCTTGAGTCTCATCTAGCAAATAATGCAGTAACATCGTGTCATGAACAAAAGGTACTTTCAACCCTAAGTGGTACTCAAACCACTTAATATCGAACTTAGCGTTATGGAACACACATGTCTTTGTATCTAGTATTTCCTGAAGTACCTCGATACGTTCTTCATCCAGTACGTCAGCAGAAATATACTTGCCTTGATCCTTCGCCCACGTTATAGATATTCCTAGTAAGTAGCCATCTCGAATGTAAAATGAGCTGGTTTCCGAATCTAGCGCAATTACATCGTAATTCAACGCCTCTTTTAACCACTCTAGTGCAACTTTTCCGTCTTCCGTATGGTCTACGTCTAGTATGACTTCTTTATACGTCCCACAGATATGAGCCGCGCATTTCTTAACAGAAATATCAAACATAGGCTGCATAGCAGGCTTGAAGGACAGTACCGAAGGATTCATCATCGGAATATACTTATCTTCAATCAAGAGTCCCGCATTAGCCGTGGGACTAGATACGTTGGCTATAAACTTACAGGCCTCAGCACCTACTAATACTACAAAGTCGTAACCTGTATCGTCGAACTCCAGTGTTACATCCTTTCGTAAGACCTTGCTCATTTTAGTTTGAACAAGGCTGTGCAACTCTATGCTATCTGTATACTCATCAAGTCCGAAATATTTGATATAATCAATGTTTCCGGGCTGCTTGTCTATGATAGCTATTTTCATTTTTACTCCTCAGTGCTAGAGGTTATTAGTTTCAAGTAATCTTGTGCTGTTACCAGCGTATTGCTTCCAACGCTTACGTGTGTAGCAATTCCAGTAGCACACATATCTTTAGAATACATGTAGTAGTCCTCACCGTCTAAGATTGAGGCAATTACTTCCTCTTCTAAGTACGGGGACAAATCTGCTACTAATCCAGCGTGTGCGGCGTCTCTCAGTGTTGCTAATCGAGATGCTGAAATGCCCAGTTTTGTGTATGGTAGTCCCACCGCTACATCGTGAAACATGATCTCCGAGTCTGGGTAGATAATACGGTTATTTCCTGCTAGAAATACCATAGCTCCCATACTATGAGCATCTGACTCTAGTACAGTGTCTACTCGCCCAGCGAATTTATCGTTCAATACGTTGATCAACGCTTTCCCATTCTTACAGAAGCCACCTCCTGAGTTAACCCTAACCTCTAAGGTATCAAACGGAGTAGTATCTCTAAGTGCGTTTAATATATCGTGTAGTTCTTGCGGCTCGTGCGCTAGATCGCCTACAAACAATCTGTACTTGTAGCCAGATCCTGACTCTACTGAATATAAAGTGTGCGGTGGTAATTCCATTCCCATAATGTCTCTCTAGCTGCTATACAGCGTGCTTTTGTACTTAGCGACTTGCTCAGGAGTTAAACCACCGGGGTCTTGTCCATCTTCTAAGTATACAATGTTAGTTACAAACTCTGTTTTATCATCAATTAAATACTTTATCTTTTTAGCAGCTTTACGTCCGGCATCATCGCCGTCCATCATTATATTTATCTTCTGCACGCCCTGCAACCTGTAAGGGGCTAGTTTTTCCACTACATTACGTTCTGTTAGTTTAACAGTGCCGAATATACATACTGCGTTGTCGCAGCCTAAGTACTTCAAGTTTATGTAGTCAAATATACCTTCTACTATAAACATACTATTATACTCTGGCGTAATAATGGCAGGGAAAAACGGTATATCCACCTCAGCGGGCGATACGATATACTTTGGGGGAAGGTCGCTATACAAAGATCTAGCTGAGAAAGCTATTATCCTTCCTACGGCATCCTTGATAGGAAATACTATCCTATCTGGAAATACTGTGTCATTAGTAAATGCCCCATATTCTTTAAGAGTTTTTGCCGGTATCCCTTTGAATGAAGCCCTATTATACTCTATAGAACCTTCCGGAATACTTCTACCTTCTGTAGATATTACAATATCTCTTAACTTTCCTTTTACTTTACTAAGTAGTTCAAATTGAATATCTCTTGCAATTTTATACTTAGTATATAGGCTCCCTTTAAAGCCACAAGATAGGCAATTAAAAACACCTGTTACTTTATCCACCCGCATGGATGGGTTTGAATCTTCGTGGTCGGGAGAAAGGCACCGTACCAGTAAATCTCTACCTTTGTATAGGTAGTAGATGCCTTCTCCGTCTAATATCTCTTGTGGAGTCATCCTAAGTCATCCGTCCCAGCCATTGGTAGTCCCCTGAATCCGCCATCTTCTGCCCCTTCTTCAGGCTCTTTCGGCCTTTCTATAGTCTTATTGTCCATAGTTAATGTCTCCCAATTCATTGGCTGTATGAAAGTGTGTGAATCATTAAAGGATCTAGCTTTCACAACCTTCAGCTCTATATGCTCATCTGCGCTTAGATTAAAGGCAACGTCACAAGCATCAAGAATACCTTTAGAGAATCTAGCCTGCCCTGATTCGTCAATCTGAAACGGGCTAACAATTGGAAGTTCGTACTTCCTAGCAAGATTCTTTAATTGCTTACTTATCAGTATTTGATCTTTCCAGTCGTACTGGTCAACTGAACTCTCTAATACAATCTGGTTAAGGTAGTCGATCGCCACCAATGATAAGTTTTCTTTATACTGTAGTCTGAACTTCTGTAATGTAAGATCTATACTAGATAAGCTCAAGTCTCTGTCATCCACTACTACAATCTGTTTAACCGGATTAAGTTCGAACGTATCCAATAAGACATTCTCAAACTCTACCAAGTCTTTCTCCGTAGAGGCTATAAAGGCATTTAAAACCTCGTCAGCACCTAGGAACATCCCGCTACGTGTCTTTGCTAGAGCTACTTTCTCTTCATTACTTAGCTCGCCTAACCTGTAGTTACTATGACTAACATTAGCCAATATACAGATTATTCTCCCTAATGTTTCTTCTCTCGACATTTCGATGGTATAGTAAACACTAACCTTGCCTAATTTGTATTGAGAAGCTACTAGGTTGGCACATACTAAGGATTTACCTGCTCCTCGCTTACCACCTAATAGTATTAAATCTTCATTAAAGAATCCGCCAGCCTTAGCGTCAAATTCGTTGCTAATGCCTGTAGGAATTCTAGCCAGATTGTCCTCTTCCTGTGTTCTGAATAAGTGGATCTGATCCGCGTATACTACCGTTTCTGACGTATGTAACTTGGTATCGAGTTCCAACGCTAACATAGATAGTGATTCTTTAATCTCTATAGTGTTCAACATCGTTACTTTATCTAGGAATGAGTCTATACTGGTTAAAGCCTCTGTTTGTGCGTACTTATCCGTCAAACCCTCAATGGCTAAGTCCAGGTCGACGTTCGGTAGCTCTATAGATTTAAGGGCAGCCAACCCGTTCTGTAATTCAGCGTCTTTAACTAAAACTTCCAAGGTATCAAAGGAAGGCACCTCGCCCGTTGTTTGATATACTCGAACTACTGCTCTGTATATAGGCTTATACATTTCTGAAAAGAAGCCCATCTTTAACTTAGCGTAGTGTTCAACCTCGGGAGATTCAGAAAGCAATTTAGCTAATACTACCCCTTCTAGGTCAATCATATCAAGTCATCTTCGTCTCGTTATCTTGAATTACTTGTAATATAGCACTACGTGCTAAGTCTTCTGCTTCTTCTATAAACTTTTTTAGTTTAACGTGGTACAGCTCCTGACTATCATCATAAAAAGAATCTAACTGTTGGACTGTTATCAGCTCTTGGGCTGCAAAATACATTAAATGATAGGGGTCATTTGAATCGGGAGATATTGTTACTCCTGCCATCCCACCTACCCTAGCTTTTACAGAGGCTTTAAGCTCTTCGGGAGTTAATGCCCCGTCTTCTGTGTATGTTACTGTTACTTTCATATTACCGCCTCCTTGTACCTAGAAAGGGAGGGCCTTTTCAGGCCCTCCCTTGGCTTAACTACTAGAGTTACCTAGTCTTTGCGCTTAGCTGCACGTTTTGCGCCATCGTAATCTGCACAGGTAAGTCCTCGACGTGTAAGAGAAGTCTTAACACCTCGTGGAGTCTTATCAATTGCAGAAGCAATGTCTTCTACGGTCATACCAGAAATATCGCCGAGACCTGAGATAGCGTCTTCTTTAGAAGCAGCGGTTGAGGTTTCTTGATGCGGCATTTTAAAGCCTTCAACAGTTCGGATGAAGCTGAGTGCTTTACCACGAACAGACTGGAGAGACTTACCCATAGCTTCTGCGATAGCTTCTACAGAGTCCCCTTTCTTAGCCATAGCCAAGAATACAGATTCCTGCTCTTCAGTGTACTGACGGGCCGCTACAACCTTTTCAGCAGGCTTGACAGAGCCAGTCAACTCAAGGCTAAGGATCTTGCCCTGAATAGCTTTGCTAGAGAAATGTCCTGAGTGGAACAGTGCAGCAATTTCTCGGAACGTATAAGAACCGGGATTTTCACCTAGAAAATCTACTAAGTCACTTTCCTGTTCTGGAGTCCACTTACGTGTGTTAGTGGCAGATACTTTCTCTACATCGTACCCCATTTTACGGAGCTTACTACCAACTGATCGAGTTGAAGTCTCAAGTTCCTCAGCGATACCCGCCAAGTCTTTCTGAGTTACTTCAACACCCTCTTCTACGAGACCGGTGAGGTGAGCAGTTCGTTCGTCAGTCCAAGTTTGTTTTGCCATGTTTTACTTTCCTATTTGCTTTCTATGTTTAAGAGTTCGATTATACTCAATATCGGTATATTGAGCTTTTTTGCTTTTAAAACAGAGGAAGAATCCCTTCCCTCCTCTGATACTAAATAATCTACAGCCTTAGTGACTGAAGATTTGATGGTAAATCCCTTACTTTCTAAAAAGGTAGCCGCTAGTTTACGGTTCTTATAATCATTAAGCTTACCAGTAATGACTACAGCTCCTCTATTCTCTACAGGTATAGACTTCTCAGCCTTTACGATTGATAGTTCGTTCATTATACTATTATAATTCATGTCTTTCCAGACTTCATCTATCCAAGTAAGTAAAGAGTCGGTAACTTTATCACCTAGTCCAGCCTTCTTACATACTTCCCTAGATACATCGTCGAATCCAGTAACCAGCGGAGCAAGTTTAGATGCTGCTGATTTACCAAATAATGGGATAGATAGTGCACTAAAGAAAGTGCCAAGTTCTACTTCCCTTGAGAACTCTATAGAGGAGTATAGTTTTTTGCCTAAGGCATCGCCTATTATCGAAACTATGTGCTCCTCCTCTAAGAGGTATATATCAGGTACCTTTGTTAACCCTAATTTCTCCACAGTCTTTGGGCCAAGTCCCTTTATTTTCATAACCTTAGCAAAGGCTTCCACTTTCTTTGTATTGACTACGCCACAAGAAGGGTTTCTACAAAACAGTTGATCCTTCACTAGCTCTAGCTTAAAAGAGCAGCAGGGGCACTTTGTTGGGGCTACTATTTTCATCTAAATTATTTCCTGATTTAATTTTCTATTTAGTAATTATACTAAAGAATATAACCTTTTGTCAACATAAACTTTTATAATTAATCAGCCCTCCCAACTATTTCTGGGATGATCTCCCCTGCTCTGATAAGTTCAACAGTGCACCCCAGTGTCAGGCCCAGGTTATCAATAAATGCCATATTATTCAGCGTTGCCTTAGCTACTGTAGCTTCCCCGATTACTACAGGATCTAAGATGGCAATAGGGGTAGCTTTACCAGACTTCCCTACTTGCCAAATTACGTCCAATAGTTTGGTTTGTACTACTTCTTGCTTCTCTTTCCAAGCGAAAGCACCCTTAGGATGCTTACTAGTAAAACCAGCAGCTATATAGTCTTGCTGACGCTCTATGCGATACACTTCCCCGTCTGTAGGAAAACCAGAACAGTCTCCTATTACAGTACTGAAACCTTTGAGAGCTAAACCTGCTAGGCTCAGTTTATAGGAAGCCTCGATGCTAGTAGTGCTATAAGCAATGAATTTCAGTCCGATCTCTTCCATACGGATTTTAAAGTCTTCGATAGACTTTAAACCTAGTGACCCAGCGGCCTGATTCCTAGAATTCTCCACGGAAGCGAGTGCCACGATCTCTCCAGTTATCTGAATGAGAGGTTCGTTAGTTTTTATACTATTAGGTACAAGTAGTTTCAGTTTCTCAGTGATTACCTTACCAGCGATACCATCACCTCTAGTAGTTGCCCTACTAAGCTCTCCGTCTATGTAAACTAAGCAGCAAGCCGCCCCGTCTAGTTTAGGAGTCTTTATACAGTCTTTTACAGGGATAGGCGGTTCGCCGTCTTCCGTGTAGTGTTTCTGAAGCGAATACATCTGGAACGGATGCTTAATATCTTCAGAGTAGCCCGGCCTGCCTATGGTCGCTCCTTCTCCAAAAAGGTTGTCATACTGAGCATCACTAATAATGGGCGTACCCTTATCATACATAATGTCGCATCGTTCTTTGAATGATTGGCTCATGTTTATTCCTTGTTAAGAATTGTACTATTATCTAAGACTGTTTGTAGTGCTTCGCTTTCGCTAAGAATCTTGCATAGTGAGTCGAATAATGCCACCGTAGTTTCTAGAGAGGCTGGGAAAGCTATTCCTTGGTTCGTTGGGAGGTAGTCTCCTTCGAAATCCAAGTAGTACTTACGCATGTGGAAGTACTCTTTCCCTCTGAAGGTATTAATAGTTAAAAATACCTTTTCAAACTTATCCTCGTTATGAAATACCTCTACAGCCAGCTCCGGCTCTTCAACGAACTCCATGTGCAATAACCTTGCTCAAGGGTTCGATCTTCTGTACATCTGAAACAGCGATTTGTTTGAAAGTATCGGTATCCCAACAAAACATTAGAACTGACCCATTGTGTATTCGATAGCGAGGCTTACGTTTGTCCTTAATGTAGTCTGAGCTATTAAAGTCTGTAGTTCCTACTACATACTTTGAGCGCCTAGATACAGGGCTACGATAAGTTACTACTGCATCACCATAATCCGTCATTTTCTGTAAAAAGTTATCTTTGTTCATGTTTTACACCTTAGTTGTTTTCAGCACCTACATGCTGGTTAGCTACTTTCTCCAAATTAACGCCTAGCTCTGTCAGTAATTCTAACGAGCCAAGTTCTTCAGTTGCCAGAGCAGACTGTTGAGCATTACTGCCTAGAACCCAAACCCAGTACCCGCCTTTAACGGGACCGAGTACTCTAGCGATACAGTTATGCCTAGCACTCCATACTAGCTCATCTTTCTCAAAGGAATCCCGCATACTCAAGTCTGGAAGCAATTCAGGATTGAAATAGTCGGTCTTACCAGCCACTAGATCAGCCCCATACTTAATGAGGGTTTGTCGTATTAAAGCCGTGCTCCTATAGTGCATGGTAGCTACCTTAGACATTGATCTTTGTATTAGGTATTCTTCAATAATGGAACAAGCCTCTTCTTTAAGTACAGGAGTTCCACGCTTCTTTTTCCTAATCCTAGCGTACCGCTCCTTATCCTCCGAATACTCTTCTAGTATTCTTGTTAATCGAGTAGTATTGTACCGGATTCCCAGCATGTCACAGGCTACTTTCTTGGTGGAAGATTCAGTATCAAGGTATTCTAGAACACGTTCTATATTACCCTTACTTAAATCCTCACCTACTTGTAGTTTTACCCTTTTGTTAGCCACGCTGCTCTCCGATTATTGATTGATTACTTATTGATAAGAGTACGAAACGCTGTAGAGAAGTACAGAGCTGCTTTACCAGTAAGTTTGTTGATAATATCATCATCAGCCTCTACGCCAGCATCTGAGAGAGCTGCTACTAATTCAGCGATAGCATCTGCCTTAGATACACGACGAGGAGCGTCAGGATTATCACTCGCTTTAGGGGCTTTCGCAACCTTAACGTATACATCAGCTTTGTTAAGCATAATACGAATACTGTTTACGGTACCGGAATACTTATCTGCCAGCCCTTTGATTATAGATGTTGATGTTTCGGGGGTAGGGTTTTGATCCACGTAATCCTGAATCAACTCCGCTTTTAGTTCGTCAGTCCATAGTGCCATGTTGTTTTCCTCTTTGGTTTATTTCTCGATTTGAATGTATATTATACTTGATTGGGCAGCTTTTGTAAAGAATTACTTTTCCTGTACCTACAAGCCCATCTCTTTATACCAATCTTCCAATTGCTTAGGAGTCTTAGCTCCTGCTGTTCTTCCTACCTCTTCGTAAGTACCTGTAGTCAGTATCAGTGTAGGCACAGATCTAACATTATAAGAACTTGTCATAGGGTTAGCGGATTTAGGTTAACGACCGCTAGCTCCACCCCCTTAGGGAGCGGAACTTGTTCCATACTTGCTTTCAGTACAGAACAAGGGTTGCAGTTTGCTGAAGTAAACTGTATTAATATCAAAAGTCTGTCTCGAAGTCCATATCCTCATCGTCTCTGCGAAGAACACCTACCTTGTAGGCAGTGATCTCGGTCTCTTGAGGGGCTGTTTGTATTTTATTCATGTTCAACCAATGCTCCATGAACTTTAAAGGGTTTTTAGCAGGCATATCATAAGGAGACTCTAGCCCAAGGTGATTATACACATCTCTAGCGTTAAATAGTACCCACTGCTTTAGTACATCAGCATTAAGTCCTACTAGGCTCCTTCCTCCAGAAAATAAGAAGTCTACCCACTCTAGTTCCGCATTCACTACTTCAGAAATAAGGGCCTGTACCTCACTACCTAAAGTGCGGGCAGCTTCCTTACCTCGGTCAGTTTGAGCTTCGTACCGTAGTACGTCCTTGCCCATCTGAACATGTACCTCTAGCTCATCCTGTGCGATCTTCTGCACAGCTTTGCCAAAAGGTATGAACAGGCCCGTATCACAGATAGAAAAAGTAACCGCAAAAGAAGACATAAACTGAATCCTCTCTAGTACGAATACTGCTACTATAAACAGGTAAACCCGATTATATAGCGTCTGGTCATTCTCCACTAGCCCTAGGGTGTATTCAGCTCCAGCCTTAGAAGCATCATTACATACCTTAGCAATACAGGTTAACCTACTAAGGGCTTCCTGAACCTCTAGAATCTCTTGTAGTGTTGAGTCAGGGTCTTTAAAAGACGACCTTACTATCTCAGAGTACGTAGCGGAATGCAGAACCTCATTCTCAGCGATCTTAGACCAAGAGGCCAACGCTTCACTAGAAGTGATGAAGGGAGCCAGAATTCCCATTAAGGAATTTGCTGCTACACTATCTGCCTCCCACTGCCATGCTAATGTCTTAATCATGGCATCGTAAATGTCTTCTGAGCAGTTCTGGAAGTCTGTTAGGCACCCACTATAATCGATCTCATTTTCATCCCAGTCTAGGGATTTTAGAGTTTTGTAGTGTGCCCACAGTTTCGGGAACGGCTTATGGATAGTGTCGAAGAGGCCAGCAGCCTCGCCTAGAAAAATACTAGGCGTTGCGTACTGACTTTTATCTGCTTTGAATATCGAATCATCAAACTTGGTCATAGTGTGCAACCTCCGATGCAGTCTGCGTCGTCTCCCTGTAAGGAAACTCCAGAAGACGCCTCAGTGTTTTGATAGTACTTAGACTTTAAGCCCATCTTAACCATGTGGAAGTAGTCCTTAAGCATCTCTGTAGAAGTCACTGAGTCATCCCCAATGATACGCCTATAGAAATCTGCACTAATACCTTGATCTGTCCACTTCTGTACGATTGCATACATATCGATCAAATCTCTAGTAGATATGTCCCAAGCTCTTTCGTAGTGTTCGTCTAACTCCTCACCATCCGTAGCGGCCCAATAAGTGCTGTTATTATCGTCTGTTTTAATAAGAGTTAAATCCCTAATAGGGTATAGACCATTAGGTAATCCAGTTATCTTACTAGAGGATTCGGTGGGCATATGTGCAGCTACTACACTGTTTCGTATACCTCCGTTTTCTACGATTTTAGCACGTAAACCTTCCCAGTCATACCCTGCAGAACTTAACGATACAATATCGTCTACTGCCTTGTTATTGGTATCGCTAGGAAGATAGCCTTTAGGCCAGTTAGTCTTAAACATCCACGGAGCATTACCCAACTCTTTACCGAGTCGCAGTGACGCATTCAATAGATGCCACATATGCCTTTCAGCAGCATCATTAATAGACTGCTTCCCCGATTCCGTAGAGTACTTCTCCCCTTGTTTAGCTAATACGTGGGCTAACCCAACTATACCAACTCCCGCATTTAATCTAGACTTAGACGTGTATCCTACGTGCGGAAGCTCATAGTGCGTAGCATGTATGCATCGGTCAATCATCAACAGAGCATAATAGGCTGCACTAGTGTACTCTTCCTCGCTAGATACATTAGATGGGCAGATACCGGCCAATGTACACATGGCTACTTCCCCGACCTCTTCACCTCCGTTCATATACAATTGCTGCATATGTCGGTAGCCTTGGGTTGGTAGGAAAATCTCCGTACATAGGTTTGAACTATAGATAGGCTCCCTGAACGGGGTGTGCTTATTCATTTCATCCAAGAAATACAAATAAACCCTACCTGTCTCGTAGCTCTCATTAAGCGCAGTCAGCAACACATCCCTAGCGTCTAAGTATACTTTGTTGAAGGAATCATCCTCTTCTAGTATCTTATATTCCCTAGCGAACCGTTCCTCATCTCCAGAGTGAAGCGCAGCCTGCAACCTTGGGGCAGTGAATGCGTTGAAGGTGAAGAACTTCTCCCTCTTCGCCGCTTTAGTAGCAAAGAAACGATTAGTGCCAACAGCATAGTCTAATCCTCTGATACGCTTATCTTCAACTGACTTAGGGTTCTTCAGCTTTAGTAGCGTCTCAATCTCTGGGTCATAGATTGTGTAGTAAGTAGTGCAAGCACCTCCCCTACCATTCTGAAGCTGTGCTGTGACTGCACCAGTTAGCGCCTTGTAGTATGGTAGCTTCCCTTGATGCTGGATAACCCCCTTGCGTACTGGATCACCGACTGAACGGCAATCAATCCTACTACCTATTCCTGCACTCATATACGTCATAGTGTAGGCAATATGGTCACCTATTGCTAGACTTCTAGCAGAATCGTCAGCTTTATACACACAGCACGAAGAAAACCCACTCAAAGGGGTTCCTAGATTGACGTAGTTAGGGGTAGGGCAGTTAAGCCTCCCTAGCGAGAAATGGTTGTACCACTCCTCCACGTCCCGCATACGAACACTATGATCAGAAGTTTCCGCTAGAGCCATAGCCATTCTCATAAATACAAACTGGGCTGTCTCGTATTCCTTCCCAGAAACCTTATCTCTAAGTGCGTACTTGTACCGTATCTGATGCAGGGCCCCATGTGACATCTCAGCAGATCGTGTATGGTCGATCAACTTCTCCGCCTTAGCGTAGTCTACCTTAGTATAATCGAGTTTTCGCATAAAGCCTGCATCTAGCAGCTCCTTATGAAGTTCCTCGATAGATTTAAGATCACCTCCTTTTATGTGCTTGTCTATGGCACTAGAATATAACTTCCCGGCCATCTTTTGGTATGAGTAAGAATCATTATCTAGGCAGACTTTTATAAGTCTCTCTTGTAGTTGGTCGGACGTGACAGTTTCTGGAAGCGAACTAACAGCTCCCAGTACTACGCCTGGCCAGGATACTTTATCCCCTAGATTGTTTGCGGCCCAAATACCCCAGCCGTTAACCTTGTTGGGATCAAATGGTTGAGTTGAGCCATCCCGTTTAAGGATTGACTTTATCATTTACTTCTCCTCAGTTAAGAGAGCAACTACCTCCTTTTCCTCAATGGACAGATACTTAACGCCATCGTAGTCAAAAGCTTGTGCACCGAACTTCTTAAATAGAACCTCTAGTCCGAGCCAGTTAGGGTCTAAGGCTGCACCTACGGACACGACAGTGCCTTGTGTTGGTAAATCCGTCTTCTCCCCCATATAGATCATGGTCTCAGGCTCTTTGAGCGGGGTTAGAATTAAAAGATTGGGTGGGGCTTGTACTTTATACATAGGTAGGTTCCTTATGTCTTTTTGCGGTTGGCACGTATGAAGGATTCATACGTATTGAATAGTTTATTGAACTTAATATCATACAGCTCCCTAACAGCGTTCATAGCTGCGGGGAGTTGGTCTTCGTCAGCCGTCGACAAGACTGCCTCTATATCGTTTACTACGTTCCAACATTCCATAATGTCAGACTCTATATCTTGAATTTTCATAAGTGTTTTTTCCTATCCTCAATTTCGGCTGCTAGATGGATAGGGGCCATACCGTTGGCATCTAGACAACTATTAATGTACCTGCGGTCTGGTAAAACCGTAGAATGTAAGTGCCCATGTAGGTTCAAAGAAAACCGTGTATGGAATTGTTGCGGATGGATGGGGATGTGGGATAGTAGCACCTTGGTTCCAAATGTCTTATATTTCATCTTAGAATAAGCCTTGACCGTTTTGAAGTGCTTGCTGTACTCGTTAAAGTCCAGGGTATCGTGATTACCTAAGATTAAGTGCTTGTCCCCATTCATCCTGTATAGAATTCTTAGGGAGTCGATATTCCACGCCAAATCCCCCAGACAATAGACAATATCCCCAGGCTTTACAAGCTCATTGTGCTTCTTCACAATATCTTCATCCATCTCTTCTAAACTTGCGTATGGTCGCATAAGTCCACCACCTTCATCCTCGGGTAGAGTGAACTTAATAACGTTCCTGTGCCCAAAATGGGGATCTGAAAATGCCCATCGTTCCATAACTATATTCCTCTAGTGTTCCTCGCACCCCGATGTTCCACAGATTTCGCAAGTGGTCTTACTAAGATGTAGGTATTCTTTGATTGCTGTCTTTGCTAACGGTAGTGTGTCTTTTTCGCAAGATAACCTAACTACCATGCCTCCGCGTTTACTTTCTAGTGATTCTATCTTAGCACCCACTTTCTGTATAGCAGAGGTAACTTCCTTGGCTAGGCTATACCAACCCACGCCTATAGTTATCTCAGCATCTTCCTTAAAAACCTTCGGGTAGTCTACCTGAAGGTCATCCACTAGTTGTTGATTCATATGCTTTCCTCAATTAATCAATGACTATTATACGGCAATTAACCACCTATTGTAAAGTTTTATTTTATTGAATGCTAGATTGCCCATCTTCTAGCAACCACTGCATCTTATGGCCACATCGGTTACAGGCTTTTAAATTGTGTGTCCTTAGTAAGACTAACTTAGTATTCCCACACTCGGGGCAAGCTTTTGTACTACCTTCTTCTGCTACCTCTTTATCGCTCAACTTGTGGGCAGAGAGGAGTGCATGCTCTAACGCTTTAGGGCCATAAAACTCCCCAATGTCTCTAGCGTTGAACAAAGCTACTACTTTATCACTGTGCTTATACATAAACACATAGGGTGATACTGTAGGAACATAATTTACATAAGTGTTCCACTTAGCTATCACTTCTTTAAATGTTATCATAGCGGTATAATCTCCACAATACCTTCATCCGTAATACTTAGTACCTCTTGTGTATGGTCGAGGCAGTCAACGTTGTAATTACCTTCTAGCTCTATAATACCTTGTGGGCCGGTAGCTCGCCTAGTGCCGGAATGCCCGACTACTTGATTAGCTACCGTAAGGGGCGTGAACTCTTCAAACCAGTCACACCACATTAATCCTCCTACAGGGCTTGCGCCTCCTCTAGCGTACCCTATCTCGTCGAACTTCATACCTCTCAAATACTCCCGTAGATGTCTAGCCTCTTTCATCTTAGTTAGCTTTCCTTCTCCCTCTATTGTTTGAAGCAGTTTACGACTAACTCCAGCATGGCTAATTAAGTACCTACCTACCCATAAAAATTTAGGTAGATCTCGTAACTCAGGCTCAAGGGGTAGCATATGAGCACTCATTGCAGCGTTCCACCCAGAAGCTCTATGCTTCTGATCTATATAAGACAGTTCGTGGTTACCTGCCAACACTGTGACATTCTGTTCTGAGTCTCTACGAGCGTCTAACAGTAACCTTAGTAAGGCTATCTGAGTAGCCACAGACTCCGTGAAGCTGTCTACGTAGTCTCCGATAAATACAAGCTTCTCTTCCTTGTAGACGTCTAGCAAAGCTTTTGCGACATCTAGCTTACCATGTAAGTCTCCACATATAATAGTGTTCATGGTAGTGCTCTTACTTGGTACTCTATAGAGGATTCAATATAGTGGTTGCGACATTCCAAAGCCTGTCTAATAGTATACGTTGGGAAATACTCCAGTATATCTGATATTTTAGGCACGTCTCCTAACATATGCACTAACCCAGCCCGAAGGTTTTGAGCGGATCTGTGTGCCCACTCTTCACGGTCTATTTGGTAGTCTGGGTCGTAATCGCTTATCGCATCAACCCACTGACCCTTTTTATAGTCCGTCCCTACGGTCTCTTCTCTTTGCACTATTACTCGCATCTCAAACATTACCAAGCCTCCTGATCTACTTCATATTCTATAAACGTTAACACTCCACCTTCCCGCCGCGGCCCGCCTAATACTGACAAACCTTGAAGCGTCGCACTAGTTGACCTAAACTCTTTATACGCAGGTAAGATGTCCTGAAGGTTTATGGTCACTTCAGCATCGTCTAGAGTTAGAACGCGGTTAGTTTGGAAGACGGAAACATATAAGTGTGCCGCCCTTCGCTCATTTATAACCTGCTCAATTAGCTTAGCCCCTCCAATCACGTAAGCTACCTTAGCTCCGTATACTTCAGCAGCCGCATGTACGGCAGTATCTAAGCTACGCACGAATAAACAACCTGGAGCCTTTAAACCCTCCTGAGAGGTGATTACGATACTGAGGCGTCCAGGGAGTGTACGGCTTCCTAGAGACTCAAAAGTCTTCCTACCCATTATCAAGGTACATCCGTCTGTCATACCTTTGAAGAGCTGTAAGTCCTTTTTGCAGGATACTAATAAGTCGTCGTTATTACCGAAGCCCCACAAGTCTGTGTCGGCTGTTTCCTTTAATTTAACTGCTGAAAATATTGCTGATAGAATCATACGACCATACTCGTGTTGTTAGTTAGAGGTGGGTGGCTCTTATACCCTTTTAATGTAAAGTCTCCGAGGGAGTATAAGTCCCAAGGCTTTGTAGCGAATTGAAGTTCTGGCAAAGCCATAGGCTCACGCTCTAGTTGTTCCTCACAAGCCAATAAGTGGCTCAAGTATACATGAGTGTCCGCTAGGTTCATTACTAACTCTCCCGGAACAGTATCTGTCTCCCTAGCAACTATATGCATTAGCAGCGCATATGACGCAATATTAAACGGAAGCCCTAGTAATACATCGCAGGAACGCTGGTACGTCACACAGTGTAACCGTCCTGCCTCGCTTACCATAAATTGAAACAACAGATGACAAGGTGGTAAGATCATTTCTGGTAGCTTTGGGGGATTCCACGCGCTTACAATATTCCGCCTACTAGATGGGTTTGTTAAGATAGTATCAATTGCTCCCTGCAGCTGATCTACGCCTTCGAAGTCTCGCCACTGCTTGCCGTAGATTGGCCCAGTGTAGCCATTCGTATACCCGAGCTCACCGCCCTGTTCTTTATAGTTTGCAGTCCAAATCGTCTTCTTTTCTTCACTCCTAGTACCATGCAATATTTCCGCCAAACGACGCTCATCGGTAGAGCCTTCCATAAACCATAATAGTTCAGACACTACAGCCTTCCACGCTAGCTTCTTTGTGGTCACAGCTGGGAATCCTTTAGATAGGTCAAACCTTACCTGCTGACCTACTAGACGTTTGGTACCGACGCCCGTCCTGTCTATGGTAGTTTCACCCTGGGCTAGAACTTCCGCCATTAAATCCAAATACTGTTTCATTATTTACCCGTTAGTCTAGTTATGTTTTAAGTTTGAATATATATTATACTACTATAACAACCTTTTGTAAAGAAATATTGTCTATTTAGCTCTTGACCCTCGTCATGGGGTTCGATATAGTGGAATTTTTGAGGAGTAGTTATGGACATAGCAGTACTAACCCGTCTACAGTATTTTCCCAAGTGTACTAGAGGAATACTTACCCTGGGGGATAAAACCTGGTTCACACTGGAGCTACCTGATATAAGTAATGCTCCCTTCGTATCTTGTATACCCAAAGGCGTATACTACTGCGAGCTTACGCAGTCTCACAGGTTTGGCCTAGTATATGGAGTAGCAGACGTACCTGGACGTACCAATATACTATTCCATGTAGGTAACTATAGTAAAGATACTAAGGGTTGCATACTTCTTGGTAAGTCTTTTGGGACTAGCCTAGACGGAGATAAGGCCGTATTCACTTCTAGGAAGGCTATGGAGGACTTTCACGGTCATTTAAACTCTAGAGGCTTCGCGCTGCACATAAAATGACGCACAATACTAAATACATACGCGTGTAACTCTTGTAAGGAGTAAAATGCGTGAGAGGGGGTCGGCGCGGGGTCTGAATACTTCAGCACTTCGAATAGTTAACTCCCAATTAAGCATAATGCAAGGGGTTTGTAATGGCAGGGAAAGAAGAACAGACAATACAGCATCTATTGATGGAAATGCAGGTTAAGGAGTTGGAATTAAACCAGTCCATGAACCTAGTGACCAAGGATTTAGAGCATGTACTAGAGAGGATCGAGAGTTTAGAGGAAACTAAAGTCAATAAAGAGAGTTTCGAGCCTATACGGTCCTTACATCAGAAAATGCTCACCGCCATAGTAGTGGGCATCTTAGCAATGGTAATAAAACAAATATTTGAACTATAGTAAGGATAGAATAATGATAGCGACACTCAAAGCGGTAATACATAAATGTACTAAAGAGATAGAATTAGTGTACCTCAAGGCTAGGAAAAATGAGTTGGAACACTTCAAAAGTACTCTAGAGTATAGGATAAAAGACTTGGAAGCCCGTAAGAACTTAATTCAAAATAAAACTGTACAATAATCGCTTGATTTGCTATAATTACATTTCACAAAGCGAAATTGGATTTTAAAAATGGCCACAAAGAAATACTCTCTAAAAGAAGTAGAATACCTAGTCTCTACGTACCAGAGTGAGTTATCGGACGACGGACGTAAAGAAGCTATTTTCTCCCTCTCCGAGGAATTCGGAATTTCTGAGGATGATATTATCGCTAAGTTGACCGCTTTAGGTATCTACCATAAGGCACCGCCTAAGAAGGCTAAGGTACTGGATTCTAAAGTTCCATACATCTCTGCTATCAAGATAATGATAGGGGCTAGGAACTTTGAATTACCCAGCTTGGATAAGATGAGTCTAAAGGACTTAGTGCATTTTTGTGAGTTATTGATTAAAGCCTCCACTAAGCAGGAGACTAAGTAATGTATAGCTCTAAAGTTAGACACTCTATTACGGGCACGCATCGCAAGCTACTGCTCTTATTTATGGGGGCAGAGATCCGCTGTGAAAAGGAGCGAAAAGCTTTCTTCAAAAAACTGTCTAAGCCTTTTGTATCTTACGAAGACTCTTTAGACAGGATCGTAAGATTAGGAGACTTTTATGAGTATTCTAACAAGTACAAGGAAGATAGAGCAAAAGTAGAAGTCCTCTTAGATACCTTCACAGAGTCCTTAGGGAGTCCGCCTAGTGCCAATTAGTATGGAAGACTTAATTAATCCGCCAAAGAAGCCTAAGACAGAAGCTCAGTTAGCTACTGAAGAGGCGGTGGACTTAATTGATAAGATTCTCAACCCTATCCCGCTGACTAAGGTTCGGCGGGCTGACGCCTTCAAGGAGTACGCCAGGTACAAGAAGGACACGGGTGACACACTTACATTTGAACAGTTTCTGCAACTAACCTTGTAGCTATTCGGCTGCAGGGTTTTTTGTTGCCTAAAATTTACTAAGGATATACAATGAATATACCAGAACAAGTGCTACTTACATCAGTAGTCGCATTCCTATACTTCTCAACTCTAGTAGTTGCGGCGTATGATGGTAGGCTTCCAAATTACTTACTAAAAGTACCTGCTGCGTTTGTAGCCGCTCTAGCGGTTGCTGCTTTCGGCCTTTATACAGGCTTTGCAGGCTACTTAATTTACCTAATTTGGGGGCTTTAGTATTGGTTTAGAAATAAAACTTTACAAAAGCCGCCCAATGCGCTATAATAGAATCTGAAATCAAGGAAAAACTGACATGATTAACCTAACTTCTGACAAATACCGCAAAGACAACAACATACGTGAAACAGGCACTACAGTAGAGATTCAGTTCAATAACGGCTACTCTATCTACTTAGATAAAGAGCCGGGTACCGCGACGTACTGCATACACATCCTAGATATACGGGATAAACCTACTATGGAATTTCACGAAGAGGTTGACCTACTTACCCCTCTTATTCGTAAATGCTCGGTAGAGAAGGTAGACTTTTATATCAGTAAAGTAGGAGCACACAATGCCCCGTAGAAGCTGGGAAGACCTTCAGGAGTTAGTATTAGCACACCCTGAAATATCTGCGACTGCGCATGGTAGCCGCAGAGAGCGACTCAAGTACATAACTCAGCACGTTACAGAGTTGTGGAGAGAGGTAGAGATAAACAACCAAGACGGTGTAAAGTACAATTTAGGTAGCTTACTGATCGAGTGCATACTGCAGGCTGAAATGAGCCACACCACAGTACAAGACTGCTTAGATTATGCGTATAAGACCATTAAACAATTCGATCAATCAACTTAGGACTAGAAGATGAATTTAAAGATTAAACTGGCCGTAGCAGCGGTAGTACTAGCTATGACTGCGACGCCTGCACTTACAAATAGCGGTAACGGGAATACTCCCAATACTAACACTAACCCAAACCCAAATGCCAACTCTAACTCAGGCAGCAACAATAGTGGCGGTAATAGTTCTACCAATAACCCAGGGAACAACACTGGTACTAACACCGGCACTGTTTCAGGTATCCTAACAGGTACTACTAACGGCACTAATACTGGCACCGTTAATGGGACTAACACTAATAGCAATACTACTGCTAGCCATAACAACAGCAAGACTACGGCTAATAACAACAGCAAGACTACGGCTAATAACAACAGCAAGACTACGGCTAATAACAACAGCAAGACTACGGCTAATAACAACAGCAAGACTACGGCTAATAACAACAGCAAGACTAATAGTAAGTCCAATAGCTCTAGTGACAATAATAGCTCAACCAGTAGCTCTTCTGGTAGTAATTCTAGCGTAGGATCTGTCACAGGTGTTTCAGGTGATGTTATGGGTAGCGGGGCTGTTGTAATTAATAACGGTCTAAGTGCTGAAGAAGCTAAAGAGCTTTCTGGTACTAGCGACAACAGTGTTAACTTTACAGACAACAGTCGATACGAGGCTCAGAAACGTAACCCAGTAAGTACCACATGGGCTGCCCCACTGGTAGCTTCAGATGATACCTGTATGGGCAGTACTAGCGTAGGTGGTCAGGGTATTACTATTGGACTATCCATCGGAACTACTTGGAGTGATAAAGATTGCGTTATTCGTAAGGATAGCCGACTTTTACACAACGCTAACCGGTCAGAGATTGCGTTATCTTTGATGTGCAGTAAGAAAGCTGTCCGTGAGGCTGTTAAGCGTGCAGGTACTGATGCTGAGAAGGCTGCCTGTGGTATCGAAGAAGAGGATGAATAAGGTCTACAAATATCTATGCATGCTGCCTATACTTGGATGTATAGGCTGTTCGCAGTCCCCCTTACGCGATGTACATTACATTGCAGATGATTGGATACTTGCTGCGTACGACCAGGAGCACGAAGTATTCGTACACTCCCGGTACTTTGACGCAGGTCCCATTCCGGGGCTAGGTGGTACCGATGTAGAGGTATCCGGATACGAGGTACGGCTCGTCAATAGTGGCGACAAACACCTGTGTATTCGGCCAACCCTACTTATGGACGGGTTTACTACCACAATAGCACAAGGCTATTACTATATGAAGCCTACTAGCACAGCTTACATTGGGATTCTCAAGGAGCTGCCTGTAAGGCTAGAGGCTGGAGCGCTCATGGTCGATTCAAAATGGGCTATTAACACGCTAGACATAGTTGATTATGATGTTAAATGTAGGATTTAGTTAATTAATTCTTTACAATATTAGCTTAATTGAGTATAATATAATCTGAAATCGAGAAAACAAGGAAATTTACAATGAGTATTAAAGATAAGTTAATGATTGTAGGGCTTACAGTAATGTTCGCGGGTAGCTTTTTTGCTGCGCTATATCTATGCGGTATTAGTTTGCAGGTGATGTAAGATGACTAACAAACGACACCTACGGGAGAATATTACAGAAGCGTTCCATGAGCAGCGTAAAGAGTTGCTAGATGAGCTGAAAGCTGTTAGGGATGGAACGTATCTGTCTAGTGACGACATAGTTCTTAACCCCTTAAAAGGAACCTTCGAACCAGATACCGCTGATCGAGCTATTCAGGATATGATCCGAGAGCTAGACGCGCGTAGGGACGAACTTATTGACGCACTAACGGAATACTACCGAAACAGAGACGTGAAAGCACCAGGAGAAGATAATGAGTAACTTAGAGAAACGAGTACATAATACAGAGCTGGTTTTATACTATATTACAAACCAAGCTCGGGAACATTTACCACCCAAGCAGTGTGAGGAACTAGATACTGTGATGGCATCATTCCACGTATCTAGGCAGTCTCTCGGAGGTGCTCCTCTTGTAGAGAATGAAACCTACCTGCAGCACGGTGGTTCTGGTCAGAAGAACTCGGCAGCTTCAAATGCTTTTAACATAGCAATACTGGGCGGGATCTTTTTCGGGGTCTATGCGGCCTGTAACGCACTATTTGGAGGCTAAAATGGTCAGCTACTTTCTTAATTGGACAGGGCCATTAGATAGAAAGTGGCTTGCAAAGAACGGATATGATTGGTCAGGGGGTCGTGTTGATGTATATGACGGCACCCCTTATGGAGTAGAACACGGCGTAGCTATAATGAATTCCGATGACTGGAAGGCTTTCGCCAAGTTCCTAACAAAATACGAGTCTAAGAAGGTTCTACCTCTTGACGAGTTGGTACTTATGTTTGAGATCGCGCATGGTCGCGAGATTAAATGGTTTAGTAATACAGACGGAGTTTAATATGGGCATTTCTAGTTTAGAGTTTATGAAGTATATAATCAAGAAGACTAGGTCGGGTTGTAAGGTGGTGGTATATGAAGTGTATCCCGGCCAAGATTGGCCGATACATGGAGCCGTGAGGCTCCCGTGTGGCAACTTTGAGCCTCATTGTTGGACAGCGGGAGGTATCGCTAGAGGGTCGGTTCCAGACAATCGCCTAGATTTGATTTTAGCAGATATTTCCCCTAAAAAGCCTAAACGGTACGTTACTATAGAGGGGCCTAATGATTCGATATACCATAAGTACGGAGGCAAATTACACGCTAAAAACCGTCCAGCGGTGTATATTCCAGGTAAATCCAGTATGTGGTACCGGCACGGTAAACTACACAACTTAGAGGGCCCTGCAATCGTAACTGCTTGTGGAAAGAAGCAGTGGTTCATAGCTGGAAAACGGCTATCGGAAGAACAGTTCAACATTATAGTAGGTAAGCGAAATGCGTAAACTAGCAGTTATAATCATTTCAGTGCTATTAATAGCAACAGTATATAGGGCGGAATCTAGTACCTTAAAGGATTTACCTAATGCAGATACCTTAGAGACTTTACCTAGGGCTCACCTGTCTGGAGTGTGTAATAACCTAGTAGAGTTTATAGAGATGGGCAGAGAAGACCATACCGCTAGGGACACTATCACTGGGTTCCTAGTGTGGCGAGGGGTTCAGTCCTACTCCAATATACGAACTATGTACTCAGGGTGTGTGAACATTCTTAAATCTGACAGAACCCTTCAGGACTACCAGATTGAGTCTGACCGGATAAATACGTCTAGACATGCTGGCGAGTGCTCTAACATGAATATGTTGATAAGGTACCACCAAGAAGGTAAAGACGTATCGGGTGACGTACTTAAGAAGTTCATAACGAGGGTGGCTAAAGGCTGGAATATGTCTATGTTCCAACTCGTAGATCACTGCGGTAGGGCTTCAGACCTACATGCGGTATATACCAATAAAGGTAGATGGATTCAGCTTTAAAAATAACCCGCTTAATTGCGGGTTTTTGTGTTTTAATTCTTTACAATCACAGCTTAATTTAGTATAATATATTCTGAAATCGAGGAAAAACAATGAGATTCAAAGGTAAGAAACCTATTTTTAACTACAAAGACACCTTCAGCCTAGATGAGACGCTCAAGCCGATCATCTATGCAGGACTAGTCAAATTCAAAGAGGCACTACTTAGTGACGATAACTGTGGGGGCTTCCCAGGATGCCTGCTAGAAGACCCTACAAAAAGTGACCCAGAGATTCATGCTAGGGGCCTTAAGGAGTGGCATGAGATCCTAGATGCTATGATCTTCTCATTTAATCCGAAAACTAGGGAGGAGGAACTACCTGAGGGATTACTAGAGTCTACAGAGACTTTATTAGACTGTGGAAGTACCTCAATGAAGCTAGAAGTTACAGATGAAGAGGAGTATGGGGCATACAAGGCTAGGGTGGATGATTTTCGGGAACAGGTTCAGTACGGCTTTGATATGTTTGGCAAATACTTCCAGAACCTGTGGTGGTAATTATAACCCGCTTAATTGCGGGTTTTTGTGTTTTAATTCTTTACAATCACAGCTTAATTGAGTATAATATATTCTGAAATCGAGAATTAAAGGAAAATCAAATGACTAACCTACAAACAGCCAACCTAAAGACATTAGTTCGCTACCTTAGCGAACTTCCAGAAGACTACGAACACTTTGAAATGAGCGTATTCAATGATGACGATATGTCAGGCGATACAGTTGAAACATACGGCCATTGCCGAACAGCCGCCTGCGCGGTAGGTCATGGCCCTTACGCCGGGATTCCACTACATGACGGAGAAGATTTCGAAGACTACTCTAGTAGATGTTTTGTCACAGACAGAGGATCAGATGAGTGGGTATGGTGTTTCTCTGCTACCTGGGCTAAAGTAGACAATACTCCTCACGGGGCAGCTAAACGAATTCAGTATATGTTAGATCGCGGAGTTCCAGCGTATTTCAAACAATACCGCAGTTACGAGAAAAGTATTTACACAGATGGCGACACTTTGAGGGGTTACTAGAATGAATCAATCTTATTCAAAAGAGTTAAGGGACGAGGTTTTGCAGTTGATAAGTAGCGCGGAAAAGGTTCTTAGTCCTAGAGCGAGGGTATTTGTCATCAAACTAAGTGGTGAACTCACTTTAGCAGCTATACGCTGTGCTTATTTTTCAGATAGCTTCAAAATCGTATATAGTCCTGATAGTTTAGACTTCTGGGAGTGTAAATTGGATGATGCACTAGGTAATAGCGAGTTGACAGGGTTTGATACAGGCGACTCTCTATGTATAGGTAAAGCGCTTTTATACAGAAGAAAGTACTTAGCTGCCGAAAAAAACGAAAAGGATCGAGAGTCGAGTCTTCGCCTATTTTCAGACACTTTGAGAGGTTACTAGAATGATTGACGAACACAACTTACAGGATATTCAAATGAAACAATCTTATTCAAAAGAGTTAAGGGACGAGGTTTTACAGTTGATAAGTAGTTCGGAAGAAGTGTTGAGCCCTAAGGCAGGCGTATTAGTCATCCAACTAGACCGCAGCCATGTTCTAGCGGCTATTACTACTATTAATAGAGGCAGTCCCAGTCGCAACGAGTATCGTATAGTACGCAGCACAGATAGCTTAGACTTCTGGTATTACCACTGTACTACTGCAGCAATACAGAGCAAGTCAGCAGGGTTTAATAAGGGCGACTCCAGAGTTATAGGTAAGGCATTTTCAGGTCGAAAAAAGGACTTAATTGCCGCTAAAAACAGGAAGGAGCAAGAAGAAAACCTTCGCAACTTATCAATGATTATAAGAGGTTACTAGAATGAATCAATCAGATGTAACAGTAGCACTATTTAGTGTGTTGAAGCTAGTACGTAGCTCAGAAGAGGTCTTTCGTCCCAATAGCTCAGTACTAGTAATCGACATTGGAGGAGAATACACTTTAGCGGCAATTAAGCGGAGCTCAGGAGGTAGAACACCTTGTCCGCCTCCTATATGTGAGGTTAAGTATAGCACCTGTACTATAGACTTCTGGTACGCTAATACGCAAGCGGCAATTCTGAGAAGTAGCTCAACAGGATTCTGTGAGAACGCATCTACTAGTGTGTGGGACGAGCTGAGCAAGAGGCATAATGAGCAAAAAAATGCTAAGAGGAAAATTAGGGAAGAAAAGGACTTGAACACTTTCGTAGAAATATTAGGAGCCCTACAAAAATGAAGATAGTTAATGATGTATACGGTATCAGATGGTACGATGATGAAGGTAGGCTACATAACCCAGATGGGCCGGCCTATATTACTTCACAAGGTACTAGGAAGTATTATATCCACGGTCAGCTTAGCAGAGCAGGTGGCCCAGCAGTTGAGTATGTTGGAGGGGTTACAGAGTGGTACTACAAAGATGTCGCTCATCGAATAGGTGGCCCAGCGGTTGAATCTCCTCATGGTAGTTTCTCCTATATAGAGGACGGACTTCGCCATCGACTAGATGGCCCAGCTTGCAGCTTTAATGGTCACGAACGTTACTATATAAGGGGCGTTAGGTACACTGAAGAAGATTTCAAGCGTGCCAGCAAACCAAGAGTTCGAGTTCGTTTCGTAGGTGATGATATGGTAATCTGCTCTAGGGGCTCACAATGACCACTAGTGAAATAGACGAATCTTTAGGTTCTAGGGCGGAAGTGTTGCGAGACGAAGCAGGTAAGTATAGTTGTGATAGACACTACCTAGGCGGCAGGCTTCACAGAGATGACGGCCCTGCGGTAGTTAGTATAGAGGTAGAGGAGTGGTATCACAAAGGTAGGCTACATAGGGTAGAGGGGCCGGCTGTTACTAATATACATGGAGATACTATGTGGTATAGGGAGGGATTACTACATAGAGTAGGTGGCCCGGCTATTCCCCGCACCAATGCGGCACCGGCTAGGTATTTCTTAAACGGAGTAGAGAGTTGTAGGCTTATATACGAGATAAAGATTCGTATTTTCTACAGAAAGGACTTAGGGAGAACACGATGGTTAACGAACATAACTTACTAAAACTAGCAAACTACTTACTGAAGCTAGATGACGCATGTATGTACTTTGACATGTCTTGCTACAATAGTCACCCAGCTTTCAAGGAATACTGCCCAGCTAGTCTAGATGAGTTTTATGGTACGTGTGGGGACGCTATCGGGCATGGGCCTTTTGCAGGCATCCCCTCAAAACCAGACGAGCCTTGGATCATATACTCAGCTAGGAATTTCATTAGCTATAGCTTATCTCCTGAATGGGAGTGGTGTTTTTCCCCAGGATGGGCCAGTATAGACGATACTCCGCACGGGGCAGCTAAGCGCATTCTGTACATGGTCGTTAAAGGCATTCCAGCGAACTTCCTAGAGGATGATTTAAGTTTTTCAAAATACCAGTATCCTGAAGACTTTGAGGACATTGATTCACATTACAAAATCGCGTATGGTCGCGTTTATACAAGCAAAGGCAATCTAGCATGAATAGGGAACAGATAGAAATTAAAGTAACTAAGTTAATTGAAGATATTGAGTCGCAGACTAGGCGTAGGACGCAACTAGAGGAGGAGCTGTGTGAGACCTCTATAGTAGTGGAAGAACTTGAGTACTTATTATCGGAGTGGTTATCAGAGCTGGAGTTGTGCAATGGATAATTTACTAGAAAGGTTGCTAAAGAGACATACGGCTAGTCCGCTGATAGTATCACTGATACAGTTAGTACAGAGTCAGAGGGAGCATATTAAAAAACAGGATAAGTTGATAAAAGAAATGGGAGCACTCTAGGTGGCTAAGAGGCGTAAGGCCAATGGCACTTTCTGGCTCAATAAGCAAAACCAACTGCATCGAAAGGGCGGGCCTGCCGCTGTAACGAATAGTGGTTCTAAGTATTGGTTCCTTAACGGGAAGAAGCATAACCCCGAAGGGGCAGCCATTGTTCTAGCAGATGGTACGAAGATGTGGTTGATGCACGACCAACTACATAGGCTAGACGGCCCAGCTGTTAAAGGGCCAAATGTAGAAGAGTATTGGGTTGAAGATAAGCAATACACAAAAGAAGAGTTCTATCAAAAATACCCCGCTTAATTGCGGGTTTTTTGTGTTTTAATTCTTTACAATCACAACTTAATTGAGTATAATATATTCTGAAATCGAGAATTAAAGGAAAAAGTAAATGAACAGACTTGATATTGCAGAAGCAGTATGCGCAAAGTTAAAAGATAACACATCTTTGCAGGGACTTAAGGGGTCACTAGGTCTAGCTAGTGACCAAGATACTACAGACGCCTTGGTAAGGGCTCTAGCTGTAGTGCATGAACTATACGCCTTAGACTGTGGCGTGACTCTGGGACTTGTAACACGGCTAGAAGATCTAGAAGCTAGTGCAGACAATAGTATTAACATATATAGAGGCTCAAAGTGACTACATACGATGAGTACACTGTAAAGGTCGGTAACGATGGTAGCGTTAAATGGATGCTAAAAGGTGTATTACATAATCCGAATGGCCCTGCTGTAATTACAGCTGATGGGATAAAGTATTGGTATAAGTATGGAAAACTGCACCGCCTAGATGGGCCTGCGATAGAGTATCCTAGCGGAGCTTATGCTTGGTATAAGGATGATAGATTGCATCGCAAAGGTGGCTCAGCTGTTTGCACAGGCGAGTACGTTAAGTACTATCGTAAGGGTAAGCTACACCGTAAGGACGGTCCTGCGGTTGTTCAGACTAGTGGATACGAGAGATACTACCGTAAGGGCAAACTGCACCGTAAGAAAGGCCCCGCTATCTTTAACCCACAAGGAGCGTGCTACCGCTATAGGAAAGGTAAAATACATTGCGCATACGGCCCTGCTGTAACCTATAAGGGCGGAGGTTTTATGTACTATAGAAAAGGTTTGATACACCGAACAGATGGCCCAGCAGTAAGTACAAACTCCGGTAATTTATACTGGTATTTACAAGGAAACCACTACACAGAAAAAGAATTTAATAGAGTCAAACCCGCTTAATTGCGGGTTTTTTGTGTTTTAATTCTTTACAATCACAGCTTAATTGAGTATAATATATTCTGAAATCGAGAATTAAAGGAAAAACAAGTGAAACTACACAGACAGAACTTGAGAATATTAGCTGATTATTCGGACAGTTTACCAGATGGGCTAATGTTCCTACCTATCGAAGATATGGAAGGATACATAGATTGGGACGTATTTTACGGTTTTGAGGGAGGCGATCAAGTACAGCTAGAGAACGGCATCGTAATTAGGAAGGACGACGAAGGCCTGTCCCTAGACCACATTGCTAAATTCCTGGAGGAGACGGAATGAACATTGAAAATCTTACGACATTAGCTTACTATTTGAGCGGGCTACCAGAAGGGTATGGTCACTTCGGAATGTATAGCTACAATCAAGATAGAGAAAGTAGATTCGACTCCATCACTAGATACAAGTGCGGAACTACGGCATGTGCTGTAGGTCATGGGCCTTACGCAGGAATTCCAATAAACAAAGGAGAGCGCTGGTCTGACTACTCTGAGCGAGTGTTTATTAAAGACCGATATACACGACAGTGGAAGTGGTGTTTTTCTGGTAGTTGGGTAGGGGTAGATGATACGGCACACGGGGCTGCTAAACGCATTCTTTATATGCTAGATCGAGGAGTTCCCAACGACTTTGAGGGCGGAGAGTTCTCTGGACTAGAGGCAACCTACACGTACTCAGAAGAATTTGAAGACTACATAATTTAAAGGAGAAACAAATGAACATTGAAAATCTTACGACATTAGCTTACTATTTGAGCGGGCTACCAGAAGGGTATGGTCACTTCGGAATGTATAACTACAGTCAAGATAGAGAAAGTAGATTCGCCCCCATCACTAGACATGAGTGCGGAACTACGGCATGTGCTGTAGGTCATGGGCCTTACGCAGGAATTCCAATAGAGGTAGGAGAGTACTGGCCTGACTACTCTGAGCGAGTGTTTATCAAAGGTATATACGCACGAGAGTGGGAGTGGTGTTTCTCAAGTAGTTGGTCGGAGGTAGATGATACGGCACACGGAGCTGCTAAGCGCATTCTTTATATGCTAGATCGAGGAGTTCCCAACGACTTTGATAGCGTAGGGTTCTTTAGCCGAGAGGCAACCTACACGTACTCAGAAGAATTTGAAGACTACATAATTTAAAGGAGAAACAAGTGAATATGATTTTAATTCTTTACAATCATAGCTTAATTGAGTATAATATATTCTGAAATCGAGAATTAAAGGAAAAGAAAATGAAGTATACAGTAGTAGAGAACAGGTTTGGTACATTCTGGTACCACAAAGACAAGAGACATCGTAAAGGCGGCCCAGCTATTGTAATGACTAATGGAGACACCTACTGGTTTCGCAAAGACAAACTTGATAGAAAAGAAGGCCCAGCAGTTTACTTAGCCAATAACACTATGATGTACTTCCGCAAAGACAAGTACCATAATACAAAAGGCCCGGCTATTAAGTATCCAGACGGTACGGTAGAGTACTACATCAAAGGTAAACGACTAACTAAAGAAGAATTCGAGGGGGTAACAGCATGAAAAACACACGAGACATAGTAGAGATTGCGCGGGGTTTAGTAAAGGTACAATATCCAACATACTGTAGCAGCAGAGAAGCTAACTTGGGAAGTACCATAGTGGCACTTACTGAGATGTGGACTCTCATTGGCCCAAAGGCTCATGGTGGTTATAATATTGGAACGAACTTAGTCAGTACGCACAGCGCCCTGCTATCTTACGGCTACGGAGCTAACACTACTAAGAGGTGTCTCGAAGCGGTATTAGAATTTTATGCTGTTTCTAGAGGTAATCCACTGTACCGAGTGCTGGCACTATTTGACAAAGAAGTTACCTTAGTAAAAAAAAATACAGTATTTAACATACAGGCGTCAAGTTCTACAAAACGAGATAGACACACTAAAGGAAGGATTATGATTATTGATAAAATCGCAAGCGCTGCCATAGCTAATATCAGCCAAGCAATGGATGATGACTACGGGGGCAGAATCACTAAAGCGGCTAGGTCTCCTATACGCTTTATGGCCTTGCGTCTATATGGTTACGCGGGGCAAATTTGATAAACAGGAAGAGGTACGAAAACGACTAAAGGCCCTAGAGTGTAGAAGCTACTAGTATCGTTCTAAGCCTAAAAGCTTAGTTTATCTAAATGGAACAATGAACCATGGATCAAATAGAAGACATATTACAGATTGCTCTCAAGGTTGCGACTAGGAAATACGCCTTAGGTGTGGAGAGTACTAGGGAGGAGATCATACTACAAAGTATCCACACACTTTCGGAGATTTGGAACTACATCGGGCCAGATGCTCATGGTAGTTATGTAGCCAAGCAACGCGACCTTAAACAAATAAAGAGGGATATACTAGAGGTTCTCGCGGAGTCTGGTACTTCTGCAAAGATAGCCAAGAGATGTATCAGAACTACACTAACCTTTTATGAAGTACCTTTTAAGCACCCGTTATATGAACTCCTAGCACTCTTTGACCGGAATGACGTACTTCGACAAATAGAAGACTTAAGGCAGCAACAAGAGCACATTCAGGACGAGATAGATTTGCTGAGAGGCCTACTATGAACAACCAACAAATAATTCAGCACATATCAGACGAACTATCACTACAGCTAGGAGTGGGCAACGTATCTGAGAGATTAGCGCTTATTTATAAACTCTGGCCGATAATGGCTATACATATGCTACATTCACCAAGCAGTGAGGAAAAGATCGCTACACAACTACAGGAACTATCAGATGATACTGATACAGTCTACGAAATAATCAAGGAAACGTGCAAATACTTCGTAGGAGAAGACAACGACCATATCCTAATAAGATCGGCCGAATCAATAAACTACTCTAGAGGAGAGAACATCGTAGTTAGGCTTAGCCAACTACAGCGAGAGCAAACAAAACTATTACAAGAATTACAGGACATACTAGAACCATTCTCAACTAGATAGGGTATTACAATGAGGAAAAAGTTTAAGATTTTCTATAGTAAAGATAACCCAGACCCTAGTAAGGCTGGGAAACGTTACAAGCCTTCTAAGAAGGACATGGTGGTTATGAATTCCGGAGGAGTGTTTTTCGTAGTTAACATAGAGAAGTATTACCCCTCCCTAATGCCTTTAGTAGATAAGATAGGTAATTATGATGTAGAATGGAATAACCACCCTTAGCCGCTTAATTGCGGCTTTTTTGTGTCTCGAATTCGAGGCAATAAAAAACCCGCACTAGGCGGGTTTAATTTGTTTATCCTAAATCATCTGTCCCTGTCATTGGCAAGCTTCTGAAATCACCTTGCTCGGGTTCTTGCTGTAAGCTAGTTAGCTCCTCTTTAGCCTGTTTCATTCTTAACTCAGCTCGTTTCAGCTCTAACTCTGCTATCTTTACGTTAATCAATACTAAGTCTCCCTCTAGATCTTCTTCTATATAGTCCAAATCCCGTTCGTCCTCACAGTAGTCCATATCTTCAGGAGTTACTAGCCAATACTTACAAGAGTCAGATTTTCTAGCGCCTTCTGTTTCGCGCCTATAGGAGTATCTATCCTCTAGTACTAGGATAGCCTTATACATGGAGTCTTTCTCCCACTCCGAGCCTACAAAGTAATCAAACTCCTTTCTAGCCTGTTTCAACTCTAGTCCTAATTCTTCACTAGTCCTTAAAAACGGGGCTATGTGCTCTACAAGGTAACAACTATCTGCGTCCGCCCCGTACATTACTCCGGCCGCGGTAATTATATCATGTATTAAGTCCTTGCACTCACCGTGTTCACGGGCGAGACCCAGTAGGGATTCCATTACCTGCTCGCTAGTACCATGTAGATAAATACCATGGTCGCTTATAGCGGGCCACAGGCTCTCAACTACGGCAGGTATATCGTATGAACTACTTGACGACTTAATCACCCTATCTACCATTTCTGCTAATTCCACCATAGTTTCTCTGTCTTGTATTTTCTCTAATCTGTTCATTTGTTTCTCCTATCTGTTTAATTAAGTTGAGCCAGTTGATCCCTAACTGGCAAGGGTTTAAAATTTGTTTATCCTATATCCTTACGAAGCTGGGCCATCTCTTTCTCCAGTTCGGCTAACCTTGCTAATTTATCCTGATCGGGTATGGTCGCTTCAACTACAGCGCCTTTTAAGCTAGCAAAAGACTTACCTTCAGTTGGCATCCCTTTTACGGGGACTGGGACAATCTTCTCGTCTATCCATAAGTCCTCATTCTCCCTAGCTGCTACTAATGCCTTAAACTCGGGTATGGTCGTTAAAGTCCCTAGTTCTCTGGAGACGAAGTTATAGGGAGCTACACCCCAACAGAACTTCGCATTAGTTGGCACCTTGCCCCAATCCCCTTTCAACATAGCTAAGCGATCGCTTAATGCGTCAGCAGTTCTAGCGCCTCTGTATGGTACTTCTGGGAATAATTTATTAAACTCAGGCATTAGGCTAGCACTATTGCCACTTTCGGCAATCAGAAGCATCGCTACATATTGTCTAATAGTATATAGCGGGAACCTGTAGTATCCCGTCCTAACCTCCGGCAACTTCTCAGCAAGTTTCTCACCTTCTTCAGGAGCAGCACTGTAAGCATCAAGCATCAAGTCTGCTACCCATAGTTTAGCATCGCAGGCAGCTAACTCATCTATCAGGTTAATATTACCAGTCAGGCTAGAAAAGTGCTCTAAACTTTTAGTAAAGTCTAGCGTAGTTGCAGCAGCGAAGAACTCCATCTCAAGCAGGGCAATACTGGCCGGTACTAGCCGAGAGTAAGGCCGAAGGCCTACATCGGCACATTCAGGCGAGCCAATATCGGCCGAGACTGAGACAGCCTTTTCATACCATTTAGAAATATTCCCCTTTTTAAAGTTTCTAAGTCTAGACTTAACAGCGCTCTTCTTACGATTAGGATACCTATTTGCATAAGCATCCCATTTCCTATCTGACCCATCCTCAAGAGCTGTGAACGCCCAAATCTCTTCACCACCTAACCAACTCCGCTCAGTATTTATAACAGATACTAGCTTAGGCCACTTGAATAGCAAACCAATACTAGGTTCCAAGTCTCTACGGTGAAATAGATCAAGAGCAGGTTGTGGGTCTGCATCTACTAGGGCGGTTATCAAGACTTGTACTATATCAACCCTTTCATTTTCATCAGCCACTGGCCATTTCTCATAAATAGTATCTAGGTCCTCTGAAGATACCCTGCAGAGGCTTAACCCCTTGGCTACGCCCACTGCCCTCTTAAATTCGGTTAAACTCATCGTTCTCACTTCGTTACTCATTTTTAAACTCCTTCTTTCAGTTAGTTGAAAATGTATTATAACAAAACTAACCTAATCAATTCAACTAATATTATTAATTTCAGGTAAATAAAATACCTAGAAATAAATTCAAACGCAATAACGCTTTACACGTGGCTAGAGAAAATAAAAGACTTGCTTTTTCGAAAATCATTGATATAATATGTTATATTAGTAATAATTGAACACTAGAGAAATAATTACGGGGAGGATCGAATGATCCGGTATGTTTTTTTGGAACCAAAAGGAAAAAACACATACCGACTTTGAATTCGCGGACTCCCCCCCATTGAGACAAACTAAAACATTTACTACCAACTACAACGAATACTGATTATTGGGACCACTCCTGCGTTTCAATATTTTTGCTGTATAAAAAATCCGGCATTTAAAACCTACCCGGATTTTACATATTTATAAGGTACAATCACAGTTTCTTCCTGAAACGACCATGAACACTCGTTCATTCGAAAACTCCCTTCAAAACTATATCCTTCCCGCATCATTATTCCATCTCTCCCTAGCACCAGTTCGAAACCGTTTCGCTCCAGAATGATTATGGTCGCTTCAATTCTGCTAGAGTTGTTGAAATTTCGGTAACTTTTGTATGGTCGCTTCAAAAATCCTCCACCGTTTTCGCTCTTCGCTAGCCGCTCCTGTACACTTTTAGGGGTTCGAGTTGAAGCGACCATACACATCCCGTTCCAGTCCTATCCAGTCTTATATCTCCATACACATCCTGTTCCAGTCCTATCCAGTCCTATCCAGTCTGATGCGACCATACGCAGGCTGTTCCAGATGCCTCCACCGTCCTCCATCGCAGCAGCTTGATTCAAATGATTATGGAGAAATAAATGCTCATGGAGAAATAAATGTTCATGGAGAAATAAATGCTCATGGTCGCTTCAACTTGGAACGATTTTATGGAAAATTTGTAGAAATCGCACTAGGCGCTAAATCGTAAAAAATAATCCTCCCACAAATTTGGAAACCAAAAAACCAAAAATTTGTAGAAATCGCACTAGGCGCTAAAAATCGCTATTATGAAACGACCATACACATATGTCCCCGACCGGTGGTACTTGATTATCTGCTCATGTTATGATACACGGCTATCTGCTCATGGTCGTTTCAGTGGGTTTCTTATAATCAAACGGTCTAATGTTTGGGGTTGATTAGCTGCTCATGTTATGATACACGGCTATCTGCTCATGGTCGCTTCGTTATAGCCAAACGGTCTAATGTTTGGGGTTGCACATCTGCTCATGTTATGATACACGGCTATCTGCTCATGGTCGTTTCAGTGGGTTTCTTATAATCAAACGGTCTAATGTTTGGACTTGATTATCTGCTCATGGTCGCGTAAAATAGCAAAGGTAATAGCTGGAAGTGCATTTTTCGGCGCTAGGTATAACTAAAGGTTATAACAAAACCACTGTTATAACCTTTTGGAATGTTATAGAACCACCCTAGTCCCGGAGCAGTGTTTTAGTGAGGTGAGGTGATCGCTGTATTGTTACAGTAAAAGCTTCCGACTACTTTTTTAGGGGCGTACCCTAGTGAGGTGACCTCTGTGTTGTTGCAGTAAAAGTTTCCGCCTACCTTTTCAGGGGCGTACCTTAACGAAGTTATTTTTGTGCCGCTACAGTAGAAGCTTCCACCTACTTTTTCAGGGGCGTACATTAGTGAGGTGATTTTTGTTTTGCCGCAGTAAAAGCCGTCACCTACTTTTCTAGGGCAGTGTCTTAATGAGATGATTCCTGTGTTGTTGCAATTAAAGTTTCTACCTACTTTCCTAGGGGCATACCTTAGTGAGGTGATCGCCGTATTGTTACAGTAAAAGCTTCCGACTACTTTTTTAGGGGCGTACCTTAGTGAGGTGATTTTTGTGTCGTTACAGTTAAAGTTTCCACCTACCTTTCCAGGGGCGTACCTTAACGAAGCGATTTTTGTGCTGTTACAGTAAAAACCTACAACTACTTTTTCAGGGCAGTACCTTAGCGAGGTGATTTTTGTGTTGCTGCAGTAAAAGTTCCCACCTACTTTTCTAGGGCAGTACCTTAATGAGATTATTCCTGTGTTGTTACAGTTAAAGTTTCCACCTACTCTTCTAGGGGCATACCTTAGTGAGGTGATCCTTGTGCTGTTACAGTAAAAGCTGCCGCCTACTTTTTTAGGGGCGTACCTTAGTGAGGTGATTTTTGTGTTGTCACAACAAAAGCTTCCGGTAACTTTCCCAAACTTAACAGGAATTTTCCGCATGTAAGTAGGGATTATAACACTACCATCCACGTCTATACTACCATTCTCGTTGATAGTGTACTGACCCTCTGTTAGTTCTTTCATTAACTTATGTGTACCCATCGCTGTATTCCTCTCAGTTCAAGCTACACTATACGTATTTAGGTACCTAATGTCAACCATTAGTGTGAATAAATGAGCTATGACCATTCGTCTGGAAGTCCTTGACTTTTCTCCTGTTTTCCTGTAAAATCGGCGCGGCGAAGCGCATATGCACTTGAAACATATGCACTTCGGACTCAAGTGTATGGACGTAAGATAGGGGTTTATTATAACCAAACGGTATTGGCACTCCTCGCTAGTTTTGCTATTATTACACCATACACAAACGGAGACGACCATGAGCAATTTAAAAGTTTTAATATTAGTAGCGTTAGCAGCCATAGTGCTCTATAATGTCTCCGTTGATGTCGCGCTAGACGTACACAATGAGAACGTTTCCGGCCATATGACTAGGGACGCATATATAGACGAAATGACGAGGTAGTGGCTATGAGCATTTTTAACGGCTTCAGGGTTGGGAACCTACGTAAGTTGGCTAAGCATCTAATCGGCCTAGCTGAGGCTTCAGGACACTCGGATATTGGGCAGTACTGCGAGAAAGACTCGCTGCGTTCAGAAACTTCAGAAAAACCTAGTGCACTGTTTTATGGCCCCGAAGCTGGAATACCTCTACTGACGAGTGAAACTGGTTTACATGCTGACCCCGCTTATTGGGATTGGGACTCCTATGCTCGGCGTTGCTTTTTCAAGCATACTGACCTAGGTAGCTTTAGTGACTATGAGTGGTGTTTCAATTGGGACGGCGAGGACACTTCTAGGCTAGGAGCCGGGTTACGGATACTTTTAGCTATCGACAAGAAGGTACCTAAGTTTTTTATACACAGAAGGCAATTCGACAGCTGGCTAATGATTAAGGGAGGGAATCCCGTTGCTGGTGGCCCTATAACACCTTTTCAAGAAGACCTTCGCAAGGCCGCTGAGCCCGGTACCAAAGAGGAGTTAGACATATTACGTGGGCAGGTGTTGTCATTTGGAGCAATGCCTGAATATTGCAGGACATTGCAGGCGAGGTACATAAAGACGTTAGGAACGAAGCTTGGAAAGGTTCGGAAAGTGCCGGATCTAATGAAGATAGCAAACCTTAAAAAACTGGCTGAGCATCTTGAGAGTGAGGTACCTGATATTGGGAAGAGTCTCATTAATCACGGAATAGACGCCGGTATACCTATGATTGACGCTGAGACAGTTGGGCTGAGTGATCCTAACCTGTGGGATTGGGATTCTTACGTCGAGCGTTGCTTCATACCTAGTAATAGTAAGAAGGGTGGGGCTTGGTGTTTTTCTGACAATTGGGCCTCCCTAGATAGTTCTGTATCTGGGGCAGTGGCCAGACTTAGGTACTTGGCTGACAAGAAGGTACCTACCTACTTTGATAATATCCTTGACTTTTGGAGCTTGAGTTTTCAGGCTGAGGAAGCGATGGGAGTGGACAGAATAGAGTCCAGCCTAAGAATCCCGCTAGAAAGATATTTTTCAGATACTGCTTGCACATCCGATTAGTTGTGCTATTATTACACCATACACAAACGGAGTACAGGATGATGAACGACGCATTTGATTGGTCAAATATTGTAGAATTGACCGAGTCGGAAATAGCGGACTTAAAGGATGCGCTTATCGACGCAGAGTGCACCGATGAAGATGTGGGAAAAGAATTGCCCGGAACCTTACACGACCTATACGACATCTTACAAGACCCTAGCTTATAACCAAACGGTATTTGACTTTTAACCAGAATTTGCTATTATTACTACACATTAAACGGAGCACACGACATGACTTTTCAGCAGCGTATCCAACTACATATAGCAAAAAATCCAGCACGAACTCAGTCACTCGCTAGAGCGGTAGCTGTAGTAGAATCAAAAGACCATGCGGTTCCGTTTATGGAAGGTATGGCAGTGTCGCCAATCTTAAAGCATATTTTCAGTAATCATGCATTTTACAGAGGTGTGAAGTAATGAAGACAATTAGAGTATTCGATCTCGACGGCTGTCTAGCGGACTCTAGTCACCGCTATGCGCTAGGCAACGATGGCAAGATCGACTTACAGCACTGGCGAGATAACAGCCATAAGGTCTTACAAGATGCTCCACTGCCGCTATGCAAGCGGTATATTGAGGGAATGAAAGATCCGGATGTTTACACGATCATCGCTACTGCTAGAGTGTGGTGTGAGAATAGCACAAAGTGGGTACTCCGGCATTTAGGCCAGCCGGATAAGTTAGTGCATAGGCAGGGCAATGACGATATGCGAGGCGGGGCGGCTTTGAAAATCGAAGCGATTAAACCCATGCTAAACTTACGCCAGTTCAAAGATGTACAGGTAGAGGTATACGAAGACAACCATACATATTTGCGCGATCTTTGTCATGCACTCAACGCACGCGGGTTTTATATCCCGTCACCTCAGGGGCATTGATCATGAAATGCATCGAGTGGCTAGCGATGGCGGGTACGTTGATTAGTCTTTACTTAATAGGAGAGGGATTGTTATTAGGTTGGTACGTTGCGATAGGAGGCAACGCACTGTGGATTTTATGGGGAGTATTAAAGGGAGAATGCACGGCATTAATTATTTTAAACTTTTCGTTAATTTTAGTTGCAATTAAATCAGTATTGTTGCTATAATAGAATCACTGGAAGCAACCATGCTTCCTTAACCAGAAACGACCATAAGGCGTTTCATACAAAAAGGCTGTATCTTATGAAAACTTCAAAAAGCACTAACTACACTTCTGACATGATCGACCACTTGAAAGCTGGCTACACTGGACAGGACAACAAGACAGAAGTTCAACAGCTCGCAAATGAACTGGGCAAGAAGCCTGCTAGTGTTATCGCCAAGCTGTCTAGTCTTCAGTTATACGTCAAAGCGGAGACGGTGAAAGGGGCGAAAGTTGTTAAGGACACAAAAGCTAAAAAAGCGGCTCGCATCGGCGAGGTGATCGGACTCACTGGCTTGCAGGCCGAAACACTCGCAAGTGCAAGCGTTTCGACTCTCGACGCACTAGAGGCATTCGTCAACGGCCCACAAGATAGCGAATAATCCACGTAAACCAGCCCCATGCAAGCATGGGGTTTACTTTCCAAAAGGAATGCATAACATGGCTAAGCGAGATACGTTTTTAATAGTAGATACAGAAACGACAAACCCAACTAAAAATAGTACGTCAAAAGTGGCGGATTTCGGGGCGGCAGTCGTCACCAAGAAAGGCGAGGTTCTAGCTCAATGCGCCATCCTAGTGAACGGCATATACACGGATAAAGAAAACCACCCGCTATTTTACAACAATGATGCAGGAGAGTTATGGACAAAAGCAAGTCTAGCTAGGAGATACGACAGGTATAATGATATGGTGGCAAACGGGACGCGAATGCTTGCAAGCGTACCAGCTATAAACGCATGGCTTGCTAAAGTGAAGGAGACGTATGATCCATACCTAACCGCATACAACCTCACATTCGATTTAAACCAGTGTGCAAATACTGGGATTGATCTAACCGCATTCGCTGACAAACAGTTTTGCTTATGGCACGCTGCTAGCGACAAGTATGCTTTCACGAAAGCATATAAGAACTACATACTCGAAAACCACCTATTCAATTCGCGCACGTCGAAGGGTAACTGCAGCTACAAAACTAATGCTGAAGTAATGCGCCACTTTATTTGCAAGACCGACACCAGCGAGGCTGAACCGCATACCGCATTAGAGGATGTTCTATACTGGGAGCTACCAATTTTGAAGGCCCTTGTCAACAGCACCCCCAAGAAAAAGTGGCTAAACCCGAAAGCATATAACTGGAGAGGGGTGCAGCTAAAGGATCACTTCACGGCTAAGTAACTGCATACAACAAACGCATACAACAAACGCATAGGTCTGTGAGGGCCTATGCGTTTTTTACGTCTGGAAAGCATAATTACGTTTGTCGAAGTGCATAGGCCCTATGAATTTTATTTCTTATAACTAAAAGGTATTGGCACTCTTCCGTGCTTTTGATATTATTACACCCTACATACAGAGGCAATATTATGAGCAAACGACGTAAGAACCTCAAGAGACTAGCAAAGTACTTAGAATCTTTGCCAGCCTGCTATCCCAATTTCGACATGGGTAGCTATAACGAAGATAGCTTGATTGATTCGGAATGTCAGACAGTGGCTTGTGCGATCGGTCACGGCCCTTATATTGGTATCTCGGTACTTGATTGTTATTACGATGGTACTCGGGATATAGATTGGGCTAGGTACTGTCAGAAGAATTTTGCAGAGTCCCGGCCAGGTGAACCAACGGTAGAGTGGCTGTTTAGTTATCATTGGGCAGCGGTAGACAATACCCCACAGGGGGCCGCGAGCCGTATCAGATACTTTTTAAAGCACGGTGTGCCGTGGGGCTTCTCTTTAGGAGAGCTTAGCAGGGCAAGTTTTCTTAACTGGTATAGTAGGGTGATATTATGAGATATATATTGAGCGAAGCAGTAAACGATAGGACAGTAGAGGTATGTAAGATTAACGATAGTGTTATCTTGCCTCCACAACGCACTTGGTACGCTACGGAAGCCCTCGCGACGGAGGCTGCTAGAAAATATAATTTTATGCATCTACTTGAACGTGCGTGCCGGTATTTAGAAGCTGCAGATGGCGATACTGTCCGCGACTGCGTATTTTTTGCAGAGGGTGAATTTAACTTGTTAAAAGTAGCTAAGTAATATAACACAATGTTATTATTCCGTTTTGGTATAGCAAAATGTCTTTACAACATCGGATATTTTGCTATAATGAATACACACAAACGGAGAAACACCATGTTAAAAGTTATAGTCCTTACAGCCCTCACCCTCCTAGCCATTCAGTTCATAGGCGTAGACACTGCTGCCAAAATACAGAATGACACAAACTCACGCGCACAAGCTATAGAAGAGGCTACCAAATGAGCATCGAAATGCAGGAATACCTCGCAAGCATGGAGAGCGCCCCAATGGGGCCTTACAACGAGTTTGGCTACAGTAACGACGACATAGTAAACGTTTCTAAGGACGAGAAGGGATCAGACGATGAGTAGTGAATTATTGTTATTGTGGACGGGCTTCGCGACAGGCCTTTTTAGTATCACGGCTATTGCCTGCTCCGCCAGCATGTCTCTACACGTATACAGAATGAATCGCATAATGAAGGAATCGAAGAAATGATTTAAGGGCATAAGCCCTATGCAGTTGGCCACTCCACCAAGTGCATAGGGGCCGGGGGGTTACGAGACTATGCACCTCGTCTTTCTGGCACGCCCATCCCCATGTGTAACTCCCAAAAAACGAGACACATAATGCTTTTGACGCTACCATGAACGAGTGAACATCTAATTCCCTCCACCAAGTGCATAGAGGCCGGTCGGTTACGAGACTATGCACCTCGTCTTTCTGGCACGCCCATCTCCATGTGTAACTTTTTAAAATATTCAATACAAAACCCAATTGACGCTACCCTACCCAGTTCGAAACAAAAGAAACAGTTCGAAACAAAAGAAACAGTTCGAAACAAAAGAAACAGTTAGAAACAAAAGAAAAGAGAAGACTATAACTTCCCCCAAAATCCACCCCCATACCAACCCCCCACCCATAGAAATACCCTGATACTTTTCCCCATACGCCCACTCTCGTTAAAAAGAACTTGACCCGCAAGAAGAACTACAGTATATTTAGTCTTTCTTGGAGGTAACATGAATACAATAGTCCCAACAGATAACAACGACCCAACTGCGACTGTACAGATATCTCCAGAGATGCTAGAAGTCGCAACAAGCTACTTAACCACAGCTTCAATAAAAGATACTGCAGAACATCTTGATCTCTCTGAGAACACTGTAGCCGAGTATCTTCAGAAACGAGAAGTACGAGCCTACATCGACACCATGTTCCTAGAGGTTGGCTACAGAAATAGATTTACGCTAGGAAAAGCACTAGATAAAGTTATTGAGGATAAGCTGGAAGAGATGGCTGATGCAGAAACCACGTCTAGTAAAGATATTGCAGAATTACTAGCTCTAGCTTCAAAGTTTAGGAAAGATGAGCTAGAGATGCAGTTAAAGCTAATGAAAGCTGAAGATGAACGCAACAAGATCATTCAAAACACAATCAACATTCAGGACAATAGTATAGAAGGTTCTAATTATGGTAACCTTCTAGAGAAGTTAATTAAGAAGCCTTAAAGGAGAATTTCTTATCGCCCGTCCCCGTAAATTACCCAAGAGTTATCACCTGCTAGATTTATGCAACGTTAACCCTGCCAATAAGACACAAGCAGCCGTTATAGAGAGCTATGTTAATGGAAGTAACGTAGCTTTGCTAGGTTCTGCTGGAACTGGTAAGACTTACCTAGCTATGTATTTAGCTATTATGTCTATGCTATCTTCTGAGTCGCCTATTAACAGAGTTATTGTTGTACGGTCTGCTGTGCCTGTACGATCTATAGGCTTTTTGCCTGGATCGCTAGAAGAGAAGATGGAGGTCTATGAACTACCCTACGTGTCTATTGCATCTGAATTGCTCGGTCATTCCAAGTCTTGGGAGACTCTTAAATCGATGGGAAGTGCTTTCATTCCTACTAGTTACATACGTGGTATTACCTTAGATAATGCTGCTGTAGTGGTTGATGAGGCTGAGAATATGACGTTTCAGGAGTTAGACTCTGTAGCGACTAGGCTAGGTTACAACAGTAGGCTGTTGTTAGCTGGTGATCATGCGCAGGCTGATATTGGAGACTCTGGGCTTGGACGGTTTATGAGTATTACTAACGGGTTGATTTCTCGATTTGATTTTAAACCTACTGACATTACACGTTCCGATTTTGTACGGGACTATATAATTGCGAGGGATTCATAAATGCTAACAGTTTCAAGGCCTTCACTTAATTTTAAAGAGATAGTGGAATTCCCTGTAGAAGATAGGTTCTTTAAACTGCCTGTTCAGAACTACCTGGAGGCTATTGATATTGATCCGATAGCTCCGCAGATTGCTATAATTAACGCTTTGAACGATCCACAGTATCGTTTTGTTGTTGGTTGTTTATCTAGGCGTACTGGTAAGACTTATATAGCAAATATACTAGCGCAGTTGGTTACTTTAATGCCCGGTAGTCATGTACTATTGATGTCTCCGAACTATAGGTTGACACAGATTAGTTGGGCCTTGCAGCGAACGCTGCTTAAGAAGTTTGACATTGAGGTAGTTAAGAATAATGCGAAAGATATGGAGATTGAGCTCTGTAACGAATCGACCATACGCATGGGGTCGGTTACGCAAGCGGATAGTGTTGTTGGTAGATCCTATGACTTTATTCTGTTTGATGAAGCGGCTCTGTCGGATGCTGGTGAAGATGCGTTTAATTTGCAGCTTCGTCCTACTCTGGACAACCCTAATTCTAAAGCTATCTTTATTAGTACTCCCCGAGGGGTTCACAACTACTTTAAAACATTCTACGATAGAGGGTTTGACCCTGAGAAGTATCCTAAGTGGGTAAGTATCCACTCGGACTATAAAGAGAATCCTAGAGCTTCTAAGGAAGATATTGACGACGCTAAAGCGTCTATGTCTAGGGCTGAGTTTCGGCAAGAGTACCTAGCTGATTTTATGTCCTTTTCTGGACGAATCTGGGATATGGATACAGAACTGTGTGTTCAGGACTTGTCTTCAATTAAGGAAGATGAGAATAGAATGCGCGCTATGGACTTTATAGCCGGTATCGATATTGGTTTTAAAGACCCCACAGCCTTCGTTGTGATCGGCTTCGAACCTTCTAGCGGTAAGTACTTTGTGTTTAGTGAGTTTCTAGATAATAAGATGCTTACTAGTGAGCAGGCTAAGGTTATTAAAGGTATGGAGATGGAGTATGGTCTCGATATGATCTTTATTGACTCCGCTGCTGCACAGACTAGGTTTGACTGGGCTAACGAATACGACATATCTACTAGTAAGGCGAAGAAATCTAAATTAGACGGAATTGCCAAGGTAACTTCTATTATCGACAACAATAACCTGATTGTCGATGTTTCCTGTACTGAAGTGTTGAAAACTATTGACCAGTACCGCTGGGACGATAGAACTAACCTTACTAAGGAGCGCCCACTACACAACGGCACTCAGCACATGGCTGATGCGTTAAGATATGCACTATACACGTATGTTGCTAGATGATGCATACAATCCTCCAACCTAACTTAGGGGTTAAAAATAGATTGACAATTTTAACGCCCTAGGTATAATAGTTTTTAGTGAGTGACATGGCCGACCTTAAAAGAGACCCTGTAAAATACATAAGAGACGCAGTTAAGACTTTGTATCCGAAAGGTACGGAGTGCCGTATTTGCGCGACTAACGAGTTATTAGAGTTCCATCACTACCACTCGGTAGCTGAAATGTACAACAAGTGGGTAAAGGATCACAAACTCAATAAGAAAGACATTCTCGATCACAGGGAAGCCTTTATTGAGGAGCATTCGCAACAGTTGATACACGAGTGTGTCACCTTGTGCAAGAAAGACCATGCAAGACTACATAAGATTTACGGTAAAAGCCCTAAACTATCCACTGCAGAGAAACAAGCTCGGTGGGTGGAACGACAGAGGGAGCGTAAACTCGATACTTAACCCTAAGGAGCCTCTGTGAGTATATTTTCCAGAATAAAAGATCTACAAGACTCCCAACGGGAGGAAAAATTAAACCCCTCCCAACAGTATATTGCCGAAAGTAACGCAGGTAGTGAAGTGCCTAGCACTAAGTACTCCCTTCGATACAATCGAGCGTATGACAAGTTAGAAGTAGTTCGTAGAGGCACGGACTTACTAATTGACGCAATAGCGCAAATTAACTTCGATATAAAGAGTTCCCTAGATATTGGGACACCAGCGACCATACGCAATAAGCGAATTCACAACATATTAAACACACAGCCTAATAAGTATCAGGATGTTTCGTCTTTTAGGCGATCCATGTGGATGGACTTCCTAGTTGAAGGTAATTTGTTCCTCTACTTCGATGGTAGCTACCTATACCACCTGCCCGCTTGCGATGTTACCATAGTAGCTTCTAAAACTACTTTTGTAGACCACTATAGAATAAATAAGGAAAAGTACTCACCTGATGAGATAATTCATGTTAGAGATAACTCGATTAATTCACTGTACCGGGGCGATTCCAGATTAAAGTCTGCACAGGATAGCATCAACATACTAGGAAGTATGTTATCTTTCCAAGAAAACTTCTTTAACAACGGTGCCGTACCGGGCATTGTGCTAGAAACAGAAGATGTACTAAGTGACCGACTTAAAGATCGTATGACTGCTTCATGGCGTCGACGATTCAATCCTAGATCAGGTGGCCAAGCCCCTGTAGTCGTAGATGGAGGCTTAAAGGTACGCCCACTTAGTAACAGCAACTTCCGTGAGTTAGACTTTGCAGATAGTACCAAGGTAGCAGAAGATCGCATCTTGAAAGCTATAGGCGTCCCACCTATTCTACTAGACTCAGGAAATAACGCTAATCTAGCGCCTAACCTGAAGCTATTTTACCTAAACACTGTTATGCCTATATTGGATAAGTTTGTTGCTGCGTTGGAAGCCTTCTTTGGCTACGACATAGCTGCTAACTACTTCGATGTGGCTGCCTTGCGTCCTGAGTTAGCAGATGAGGCGCAGTACTATACTGCACTGACTAACAATGGGTTAATGCTAGGGGCCGAAGCACGAGCTAAACTGCGCTTAGCGCCTTTAGATGATGAACCCTTACTGGATAAAATAAGAATACCGGCGAACGTAGCAGGTTCTGCTACTGGAGTGTCGGGACAAGAAGGAGGAGCTCCCCCATCGGACAACGAAGAGAATTAGACTTAGAAGACTTATTTAAATTTGTCTTCGACTTGGACGGTATTAGATACGACGGACGTGTATCTTTATCAGCAACACGATTTCGTAGATGTCAGGATGACTCGCCGCACACGTTGCGTGAGGTTCTAGACCACTACCAAACTTACGAAAACTTCTGCAGAGAGTTGACTAGGATGCACGGTGAGTACCGTCGCGACCCTTCTAAGCATCATATGCTGCAACGAGGCGATGTTAAATCTCGCAAACAGAAACGAAAATCAGTATTTGGCTTTTTACGGGCTGCCATACGTTTAGCTATTGTAGCTGATAAAGGAGCCGCTAAAGAAGCTGCTAAGCTTGAAGATAAACTATCTACAGCACTAGCCGCCGCTAAGATGGCCGAAGACGCTGTTGAAGCCCACAAAGCTGTTATAGATAGTACTAAGAAAGAAGTTACCAAGACCTTTAAGGCTTTGGAAGACTTTGAGAAGGCCGAGGAAGCTGCAAAGAATCCTAAGCCGAAGCCTGCTACTAAAGTAGCTGAACCCGCACCTAAACCTTCTCCGGAGGATGATACTAGTGCATAAAGACGATAAAGTATATCTCGCAACCGGGATAAAGTCTTTGGAGGTGAAAGCCGAAGGAGATAACGAAAGCTTAGTGATTAGGGGGTTTGCCAACTGCACTACATTAGACAGGTCTGGCGATATAATTATAGAGGATGCCTGGAAAGGCGAAGCCTTAGATAATTACTTAAAGAACCCAATTATCCTAGCCTACCATGATCACTCACAACCCATCGGCAAGATGGTCTCATACGAAGTAAGTAGTAAAGGGTTAGAAATAACCGCTGAGATCTCTAAGGCTGCTGGAAACGTTTATAACCTTATAAAGGAAGGTATTCTCCAAGCTTTCTCCGTAGGATTCAGACTTAAGGATGCTACATATGACGAAGGTACGGGAATTTTCCTAATCAAAGAAGTAGAGCTACATGAAGTATCAGTAGTATCTGTTCCTTGCAACCAAGATAGTGTGTTTTCGGTGTCTAAGTCTTACGACGGAAGCGCTGATATCGCTAGTTTCAAAAATCAGTTCAAACAACTCCCAGGTTCCGAAGAGCCTACCAAACTTAATATAGAGGAAGATTACGTTATGGATCCTAAAGATCTGGAAAAAGAGATTGCTGCTCAGGTAGCTAAAGGTATTAAAGACGCAGAGACAGCTCGCTTAGCTGCTGAAGCTGAAGCTGCTGAGAAAGCCGCTAAAGAAGCCGAACTTGCAGCTAAGGTTGCTGGTATGGTTGAATCAGGTGCTGCTGAACTGGTTAAGAGTCTCGAAGAGAAGCGTGCTACCGACGTTGCTAGCTTCAACGAGTCTGTATCACAGCTCACCGAACAGCTTAAAGAAAAGAGCGAAGAAATCGTTGCTCTTCAGAAAGCCAAGCGTACATTTCATGGCTCTGAAGCTTCTGACGTAAGCAAAGAATTTGCTAGCGATATCGAAGATGCAGCTTTAACTTCTATGATTCTGAACAAGCAAGTAGGTGATACTAAGTTTGGTCGTGAAGTTCTAGAGAAACTTAATACAGCTTCTGGCTACGATATGCCTAACGAAGAGTTTGAAACTACTCTGTCTTCTAACATCGAGCGTGATGTTCAGGACATGTTGGTTATGGCTCCTATGTTCCGCGAAATTAAGATGAATACTGCGCAGTTGTCATTGCCGATTCGTCCAGATCGCATTGATTCAGCTTGGGTAGGTGCTGGTACTTACGGTACTTCTGCTACTACAGGTGTTGCAATTGATACAGCAATGACTGAAGTCACCCTTACTACTAACAAGCTCGTTTCTAAGGCTATCTTGGTAGATGAGACTGACGAAGACGTAATTCTTGCTGTCCTTCCTTTGTTGCGTGATAGTATAATCGAAGGTCAAGCTAGTGCTTTAGACGCAGGTATTCTTAATGGTTCCGGTGCTTCTAACGAGCCTACTGGTCTTATTACACGTGCAACTGCTACAGGCGCTGCTGCAATTCACAATGTAGCTAAGATTGCTGGTAGTCCTACTGTTCGAATTCTTTCTGAGGACTTAGTTCCTATGCGAGAGAAGATGGGCCCACGTGGTTTACGTTTAAACAACCTTGTAATGTTGGTTAACTTGGATGCTTACTACGATCTGATGCTTGATCCCTTGTTTGAGTCACTTGAGAAAGTAGGCGCGCGCGCTCACGCTCTCACAGGTGTTGTTGGCTACTTGCACGGTATCGAAGTTGTCGTAACTAACTCTTTCCCTGCCGTTGCTAATGACAGCGTGTTCGGAATCTTAGTTGATAAGACTAACTTCATGGTTCCACGTCAGCGTGGTGTAACACTGCAGAGCCAGTATGACGTACCTACACAGGCACGTACTATTGTAACTACTCAGCGAGTAGGTTTTGCACAAGTTATTGCTGATGTTGGTGTTATCAATGGTCAGTATGACGCAGACGGTTCCTAAGTCTTAGTCTAACGTTCAATAGAGAGAAACCCGAGCTTTCGGGTTTCTTTTTTAATTCCTACACAACCGAGTGGTAATTAAAAAAGGAAACTAATGGCTACCCTAATAAGTTTACAAGATTATAAAACATTCTCTGGCATAAGCAATAATAAGGCAGACGCAAAGCTGACCCTAACAATTGAGTTAGTGGACAGTTTTATCGAAACTTACTGCGGCCGAGTATTCACTTCTTCTACTTTCACCGAACAGCTCGCTTCTAGTGAAGAAATGCTGTTTGTTAGAAACCTACCCATAAGTACAGTAACTACACTTTCCTACTATGATACCGAGATGGTGCTGCAAGAAATAGCATCCAACTTCTACGTGGTATATAATGAGGAGGGTTCAATAGAGTTACTAGACCACACATCAATACCTCTAGCGACCATACACAAACCGTTCGTGATTGAGTATTCTGGTGGTTTTACTTCTACTCCCAACGCTATGAAGTTAGCAGCTATCGACTTAGTTACTTACTACCATAAGCGTGAGTCCCAGAATAAAATATCTAGTACTAATATTAATGCAGAAGCAGTCGAGATTGAAGACAGTCACCTGCCTCCACACATTAAGCGTGTACTAGACCTATATAGAGTACGGTAATGGCCAAGAGAATCACGCTAGAAGAAGCACTAGAGCGCACACTAAAGAAACGCATCTCTAGTGCGTATAAATCACTGGCGAAAACTCGTAAAGACTCTGATAGTGAGTACATCGTATTCCAATTATCCGAAGCGACCATACGCAGTCAGCTGTTAAATAAAGAGAATAGAGACCTTGCTCCTTTAGTAGCAGAGTCTTACAAGAAGTATCTTAGCTCTTTGACTACTACTGTCGGCACTAAGGGGCAGTTAACTAAGTTAGTAGAGAATGGGTATAAGAAGCCTATACTATATAGCTCCTCCGGCTCTTTAGACATTATACTGGTAGTAAAAGATTTACGAACCCTAACAAATATCTTAGATAGGTCTAACGCCTATGTGTCTAGGGAGTTAAATATATCAGAACTACAGTTACGCGGGCCCACAAAAGGGTATGACTTGGGTCAGGTAGGTAGATCTTCTAAGCAACACACCTCTACAGCGCATCTGGTTAACCTGCAGAAAAGGTTAGCTAATAAGCCTGAAGCCCGGAAGTTACTTAATACTGTAACTAATACCATAAATAGTTTAAACGCGGCAGAATTGGCCTCCTCGGAATATGCTGCTAGCTTTAAGGCAACTACTCAAGCTGGTCGTCTTTCTGGAGAACTTGGCTTTTCTTACATAATTCCTCAGAGTGGGGAGTTCAGGGAAGCGGTTCTTGCAGCGGAAGACAAGGCCGTAAAAGAGTTGATGGGCGGGATACTAGATATATACGCCGGAAGCAAGACTATTAACGATCAGATAACTGAAGATATTAAGTCCTCTCTGTGGGGTAACAAGTATTCCTACAAAGGTAAGGTCTCAGACTCTGGCAGCTTATTTGGTAAGCCTGCTGATAAGACAAAGAAAAAGAGAGCAAAGGTTTCCAAGGCGAAACAGAAACGCCTAACTAATCAAAAGCCCAAGAGTAGAACTGGAACTACTGCTCTAGGTCTTAAAGAACTTATAAACGCCAAGCTCGCTAAGGCGGTAGAAGAAAACATGGGTCGCCCAAATCTGATATACAGGACGGGACGGTTCGCGGAGAGTGTTCAAGTTACCCGGATTACGGAAGGTCGGGATGCGGCACTTAATATTTACTATAACTATATGAAGCGACCATACGAGACTTTCGAGCCTCATGGGGCTTTAGGGCATTTAGGGTACAATCCCGTACCACTAATGGACAAATCCATACGCGATGTAGCTATGGAGCTAACCAGGCAGAAGTTTAGGAGTATTAGAGAATGAGTGTAAGATCATCAATAACCAATTCCCTAGTAAGTATCTTAAACGACGACTTAATCGGTCTTGACCCTTATACTAACGATATACAGTGTGGGGCTGAGAGCAAGCTGAAGTTTTGGGATGAAATATTAGAGTTCCCATACATATCGGTCGTACCCGGTAGTGAAACTAGAGAATATCTGCCTGCAGCATTTAAATGGGGCTTCCTTAACATAACTATGCGAATATATGTATCTGATGGAGAAGACCCGGCTGCTGCCTTGGAGTCCCTCCTAGAAGATATTGAAAGATTGCTGGATGCAAACAGGGAGATTCCTTATACTTCCGCAAATGGTACTGAGTCCACAACTCAGGATTTACAGATTACCTCGATCGTAACGGATGAAGGCCTACTAGACCCTTTGGGTGTGGCTGAGTTATCCTTAGAGGTTCAATATCAAGTATTATAATTATCGAGGATTTATAAATGGCTTTAACTCTATCACGTGACGCGAAGGTATACCTTTCTACAGTTAGTGTAGGCTGGACTACCGCAAACACTTGGGAATTGAAAGTATTAGATGGTTTTTCTTTCTCCCAAAGCACATCCACTCAAGAAATTACTTTGAACGAAGCGGGCGCTGCTCCTAATCGTGGTCAGAAGGTATTTAATACCGCTCTTGATCCCGTAGATTTCAGCTTCTCTACTTACGTTCGTCCTTATCAGGAAGCTGCTGCAACTACTCCTGGTACTCAAGACATTACGTTTGGCAATACTGTAACATACGGTACAGATACTGGACTTACTGCTTCTACTGACTACGACTTCTCTATCAACGTAGACGGTGGTGGGGTTACTCCTCTAGTAATCTCTACTGGTGCTGGAACTACTACTATTGCTGCTCTGATTACTTTGCTGAATGATGCCTTAGTTGGCGGCTCACAGGGTGCTTCTGTAGACTTTCACGCTGGTAACCTACGCTTTGTAAGCGACACTGCCGGTGCTACGTCTACTATCGCTATTACAGCTACTGTTGGCGGCGATGACGACTTGTTCGACGTTGCTCAGATGACTGGTGTTGGTACTGTTACAATCTCAGCTGCTGCAGACGGTTCAGCTTCTGCTACTAACCATACTTGTGCAGAGAAGGTTATGTGGGATGCTATCACTAACGGAGGCGCTCAGGCTACTCCAGGTGCTATGAACGTAGACTTCGCTAACTCAAACGTACACGAACTTCCTAAGTACTACTTATATATTGATACAGGTAGTGCTCAGTACCGAATGACCGAAGCAATTGTAAATGCTGCTGAAATCGATCTTAGTATTGATGGTATTGGCATGATCGCTTGGACTGGTCAGGCTTCATTCTACGATATCGTAACTCCTGCAACTACTCCTTCAGTAGCTGGCACGGACTACTTAGCTGTACCTAGTACCGCTTCCTTCCTGAAGAACAAGTTAAGTACTATTACTATGACTGGCGGCCCTGCTTCTGGTACATATAATTTAGGACTTACTAGTGCTACAGTAAGTATCGATAACGGAACTACTTTCCTTACTCCTGAAGAGTTGGGTGAAGTGAACAAGCCGATCGGACACTTTACAGGTACTCGCTCTATTACTTGTAGCTTTGCTTGCTACTTGGACACTGACACTAACAAGTCAATGACTTTACTGTCTGATATGTTGGCCGACGTTAATAGTGCTGATCCTGACGTGACTAACTCTTTCGTAATTCAGTTGAATATGGGTGGCGCGGTTGCTCCTTTCGTATCTTTTGAAATGCCTAGAGCACACATTGTAATACCACAAATTGAGTCTGAAGACGTTATCTCAGTAAGCATTGAAGCTACTGCTCTGGGAACAGGACTTACTACTACCGATGAAATGACTGTTAGTTACTACGCAGTTTAAACAGCAAAGGGGCTTAACGGCCCCTTGACCCTCAAGGACAAATATGAATCTTAAAGACCTCTTAGTTGAAGAAAAACTTGTAACTGTAGACTACCCTGGCTGTGAAGGCTTCAGTATTAACCTAGCATTTCTAGGTAAGAAAGTACTGGGAAATCTACGAACCAAAGCGACCATAACCAGAATTGATAAGAAGAGCAGACAGCCCGTTGAAGAGATTGACTCAGAGCTGTTTACTAAACTGTATATCGACTCTGTAGTTAAAGGATGGTCAGGCTTAAAGTACAAGTACTTAGTTAATCTACTACCTATCGATATCAGCTCAGTAGATGAAGAAGCAGAACTGGAGTATTCCGTAGAGAATGCCCGGGTATTATTGAAGGACTCAGGTGAGTTCGATACGTGGGTCGCTGAGATAGTTGGCGACTTACAGAATTTTACGAAGGCCAAGTAGAGGGAGCATTCGAAGACCTAACCCGTTACTACAGTAATCAAGAAGTAGGAATGACTAAGGATAGGTACTACGAGTTAATGCACCAGCTTGGCAAAGAACCTAACGAGGATGAGGTACCGATAGAGATATCGGACCTACCAATCTGTTTTCAAAACTATGTAGCAGCCTTCTCATACTTACCAGATAACTGGGACGCTATGGGAGGCAATTACCTAGGTAAGGACTTATCCTGCCTAAACACTATATTCGACATATTCGAGATTAAAGACCGAATGCTGGCTCTACGTGCGATTAAAGAGCTGGAAAATATAAAAATAACAAACTTAAATGCTAAGAAGAAGAAGACTAAGAAGAAGAAGAAATAGCACGCGTTAAGGGCAGAGTTATGTAACGTAGCTCTGCCTTCTTTGTATCTAAGCTAAGGAAATAATATGGCTAAAGACGAGAAAAGAAAGGTAGTTATCGAGATAACAGACAAAGGTCTGAAGAAGGTAACTGATGGAATTAGCAAATTAAGCGCGTCTCTAGATAAATTAGAGAAACCAATAAACCCTACTAAATTTACTCAAGGAGCTGGTAAGGCTCTTGGAAAGACTACAGAAGGTGTTAAGTCTTACACTACGTCGATCAGCGAAGCCGATCGGGCCGCCAAGTCTTTCAGCAACACCTCTAGCAGGGGTGCCAAGGATTTCGCTAAACAGTCTCAAGGGTTGGGCGGTTTAGTACACGTATACGCAACAGTAGCCGCTAATATATGGGCTGTAGGCGCTGCCTTCGATCAGTTGAAGCAGTCTGCTGATTTAAAAGGCGTAATTAAAGCACAGGAGTCTCTTGCAGCCCAGACAGGTAGATCACTTACCTCTATGTCCGCAGCACTGAAGGAAGGCACCAATAACACAATCACCCTAGCAACTGCTATGAAGCTCGCTTCTCAGGCTGCTGCAGCAGGGTTTGATACTAAATTCACAAAAGACTTAGCAAAGGTAGCTCTTGGAGCTTCTAAAGCTTTCGGTAGGGATATTACGGATTCCGTAGAACGTCTCACCAAGGGTATCGCTAAGATGGAACCTGAAATACTTGATGAATTGGGTATCTTCGTTAAGATTGAACAAGCTACTCGTAAGTATGCTGACGCGAATAACTTAGCACAGTCTGAGTTATCTGAGTTACAGAGACGTCAAGCGTTCTCTAATGAAGCTATGCGTCAAGGTTTAGAAGTATTCGAGCGGATAGGTAAAGAAGCAGCAAACAATCCCTATAGTAAAGTAGCTTCACAGATGGTAGACTTGAAAGACAGTGTACTCTCTATGGTTACAGGATTTATCGACGCTACTGGTGTTATAGGTGTGTTTACCGAAAGTGCAGGAGCACTTAAAGCAGGTATGTTCTTATTGGTTAGAGGACTAGTAAAACAGGCAATACCAGCCCTTTCTGATTGGCATAACTCCTTATCTACAAAGATAGTAGAAAAACATACAGCAAACCTAGCTCAGTTCGAGAAGGCCACTATAAGGTCATCCCTCTCTACTAGGGCCCTTACTGGAACGATGACCTCTTTCAATACCTCATTAAGTGCTGTAGCTAGTGGCGCAAGGTTAGCTGGAACCTCTATGCAGGTAGCTTTCTCAGCAGGTATGGTAGGAGGTATAGAAGCTCAGGCAGTAATGGCCGGGGTAAATAGTCAACTACGTACCATGAGTCCTCTATTAGTTGCAGCCTCTGCCTCTATGCAGCTTTTCGGTAAGGCTGCGGGCGGTATCAGAGCTCTCGGTGGACTAGTATTTAAACTGGCGGGGTGGATATCTATGGCCACGATAGCTTTCCAGTTATTCGCAAAACCTTTAGAGAAATTAGCAAGCGCACTAGGTATACTAGAGCCGCTCGTAAGTGTCTTTGACAGAATAGGTGCTGCCACTGGGTTATATAACCCAAAAGGTATAGAAGATCTAACTAAGGCCACTAAAGGCTACTCAGAGGAATTGAGGAAACCTTTAGAAGGGTTTAAAGAGTTAAGTACCGCAGCAACTGAAGCATTTATAGAACCAACAAGGCTCACCAAATTACTGGCTAATAACTTAGTAAACCTTGGTAGCGGCTTAACGGCGACCATAGACGCTTTCGAAAAGGTACCAGAACGTAACCTGCAATATACTTTAGAGAAGTTTCAAGATGTTAAGAAGGAGATCTTGGACGGAGCTAAAGCACTAAAACAGACCAAGCTACAAAAGCGACTAGAGGACCTATTAAACGTAGATCCCAAAGACTTCGCTAAAATTCCTGCGATACTTAAAGAAGCTCAGGCCGCAATTGAGGCTCAGGCTGTTGTTGCTCAAACTGCTCAAGGAAAGACTGAAGGGTACGCTAAGGCTATTGAAGACTTAGAAAGAGAAACCACTAAGTACTTAAAGTCTTTCGAAGGTAATACTCAGCTAGATAAAGTATCATCGGCCTTTAACTCTTCCTCGCTAGTAGAGTTTAAGACAGAACTGGAAGGGTTAGAAGAGTTAATTAACACCGGTGAGTTCTCCTTAGAAGTTACTGCTAATGCCGGTAGGGTAGAAAAACTACAAGCGACCATACTCAGTTCGCAGAAGGCTTTGAAAGCTATTGAAGGTACTAGGAGCCGTGGACGAGGCGAAGCAGCCGGGGGTGCCGACGCGGGCATTACTAGTCAGCAGCGATACCGTGTAACTAGGGATTTAAACGCTGCGATAGATCGAACTAGGAAAGAGATAGATACGATAGTCACCAACGCTGTAGTTACTTTACCTTCGGATATTATTAGTTCGGAAGCCTTACGTAACGTACAGGGTGATATTGCCAAGATAGGTGAGAAAACTCTACGAACTATTGGTTTAAGTGTTACCGAAGCCAAAAGGTTGTTGGAGCTGGCGAAGACGCCTACCGAAGGACTGGATAGTCTGTCTAATAACCTTGACCAGTTAAGGGAGTTCTCAAGCTTAACCGATAAGACTAGGGAAGGGTTAGAAAGACTTACTGGGTCAATGGAGAAGCAGAGGAATATCGCACTAGCCAATAAAGATCTTCAAGCATCTACTTATGAATCTCAGCTAAAGTATGAAGCAGAGCTACGTACTTTGAAAGCCAGTGGAAAGGCTGGAGAGGTTGGTGATACTGAAGTTAGGGTGGCCGCTAAAGCCTTAGAGCTAGGAAGAGAGCGGGTGCTTCTAGAGAATAAGATTGCTACTATTAGGAATAAGAATGCAGCTTTACAAGCTAAGATAGATGGCCTAGGGTCGCGAGATGCGGCTCCTAAAGCTATTAAAGACGCCATAGATCTGCAGAATAAGAGTATAGCTACAAATGAGCGTAGTATTGCTGTTCTTACTAAGCAAAAAGTAGCTCTCCAGGATAATGCAGAAGTTAGATTAGAGTTATTCACCTTGGAGATTGAACAAGCTGAACGTATGAATACTCTTAAGACTTCCCAAGGGTTGGCGTTACAGCAACTTCAGCAGGAATATGATCTTAGATCCTCTATTAGAGGCGTTGAGTCTGATAGGTTCATTATGTTGGCTGAAATGCGTGAGCAGGACACTGCCGCTATGCAGGCTAAGATACAGCTGAAAACTTTTGAAGAAGAGGCAGATATTAAGAAGCTAGAGCAGCAGGCTAAGATAAACCAAGCTCTAGAGGTCACCGCAGCTTTAGAGGCTAAAATAGCTCTGTTAAGAGGCCGCGCACCTGCTGAAGTTCAGGAAGCTTTGGCCGCAGCTCAAGCCCAGTTATCCTTAGAGAGAGCAGCCCTTGAGAACCTAGAGAAGACTTCTAGCGTTACTAAGGACTTGCTAAAGTTTAAGGGAGAATTAGCTACTATTGATGCACCTTTCAAGGATATAGGAAGTGCACTAGAGGGGCTAGATGATGGGCCTTTCAAGAAGTGGATTGACGGATCGAACCAGTTCGCTAAAGTAACTGCTAAGAATAACAAAGTCCTTTCTAAACTGAAGGAAGATGAAAACTCTACTGACGCAGACATTCAGAAGCAGCGTTTAAAAGGCTTCGGAGACCAAGCTTCGGCGATGGTAAGTATGTTTGAGGAAGGTAGTTCAGCAGCTAAGGCAGCACACGCTATAGAGCAAGCCATACACATAGCTAGGTTAGCTATGGAAGTACAGGCAGCAACTGCTCATATAGCCTCCGTAGCTTCGGCAGCGGCAGCAGACCAAGCGACCATACCCGGTAAGATAGCTTCTGGCTTCGGCGCAATTGTATCTGAAGGCGGTATTCCCGGCTTGGCGATAGGTGCAGGGTTTATTGCGATGATGGCCTCCTTAATGGGTGGTTCTGGCGGTAGTTCAGCAGGCGGGGACGGCGGACAGGCTTTAGTTAAGAAGCAGTTAGCTAACCACGAAGCTAATCTAGGCGAAAACGGCATTACTAATGTAATGGACTTAGAAACAAACGCACTAGTAGAGAGTATAAATGACCTAGTAGAGATTGACACTAGATTGTTCTCATCTATGTACGACTTGCAAGGTTCTATTGTAGAGCTTGGTAAGAGTTTCAAGTCAGTAGGTAGTTCAGCTAAGCAGGCGTTCGGTGGATTAACTGACCGAGGCGTTGCCGCTCAGTTTGATAACTTGCCTGAGATTGGTCCTGACCTAGCTATAGGTAGCCCTAAACGCCGTGCAGAAAGAACAATAGAAGATGTACTATTACAGCCTAACTTAGAACTTCAGGGTAGTCAGATTAACCCTGCTAATATAACTAAGGCTAGTGATTATATCAAGAACAGTTTTGACAATCTTACTGCTCTAGTAATCACTAAGTTAACTATTAGTAAGACTTCTACAGGAGCCATCAAGTCAGCCAGTATAGACGAGTTTACTCAGAATATTGCTGGAGAGCTATCCGATGACTTATCTTCTGCATTCATTAACACTATAGATACTACATTTGATCTTATCATGGCCTTAGACCCTGGAGCACACTTCGGTAAAGCTTCTAAGTCTTTCCAGCAGGATCTAGTAGACAATATGATCTCTAGTTTCGAGTCAGGAACCTTATTTGAGGGGAACGTTGGAAACGCAGGGTTCGTAGACCAAAACGTACTAGCTAGCGACTTTAACACTAGCATATCCCTTGACGGGTTAAGCAGTAGTGAAGCAGCCGATCGTATATCTGGATACTTTAATAGCTTATCTGACTCAATGATTGAACAACTGTTCCGTCCTATTGATGACTTCAGAAGGGCGGGCGAAGAGATAGGCGACACATTAGCTAGGTTAGTAGAAGAAACTGCCGCAGCTGTTAATGCATTCGCCTACTTGGGTTTTGAAGGTTCGATGTTTGATCCCTCAGTAATGAACTCAGCAGGTGTACAAGCTAATCTGGCTTTCCAGAAGGGTTTGTTTGAAGGGTTTGAAGACGCAGGTGTATGGGCTTCCTTAGCGGAAGAGTTTACCTCTGTAATTCTTACAGAAGCTGAGGCGTTAGAAAACAAAGTATCAGTACTAGGTACTGATGTGGGTGCAGGACTTGAGCGTTCTATATCACAGGCGTTGGATGTTACCAATATATCGGGAGCTGCCTTGCTTGGGAATGAACTGCAAACCTTGTCTATGGATCTAGAGTCAGGGGCTATAACCTCTAAGCAAGCACTATTAGGGTTCCGCACCGTTTGGGATCAATACTCTAAGGTACTTGGCGCAGCGGGCGAAGGCGTTGACTTATCTGGCAACCTTATCACTCCAGACACTTTGGAGCAGTTAGGTTCGTTAGATTCTACACTAATGGGAACAGTAGCAGCCTTAGGGCAGTTACTTGATGCTGAGGAAGACTTAGCCACAGCGGTAGCTGATGAAACAGGCGCAGCGTTACTTGACTTCTTGGAGGTTATCAATAACATCCGGAATACTGTAGCAAACATGCTTCTTGGGGACTTATCTCCACTAGCACCTGGACAGAAGCTAGAACTTGCTAAAGGTACCTTTGATGGTATGATCTCTGCGCTACAAACAGAGACTGATCCTGAGAAGCAGCTTGAGTTATTATCTGGACTAGAAACAGCAGGTCTTGATTACTTGAACCTTAGTAAGGACTTCTACGGCGGAGTTGGTGTTTACATTGATGAGTTTGAGCGAGTTAAATCAATACTAGAGCAGACTGCAGAGTCATTTGCAGATCAGTACGGTGTAGATATTGACCAACAGACACTCGATGTATTAGAAGCCACCTACGATCTAGAAGCTAGGGCAGCACAGGCTAATGAGGACGGCTTACTTGCCATACTTAATGCCATAAGCCCTGAAGACGCTTCCGCTATTGAAGCTATCTACCAAGACCAGTTAGGTCGTGCATCTGATGAAGCCGGAATGGCTTTCTACACGGATCAGCTAGTTAACCAAGGTCAGAGCTTAGCCTCTATCGACGAAGCGATTAATGCTTCCGCAGAAGGTGTAGCATATGACGCTAGTACTGGAAGTTCTGCTGACGCAGCACTAAGTGGTACTAACGGTAGTATCGAGCAGCTTTACCAAGAAGAACTGGGACGGGCGGCAGATGCTGGCGGGTTAGTCTTCTACGCAGATCAAGTAGACAGCGGCGTTAGTAGCTTAGACAGTGTTAGGGCGCAGTTGAACGGCTCTGAAGAAGGTATAGCGTATGATGCTCTGGGACTGGATATGTTTGCCGAAGGCGGTATTACTAGCGGCGTTAGCTTAGCTGGTGAGGCAGGCCCTGAAGCGGTTGTTCCTTTACCTGATGGACGGTCTATACCAGTAGACATGGGCGGTAACTTTAACACTGCTGAGTTACAGAGGCAGTTAGCAGAGTTATCCTTGAAAGTAGAAGAGCAGACAGCGGCTAACTTAGCGGCTCAAGCTCAGTTAGCACAGTTACTAGAAGAGAGCAATGATATTGCTACTAGTAGTCTTAGTACTAACAAGAAAGCTGCAAGACAGGAGGTTCTTGTATGACACAACAGGTGTCTCTAGTTGAGATAAGCTCTTTAAACCTGGGTAGTAATACAGCAGAGATGCTGTATTACTCAAACACCAGTTATATAACCACACCAACAGATACTCCAGCAAACACTGCCTACCTCCCAAGGGTAGACAGTGCCTTGGAGATTTCACGAGATATATTTAAGGGACTACAGGGCGGTAGAATCGCATCCGCAGGGATCGGTAGTATTGTCCTGTCCAACCCTGATGGAGCGTTAGATAGTATTTACTCCACTAATCTACTAATTGGTAGAAGTATTACTATTAAGGCTGGGGATATTGACGGCGGTCACGTAAATCTGACCACTATCCTAGTCGGCGTTATTAGGGACGTAGATTACTCCCAAAGTAACGTGACACTTCAGGTTCAAGATAGAAACGCAGTGTTTGACACTGAGATTTCCACTACCCTCTATACTCCTGTAACAGGTAGCGGAGAAGTAACTTTTAACACTTCCTTACATGATAGCCCCTTGCCTATTTGCTATGGGGATGTTAGGAACGTAACCCCTATACATGTAGGGGCCGTATTATCAGGAGACCTTTATACCAGTACCTTTGATGCGTACTATATAGGGGATTCGATGAGCCTGTCTGAGGATAAGCTCACAGCTACTAATGATGACGTAGGTACTTGGGGAACCGCATACGCCGCTGCGGGCGTAGGTTCAGGCAAGTCCTACTTAGAGTTTGACGTAACGCACACAACAGAAGGGTACGTAGGCATTACTACTTCGGTAGGTAGGCCACGTACTACATTTTTAGGTAATACTACAGGCAGTTATGGGTATAGAGCTTCGGATGGGTACTTAGTAAACAATGGTACTCCTGCGGCTTTCCACGCTAGCTTCCTAGGTGCTGCCACAATCGGAATAGCTATAGACGCAGACGCTGGTAAGGTCTGGTTCGCACGTAATAATGTGTGGAGCGGAAATCCTTCTACGGGGGTCGGTGCGGCCATTTCAGGACTTACGGGTGTAATTACTCCAGGGGTTTCAAGTAACGATCCTACGGATTCTGTGCTTGCGGTATTCAATACAGGCGACCATACGTATTCGCCACCTTCTGGCTTTAATGCTGGTACGTCTAATCCTATAGCGGTTAACGAACTGATCTACCAAGTGCATGATGGAGCTATCGAAGATATAGTTGCAGTTTACGCAGGAGGTAGTTTGGTTGATCCTGGAAACTATACTAAGCTATTGAGCGAGGGGAAATTCCAGCTTGACATAGGCTCCGCTAGCGGGTATACTATTACTGCAGACGTTAAGGGAAGTACGGCACCTGCCACTTATAATAAGGTGGGGGATATTATTAAGGACTTAATAACTAACCGTATAAGCCCTTCTATCTCGTACAACTCCTCTTCTTTCGATGATTTAGAGGATGCTTACTTTAGTACAGTAAGTATAGTTGATACCGCTCGTTGTGGGTTCTACCTACCTAAGGGCGGGAGCGTTAAACAAGTACTTACCCTGTTCAATAGGTCTTTTGGCATGTATACCGGCTTCGATAGATCAGGTGTATTCGATATAGGTATATTTAAAGGGCCTGACTCAGGCGCCTCTGCGCTAGATCTGGCAGAGGAGAATGTATCTGAAGTGGTACGTTTACCTGTTAAGGTACCTACATATGAACACTCTGTGGAATACGCCCATAACTATACGGTATTGGGAGACTCCTCGCTAGCTAGTGTAGTCATAGAGCAATATCCTGACCACCATGCATTCCTTGGGGAGGCCAATCGAGTCGCCACGGCGGATGAGTATGAGTTAGGGATACGACTAGCCGATGATGTAGTAGAGGCTATCCCGGTAGGTTCTGAGGGCCTGTATCAAAGCTTGAAAGATCGCTACCCTACCAGCGTACCTAGTGATGCATCGTCTTCTGTCATCTACTCAGGAGTAGACGCTTACTTAGAAGCTAAGAGGCGTTGGAGACTTTATAATAGTGGTGGAACCTTGAGACAGGCATCCTACATACGAGTTACATTAGCTACTAAGTCTGAAATAGAGATAAACGATACTGTAAAGCTGACCTACCCTAGACTAGGGTTGGATAGCGGAAGCTACTATACAGTAGTAGCGGTATCTGAAGACGTTAGATTAGACGAGATGGAGCTAGACCTGTGGGCAGGTTCTGAGGATTCTTTCACTGACGGCGATGATGTTAATGTAGCAACAATAACTGCTGATTACGTACAATACGAAGGAATCCTGTAGGGTTCTATACTAACGGAGGAACTTCATGGCAATAATAGATGTACCAACTGTGAGACAGATTGCACTACTAGAGCTTAAAGCTCTAGATGTCTCCTCCAATGCAGAAGTTACCCTATACTTCTCTAACTCTAGTTATGTTACTACACCAACTGATACCCCCGCCAACACAGCTTATATAGCTAGGTTGAGTGGGGCTCCTTCCTTAGACAGGAAGATGTACTCCTCTAACAACATAGGCGGTCTGGTTTCTCAAGGTATAGGCAATATTAGCCTATACAATGGGGACGGCGGTTTAGACTACATATATGATGATTACTTGATACTTGGTAGAGAGTTTACCTATAGTATCATATCGTTAGGAGACACACACGAAAACAAGCGACTGATATTCAGCGGAGTGGTTAATAATGCACGCTTCGGTGAACAGTCCTTAGAATTAGTACTATCCGGTAAAGAGGTTCTGTTAGATCAACCTCTCTCCCCTACCAAATACTGCGCCGTCGGAGGCGTGGGCCAGGTGACCTTTAACAGCTCACTACATGGCAGAAACTTACCCGTGTCCTACGGGGTAGTTAAGAACGTAACCCCTACCTACATAGCCAGATCGTTAGCTGGACTACTAAAGTACTCTGAGTTTGATGGAGCTAGCACAAGTTCTAGCGTTACCATAAGCGGAGGTGGCTTAGTTGCTACTCATTCAGGTGATTCAGATAGTTGGGCTACTATATACGCGACCATAGGCGCTGGCGACGACTTGCAATACTTTGAAATAGATACAGCTTTCAGCTCTAATGGGGCTGTTGGTGTATCAGAAGCAGGTCCGAGGGTTTTTGACGAAGCTATAGGAGATGCAGACGAGGCTTACGGTTTCGAAGCTGCCACTGGCAACCTCATCTCATATGGCTCTAGCGCGCCTTATTCATCTGCTTATATAGGCGGCACCCGGATAGGGGTAGCTGTCGACCTAGTTGAAGGTAAGCTCTGGTTTTCTAGGAATGGCATATGGGACGGAAATCCTAGTGCTGGTACTGATCCTGCTGCCTCTGGTCTTAAAGCTCCGCTGTACGTAGCGGTATCTTTATATGATGTGGGAGACTCAGTTACTGCGGTGTTTGACCCAGATGGTACTGTGTATCCTACACCTTCCGGATTTAACACCAATACTACCTTACAGACTTCTGTAATGGATAAGACTTACCAAGTACACAAGTCTACTATATACAATATTATCTGTGTACATTCTAACGGCGCTGACTTGGCTGAGTCGGAGTACTATACAGAGTTTGAGAAAGGTACTTTTACCGTAACGGCGGCCTCGGCACAGAGTATTACGGCAGACGTACACGGTGATATAGTTCCAGCTATACCTGAGGGCGCTACTGATATAATGAAAGAGCTAGTTATTGGGCAACTAACGCCACCTCAGGAGATAGATGGGGTCAGCTTTAACAATCTACTAACACCGTACTTCGCAGGTGTTAGCATTCTTACTAGAGCTACTACTGGATACTACAATCAAACAGGTCAATCTGTTGGAGGCGCTCTTAAGGAGCTACTTAACTCCTTTGGACTATTCGGCGGATTTAATCGGAAAGGTGTATTCGACATAGGGCTTTTCAAAGGACAGACCGAGTCTTCCTCCGTGGCTTCGCTAACAGATGTTAGTATCATAGAAGCTTCTAGGCAGAAGACCTCAATACCTAAGTACAGGAGATCGCTGGGATACGCTAGGAACTATACTCCTATGACTCCCTCTGCCATCGCCCCTACCGTGTTACTATATAACCCCGATCAGTATGCCTTCCTGCTAGCACCTTGGAGAGTAGTCACAGCGGATACCTTAGAGCTAGGTATCCGTAAAGTTGACTCAGTAGTAGAGGCTATACCTGAAGGAGGGGAGGATGACTACCACACTATTCAAGACAGGTACCCTACTGCCGAAGAAGGTAATCAATTGCCGAGCAATATATTCTCAGGAGTAGACGCACTACTGGAGAACAAGAGGCGGTGGAGGCTTTATAATAGTGCTGGAACGCTACTACAGCCAAGTAGGTTAAGTATGGTAGTTAAAGCACTAGCTGGCTCCTTAGAGCTGAACGACACCTTAATGATAAAATACCCAAGGTTTGGGCTGGATACGGAGGTTCCGTACTGTATTATTGGAATATCAGAGGACACCTTAAACAACATAGTAACCTTAGATCTTTGGTCTGGCTCAGAAAGCTCTATAGGCGCTGGTACCGATGTTGATGTCGCTGCTATTGAGGCCTCCTTCGTACAATACGATGGCTGCTCACCTATTATAATCGCTATAGAAAGTGACCTACATCCCTACGGACTACCTAGCAACCCCTATGGTATGGGTACTAGGCCTTTTGGATCGTAAGCCTTGCATGTATTTGGTAGTAACTTTTCAGTTGACAGATTCATGAATTTGTGTATAATTGAGAAGTTACCTCCCAGGTATCTTAACTAACTAATTAGGAGCAGGTACGTACATGTCAGATAACGCACCAAGCCATTTAGTTATAGCATACATAGACCGACTACTAGACTCTGCTACTACGGTGACAGGGTTTAGTTGGGACGGTCTAAATCCTGTAGCTAACTTAACAACTAATAAATTCTCACAAACAGCCAACGCTATAGCCAATAACTCAGCCGTAGCGGTGGACTTTGGTTCCAGTAAATCAATTGAAGTACTGGCCCTGCCTAGACATACTTTGTCTACTAACGGTACTTGGCGAGTTCGAGTATCTACCGACGTAACCTTACTAACCGACCCAGCTTCTGTAGACCTTGGAGACATAGTGTATGACTCGGGGGTAGTCAATGTGTGGCCCTCTCTCGACAGCTATACCACCGTACCTTATGAAGAGTACAGTATTTGGGCAGCCGAGCTTGTCAATGTACATAATCCCCCTGGAGTCTTGTGGCTACCTAGAGGTACCGAAGCTCAGTACATGTACGTGGACTTCAGCGACCCTGACGCAGATGATTACACAATAGGTAAGTTATTCGCCGGCCCTTATTGGCAGCCCGAGAACGGAGTCAGTAGAGGGTGGAGTACCCAGTACATAAGTCCTACTAAACCTAAGAGGTTAGAAGGTGGACTAGTAACTACCGAACCTAGTAATAGGTATCGAAGAATAGAATATGACTGTAAGTTTATACCTGAAGACGACGTCTTCACAGAGGCTGCTATTATTGATAGGGAGTACGCGTTAAACGTACCTTTTGTATCTATCATAGACCCTTCTGATAGTAAGAACGCACATCGTGTGTTTATTTACGGAACTAACAGTAAGATACACGCTTCAATAAATACTTCTTACGGGTACTACTCTAAGAAGTTCACGATAGATGAGTGGCTATAGGAGGCTAACCAATGCCAGCATTAACCGGCCTAGGGGCCACTACGAATATAACCTCGCTAAGTCCTGGTAGGGGCTTAGCCCTAACCGGCTTAGAGTCTGTAGTAGTAGCTCAGTATTTACCTACTATTCTACAAGGTGTAGAAACTCCTATAATTTTAGAGGGGTTAGGCTACTACAAAGGAGAGCTATTCTCCGGAGTAGCCAGTACCAGCGCTTTAGGTAGTTTAGGTACTACTAAGTCTGGATCGTTGGCATTATCTGGCGTATCTGAAGACTTTGCTCTTGGTGTAATAGACCTACCTAATCTACAAGTACAGGCTCCTGTAACCCCCAAGCCGCAACCTTTGTTGGCTTATATTGATTATACTACTCTAACATCTACCACCATACAAGGCGTAGGTTCTTGGGCCGCCTCGCTACCTTTAGAAAATGCACTAAATACAAGCATGGGAGAAGCAGCTAGAGTACTAAGTACAACAGCGACCATGAGCATTGACATCGCTTCGTCACATTCTCTAGATGTTGTAGCTATACCAAAACACAACCTAACGGATCAGGCTACTTGGCGGGTAAGGATGAGCAATGACGCTACACTCCTAACAGACCCAGATAACGTAGCTCCTTTAGATTTAGTGTACGATAACGGTTCCGGTACCTCGACGGTATCTACCACACTAATAAACGTTTTAAGCCCACCAGCGACCATAGACGTAGAGGCAGATGTAGGATTCGCACCGGGTGGCCTAATAAAGATACACAATGCTACCAATAACTATATATTGGGTACTGTTGATAGTTACGCTGCTGGCGTACTAACGTTTACTAAGACGTCTGGGTCAACCGATCCATACGCATCAGGAACTTGGACTGTTACTTTAATCGACGATAGTCCTAGAATGTTCTCAACTGACACCGTATTTTCCGCAGGAGCTGCAGTAATACCTCCTGCATTGTTGATCTTGCCAGCTACCGTTAAGGCTAGATACTTGCACGTAACTATCGAAGACCCTACTAATGCTTTAGGGTACTTGGATATATACAAAGTACTAGCATCTCCTGCGTGGCAAAGTAGTCACGACATAGATCGTGGTTGGAAGATTACTAACATAGATAAGAGTAAGAAGACCTTATCGCACGGAGCACAGCTCTATATAGACTCAAGACCGATGTACCGCAAGTTTGAGATTAGGTACACTCACATGGATAAGACCGAGATTATGTCAAACCTTCTAGAACTAGATAGATTGATAGGTACCGAGGCTCCTGTGTTGTTATGTCTGGAACCCTTAAATGCGGCTAGGTTAGCGGATAAGTCTATATACGGGACTAAAACAGCTTTACCTAAGTTCGCGGAGAGATTCGCGGGATTAATGGGAACATCAATATCTATAGAGGAGTGGATTTAGTATGTCAGCAAATGTTTATGATTTCGTACGAGAGACCTCTACTACAGTAGGTACAGGAGCGACCATATCCCTTACGGCAATCACTGGATTCAGTAGATTTGCAGATGTGGCTGTAGTAGGTACGAAAGTCTACTACAGTATCCTAAGTGGAAATGATAGAGAGGTGGGTATTGGTACTATACAGGCTTCCAATACCTTCTCTAGAGACACCCCCTTAACAACGTTAGTCGGAGGCGTATACAATAAGAACCCTCTGACACCTATAAGCATGAACGGAGACTCAGAGGTGGCCATAACCCCTCTAGCTCAAACACTGACAACCATAGAAGAAGAAGTAGCTGCAAGAATCCTACTTCTTATAGGAACCTAGCAAATGGCAATAGAATACAAAGTACTTGGACAATCTGCACCTACTGCTGGTATACTGACAGACGTATATACCGTACCAGTCGATACGTCTGCTATTATATCTACTATATCTATCGCAAGTATCGGTGCTGCTGATACTGTGCGCGTTGCTGTACGTCCAGGAGGTGCCGGTATTTTAAATCAGCACTATATAGTATATGATGTAGCGATGGAATCAGGTGAAGCAACCTACCTTACTATGGGCATAACATTGGGCTCAGGCGACGTTATAAGTGTTTACAGCTTAGACGCTCTTACGTCTTTTGGAATCTTCGGCTCAGAGATAGTATAATGTCTAGTCTTAAGTTTAGTCAGCTAGGCTTAGCTAGCAAAACTATAGGACTCAATAAACCTTTAGGTGTAGAGACATCTTTTGATGGAGTACTAACTCCTATGCCCTCTACAGCCAATACTGACTACTTACTGGGTCGCATAAAAATCGGTCCGTATAGAACATTACTAGCAATAGATGTCACTACTAACGCAGGTCCAAACGCTGTTAGTAATGGTTATTACGTAAGTTGGGGCGACGGTAGCCCGCCAGAATTATTTGCTAGCGGGACTGTTGCAGAGCACGAATACATAGGCAGTGAGGGATATTCCTACAACACTAAAGGCACTAAATATGCCTACGGGTTTGTAGAGGTATATCCGGCAGGTGACGACACTTTAGATACTATCGACTTAAGTAAGTATTATAATGATGTCACCGCTAACTCTGACTATAACCCTCCCGCCTATAGTTCTGCTTGGTTGCAGTTAGAGGTGGTTTCTAACAGCCTAACTGCTTTTACAGTAGGGCCTATAAGTTCTGGTTTCGCCAATGGCTACGCCTCTGCGGAGTTAGGCTCTGTCGGTATGTATCGGATGGGGTACTGGGAAGGTATCTATACAGGAGACCCAAACACTACAACTCCTGAGATACCGCATAGAAACTTAGCAGAGGTATACTTTAGATGCCCTAATGTTGTAGACGGGTCTTATATGTTTCAGTGTTGTACTGCTTTGCGCAAGTTAGATATTGACACTAGCAACATGGAAATAATGCATTTAATGTTTGCTAACTGTATAGTACTAAGGGATGCATCCAGTGTTACCTTCGAATCTTGTGTAGACGCTTCAGGAGTTTTTCAGGCCTGTAGTATTTTAACAGTATTGCCGTCACTCTATATGCCAAAAGTAGCTTACTTAGATAGGGCATTCGCAGGGTGTGACTTATTGGTAGATTTCTCCCTTACCTTAACAGGGGCTTGCATAGACGTGTCTTATATGTTTGCCTTCTGCAACATACTACGTTCCGTAGTCATAAAAGGTCCCAGTGTTAGAGGTCCGGCAGATCATATGTTCGAAGATTGCCTATACCTCACCAGGGTAGCTATAACTAATGTTAGTAGTATAACTAGCGCAGAGTACTTATTCCAAGGGTGCGATTATTTACGCAATATACCTGATTGGAATTTTATAAGTTGCAAGAGTATATATAGGTGCTTTTATCAAATGAAGCGGCTCTCTGTAGCCCCTAAATGGATACTACCCGCCTGCACAGACTATAGAGAATGTTTTTCAGAAACTGCTATAATAGAGGGCCCTAACTGGGATATGCCTTCTGGGGAGCGCTTTTACAGGATGTTTAGGAACTGTAAGTGGTTAGAAAGGTGCAGCCTATACTTTCCTTCCGACGATTATAGGGAGTATGTTGGCGTTTTTGAGGGCTGCCACTGGTTAGAAGATCTAGCCGTAGATACTCCTATAGGTCTACCTCATGGCAATTACTTCTTAAATGGTTGTCACTCTATTGAATTCTTGCCACCAGTTACCTATAGAAACACTACAGGAGTAACTAATGTCTATGCTGACTCATTCAACTTAATGAATTCTTTAGTAGAGTACCCTGGGTTCATAGGCCTTGATACAGACTTGTCTCAGTTCACTACCAGCCCTTACAGTAACGTAGGTCCTAAGGTATCGAAGTTACTAGCGCCTATCTGTGAGAAGTCTTTCACAGTGGATTCATGTGTTATGACTTCGGTAGGGTTAAATGAACTATATGAGAGCCTGCCTGTAGTAACTAGTAAAACTATCACGATAACTAATGTAGACGATGATGAAGTAGCTGCGTCCGACACTACCATAGCCACCGATAAAGGTTGGACAGTCAATTCCTAGGAGGTTCTTTTGAGCATAGGTACGTTTAAACAAAGAGGTCTAGGGCTTAGATCAATAGGTGCTGGAGGCCTTGCCAATAACGAAAGAAATAAACCAAAAGGTTGGGATATACCTATCTGGAAAAGGCCTAGGTGGTGGAGGGACTTTGAGGAGTACACAGATACTGACGATGTATGTGAGCAATTTGTGCGAGTACCTCCATCAGGAACGATGCACAGGGTAAAGGCATGGGGTAGCTCCGGCTCGTATAAGGTAGACTGGGGGGATGGCTCTCCAGTAGAGACCTTTTCGTCTAATACTATTGCAGAGCATTCGTACAGTTATGAGGATGTTCCAGCTAATATTGGATCTACAGTCTCCTACATTGCAGAGAGTAACTTAGTTACTTTGACAGAGCACGGATACCAGGATGGGGATTATGTAAGTATGTTTAATCCTTCAGGAACCTATGAGGTAGAGCACGGAAGAACTTATATAGTTAAAAATTCCAGTGAGAATTCTTTCCAGATATCTAAGACTTCAAGAGGAGAGGTCTTATCTTTCTCTTCCGACGGGTCAGGAGACCTAGCAGGCTACCGATTAGCTAGTGCTAAAGTTATGTCTCCGGACGCTTCCATACGCTTAACAACTGTAGATCTAGGAGTTATAAATAATACTACTAAGCAGCCGAATGCTATCGCTGCCCATATGAATACCCCTAATATATCTGCGTTTACTACTACTACATCTTACACGTCCTTTAGGGTACCTCTAAAGTACTTGAGCGGGTCAAACTGTAGCTCATTAAGTAATTTCAGGTATATGTTCTCGCTCCACCTATTAAAAAATATAGAGGAGTTGGACATGTCCAACGCCACTAGCATATCTAATATTAATGTAGTTAGTAACTCTACGGGATTGCGCGGATGGTCGGATAACTTTACTAAGGCAGTGGAGCGATGTACTACTTTAGATAAGTTAACCTTTAAGAGTTTATATATCCCACCTCTCAATTTCTCTAGTTCAGTTCTTTTAAATAATACGTTGGTAAATTCCATATGTATGGATATAACTATAAACTATCTTAATGCTTCTACCGGCCCTAACTTACCTGACGGCTTACTTAGCTTATACCTGAACCATGTATACGGAACCAGCCCCGTATCTACACTGGTAGATAGTCAGCCTACTATGTTAACTGACTCTTATGAGGATATAAGGATAAACCCTGTGAGGGCAGAAAAACCCGTAAGGGTTCCACAAGTTCAGTACGCTGAGGAGATGGTACTGCCTGAAATATATGACAAGCCCGACCTTAATAGTTTCGGACAGGATCAACCTAAGCTAAAAACACTACCTGCAGGGCTTAAACCGGGCGCAGTATTTGCGGATTTTAATAATCTATTCCAATTTTGTCATAATTTAGACGTAGTAGACGCTACAGACTTAACAGCAGGAATCTACCATACTGGAATAGTCTATGATGCTTATGACTACTATTGGAGAAACGATGGGTGGCTACAGTTGCTATTTAATGACTGCAATGGACTAAGAAGCCTAGCTGTTACCGAGGAACCCGCCCGCCTAGGTTTAGCTACCAAAGACTGTAGGGCATTAGTAGAGTTGGATATTATAGTACCTAAAAATTACGCTTTGTTTTCCCCACTACTCCCTTTCGTAGATTGCCGTCTTCTTAGCTATATAGGTAATAATAGTATCCGAGATATAGACGGAAACTTCCCTAGCAACAAGGCGTACTACTACAGTACCACTGCGATAGTGCCTATGTTCGCCGGATGTTTTAATCTACAGACTATAGAAGATTTAGACTGCAGGGAGTTTAGAGACGGGTATAACTATGGTATAAGTATTCAGAAGAACTACTCCTTGGAGAAGATAGATATAAAAGGAGTACAGAACTACTTTAAGGCAACTAGGTGCAACCTAGGCAAGGAAGCCGTAGAGTTAGTATTTAGGAATCTTTACCCAGTATCTGGAGATTACGACGTTAGACTAAATAGTGGGCCAACTGGGCATACAAACTCAGTATCGACCATGGGCGAGTTAGGCACTTTGGGTATTATAAATACCGGAAGTAAGTCAGTAAGCTTGTCCGGAATCTCTTTAACTACCGAAATAGGTACTATAAAAGCAGGTACTGCAGGGGTTGTTTCATTAACCAACGTAAGTGCACAAGGATCCTTAGGGCAGCTAGTAGCGAGCGGAGACTCCGTACAGCTTACCGGGGTCTCAACTACAGGGGCCGTAAATGACTTTGTAACATTACCCGGAGGAACAGTCTACTTAAAAGCCAACCCAGGTCTGTACTTAGCAGACTGGTCTATTGCAACGGCTAAAGGTTGGACAATTAACACAACTACCGATTAAGGAGGCGACCATGCCAGCTTTAACTTCTGTACTATCTACTACATCGGTAGGTAGTATGGCAGCGGCTTTACATACACAACCACTAACCTCCAGTACTATAGTAGGTACTCTAGGTTATACAGGTTTGTTAACAAACGTACTAGGTACTTCAGCTACTGGTACAATGACTGCGGCGTTTTCTGTACCACTAACTTCCGTACTAACTACTATGAACAGAGGACTACTAACTGCTGTAAAGGCAAGTAGTAGGGTTTCCAATCTTGTAGGTGTATTTGCATCAGGCCAGCAGGGTGTCATTGGAAGGCTACCTCTAGATAGAAAGGAAATCTATAGCCTGATTCTACAGGAGTCTAGTACTTCAGGAGACGCAGAGACCATACGGTTAGATCAGGTTGGGAACTTCGGAGTGTTCGGGGATGTAATATCCGTAGGAGCGACTGTCCATTACTCTATTGAGAATGGGAATAACAAAGAGACCGGCTATGGTACTTATACTCAGAATCGCCTGTTGAGAACGCGACCCCTTACTACATTAGAGAATGGGGTATACGACAGCAGCTCACCTAATAGGATTACGCTATCTGGCATAAGTAGTGTCAGTATTGCTCCTATGGCGCAAACGTTCACCAATTTAGAGGAGGACGCGAAGCTCAGGGTGTTGATGCTCATGGGGTCTAGTTAATAAATTTTTTATTGACCGAGTTTTTAAAAGGTTGTATAATGATTTTTAACCGACGCAGCAAATGCCTAAAAGAGCCCTCTGCGTAGTACTCTTATCTTTAATAAACAAATACGTAATGAACTCCATACAGCATACAGGAATGAGAATATATGATTAATACTACTAAAGGTCCGATGGACGAAACCTTACTGGAGCACAGGGCAGGAACAGACGAGTCTATCACTGAAACAGTAGATTGGGTAGAGTATTATTTAGAAGGGGAGTTGGTGCATCGATCTGTACATTTAACTCTTAAAGAACTTCCAACAACCAAAACCGACGTAGGAGAATAACCAGATGGCAAATACACAAGCAATGTGCACCTCATTTAAAGTAGATATGTTGAATGGCTTACATGCTTTCGGAACTACTGTAATTAGAGCAGGCACTACTAAAGATGACTTTAAAATGGCTTTGTACGAAGCTACAGCAACTAAAGATGCTACCACCACAGTATATAATACTACTGGAGAAGTAAGTGGAACTAACTATTCAGCTGGAGGCGAAGCTGTAACAACCGGTACTGCTCCTTCTAGTTCTGGTACTACCGCATTTGTAACCCCCTCCGCTAGTGTAACTTATACTAATGTAACCTTATCAACTTCGTTTGATTGTGCTGTATTTTATAATAACACCGCAGCTACTAAAAATGCTGTAGCCGTCTTCACTTTCGGAGCCCAAACGGTAACCGCAGGTGATTTCACACTTACCATGCCTACTAACGATGCTTCTACTGGCCTGATTCGTTTAGGCTAAGCTCTAGTATCACGGAGTAGGACTATAGGGGTTCATACATTGACTTACGATATTACCATATATCAAGGAGCTACATACTGTCTACCCCTTCTCTGGGAGGACACGGAAAAGGCTCCAATAAACCTAACTGGCAGATTTGCTAGGATGCAAGTTCGGCCAGACCATTCTCATTCTGATGTGTTAATAGAGCTTACTACCGAAAATGGCAGAATACAGCTAGGGGGCGCAGACGGTACCATAGTGTTAGCCCTAGATTCTTCGGAGACCTCCGCCATAGCTTGGGCCTATGGCGTATACGATATAGAAGTATACCACTCTTCTAATGGTGTGGACGTAGTAGACAAGCTGCTATACGGAAACGTTGTAGTAGTTCCAGAAGTAACAAAATAAATTAAAAATACTAGGAGAATAACCAGATGGCAAATACACAAGCAATGTGCACCTCATTTAAAGTAGATATGTTGAATGGCTTACATGCTTTCGGAACTACTGTAATTAGAGCAGGCACTACTAAAGATGACTTTAAAATGGCTTTGTACGAAGCTACAGCAACTAAAGATGCTACCACCACAGTATATAATACTACTGGAGAAGTAAGTGGAACTAACTATTCAGCTGGAGGCGAAGCTGTAACAACCGGTACTGCTCCTTCTAGTTCTGGTACTACCGCATTTGTAACCCCCTCCGCTAGTGTAACTTATACTAATGTAACCTTATCAACTTCGTTTGATTGTGCTGTATTTTATAATAACACCGCAGCTACTAAAAATGCTGTAGCCGTCTTCACTTTCGGAGCCCAAACGGTAACCGCAGGTGATTTCACACTTACCATGCCTACTAACGATGCTTCTACTGGCCTGATTCGTTTAGGCTAAGCTCTGGAAGTACTTATGTACTAGAGTTAATATAAGGAGGCTTAAATGAGTGATGTAAGATTTGCCACTACTCAGTTTGACTGGCCTGTGTCTTCCGGGAATTTCGATGTTACCATACCGGACTTGGGCTGGGCACCTAAGGCGTTTAAGATAACAGTTTTAGGGGGTTCC
>Ga0209345_10000177_pt1 | contig 89106 bp, 84 predicted proteins | sample Cruoilmetagenom7_FD_187294 | JGI IMG/M metagenome (GOLD analysis project Ga0209345, IMG submission 187294) | Oil polluted marine microbial communities from Coal Oil Point, Santa Barbara, California, USA - Sample 7 (SPAdes) (version 2) | ecosystem: Environmental > Aquatic > Marine > Oil seeps ... | reverse complement strand
GGGAGGTCTCCCAAGCTACGTGTAGCTATATGGAGAAGTCAGCCGAGGTCATAGTAGTTCCAATACCTGAATTGGGATGAAGGACTGAACGATAATGGTCTTTAATAAACAAAGGAGCAGTTTTATGTTACGGATAGTCTTCCAGTGGAACGGTAGCCTTTGATTAAGCGAGACAGCAAAACGATCCCTGTAAGCTTCGATGAACGGATACACCGCATCAAACTCTTGACCAGAGGGTGGATAAATTACTTTAAGCCAGCATCCATCCAGGCCAAACTCAAAAAGCTGGAAGAATGGCTAGGCAACTGCATTTGGCATCATTGGAAGAAACCCGAACGAAAACGGAAAAACCTGATCCGTCTGGGTATTGACCAAGCCTGCGCATGGAGTCGTACTGGGGGGATGGGCTGTAGCCCAAAGTCTTATTCTACGCACCACGATTACCGTTAAACGGCTAAAAAGGAAAGGTTATGTTAGTTTATTGGAATATTACAAACGCTAAGCTCCATTATTGAAGCGCCGTATACCTGCCCGTGCCATTCAGGCGGGCGAGACCCGTACATACAGTGGTGTGAGAGGGGCAGGCCGTTGCTACTTAGGGGCGGGATTAGGCAGCGATTTTTAATATTCTTAATTTAAGATAAACGCTATTTTAAATCCTAAGTTTTTTATGTCGATTACCTTTCGGATATAGGTTCTAAAGTCATCAAAATTGGGCGATGGTCGGAGGCTTGTTCTTCCTCAACAACAATGATATCGACAATGCGCCATTTAGTCTTAGGCCGTACTAGCACATAATCGATTTGTTTGACTGGAGCTACTGAGGGAACGGTAAGTATTTTCTTTCCCAAATCTTCTTGTACCCATCCTTTCCGTTCCAGACGTTCTAGGATAGAGGAATTCGGGGTCGCATTTAAATCACCTGTCAAAATGTAAGTAATCCCAAGGGAATCATCGACGAAAGCCTCCTCAATCACCTCAACCGATGCCTCCCTCGCAGCGTTTGATCCTATAGTCTCCAAATAATCAAAATGTGTCGTAATAAATCTAACACTTCTTTTCTTTGTTCGTTCCGTGGTGATTTCTACCTCAATGCACATTGCTTCGTATCTACTGCTACTTGCGCTCGGGATGGATAGGTTGCCAATATATTGAAAGGGGTATTTTGAAAGAATACCGTCCCCATAATGCAATTGAGCCTTAGGTATAGGGATATCCAAGAGGTTGAAAAGATTAGGCGGTTCTTTTTCTGTTGAAGCTCCAAAAACACCAAACATATTGGTCATCTGACCGAGGGTTGCTACCATAGTTGAGTCCGCGACTTCCTGTAGACCCACAATATCTGGATTCAATTCATTTATTACATCGGCAATTCGTTGTAGATTTTTCTCGGAATCCATTCCAACCCCATAGTGAATATTATAGCTTAACACCCTCAGCGGTGCAGATTCTTCTTGGGAATAACAGCTTGTACAACAAGAAAGAAAGGTTAATGGTAAAAAAAAGAAGTATGGTATTATCCAATTTATATAATTACTACGCTGTTTCATATTAGATGGTCTTATATTAAATTGATGCCTAACGGTTGGGTTAAGGTTCGTTGCTGTGATTTGTCCGAAGGACAATCCAGCCGAACCTAAAGATAGCTTTTTGCGCGTGATTTCCGTTTAGGAAATCTGCAAGCAATGAATTTTAGCCATTGTTGGCAAATCGCTTTTATTTGTTTTTTAAGCTCCTATCAAGTTTCTTCTCGATAGGTTCCTCTCTACTTAAAAGACAGATTGCCGCCCATAATCTATTTTTAGGCATATTAAAATCAAAATTCGTGAGTCTTTCTATAAAAAGTATATGATATGTGCTTGCAGAGACATTTTCAATATTTAGGAAATCTCTGTGCAAGTTTTTGAAAAAGGGGTCTTCTTTCCCAATAACTTCCAAATAGTCCATGTATTTGCTAGTACTATTTACAGATAACACTTTTATATCCTCAAGATTACGGTAGACTGTATCACCTGTACTTATCGTTTTGTAATGATTATCAAAAGTCCAGATGGAAGAGAATTGTATGGAGTCCAAACTTTCTAAGAATTCGTATTTTAGGTTTTCTTCAAAAGCGACGATATATTCTTGAGTTTGTGCGATATCTTTAAAATAAAGATGGTAAGCTTCATTGGCGTCGGTCGTATTCTCTCTATTAAAAACCATGTCATCAACGTACTGAATCATTGATTCCAAGCCTTGAATTTCAGTTTCGTTAAAAACTTTTGTTAGCGCTTTATCGCTTGTTAAGTCAATCCCTTTTTGACTCAAAAGTTGTGATGTTGCCAATAAAAATGAAAAAATAATTATAATTTTTTTCATGATTTTAAATTTTTGTGAGAAATGTTCGCTAACGGTTTGGGTATGGTGCGTGTCCCGCAGGGCATGCACTATACCTGCTGTGTGTGCCCAGCATGGGCATCTTTATCATATCTAAGATATGGTATTAATCTAGAGGGTGCAAGCCTGCCTGGCGGACAGACAGGTCCTTTATGGGCAGGGGTAACCCTTCGACTTCGCTCAGGACAGGCTCTTTGAACCATTAGTAAGCTACAAGCTCGTCTATCGTGAGATAGGGAGTGAAGGAAGCAGGACTACAAAATCTGGTACTGACGAATAGGAACGGCATAAGAGGCCGATATACGAGGATAAGCAAGCACATCATTGTAACGTCCGAAGATTACCAAAATCGTATTTCGGTAGATGTCGCAGGAATCGAGGGAAACCTGCCCGTGCCGTTCAGGCGGGCCTGCCCATCCGGTACAGGCGGGGAAGATGCCATTACCTGGGGAGGTCTCCCAAGCTACGTGTAGCTATATGGAGAAGTCAGCCGAGGTCATAGTAGTTCCAATACCTGAATTGGGATGAAGGACTGAACGATAATGGTCTTTAATAAACAAAGGAGCAGTTTTATGCTACGGATAGTCTTCCAGTGGAACGGTAGCCCTTGATTAAGCGAGACAGCAAAACGATCCCTGTAAGCTTCGATGAACGGATACACCGCATCAAACTCTTGACCAGAGGCTGGATTAATTACTTCAAATTGGCATCCATCCAGGCTAAACTTAAAAAGTTGGAGGAATGGCTAAGGAACCGCTTACGGTATTGTATATGGCATCATTGGAAGAAACCCGAAAGAAAAAGGAAGAACCTCATTCGCTTGGGTATTGAACAAGGACAAGCCTATGCATGGAGTCGAACAAGAATGGGTGGCTGGGCAGTTGCTCAAAGCCCTATACTTAGAACGACTATCACTGTTAGCAGATTTAAAAAGAGGGGGTATGTTAGTCTAACCGAATACTACAATCGGTGATTGTTTCATTGGCGAACCGCTGTATACCTGCCCGTGCCATTCAGGCGGGCGAGACCCGTACGTACAGTGGTGTGAGAGGCGCACCGTGGGATTTACTGCTCACGCCCGTCTACTCGATTGGGCTTAGTGTTTATTTTTTTATGTTATGGGAAGTAGAGCAATTTATTTTTCTGAGAAATTTCTTTTTTTCACTTTTCACTAACTTATCTTTTTCATAAATGCTACATTTCTTAAGCCTACCGAGGAAATTATACGTGTGATTAACTCTAACTCCACCTGGCAAATACGTGACAGTAAAACTTATTGTTTTTCCGTTTCCCCAATAATATATTGAAGTTCCTACAGGGCTACCGTACTCAAAGTATTCAATGTCCAACAGGGTGCAGAAATAATTTGAATATGATATTGATTTACCATGTCTTACCCCACTTTTAAATTCAATAACACTCATTGCTCTTCCGTTTGGACAGAACAAATATTTGGTGCCATCGATATACCCATTCTTATAAAATGAAATAGTCATAAATTTCTTACTGTTCCAAAATTCGTATTAATATCCTTCATATTCATTGTTTACAATAAAATTGGTAGACTTTAATCTCCCATTCTTGTAATATGAAAGAATAAGGAATTGGTTAGTTCCAATATTCAAAGTGTCAGAATCAACTGTGATTTTCTTTAATTCATTTCCTTGCACATAAAGTTCAAGTGGGTTTTTGCCATGAGGAACTAGAAAAATTAGACTGTCGATATTCTGCCATATTTTTAAAGTGTCTGATGGGAACTTTGGTTTGAATACCCTTTGCGCCTTAGCTTGTCCGATGAACATAAAATTCACCAATGAAACCACAAGAAAAATATAGCAAAAATTTTTAATGTAATTGTTCAAGATTATAGTTTTCTATTAAGCCCAACAACCAGATAAGCGCCACTGGTGGCACTTATTTCGCCTATGGTCTCACTAAAGCCCAGCGAAGGGGATTGTATTTAAGCCTTGAAAATACAATAAAATACTTCATAACAAGCACTTGCAATAAGTGAAGGGTAGCGCCAAATTCCCTACCCGTGGCGGCATAGCTGATGGTAAATGGGTATAAACGGTTATACCCGTTTAACGACGGATAGGCGCCCAGTATGCTGGGTATGTACCCTGCGCAGCGGGGCTATGGGACAAACACAGGGCGGAAGCCCAAACCATTGTAGCTAGCCGCGATATAGGTGTTGTAACGATAGGCAACACGGCAGTAGTTGGCACTACTGCCACCACTACCACCACGATAAACACGGGCAGTACCAGAAGATGGGCCTTGAGGGTCGTTAGTTGGGCTACTACTGTAATAAGCAGCATCGTACCAGTCGTTTGTCCATTCCCATACATTGCCACTCATATCGTGTAGCCCTAATTCGTTAGGGATTTTTGTGCCTATAGCCTGTGTTCCACTTCCTGCATACCAAGCTACATCATCAATATTATCGCTACCAGAGTAGTTGTAGCCACTGCTACTATTACCACCTTTTGCAGCAAACTCCCATTCGGCTTCTGTTGGCAATCTGCCGCCGTAATGTTCGGCATACGCTTTAGCTCCATCCCAACTTACTTCTACTACAGGGTGGTTCTCTGTTCCAACATCAGCTATAAAACTACCACTTGTATGGCTTATTTGTGCATTTGCATCGTCTATATCTAAATATTCTACGCCATTAAAACTACCATTTATAGCAGCTCCTATGTCGTTCATAAAAGTAGCGTATTGGGCATTGGTTATTTCGTATTTACTTATGCTAAAACTACTTAGTGTTACACTGTGCTCAGGTTCTTCATTGGCAAAACCTACACCATTGGGGCTTCCCATTGTAAAAGTACCACCTTCTACAGTTACTTTTTCGCCAGGAAATATGTTTTCTGCTACAAAGCTAAGCTCATTACCATAAGCGGTACCTTTGCTATTGGAAGCATAAGCACGTACATAGTATGTGGCATTTGCTGTTAACCCAGTTATATTACTAGTGTAATTGCTTGGATTATGGCCTTCGTCTGTTGCAAAGTCAAATATGGTTGGGTTTTGAGAAGTACTCCAACAGACGCCTTTTGCAGTAATATCTGCTCCACCTGTAGCTGTAATATCACCACCACTTTGTGCACTTGTGGGTGTAATGTCTGTAATCTCTAAAGTGGTTAATGTTGGCACAGCAGTATTATCTACTGGCTCATCGTCTTTACTGCAGCTTGTTATTGCAAAGACTACTGTAAAGAGTATTAAAATTGATTTTTTCATATAGTTGGTTTTATATTGGTTACAACAATCACATGGCGCTTATTTCGCCTAGGGTCTCACCATGGCCCAGCGAAGGGTATTGCGTTTAAGCACTAAAGTACAATAAAATCCTAAATAACAAGCACTTGCAATAAGTGAAGGGTAGGGCCAAACTCCCAACCCGTGGCGGCCATAGCCGATGGGAAAAGGGTATAAACGGTTATAACCGTTTAACGACGGATAGGCGCCCAGTACGCTGGGTATGTACCCTGCGCAGCGGGGTTTTTATTTTAGCTCTATTTTCTTGATGATTTTACTATCATTCGAATAATCCGTAAAAACAAAGATATACTCTCCAGGAGTAAAATCAGTAAGACTTACTTTTGCCAGCTCGCGTGATAATGGTATTTGTTTAATTACTTCTTTATTCACAGGACTAAGGATTGTTAAGAGGGCTTCTGAATTTATTCGTTTAATAATGAGGTTTCTGTTCGTGACAGTTACAGGTGTAGATGCTCGAAAGTCTGAAGTAATGTAGTGGTATCCTTCAATATTGACAGTAAGTTTAATCTTGATTTTTTCACCTACCAGTTCTATCTTTTGTATGTGATAATCTGGCTCGGGTGTTACGTTGAGAAGAATGTCATATTCGGCATTAGATGGCACATTATAGACTTGACTTGCATCTATACTATTTGGTAGATTTTCAAATTGCAGACGAACTGACCTATCTGAAAAGTTTTCTACAGGAATTGTGATTTGATAGTTGCTGCCAACTACCCCTTCCATTTGGAAAGTCTGGTTTACAATACCTATTTGTTGTTCTGCCCCATATAAATAAGTTGGGATTCTGCTTGTGTCCCTTTTAATAACTCTAATTAATTGCCAATTTGAGTCATATTCAAATGTTTTTGACCAGTCAGACACAGAAAGATCATCCATCGATGCCCCTGTAGACATGAATCCATTCGTTGCTTTAACATAATCAGTATTTGCGGAAATGATAGTGTCCTTCGATTCTGAGTTTGCAATAGAAAGCATGAAGGTGTCAGGCTTAAAATCTAAAGGGGTGAAATGTCTAATTTGTTTTATAAATCCTTCAGGGTAGAACTCAATCCATTCTCCAGTTTTCTGACCATACCGATTTTTCTTGTTGTAGTCTTGCGAAAACGCTACGCTCAGAGATAGAAGAAAGATTGATATTGAAATGAATAGTTTCATTCTTTTAGATAGGCGCCCAACGTTAAATATATGGCAAGTAAGGCAGAAAATAAGCAATTATTTTCGGTTTAGACACAAGCCAAATCTTTTGTATTTTGTTTTAATTTTTTTCTTTTAATACCAAATCAAAAGATTTGGCGATTTCGTAAATAGACAATGACCTTTCGATTAGACATTAATCGCCTTATTTGCTATATATAGTGTTGTGACAAGTATTTATTCTACGAGTTTAAAATTATTTTTAGCCCAATTTATAAGTTTAGAGTTAAAGATTTCAATACTACCAAAATTCATCACTTTCCTTAATTCTGTTCCTGCTTTGGTCAGTTTCATTATAGTTATTTGAACATCTTTTTCTGAAGAGGATTCATTTTCATTTAAAAGGAAAGTTTTATCCCCAATTTTAAAAGGAAGAGTAAAAAATTTTTTTGTAATTTTTACAGTGGTAGTTATACTATGTTGAAGCAATCCAGCATCTTGTATTTCCAAAATTGACTTATAATTTAATCCATAGTCTTTTAAGCTATTGTTTCCTGGATTACCAAAAGGTGTATGGATAATCATTACAGAATCATCAGGCACTGCAATTAACTCATAACTAATAGCACAAAGATTTTGAAATAATTTGCCTGTCTGTTGGTCTAAATTAGTTAATATTTGTAGTGTTTTATAACCAAAACTACCTGGTTTTTTAACTTCTCCAGCTAATATTTTTGAAAGAATTAATTGAATTTCTTCTTTAGATTTTGTCTCTGTTATCCGTGAAAACATTTCCAACCAATCTTCATCAATTTCATTATCAGCGTCTTCTTTTGGCGGGTTTAACTTCAGTTCTTCTGAAGTTTTATCAATTACACTTTCTCTATTAATTTGCTCTTTTAATAATTTTGAACCATAATAATTTACTGCTCTATTCATTAGAGTATTGTCATTTGTAAATTCGGTTGACGCTTTTTCAGCAACTCTATTTCGAAATAAATTTAATGCAACGGTTTCACCTTTTATACTTTCCGATTTCGATTCTAAATATGCAACAGGAATATCAACTAAACCCGTTACTAACCTTCCTAATGATTTCCATAGATTCTTTTTTACAGCTGGTGGAAGTGGAATTCCATCTACCATTGCTAATATATCCTCTGCCTCAATAGAATCAGTTTTCGGTAACTCAGTATTTTCTTCTTGGTTCATAGGTTTTGTTATATTTGTCACAACGTACGGATATAATAACTTGTTACTTTATATCCATTTTGTAAGTAACTAATATAGGACTTATTTCATTAGAACTTTCAATTAGTGGAACAGCACCCTTTCAATTAATCAATGTTCAATCTTGGGATTACATATGCAGCTTACTTCATTTTCTTGTCGATGATTTTGGCATAGATCTCCGTAGTTCTGATTTCTCGATGCCCGAGAAGTTTGGAAGCGGTATATATATCCGCGCCATTTTCCAAGAGTAAAACAGCGTTGGTATGTCTGGCTGAATGAAAGGTAATGTGTTTATTAATTTCAACATACATACACCATCCTAGTAATTGTAGGTTCCTGTGTATACTGTAACGTAGCCCCTTGAAGACTCTTTCCTTACGGTCTTAACGATTCCCAAGGAATTCCCGGGCTTGTTGGGAGATATATAGGTATTCCACTTCGTCTGTTTTCTTTTGCTGAAACACAATTCTGAAAATAGGAATTCCCGTATTGCCAATACCTTCATCACGTACCTCGGACCATTTCAACTTATTGACGGCTGACCTTCGTATGCCAGTTGGCGCTGATAAGAGAAAGTGCGTTTTTAGATTGGAAGTTTACAGGGGGTACTCGCCAATTTTTGGAGCTCTTCCGATCTGAGGTATTCCCTAGTAGATTCTCCCATGGCAAAGCCTTTGACCTTTTTCATGTAGTTCTCCTTTAAGTAGTCTTCATCAAAAGCAGCATTAAGACAGGCTTTCAATTTATTAAAATAGGTGTGTTTGGTATTTTGGGAAAGGTTCTTATTGCTTTTTGTGATGGCTACGGTACCCAGGTATTTTTTAAATCCCTTGATGAAATCCTCATCTATATCGTTTAAGGTGATATAGGCTGGACAATAGGCCTCTTTATGTTTTTGTGCGGCATTCCAGTTGTCATAATTGCCTTTGGTTTGGTAGCGTTCCTCTTTCTTTTGCTCGTAAAAATCCAAAAACCTAAAAGTTGTTAATAGGTAATTGATTTTTAATCATTTGTGTGCGATTGATGTCAAAAAAAATGAAATCTATTTTCCGATACAAAAATTAGCAAAAATATTCCCCAACAGCTCATCATTCGTCACTTGCCCTGTGATTTCTCCGAGGTGGTAAAGCGCTTCCTTGACATCAATGGCCAAGAGGTCGCTGGGGGTATCCTCCTCCATGCCAAATTGTACCTTTTCTATTTCCTCCAAGGCCTTTAGAAGGGAGCTGTAATGCCTGGTATTGGTAACAATGGTTTCGCTATTGCGCAGGGCTCCCGTATTTACAAAATCCAATAAACGCGATTTTAGGGTTTCCACTCCTTGCCCGGTTTTGGCGGATAATAAATAGAGGTCAGAGATTTGGGATTGGAGGTTGTTAATTTGACCTTCATCCAGCATATCTACTTTGTTGGCAATAACTAACAAAGGTTTCTCAGGATATTTACTTCGTATTTTATCCAGCTCTTTGATGCTGGTCTCCAGCTTTTGGACATCTGTGGCCATCTGCCAACCATCTACCAATAGCACTACCACTTGGGCCTGTTCTATTTTTTCAAAAGTCTTTTTAATCCCAATACTTTCTACGACATCTTTGGTATCCCTAATTCCGGCAGTATCTATAAACCGAAAACCTATCCCCTCGATCACAATTTCATCTTCAATGGTATCCCTGGTGGTGCCGGCTATATCACTTACAATGGCTCGTTCTTCATTGAGAAGGGAGTTGAGTAAGGTGGATTTGCCTACATTAGGTTCTCCAACAATAGCAATTGGTATTCCGTTTTTAATAACATTACCGACAGCAAATGAATCGATCAAACGTTTTAAAATCCGCTGAATTTTGGTCAATAAGATTTTAAACTGACTTCGATCTGCAAATTCTACATCCTCCTCTGCGAAGTCGAGCTCCAATTCCATTAACGAAGCAAAGTTGAGCAGTTGGTCCCTTAATTTCTTTATCTCATTGCTAAACCCACCGCGCATTTGTTGCATGGCAATTTGGTGACTTGCCTCGTTGTCAGAGGCGATAAGGTCCGCAACGGCCTCGGCCTGACTCAAGTCCATTTTGCCGTTTAAGAAGGCACGTAATGTAAATTCCCCTGCTTGTGCCATTCGACAACCATTACGTAAGAACAACTGTATTATTTGCTGTTGAATGTATGGCGAACCGTGACACGATATCTCTACAACATCTTCACCCGTGTAGGAATTTGGGCCTTTAAATAAAGATATCAAAACCTCATCCAAGACCTTGTCGTCTTCCGTAATATGCCCTAAGTGTATGGTATGGCTCTTTTGCTTTTTTAAATCCTTGCCTCTAATCGATCTAAAAAAAGGACCTGCCAACGTAATGGCATCCTTACCTGAAATACGAATTACGGCTATAGCACCAGCTCCTGAGGGAGTGGCTAAAGCAATAATGTTGTCGTTGGTAATCATATTTTATTTATTGACCGTAAAAATACAATTTATAATTTTCAAACCTTTCCAACTTAACTATAGATACTAACTAAGGCCTAATTGTTTGAGGCGTTGAAAGTTAAGATTAAACACTTTATAGCCTGGAGGAATCCTTATATCCAAAACAAGTTGAATACCTTTATTTAAGGTTACAGAAAGTATAACATTATGATTTTGGTCATGATTAATCCACTCTAAATGTCGTAAATTTATGGTCGGCCTATATACTTCAATTAATATCGAGTTAACTTATGAAGTCGGGGTATATATGGGCAGTTTAATTTAAAATTAGAATATGAAAATAATTAAAATTTTTATTTTATTGGTAGTTGGTTTAATTAGCCAAACCAACATGGCCCAGGAAACTCAAATGCCCACAAATCCACTTGAAAATACAGAACAAATCGAAAAGGAGAGGCTTTTACTTGAAGCGAAAGAAGCTAAGGCAGCCCAAAAAAGAATAGAAAAGGCGGAAAGGGAGGCCAAAAACTTTGAAAAAGCACAAAAAAAGGCTGAAAAAGCGCAAAAAAAAGCTGAAAGCGAGTTAAAAAAGAAGGAAAAAATTTCCAGGGATATAGAATCCAGCAGACGATCTATAGCCAAAGATTCAAAAAAGGTCGAAAAGATTCGGAAGAAAATGATGAAGGATGAAAAAAAGGGAAAATTATCACCTATTCAAATAGAAAAGCTTCAAAAGAAAATAGATAAACTGGAAAAGGGGATGGAGAAGGATACTGAAAAATTGAAAAAACTAGAGAGTAAACTTTAATTGATCTAGGAAGTTCTGATATTTATTAGAATTTCTTTATGTAACATATGAAGGGTTTATTGGTCCTATAGAGGTAGCTGCCCTGTGATGGAAATATTTTGGATAGTAGGTTTTTATTATTTATATGGGACTAAAGATGAATTATGAAAGCGGAAAATAGACCATTGTTAGTATTGACCCATTTGAGTCAATTATTGGATATAGTGACGGGATTTGGTGGGTTCATAGTCCCTTTGGTCTTATGGCTGACACAAAAGGATAGTGTTTTGAACATGGATGAAAACGGAAAATCGATTATCAATTTTCAAATAAGCATCTTTTTATATATTCTTATATGTATTCCACTGATTCTAGCTTTTGGTCTAGGTGTTTTGGGGATAATTGGGGTGGCAGTACTGTGTTTTGTTTTTCCTATTGTTAATGCTATTAAGGTATCTAATGGGGAAAAACCTCATTATCCATTAAGTATAAAATTTGTATGATCAGGTAATAATAAGGGTGAAAAAAAGCCGTATTTCCATGGAAATACGGCTTTTTTTTATAGTGATAAAGTGGGGTGTACTATAAATTCAAATTTAATTGATTCTTTATTTCTAACTGTTAAGCATTACCGGCATTACCAACATGGTAACATTTTCACCTTCATCCAGGCCATCAATTGGGGTGAGGATTCCAGCCCTGTTGGGAAGGCTCATTTCCAATTGAACGTCATCCGAGGTAAGGTTGTTCAGCATTTCAACCAAAAACCTGGAATTAAAACCTATTTGCATGTCATCTCCCTGATATGAGCAGGTTAAACGTTCTTCTGCCTTATTGCTGTAGTCTATATCCTCAGCGGAAATATTTAGTTCCGCCCCTGCAATTTTTAATCTTATTTGGTGCGTGGTCTTGTTGGAGAATATAGAGACCCTTCTAACCGAACTTAAAAGTTGGGTTCGGGCAATAGAAAGTTTATTTGGATTCTCCTTAGGAATTACCGCTTCGTAGTTTGGATACTTTCCGTCGATCAATCTACATACCAATACCGTATTTTCAAAACTGAATTTAGCGTTGCTTTCATTGTATTCAATAAGCACTTCGGTTTCGCTGCCCGCTAAAATTCCTTTTAATAAATTCAAAGGTTTTTTCGGCATTATAAACTCGGCCACTTTGGAGGCCGTAACATCGTTACGTTGATATTTTACCAATTTATGTGCATCGGTAGCCACGAAAGTTAAACTTTCTGGAGAAAATTGAAAAAAGACGCCGCTCATGACAGGTCTAAGATCATCATTACCTGCGGCAAAGATAGTTTTGTTGATAGCGGTAGCTAATATATCGCCAAGAACAGTAGTTGAGGATGGGTTGGACAATTCCACTGATTTTGGAAACTCCGCCCCATCGGCATAAGCCAAGGCATATTTACCGTGGTTGGAACTGATCTCCACCGTGTTGTTGTCCTCTACAACAAATGTTAGGGGCTGCTCCGGAAAGGTTTTTAGGATGTCTAAAAGCAATTTGGCTGGAACGGCAATGATTCCCTCATTGTCAGAATCCACTTCTAACACAGAGCTCATCGTAGTTTCTAAATCAGAGGCCGAAACGGTAAGCTCTTTCTGATTTAAATCGAAGAGAAAATTGTCAAGAATAGGCAGGGTGTTACTGTTGTTAATTACTCCACCTAATACTTGGAGTTGTTTTAGTAAATAAGTGCTAGATACTATAAATTTCATTGGTTTATTTTTTTTAAGGAATCTACATTGTTGTACAACATGAAACAGTGTTTAAATCTGCAATATTCCTTGAATCACAGTCAAAACAAAGATATTTTAATTGTCCTTTTTAAGGAAACAAACTTATCAACACTTATGCTCCATATTTTTTCTTTCTTATGGTGTGTATAAGTAGCCCAAAAATAAAGGTCAAACATAGGGGTAGGCCAATATTAATCAACTGCCATTTCATTTTTTGAGTATTTATTTTTTCATCATCCAAGAACGGGATGGTTACTTTCTTATTACGAATGTTTATAAGTCCGGTATCGTCCAAAAGGTAATTAAGGCAATTTATGAGAAATTCTTTGTTGCCAAAAAAGTTATTCGTCCATTTATCGTAACCCAATTCCAAGGGTCTGCCGTTTCTAATTTGGTTCCTGATTAGATCTCCGTCTGAAAGAATGATCATTTTGTTTTCAGGACCCTGGTCTTCTACATGGCTTAGGTTTATTGGTTTTACTCGGTTCAGGTAGGTGGATCTAAAGGCTCCTTCTATCAAAACCCCCAAAATCTTATTGCCATCATTGTAAATAGACTTGTCCGGAGGAGTATTTATAACATCCAGTTGAATTGTTTTGGGAACCCCTTCTGTTCTGGATAATACCGAGCTTTCCAACAAAACATGTTTCCTGTAGTCGTTTGCCAAAGTATCCATGCTACTTGTAAATTGAAATCGTATCGCTTCCAAATTGTTGTTGATGGGGTGGTCGTTTTTGGAAAATACCATAGGATTGTAGTACCAAGGAACCGGATTGTATTGAGAACTGTTGCCTTCTCCGGTTGCCAAAACTATTTGGGTGAAATAGAGGTCATTTACCAAATCTGCATTTAATCTGACACCATATTTAAAGAAGAAATCGTTGAGGTTTAGGTTTCGTGGCAAGGCCATGGCGGTACCTGTTTCGTTAAAGAGACTGTCCAGTTCCATGGCTACTTGATCAATGAGCCATAAGGATTTGCCTCCACCGGTAATAAATTGATCTAAAATGAATTTCTCCCCATCTGTAAAGGACGCTGTTGGTTTTGCAATTAAGGCCAGATCAAACCCTTTTAATTGTTGTAAAACTTTTTCAGGGTTGGTGTCTACGGAGTCTAACGTAATGGCACCTATATTGTAATAATCCCTTATCGTGGTCAGATAATCGGCCATTAAAATATCGTCCAATTCACCATTGCCCTTGATGATGGCAATTTTTTTCTTGTCCTTGATGTTCAATCGGGTAAAAGCGTCGGCAAAGGCGTATTCCAAATGTTGTATGGAATTGTTTACGCGTTCTTCCGTGGTGGCGCCTAATTTATTCTTTAAGAGCGGAACCTTAACGGTGTTATTATTATGATTGACCATGGCCCATGGAAAAATAATCTCTTGGGAAACTTTTCCATTTTGTTCAACGGTAATATTAGTGGGAGTGAGACCTAACCCTTGTAAATCTGTGATAATATTATTAACTTGGGGAGCTCCTTCAAGTGGATTTACGAAATTGAATTTTATATTCTTATTTTCAGCAGCAAACTCTTCCAATAATTGCCGCGACTCCACTTTTAATTTTATAAATTCGGGAGGAAGATTGCCATCGAGTAGAATATCGATTATAACTGGAGCGCTAAACTCTCCAACCGAATTTAATGCGGCTTTGGAAAGGGTGTATCTATTGTCTTCTGTCAGATCAATTCTTGTGTAAAAGTAACTGGCCATAACATTTACGACTAGCAATAGAAAAACGGCATAACTAACAGATAACAAATGTTTCTTCATTATCTATTTTGATTTTTAAGTTGGTTAATGGTCAGGTAGAGAAAAAACAAGCTAAGACTTGTGAAATATACAATGTCTCTCGTATCCAGAACGCCCCTGGCAATACTTTCAAAGTGAGCCTTCATTCCTAATTGTTCCACAAAAATCATCATGGGTCCTGTGGGCAATATAGAGGCTAGACCTTCAAAACCGTAAAGCAGTAGAAAGCACAAGACCAAACCTGTAATAAAGGCCACAATCTGGTTTTCGGATAGGGTAGAGGCAAATAGTCCTATTGCCGTATAACTTGCAATTAAAAATAAGAGTCCAAAATAAGATCCCATGATCATTCCCATATCCAAATTTCCCACAGTAACTCCTAATTGGGATATGGTATATACATATAATAATGTTGGCAATACAGCAATCAACGCCAGACAAAATGTGCCTAAAAACTTGCCTAATACGGTTTCCCATAAGGAAATGGGCTTTATGAACAGAAGCTCTAAGGTGCCTAATTTTCTTTCCTCCGAAAAACTTTTCATGGTAATGGCGGGAATCAAAAAAAGAAATACCCAGGGGGCAAGAAGGAAGAAATTGCTCAGATCTGCAAACCCGTATTCAAAAATATTAAAAGGCCCCTTAAAGACCCAAAGAAACAATCCGTTTAGTACTAAAAATAATCCTATGACCAAATAACCGATAGGAGAGGTAAAAAATGATTGTATTTCTCTTTTAAATATGGCAATCATGAATACTAATTAATGGTTTCCTTCTTTATGAGGCTCCAAGCTTCTGGTTTTTCCTCAAATAATAATTTGGTCTTCTGCCAAACCTTTCTGAAGAATTCCGAATTCCTGTAGTTTTCTAAATCCTTCGAACTATTCCAATAGCTATAGGTGAAAAATACATGGCTGTCCTCTTTTTCCTGTAATAGTTCTAAAAAGGTGCAACCGGCTGCTTGTCGGATTTTTGTTTTATTTTTTTCAAAGATGGCCTCAAAACTAGCAATATTTTCCTTTTTCAAAGTTAATTTTACAATTCTTACCAACATTTGTTTATTACTATTTAATTAAAATTGATTATCACCGTGTCCCTATAATCTAAACCTAGTAGGGTGGAGGCTCCACCAACCGTATTTAGGTCGCTTTTATAAATGGCGATTTCTACATAACCGGATGAATTAAATAAAGCCAATAACTCTCCAGGGGATTTACGTTGGCTTTTATCCAGATTGTAATTTATAATATCCCCATATTTTTTATGGATTTCCCTTATTTTCTTATTTCGGGCATGCAGTTCAAACGGCCTACCTTTACCAATGGTCTTAAAAACGCTCTGCTGAATGTTGGTAACCACATTGCCATAGTTATCTATATATATAACACTGCCAGAAATGGTCTTTTGGTTATCTGAAATTCTAGGGTTGAACTCCCTTAGGTCTTTTAAGTCTTTAAACGGACGGCCTATTACCTCCAATTTACCCCCACGTGCTATATGACTGGCTACCTTAACAAAAACATCCATTTCGGGAAAAGAACTGTCCTCACTATTTGGCAATTTAATTTCTACCACTTTTTCCGGAACTATTTCAGAAACTATGAGTCCAATTACTCCATTGTTGGCCATTATAAAATAGTGGTTGTCCACCAAAACGGCGATATGTTGGTTTTCTGGTGATAATTCGGAATCCACGCCTACAATATGGATACTGCCATCTGGAAAATTTTTATAGGAATTTTTCAATATATAGGCGCATTCCTGGATATTGAAAGGTGCTATGGAATGTGAAATATCAACAATTTTTGCATCGGACAATTCCTTGTAAATTGTCCCTTTTATGGCGCCTACAAAATGATCTTTATGTCCAAAATCAGTAGTTAAAGTAATTATAGCCATATAGGACTGTTGATATGTTTTTGGTTAGGTAAGTTGTTTTTTTACTTAAGTTTGTTAAACAAAATTACACAAAAAATTAGCGAACCAAAATATATATTTCATATCTAATCCTAATAATACCTCTCTTCTTTGAACGAACTTATAATAGAACTTACGGACATTAGCCCAAGGGAATTTTTTGGACAGAATAATGAGAACATAGATTTACTGAAAAAGCACTTTCCCAAGCTTAAAATTGTCGCCCGGGGGAACAAAATAAAGGTTTATGGTGATGAAGCCTTGTTGGATGAGTTCGACAGAAGGTTCGACCTGCTAACCTCCCACTATGCCAAGTATAATAAATTGGATGAAAATAGCATTGAGCGACTTTTGGCCAGTAACGGACAGCAAGAAGATGTATCTTCTGAAATAAGTGGGGAAGTTTTGGTCCATGGCGTTAGCGGAAGACTAATAAAGGCCCAAACCGTAAACCAGCGAAGACTTGTGGATGCCGCCAGACATTGTGATATGGTTTTTGCGGTTGGGCCGGCCGGTACAGGAAAAACATATACCGGTGTAGCTCTGGCCGTAAAGGCTTTAAAGGAAAAACAGGTAAAGCGTATTATTTTAACGAGACCAGCTGTTGAGGCAGGTGAAAATTTAGGTTTTTTGCCCGGAGATCTCAAGGAAAAGCTAGATCCCTATATGCAACCTCTCTACGATGCGCTGCGGGACATGATCGCACCAGAGAAATTGGCCCACTACATTGAGAATGGTACCATACAGATAGCGCCTATGGCGTTTATGCGGGGAAGGACTTTGGACAATGCCTTTGTAATTTTGGATGAGGCCCAGAACACTACCCATGCCCAGATGAAAATGTTCTTGACGCGAATGGGGAAAAATGCCAAATTTTTGATCAACGGGGATCCAGGCCAAATTGATTTGCCCAGACGTTTGGTATCGGGATTAAAGGAGGCATTATTGGTTCTTCAGAATATTGAAGGGATAGAAATTATTTATTTGGACGATAAGGACGTAATCAGGCATAAATTGGTTAAAAAGGTTATTGAAGCCTACAAAGGAATTGAGCATAATACATAATATTTGATAGTTGCAGAATGAGTAATACGATAATTGATACAAATTTTAATTTTCCAGGACAACAAAGCCTTTATAAAGGAAAGGTGAGGGAAGTATATCATCTTGAAAATAATATTTTGGTAATGGTGGCTACGGATAGGCTTTCGGCTTTTGATGTGGTTATGCCGAAAGGAATTCCTTATAAAGGACAAATACTAAATCAGATCGCCACCAAGATGATGGCCGATACGGCCGATATAGTTCCCAATTGGTTAATGGCTACTCCAGATCCCAATGTTGCTGTAGGCTATGCTTGCGAGCCTTTTAAAGTGGAAATGGTGATCAGAGGATATTTATCCGGTCATGCCGCAAGGGAATATAAACTGGGTAAGAGAATGTTGTGTGGAGTTGCAATGCCGGACGGAATGATAGAAAACGATAAGTTTCCCTCCCCTATAATTACTCCGGCAACCAAGGCAGAAATGGGAGATCACGATGAGGATATTTCACGAGAGGCCATTTTGGAAAAGGGAATAGTAAGTGCGGAAGATTACGAGGTTCTAGAAGAATATACCAAGGCACTTTTCCAAAGAGGTACCGAAATTGCTGCAAAAAGGGGGTTGATTTTAGTGGATACCAAATATGAATTCGGGAAAACCAAAGATGGTAAGATTGTGCTCATAGATGAAATTCATACACCTGATTCTTCCCGTTATTTTTATGCCGAAGGTTATGGGGAACGACAAAACAGGGGGGAGGCCCAAAAGCAATTGTCTAAAGAATTCGTTCGCCAATGGTTGATTAGTAATAATTTTCAAGGCCTAAAAGGACAGGTTGTGCCGGAAATGACCGATGATTATATACAATCTGTTTCTGATCGTTATATTGAGCTCTATGAAAATATTACCGGTGAAAAATTTATAAAAGCTGATATTTCTGATATACAGTCTAGAATTGAGAAAAATGTTTTGGATTACTTGCCGTCCTTGAAATAATTAACCCATTTTTATAAGGCTTTTTAATTTTAATGGGTCTTTGCTTTTTAAGCGATTCCTTATTTTAAGGAAGGCAATGGCAGTGATATAGGCATCACCAATAGCGGTATGCCTATCCTTCTTGGATATATCAAATTTCTCGGCCAATTCATCTAAGGAATAGTGGTCCTTTTTTTTGAACACATTGGAATTAAGGAGGGTTTTTTTATAGAGATTGGAAGTGTCCAATACCTGATTTTTTAATTTTGGAAGACCATTTCTTTCCAATGCCCTATTGATCATGGTAATATCAAAAATGGCATGGTGGGCAACGATTATGGCATTTTTTAAATACCGTATTAGTATTTCCAAAGCCTCGGTTTCAGGAATACACGAGGCATCCCCATTTTTAAGGATACCATGTATTTTGGCGGTTTCTGTATTGTAGTGCTCCTGTTTCAAATACAGTTCTAGACTTTCGCTCAAGGCGATGTCCTTGTCGATCAAACTAAGGGCGCCAATAGAAAGCATCCTATCGTTTAAATAATCGAAGCCTGTTGTTTCTGTGTCGAGGACTACGAACCTTACCACACTGAGGTCATCAGTCTGCTTTTCATTAAAACTATTCTCATATTCCAACCAAAAGTCAGGATAGTCGGGTACTTTTTTCTTAAAAAAATCTATCATCGCAACAAGTTTGAAACTTTGAACCTAACACTTACCAATTCCTGTATTTCCTTTATGGTCTTAAAAGTTCTTTTTAATTTAATTTTTTCCTCTTTGGTCAATTTGTCTATGGCAATATATCTTCCGGAGTCATTGTGGAGAAGTCCTTGTTTGGTCCTAAATTTTAGCAACGCTCTGGTAGCATAGGAACAGGCCATAAATATTTCTTCGTTGTTGGGTTCCAACTCCGCCAATTTTTCAAATCGCTCCGCAGTGCTATTGATGGATTTAACCGAGTGGCTTAAAATTAAAACCCTTGCCGCATCTGTCAATGGCATTAGGGCCCTTCTTTTTAGATCGAAGGAATCTTTGTGTTCCCCATCTGCCTCTACCAGTAATTGTCGAAAAAAACCTGTGGGAGAAGGATTCTGCAAAGCACCACTTGCCAAGTGTAAATAGAAAATGGGATATTTTTTAGTGGCTTCAAAAATGTGTTCCGATAATTCGCTTACTAGATGAACATCACCATAGGTTATGTTGTAATCAAAAAATATAGAGGAAAGCAACACCTCATCTGTTCCCGGATTTATAATCCAATGGGAAATGGTTTTTTTCCATTCATCCAGGCTCAGGCACCAATTGGGGTTCGAAGCCATCATTTCAGCAGGGCAATAGTCGTAGCCTATGTCGAACAAACCCTTATTTATTAGTTTGGACAATTCCATAAAATAGGCCGTTGTTTCAATAAGCTTGTTCTCCGGAACATTTTCAAAGACCATGGCATTGTCCTGATCGGTCTGAAGGAGTTGTTCGCTCCTTCCTTGGCTACCAAGTGCAAGCCATGCAAAATTTACCGGTGGCGTGGTGGTCATTTCTCCCAAAGAAATTTTAATAATTTGCTTCACACAGGCATCATTGAGTTCCGAAATTATTTTGGTGGTCAATTTAATTGGGATATTTTGATCTAAATAGTCCTGTAGAAGATGGGTAATACTTTTACGTATTTGTTTAATCGATTTTATTTTCTTGGCCCTTTTTATAGCTTTGATCAGTACGGCGGGGTTGTTTCCCAAGGCTACCATAACGTCATGCTTGGACAAAATTCCAACGGCTTTTGAATTGGGCGTTCCATCTTTGGTAATACACAAATGACTGATGTTACTTTTCATCATGGCCATTTGTGCCTGGGTAATGGTCAAATTTTTGTTATAAGTAATAACCGGGGAAACCATTATTGTAGAGGCTTTTGTGGTTATGGGGTATTTACCGGTTACAATATTGTTCCTAAGGTCTTTGTCCGTGATGATGCCTATTGGAAGTTTATCCTTAACAACAAGCATGGCACCAACATTTTTGTCGGTCATCCTTTGGGCAATCGTTTTTGCCGAAGTCGCTGCGGTGCAGGTCACGAGTTTTTTTGAGTATTGCACGGATTGTAAATCCAATAATTGGGAGTTGGGAATAGTTGGATTTATATCTGACACTTCATCAAACAATTTACCTCTATGACTTTTAGAGTACGGATTCCTGGTGTTGGAGGCAAAACTTTCAATCAAAAAATTACCAACAGCAGCATTTTTTTGAGCGTAGGGTTTAAAAATGTTTATAGGAATGGCGTATAGAATACTTTCTTCATGTGCTTTTGCGGTCATTTTATAATTCTCCTGGGCCATTAAGGGTCTAAGGCCAAAAATATCGCCTTCATCACACATGTCCATAATGCTCTTGTCCGTTCCTTTTTTAAGAGCTACGGCCCCCTTGTTTACCACGTAAAAATATTGATGGGGCGCGTCGTTTTCTGCAAATATAATATTATCCTTTTCCTTATAGGTTATAGTAATTTCTTCCGAAAGGGTTTCTAAATCTTTTAGACCTAGGACATTAAACGGGGGGAAATTCTTTAAGAAATCAGCGACTCTGTGCGAAATTGTATTCTTCATTATTCTTATATGGACTAAGGTTACTTTATGGGGTAATTTAATTCTTTTTGAATTAAATGAAAAGGGGGGGGTATTTGCCCTCCAATATATAGGCCACGCGATTACAAACCATTGTCAAAGCCCTTAAGAACAAAGATAGGATAGAAATTAAGATCACGCCTGTATTCTAATAACGAAACGGAAATGGGAGAAACAATTTTTCGATCTTTCACTATAAAGGTGACCTATAGGGATGGCACAAAAGAATTTATAGGCTTGGAAGGGAAATACTTTACTTGTCATAGGGGTAATGACACCACTTTAGATAATATCTCCAACATCTTACATGTTCTTTGGTACCTATTTGTATTATGAAATTTTTCCATGCAGTCCATATTGGATTCATTTGAGTTCATGAATTTTCTGTTCAAGCCATCCTTTGCCACGGTAAAAGATTAATTTTAATAGGAATTCTAAATGCATTGGTATGGAATTGGCTTATAAGGAGGGTATAGCGGCATGTCTGAAATGTATTCAAGACTGTGAATATTGTTTAATACAAATGGCTGGGATGGAAAGCAAAAATGATTGTCCGCTGTGTTGTGTTCTGTGTATTGAATCCTGTTCTAGTACTTTAAAATTTTTAATGGCCGAACATGATCTGGCTAAGGATTATTGCGCTCTGTGTGCCGAAGTTTGTCAATGGTGCGCTGAGCAATGTGGACAATACGACCATAAACACTGTGAGGATTGTGCAAATTCTTGCGTCAAATGTATGGAAGAATGTCGCAAGATCGTAGCAGCATTTTCTTAGGTCATGATTGATTTTATTCACCCTAAATTTATTTGTTCGACCAATGTGAAAAAGCTTTTTTTATTCTGCAACCCTGGCTTCTAGGGGGGGCTTTTAATGTTAATAGATAAATTAACTTCCTTGGGATGACACTGGATATGGGCCTTGTATTTTTGGTTTTAATGATAACCATAATCTTATTTGCCCTGGAGATTTTCCCGGTGGATAAGATTGCTTTTTTTATAATTGTTTCACTGACCTTATTAGGCCTGGTTACCCCTGAGGAAGCTATTAGTGGGTTTTCCAATAGTGCAACTATTGCCGTTCTTGCGTTGATGATTTTGGCCGTGGCCATGGAAGAGAACGGAGTTATCGTATGGATTACTTCGGGACTTGGTAAAATGAGGTCGCTCCCCTTGTTTTTTTTAGCACCAATTTTTATGATTGTCACAGCTACTATTTCTGCCTTTATTAGTACTACGGCAGTGGTTATCGTTTTTATCAAAATATTAAATCAACTTTCCGAGCGATTTAATATTTCAAAATCTAAATTACTATTACCCATCTCTTTTGCAGGAATATTAGGAGGGTCCTGTACTTTAATGGGTACTTCAACGAACCTAATCGTTAATTCCGTTGCCAAGAATTTAGGGGCACCCCCTCTTGGGTTTTTTGAATTTAGCGGTATTGGCATCATTTTTCTAGCGGTAGCAATAGTATATCTTACCCTAAGCTTACGGTGGTTGCCTTGGAGTAAAAATCGGGATCTGAAGGATGATTACAAGGTGGGCAATTATATTACGAACATCCGTATTAAAGGGGAATCGCAATTAGTCAATAAAAAGATAGAGGATACTTTTTTATATAACGATCCTGAAATTTCCATTTTGAAATTAACAAGGGGTAACAGGATCCATAATTCTCCAGGTAAATATGTAACCCTTAAAGAGAATGATGAATTATTATTAATGTGCGACATAGAGAATTTGACCAAATTAAAGGTGTCCCAAAACTTGGGTTTTAATGAACATGATTATTGGTTGAAAACGGATAAAAAGAAGGATGAGGAAAAAAAGGTTTCCAAATTGGACGAAAGAGTCTTTGTGGAACTTTTAATGCTCCCAGGAGCAGCACTTTTAGGCAAAACGTTAGGGAATTTAAGAGGGTTTATGCTGCAGGATGTAATACCCATTGCGATTAAAAAACGTAAGACACTTACTAATATTCGTGAGCGTTTAGTAAGGAGTAATAGTGTGAAACTAGCCTTGAAAACAGGGGATAGGTTATTGGTGGATGTGGGTAGACACAATTTAAAATCCTTGGATGATATAGAAAATGTTGTCCTTTTACAGGAATTTGGCTCCCCGGAAATTAAAGCGCCATTTGGGAAATATTTTTCACTATCGGTCCTGTTTTTGGTGGTAATTTTAGCGGCCTTGGGTATTCTATCCATTATGGTCAGTGCCCTTACTGGGGTCTGTTTACTATTGCTGACCAATAATTTAAACCTGGATAGTGTTTACAAAAAGGTAAATTGGCAAATTTTCTTTTTATTGGCAGGTATGATTCCTTTGGGTATAGCCATGCACAATAGTGGAGCCGATAGTTGGGTCTCAAAACATTTATTGGATTTTTTGGTAGGGCAATCTGAAATAATCATTATTGGAACCTTGTTCTTGGTTACCATGATCTTGAGCGGTGTAGTCAGTAATAATGCTACAGCTATTATTATGACCCCAATTGCCATAGGGGTTGCTAACGGGCTGGGGTTAGATTTTAAACCGTTTATTCTGGCAGTCATGTTTGCTGCAAATTTTAGCTTTTTTACCCCTGTAGGGTATCAAACCAACACCTTGATCTACAGCATAGGTAATTATAAATTCAAACATTTCTTATTGATAGGTGGGGGGCTCAGCATTATTTTATGGATTTTGGCTACGGTACTTTTAGCTAAAATGATCTAAGAATTGCCTTTTTGATAAAGATAGAGGTTTCGTATCGTCAGAATCACGCTGTTTTTATATCTTGATACCGTGTTTATTGTTTAACCTAAACTTCGAAATACTATAGTATATTCGTGTTTAGGTTTCCTTCAAGGTAGTCTAAGAGATATCCTTTAAAAAACTGAATCGCATATGAAACAATTTATTGCCTTATATCTTCTAGTTGGCTTAGTACTCTCCTGTGCCGGAAAAAAAAAGGACTCGCTAGCAGAAGAATACAAGGAAGTCCAGGCTACTAATCTTTCTGGAGACCGATTGGCAGAAATTCATTGCGCCAGTTGTCATCTTTTTGTAAAACCGGAATTGTTACCTAAGTCCAGTTGGAAAAACGATGTACTTCCCGCCATGGGTCATCGATTGGGAATTTATAAGGGTGGTATAAGACCAGATAGTCTTTTTGATGCCGGTAGAAGTGGGGAAGTGGTTAAACAAGCAAATATTTTTCCAGATAGACCTCTCCTTACAAAACAAGATTGGGATAAAATTGTGGCCTATTATTTAAGTAACTCGCCAGATACCATATTACCGCCAAAGAGGACAAATACAATAAAAATGGGCCTTAAGCATTTTAACTATAGGGAATCCAACTATTCTCATACTCCAGCACTTACTTCCATGGTGAAAATTCTTCCAGAAAATAGGGGAGTGGTATTTTCGGATAGTAAGCGGAACATAAACAGTTTAACATTTCTGACCCCAAATCTAGAAAAGGATTTTGTTTTAGGTCTTAAGGCAGCTCCCATTCATTATTATGAAGAGGCGGATACCATTTATTTGACTTCTGCAGGGAAGAATATTTTTCCTAACGATGTATCAGATGGATCCCTTCAAAAAATATTTAAGCAGGGACCAACGGATGCATATGCAGCGAAGGAAGTGATTCCCAATTTGCAAAGGCCCGTAAATATGGCCTATGGAGACCTAAATAATGATGGGATCGATGACGTGGTTGCCTGTGAATACGGCAATGAGACTGGAAAATTAGTGTGGTACCAAAATCTAGGGGGAGATAAGTACACCCTGAGGTTATTGGACAGTAAACCGGGCGCAATTAAGGCCGTCATAAGAGATGGGAATGGGGATGGTCTACAAGATATATTTGTGCTGATGGCCCAGGGAGATGAAGGTATTTTCTATTACGAGAATCAAGGGGATGGTACCTTTTTAACCAAGCGACTCTTGTCTTTTCTTCCTCTTAATGGTTCTCAGTATATGGAGTTGGTAGATTTTAACAATGATGGTTTTGATGATATCCTATATGTCTGTGGGGATAACGCTGACAAAACCCCAATATTAAAGGATTATCACGGTATCTATATATTTTTGAATGATGGGAATTTAAATTTTAAGCAATCTTATTTTTACCACATGAACGGGGCCTATAAAGCTATGCCTATGGATTATGATTTAGACGGAGATCTGGACATTGCAGCGATCTCATTTTTTCCGGACTATAGCAATTCACCTGAAGAAAGTTTTGTGTATTTAGAAAATAAAGGGGATATGAAATTTGAGGATTATACCTTTCCGGAGTCGACAAAAGGCCGATGGATCGTAATGGATGCCGAGGATATGGATGGTGATGGTGACATTGACCTTGCTTTGGGGTCTTTTGTCTATTTTCTGCCGCAGGGAGATACAACTGGTCTGGGACAAAAGTGGTTGTCCAGCGGACCGTCAATAATAGTATTAGAAAATACCACGCGATAAATCCTTGTACGGCAGGAAGTAATTGGTAAGTCGTAATGTAGTATTTACTTTTTTCACTATGCCCAATAACCTACCCTTTCCTAGATTTATCGTACAGCCCCAAACCTTTTTCCAATAGGGGAATACATTTATCCAGTCCAGAATGTTTGATCTTTTCCTGTTTGGCTTCAGAAATATACTCGCAATATTCCCTTTGTTTATACGGGGTCAGACGTTCATAATTTACTTTTAAAGCCTGGTTCTTGTTAAGTGGTGTTTTTAACAATGGAGGCATTGCAATTGGCTTGTTATTTTTTGGTTCAAGGACAAGTCCCTTCTTTTGATTACGGATAGCTTCATGGAAATAGGAAGGAACCGTATTCTCATCAATATCCTCCTTGGCACTGAATTTCCAGAGCCTTAATGCCTTTGTTTTACCTTCTTGTGTATTTTCCAGTACTTTTTTCGGATCTTTTAGAAAGACACCATTATAGAATCATACACCGAAATGATGTTTAAATGCCAAAATAGCAAGAACATCCTTATGGTCTGTACAGGGATACCCCATTTGTAGGTTGCAATTAGTTCCGTTCTATGGGTCAATTTCCATAAAATGCAATTACCTTTTTTAAAAGGCTGTTCTTTTTTCTTGGGCCTTCATTTATCCTGCCAGATGAAATGTATGTTGTTGGGCCTGGATGGACATTCAACTACTAATGCTATCTTTTAGCTGTAAGTTCGCATATTTTTACGATAACATCAATGGCTTTCTGCATACTTTCTACAGGGACATATTCATATTTACCGTGAAAATTATGACCACCGGCAAAAATATTGGGGCATGGTAATCCCATATAACTCAATTGTGAGCCATCGGTACCGCCACGTATGGGTTTTATAATTGGGGTAATGCCCAAGCTTTCCATGGCATTTTTGGCAATCTCAACAATATGCATTACAGGCTCAATTTTTTCGCGCATATTAAAATACTGATCCTTGACCTCAATCTGTACATAATCCCCGTATTCAGCATTTAATTTTTCCGTGATGTGTTGTAAAAGTTCTTTGCGCTGTTCGAATTTTTTTAGGTCATGATCCCGAATGATCAATTCAATTTCGGCCAGTTCAATTTCTCCTTTAATGTGGTGGACGTGAAAAAAACCTTCTCTTCCAGTCGTTTTTTGTGGGACCTCGTGTCCAGGTAATTGTGCAATAAAATCGTTGGCGATCAATACGGCATTGACCATCTTTCCTTTGGCATAACCGGGATGCACACTTTTCCCTGTGATGGTTACTTTTGCACCAGCGGCATTGAAATTTTCATATTCCAATTCTCCAATTTGGCTTCCATCCATGGTGTAGGCCCATTCGGCCCCAAAGGCGGCAACATCAAAATGGTGCGCTCCTCTGCCAATCTCTTCATCAGGTGTAAAGCCCACTCTAATCTTACCATGTTTAATTTCGGGATGATTTATTAAATACTCCATGGCGGTAACTATTTCTGTAATTCCAGCCTTATCATCTGCACCCAATAAAGTTTGTCCATCTGTAGTGATAAGGGTATTGCCCTTGTATTGCAACAGGTCCTCAAAATAACTGGGAGAAAGTATTATATTTTTCTTTTCGTTTAATACTATATCGCCACCATCATAATTTGCAATAATCTGTGGCATTACGTTGGTAGCCGTAAAATCTGGAGAAGTGTCAAAATGGGATATAAAGCCAATAGTAGGTACTTCCTTTTCCATATTACTCGGTAATGTTGCCATAATGTACGCTTTGTCATCTATGGTCACATCCTGCATGCCTATTTGTTTTAGTTCCTCAACCAGTTTGTGGGCAAGAATCCATTGTTTTTCTGTACTGGGCGTAGTATCCGCATGAGGGTCGCTCTGAGTGTCTATGGTAATATAACTTATAAATCGGTCTATAATATGTTGCATAAAACTAAATTTTAATCAAAAGTACAGCTTATTATTTTTTATAGTGCAATGCTATAGGTATAGACTGGAATTACTTAGGTCCTCCATTAGGACGAAGGTACATTAAACAGAATCACAGACCTTATCTGCACAGACCATCTAAACCATTAACAGGAGAACCATTGGTCGCATTATTGACTTATATTTGTACTCTAGTTAAGAAAAGAATTATGCGTACAAAAGCTTTACTGTCGATGTTGTTCTCCGTAGGATTATGGGTTTCCGGACAGGCACAAAAGGATTGCAGTTTGGGAATTGGAGCCATTGATTCTGATACGATCATCCAAATATTTCAACTTCATGAGGAGCAAATTGTAAAATTGGAAGAATTTAAGGCTGCTTTGGAAATTGAAACCAGATTATTGGATGAAGAGCGTAAAAACCTTTTTGATAACCATCCTCAAAGTACTCCAGAAGATTTAATTAGCTTGGGGTCCAAGTATCATATTATTGAGGAAAAAATGAAACAAGTTTTTGTAAAATACGATTATAAACTTTTGGTAATCTTCAATGAAAAGCAGTACCAGAGGTATGTCTCGCTATGCCAGGAAGTTTCTAGACGACCCTTGGAGATAAAATCTAAATAAGTTCTATTTAAATGTTAATAAAAAGCGGTTATTGAAGATAGTTTACCTAAGGTAGTTTGTATTTTTGCAGAAAACATTTTACATGTACAAGCTGTTCATACGCCCCATCCTTTTCCAATTTGATCCAGAAAAAGTCCACCATTTTATTTTTAATGCCCTTCGTTTTTTTTCCAAAATGGGATTTTCAGGACTTTTTAGGGTCATATATTCGGTCAAGGACCCTAAATTGGAACGTGAATTGTTTGGGTTAAAATTTGAAAATCCGGTTGGTTTGGCTGCCGGTTTCGACAAGGATGCCAAATTGTATAATGAACTTTCCGATTTTGGATTCGGATTTATTGAAATTGGAACATTGACACCTAAACCTCAAGAAGGAAATCCCAAAAAACGCTTATTCCGCCTTAGGAAAGATCAGGCAATTATTAATAGAATGGGGTTTAATAATCAGGGGGTGTTCGATGCTGTTGAGAATTTAAAGAAAAATCATAGAGTTCTGATAGGAGGGAATATTGGAAAGAACAAAGTGACTCCCAACGAGCTGGCCGTAAAAGATTATTTAATATGTTTTGAGGCCTTGTTCGACCATGTGGATTATTTCGTTGTAAATGTAAGCTCGCCAAATACGCCCGGCTTAAGGGAACTTCAGGATAGAAAACCTTTGACCGCTTTGCTAAATGAGTTGAAAGAAGAAAACACCAAATTGTCCAAAGCCAGAAACAATAAGGAGAAACCAATACTATTGAAAATTGCACCCGATTTAACCGATGATCAGTTAATGGATATTATTGGCATTATAAAGGATACGGAAATCGATGGGGTTATTGCAGCCAATACAACAATTGCACGGAATAACTTAAAGTCGGAAGCTGTACTTAAAGAAGAGGTTGGAGGTTTAAGTGGTAGACCTCTCGCGAAACGAAGTACGGAGGTCATCCGTTTTTTATCCCAGAAAAGCAATAAGGCATTTCCTATTATTGGTGTAGGAGGAATTCATTCTGCGGAGGATGCACTTGAAAAGTTGGAAGCTGGTGCCGATTTGATCCAGCTTTGGACCGGCTTTATTTACGAAGGTCCTGCACTTATTAAGAGAATTAACAAGGCCATAATCAACAAGGTGGATAGTTGAAAACAAGAGGATAAATTCAGTAACTCCTTGGGGAGTTGATAAAAAAAACCGGAATGTCCTACCATTGGACAACCCGGTTTTTTTTATCACCCTTTCGCAGGATCAATGTTTTTTTATTGCTTGAATTCTACTGATTTTTAGTCCAATAATCCACTACGGTAACATCTTCCAAATGAGGAGTAAGTAAAGCTCCAAAGGCCTTGTGGGCCGGATGTGGAAGGTATATGGCACGATCTTCCTCGCTATGGAAGGTCAGGAAAAAACAATGCGTAAGCCCTTTGTTCAATCCTTCAGGGCTATTGTTTAACCCCCACTCATAACCTACTATTTGCGGTATTTTGGAAGGTAGGGCACTAAAGGCATCCTCGACTTTTGCGATGTCCTCTTTAGAGGTATCGGCCTTAAACTTAAAAAGTACTACGTGGCGCAATAGGCTGTCCTGGGTTTTGGATTTTTGCATACTTATATTCTCTTTTATATTATTGCGGTCGGGGAGGTTGGAGCTCATTAGCAATGCAGCAGCCAATAAACTGAAGGTGTAAAAAACTGGTTTCATATATTAATTTTTGTGGAAGATATAAAAAGTTGACAAATGCTTATACAAAGAATGTTATATTTATAGAATATTATACAGAAAAATTACTTGTTTTTCTCCTTATCTGTAGTCCAGTGTATTATGATATTTTAGTGGCTTTCGTTTTGTCTACGGCGGCATTGGCAATTTTTCCCGGTCCTGACAATATTTTTGTGTTGATACAAAGCATTACCAATGGTAAAAAATATGGTCTTGCAACGGTTGCAGGTCTTATGACCGGTTGTTTGGTACATGCAACATTGTTGGCTTTTGGTGTTTCTACCATTATTAAACAAAATCCCGATCTTTATTTCACTATTAAATTATTTGGTGCCTTTTATATGTTTTATTTGGCCATCATGGTTATTCGAAGTCGTAAGGGATTGGATGTTTCTGTTGCAAACGGCCAGAAGAAAACATTGGGAGCCTTATACAGACAAGGTTTTATAATGAATGTTTTAAATCCAAAAGTTGGTTTGTTTTTTCTCGCTTTTTTTCCTGGATTTTTATTTAGTTCCTTTTTAAATATGGTATTGCAATTTTATATTTTGGCATTTATCTTTATACTTGTTTCGTTTGTTATTTTTAGTGCCATAGCAATTCTTGCGGGATCAATTTCGGCATATATTAAAGATAATAAAAATTTGGGACAAGTTTTAAGTTGGCTACAGGTAATTGTTTTTGTGGGGATAGGAGTTTATCTGTTATTATCTGATAAATAATAGTAATTTTGAAAAAGCTTTACCAAAGGAATGTCCAATACCGTTAAAATTATAGAATGTCCAAGAGATGCCATGCAAGGCATAAAGACTTTTATTCCTACGGATAAAAAGGTAAAATACATTCAATCCTTATTGAATTGTGGGTTTGATACGATAGACTTCGGGAGTTTTGTCTCCCCTAGGGCTATTCCACAAATGGTGGATACCGCCGAGGTTCTTTCCAAATTGGATCTGTCTAAGACTTTAAGTAAATTGTTGACCATAGTGGCCAATGTGCGTGGGGCAATGGATGCCTCTCAGCATACATCCATTGATTATTTGGGATACCCTTTCTCCATTTCCGAAAATTTTCAGATGAGAAACACCCACAAAACTATTGCCCAATCCGTAGCTACCTTGGAAGAAATTTTAGAGATTGCAAAGGATTCTGGAAAGGAAGTGGTTACGTATATCTCCATGGGATTTGGTAACCCATATGGGGACCCATGGAGTGTTGAAATAGTGGGAGAATGGACCGCACAATTGGCAGCAATGGGCGTAAAAATAGTATCGCTTTCCGATACAGTGGGGTCATCAACTCCAGAAGTGATCAATTATTTGTTTTCTAATCTTATTCCTAAGTTTCCTGAAATCGAATTTGGAGCCCATTTGCATACAGCGCCTTCAAAATGGCACGAAAAAGTAGATGCGGCCTATAAGGCCGGTTGTCGCAGATTTGATGGGGCAGTACAAGGTTTTGGCGGATGTCCCATGGCAAAGGACGAGCTTACAGGAAATATGCCCACAGAGAAGATGCTCTCCTATTTTACGGCCACTAAAGCGGATACCAACGTTAATTGGATGGCTTTTGAGGCTGCATTCAACAAGGCTACGGATTTATTCTCATCTTACCACTAGTTTATTGACCCAAAAGGCGACATCCGATTCCATTTCTGTTAATTTTAACTTTTATTTAAGTTAAATTTAAATAAATTTTGTGATTTAGGGAGGTGAGACTATCTTTGCAGTCAGAAATTATATTTATTCAATCTAAATAAGAACAATTCTATAATGAAAAGAATTTCATTACTATTCGGTTTATTCCTAGCAACTGGCGTAATTGCACAGACTGCTAATGATTCCATTACTTTAGATCCACAAAAGCAATTGAATGCGGCCCAGCGTTTGCTTTCTGGTAATTATGCATCGGCCGTTACTGTTGGGGCATATGGAGAAATGTTGTATAATCAGCCGGAGGGCGATAACGGAGAATTAGATGTTCAAAGGTTGGTTTTGCTTTTGGGATATCGGTTCAATGATAGGGCTCAATTTGTTACAGAGATCGAATTTGAACATGTCGAGGAGGTTTATGTTGAGCAGGCATTTGTGAACTATAATTTAGGAAACAGTGTAAACCTTAGGGGTGGGCTAATGTTGGTGCCTATGGGAATAGTTAATGAGTACCACGAACCTACAACCTTTAATGGAACCGAGCGTCCGGCCATGGACAATGTGATCGTTCCTACCACCTGGAGAGAACTGGGTGTTGGGGTTTTTGGAAGGGTGAACGACCTGTCCTTGGGATACCAAGCATATATTTTTAACGGGTTTAAATCTACCCAGGCTGATGGCGAAGGAGGTGTCAGTGGCGTATTGTCGGGTTCCAGCGGATTAAGGGGCGGTAGGCAAAAAGGAATCAAATCTACCATTGATAGCCCAACGCTTTCTACCAAACTGGATTATTACGGAATTCCTGGACTGCGTTTGGGGCTTTCTGGATATTTTGGTAAAACACAGGCTACCGATGATGTTGAAGAGCTTACGGGAGCAAACATTGGAATTTCAATGGTTGGCTTGGATACAAGATACGCAATAGGGAATTTTACAGCAAGAGGACAATTTATATATGCTTCCCTTACTGATACCGAAGAGTACAACGCTTTGACCGATGGAAACTTGGGTAGTGCGCTACAAGGTTGGTACGTGGAGGGCGCCTATAATCTATTACCTGCTAGTAACGAACAAAAATTGTTCGCCTTTGCCAGGTATGAAAAATATGATACCCATGCCGATACGGAGGGTGCCTTAATACGGAACAATGCCTATAACAAAACGGATGTAACAACAGGTCTTACCTATCATTTAGCACCAGGAGTCGTATTGAAAGGGGATTATCAATTTAGATCTGATAAAGTGGACAATAGTGATCGGCAAAATGTACTGAATTTTGGAATAGGGGTTTGGTTTTAATAGCATATCCAGAAGTGATCAGATATAATAAACAGACAGGTATATAGAATGGTAAACTCCAGTAATGGCTACATATAGGTCCATAATTGGAGTTTTTCGCTTTTATCGACTTAAATCGGATATTGCCATTAAGCTATTCCGACCACATTGTTGAGAGAATATCGCTGCCAAGTTTTAATTATTATTAAAAATGATTCTAAGTTATTATTTTTGTCCTATGATGCAAGGAAAGAAAATTACGGGTTTTGTGCTTGTTTTGGTGATTATGTTATTTGGCTTTGGGGTACCGGAAAAATTACAAAAAAAGGTAGACAAGGAAATTGAAAAGGTATTTGGTGCCAATGATTTTGATTTGGAACCAATTAACCTACCTAACTCATTAAATGCCCAATTACCCGCTAAGATTACCGAGCATAATTTTTTTAAATTGAAAAAGGGCTCCGAGGTAACCGGTTATATCTTTGTAGATAATGCCCCTAGTAAGACGGCAACTTTTGATTATTTGGTAGTGTTCGATTACAGCCTAAGTGTGGTGCATTCCAAAGTTCTAATTTATCGGGAGGAATATGGTGGAGAAATTGGTAGTAAAAGATGGTTGCAACAATTTGTTGGAAAAACGGGTGCGGATAGGGTAGACCACGAAACGAATATAGACGGTATTTCAGGTGCTACTATTTCAGTACGGTCCATGACCAATTCAATGGACAAGTTATTGCAAACCATTGGGATTCTACAAGATAAAAAAATGCTTTGATGGGGTATGATGGTCTTTTGTTGGTATTGCCCAAGGGAATTAAATGGTTTGTTGCCACTTTTGTTCTAGTCCTGAGTATAGGTTTTTATACCGGTCTTTTATTTGTTTCTGAAACCAGTACCACTTCCCCTTTGGGTATAGAGGAAAATTATTTGGGCAATGAGGAGGATGAAGAGGCCGAGGTCATGAAATTTAAAAAGGGAGATCGGGAAATGTTGACCATTATTCACACCCATATTCTATCTATGTCCCTTATTTTCTTTCTTTTAGGGGGGCTAGTTTGGCTTGCTAAACTTCCACAAAAACTAAAAATGATTTTAACAATTGAGCCTTTTTTGTCTGTAGTTTTAACATTTGGAGGTATATATTTAATGTGGTCCGGGATGTTGTGGATGAAATATGTGGTTATTTTTTCAGGATTTTTTATGACACTTTCATTCAGTATAGCCGCGGTATTGGTGGTTTATCAATTGTGTCAAAAATCGGTAACAGTCAATTAACGTAATAAGTTTCAGCCAATTCCTATAAATGTAGTATATTTGCACGCAATTAATCTTTAATTGCTATGCAAGCTCACCTAAATAAAATTGTTGGAGAAGGTCTTACGTACGATGACGTACTCTTGGTTCCAGCTTTTTCCGAAGTACTTCCTAGAGAAGTTAATATTCAAACAAAATTTACTAGAAACATTACGATTAATGTTCCTATTGTTTCCGCTGCAATGGATACGGTAACGGAATCCCGCATGGCTATTGCCATTGCCCAGGAAGGCGGTATTGGAGTGTTGCACAAGAACATGTCCATAGAACAACAGGCCCTGAAAGTGCGTAAGGTAAAGCGCGCAGAAAGCGGTATGATCATGGATCCGGTGACCTTGCCTTTAAATTCCAAAGTAAGGGATGCCAAAGCAAATATGAAGGAATTCAGTATTGGTGGGATACCCATAGTAGATGATAAGGGTAAACTTATTGGAATCGTAACCAATAGAGATCTTCGATTTGAAAAAAATAATGATCGTCCAATTTCCGAGGTAATGACCTCTAAGAATCTTGTCACGGTTTCTGAGGGGACTTCCTTGGAGCAGGCGGAGGATATTTTGCAGGAAAATAAAATTGAAAAATTACCAGTTGTTGATAAGGACTATAAGCTGGTTGGTTTAATTACCTTTCGGGATATTACCAAACTTACCCAAAAGCCCATAGCCAATAAAGATCAATACGGAAGATTACGTGTTGCTGCAGCTCTTGGTGTTACGGGTGATGCTGTTGAACGAGCTGAGGCTTTGGTAAACGCAGGAGTAGATGCTGTTGTTATAGATACGGCACATGGACATACGAAAGGTGTTGTGTTGGTTTTAAAAGAAGTAAAAAAGAGATTTCCGGAATTGGAAGTTATTGTGGGCAACATAGCAACTGCAGAAGCAGCCAAGTATTTGGTAGAGGCAGGAGCGGATGCTGTAAAGGTAGGAATTGGCCCAGGGTCAATCTGTACCACAAGAGTCGTCGCAGGGGTAGGTTTTCCTCAATTTTCAGCTGTTTTGGAGGTAGCCGCTGCTATTAAAGGTAGTGGAGTTCCGGTTATAGCCGACGGTGGAATTAGGTATACCGGAGATATACCTAAAGCAATTGCAGCAGGTGCGGACACGGTAATGTTGGGTTCTTTATTGGCAGGTACCAAAGAATCTCCTGGAGAGACTATCATATATGAGGGGCGTAAATTCAAATCCTATCGAGGCATGGGCTCTGTGGAGGCTATGAAACATGGGAGTAAAGACCGATATTTCCAAGATGTAGAGGACGATATCAAAAAATTAGTACCAGAAGGAATTGTAGGACGTGTGCCATATAAGGGTGACCTATACGAAAGTATTCATCAGTTTATTGGTGGTTTACGTGCAGGAATGGGGTACTGTGGCGCAAACGATATTGAAACTTTGAAGGAAACAGGAAAATTTGTTAAGATTACAGCAAGTGGAATCAATGAGAGTCACCCACATGATGTCACCATTACCAAGGAATCCCCGAATTATAGTAGATAAATTAGAGCGAAAGGATATTGGAACCTGGTGTTATCTGCGCGGTTCATAAAACAAAAAAAGACGACTATACGGTCGTCTTTTTTTTGTTTTATAATATAATAAGATTTGTTATTTGCTTTGGCTATCGTAAGTGGTCCAATCTTTCTCTTTGTGGATGTCTTCACCAAAATACTTCGCTATTTTTAGGAAAGGTTCCGGCTTTTGATAACCAGGAACGGGCGAAAGCATATTCATTTGTTCATCCAGAAATATGGTAGTAGGATAGCTCATTTTTCCTTGCATCAAAGCAGCTGCAAATTCGTGGTACCCATTTCGGCCAGAGGGGACAAATTTAAATGTTTTTCCCTTAAACTCAATAGGATCCTTGCCTTCACCATCCATCTTCACCATATAATAGGTTTTGGTCATATATTCGGCTACTTCTGGGTTTTGAAAGGTGTCCTTGTCCATTTTTTTGCACCACCCACACCAATCGGTGTAAACATCTACAAAAATTTTCTTAGGGTTTTCCTCTGTTTCCGCCAGCTTTGCCGCTTCCTCCCAGCTAAGCCATTTTACCTCCTGCGCCATACTTCCTAAGGGAAGCATTGCCAGTCCAAATAGAAAAGCTAATTTATAAAATGACTTCGCTACTAATTTCATATTTTAGATTTTTACGGCTTAGTCCGATAATTCCCATAAAACTAACGAAATTCCGTGGAATTTATTTTGCTGTTGCCTTTTCTTTGACAGTAGCAAATAGATCCTTGGCATCAATTTGGTTTTTGATGAGGTCGTCAAACGTCTCCCTTTCACGTATCAATATGGCCTTGCCATCATGCCATAAAACTTCTGGAGGCCTAAATCTTGAGTTGTAATTACTGGCCATGGTAAAACAATAGGCACCTGCGTTTTTAAAACATAGGATATCACCTTCTTTTATTTCATTGATACGTTTGTTACTGGCAAAAGTGTCGGTTTCACAAATATAACCTACAACGGAGTAATATCGTTCCCGCCCTTCCGGATTGGAAATATTTTCTATAGTGTGGGCGGCACCATAAAACATGGGTCGAATTAGATGGTTAAATCCTGAATCGACACTGGCAAAAACAGTTGAGGTGGTTTGTTTAACCACATTTACTTTTGCAAGGAAGAAACCGGCTTGGCTTACCAAAAATTTACCGGGTTCAAAAGCCAAGGTCAACTCCCGGCCGTATTCTTTACAGAAGGAATTGAAACGTTTTCCCAATTTTTTGCCCAATTCTTCTATATTGGTTTCTATATCCCCTACTTTGTAAGGTACTTTAAACCCACTTCCGAAATCTATAAAATCAAGATCCGGGAAATTTTTTGCTGTCTCAAAAAGTATTTCAGAGGCATAAAGGAAAACATCAATATCCAAAATATCACTTCCGGTATGCATGTGAATACCGTTGACCTTCATATTCGTAAGATTTACGATGCGTAAAAGATGGGGTATTTGATGAATACTGATACCGAATTTAGAATCTATATGTCCTACAGAGATTTTAGAATTTCCACCGGCCATTACATGCGGATTGATTCTAATGCAGACCGGGATATCCGGGTGTTTGCTACCAAATTGTTCTAATACGGATAGGTTGTCTATATTAATCCGAACTCCCAATTTTGAAGCCTCTTCAATTTCCTCCAAAGAAACGCCATTGGGTGTAAAAATAATGGAGCTAGGTTCAAACCCTGCCATGAGTCCTAATTGAACCTCCTGGATGGAAACCGTATCAAGTCCGCTACCCAAACTGTTCATTAATCGCAATATGGTAATATTTGAAAGTGCCTTTGTGGCGTAATTTAATTGTAACTTCTTTACGTCTTTAAATGCATTGGTCAATCTATGAAACTGGGAAATTATTTTTTCAGAATCGTAAACATAGACCGGATCACCATAAGTTTTCGCTATCTTTAATAAATCAGTGTTTTGCATTTTTTAAAATTTTATGCAAATCTAGACTACTTATTGTTTTTGAGCAAAAATATATAGCAATAATTGAATTATGTAACATATTGTTATTTTTATAACAATTGAATTTTTAATCGAGTTGTTGTCGGTATAGGACTTTTAAATTTAAATAAAAACGTATGTTGTTACCTATGTTTCCGTTGTCTTCTGTTTTTTTTCCAGGTGAGAAGGTGGCCCTTCATATTTTTGAGGAGCGTTACAAACAATTGATTGCCGAGGTAAGAGATGTGCCTATGAATTTTGGTATACCTGTTTATATTGAAGGGATAATGGCTTATGGGACCGAGATGCAATTGAAAGAAGTAATTAAAACCTACGATACGGGCGAAATGGATATAATTTGCACCGGATTGCGATCTTTTAAAGTAAAATCTTTTCGTCAAACTATGGAGGGTAAATTGTATGCGGCCGGGGAGGTTGAATTTTTACCTTATTTTGATGACGGTGTACCTACTTTGCGGAGTAAAGTCCTTAGTTTGGTCATGGAACTTTACAATTTAATGGATGTATCCCTCTATGATATTACCGCAGGAAATTTTGATGTCTATAGATTGATACATAAAATAGGGCTCACCCTTGCCCAGGAGTACAAGCTCCTTAGAATGACCTACGAAAGCGAGCGCTTAATGTTTATAAAAACTCATTTAATAAATACCATCCAAGTTTTAAAACATGTTAACAAATCTAAAGAAATGATAGGGATGAACGGGTATTTTAAGAATTTTGACCCCATAGATTTTAAGGACTTTAAAATGTAGCCGTATAGCATTTAAGCATAAATAGAGCAGGGGGATAGGCGTCCCTTGTTTTTTTACTCCGAAATTTTAAAATTTTGAACGTGCCAAAATACTGGTAAAATCGGACGGTTCACCTTAAATCTATAGTTGAAATTTCATTATTTTTAATTGGTATTCGTCACTTTTTTAAATCAGATATCTTCGTATTTTTTCTGTTTTATTTAATTAGGGTAAATCCGCTGCGTTTCCTATTTTTGCAACTCAACATATAGAACCTTCAATTTATGAACCTTCACGAATATCAAGGAAAAGAGATTTTAGCGAGCTTTGGAGTACGCATTCAACGCGGTTTAGTGGCTTATAATGCCAAGGAAGCGGTAGATGCTGCCAAACAATTGACTCAAGAAACCGGAACCGGTTGGCATGTTATTAAAGCCCAGGTGCACGCAGGTGGCCGTGGAAAAGGAGGAGGTGTTAAATTGGCCAAGAACTTGCGTGAAGTAGAAGAGATTGCAGGATCTATCATTGGTATGAATTTAGTTACTCCGCAAACTTCGGCGGAAGGTAAAAAAGTACATAAAGTTTTAGTAGCCGAAGATGTTTATTATCCAGGGGATAGTGAAACCAGCGAGTTTTATATGTCTGTGTTATTGAACAGGGCAACTGGAAGAAATATGATTATGTATTCTACCGAAGGTGGAATGGATATAGAGGAGGTGGCAGAAAAAACACCACATCTGATATTTACAGAAGAAATAAACCCTTCAACGGGTATTTTACCTTTTCAAGCTAGGAAAGTAGCTTTTAACTTAGGGTTATCAGGTATGGCCTTTAAGGAAATGACAAAGTTTGTTACCAATTTGTATAAGGCTTATGTGGAGAGTGATGCAAGCTTATTCGAAATAAACCCTGTTTTAAAGACCTCGGATGATAAGATAATGGCAGTTGATGCCAAAGTTTCTATAGACGATAATGCCCTTTATAGGAGAAAGCAGTATGCTGAAATGCGAGATTTGCTGGAAGAAAACCCTATAGAGGTTGAAGCTAGGGCCGTGGGTCTTAACTATGTTGATTTGGATGGCAATGTGGGTTGTATGGTGAACGGAGCCGGATTGGCAATGGCTACAATGGATCTTATTAAAATGGCAGGTGGGGAGCCCGCTAACTTTTTGGATGTGGGAGGAACTGCAGATGCCAAAAGGGTGGAAGAGGCCTTTAGGATTATATTGAAAGACCCGGAAGTAAAATGTATTCTTATCAATATTTTCGGAGGTATTGTACGATGCGACCGAGTGGCTCAAGGAGTTGTAGATGCCTACAAAAATATGGGTGATGCCATGAAGGTGCCTATAATTGTGAGATTACAGGGGACTAACGCTGAATTGGCCAAGGAAATTATTGACAATTCGGGCTTGGCAGTGCATTCCGCTGTTCAGTTTCAAGAAGCTGCCGATAAGGTGAAGGAAGTATTGGCGTAATACAAATAATAATATAAATAAAAAGGCAGGACTGTTAAAGTGCTGCCTTTTTATTTGATCATATTCAACTATAAGGTTGGATAATCTTTTTTAAAGTCTTACCTGTATTAAATATTTATAAAATTAAATTCTTGACAATAGCTAAGAATATAATTTACGGATAATCAGGAGTGAAATTAGTACTTAAGGGTCCTAAGGTTGAAAATAAGCCATTAGGATCTTTTTTTATTTTTGTATTTCACGGGGCTAATGTCGCTATCCATTTTCTTCCTTTGTTGCTCCTTAAACCTAGGTTTTTGGTGATCTTTGAAAGTAGATTCTTTTTTGGGTTTCGGTAAAGTCGATTTTGGATCTTTAGGATTCTCCCTGGTCCCGCGATAATGTATAACCAAACCGTTTAAAAAATTTCGGAGAATTTGATCACCACATTCTACATAGTTAGGATGGTCTTCCTTTCTAAAAAAAGCACCCAACTCACTTTTAGTAATCTTAAAGTCTACTAATTTTAAAATTTCTACTATTTCATCGTCCCGTAATTTTAAGGCAACCCTTAATTTTTTTAAAACGTCATTATTGCTCATAGGGTATTTTTTTTTTTTTTTTTTACAAGATATCACAAAAAATCAGGATCTAATGCTAGTTTAGGAATACTTTCATTGGAAGAAGGGCACTAAATGAATACGAATTAACGTAACTTAGTGTTAAACTGAAATTTATGAGTACCTATTTGGAAAAGTTAGGCATTCTTTCCCAGATGATTTCTTTCGCAAAAGTAGATCGGGAGATTAAGGAAACGGAATATGATTTTCTGCTTGGTGTTGCCAAACAATTGGAGGTGGACAAGGAAACATTTGATTCCCTTTTTTATAAGAAAGTGGAAAAAGTCTTGCTTAAATCGGAAGCAGAGAGGATTCTTCAGTTTCATAGGTTGGTACTTCTTATGAATGTGGATCAGGAACAAAGATTAGTGGAAATAGAGCAACTACATAATATTGGCCTTGGTTTTGGACTTCCACAGGCGGCTATTGAGCAGGTTCTTTCGGTAATGCATCATTATCCGGACAAGGTTGTTCCTCCTGCTGTCCTAATCGATATATTCAAGGCATACCATAATTGATCAATTAATGACATAATGACTTGCTGTTTGTTAAATGTTATGACATATTGGCATCAAAGTAGGCTCGGTATAAGATTTGACTATTACTCATTAGAATTTAAAGTTTAATTTAAAACATAAAAGTCATGAGTATAGTAAAAAGAAATAATGTATTGTTTCCAACATTAATGAACGAACTTTTGAGACCAGATTGGTTTGGTGGGGTAGATAACTTTAAACAGGATGTTCCTGCAGCTAATATTCGGGAAACTGAAAGTGAATTTGTCTTGGAATTGGCAATACCTGGAAGAAAAAAGGAAGATTTTAATGTGGAAATCGACAACGACATCTTAACTATTTCTTCTGAAGTTAAAAATGAAGAAAATAAGGAAGATGAGGGGTATACAAGAAGAGAATTTACTTTTTCTTCCTTTAAGAGAGTTTTTAGCTTGCCGGAAACAATTTCATTGGATAAAATTAATGCTACCTATGAAGAGGGAATCCTAAAGTTTGTTTTGCCTAAAAAGGAAGAGGCATTGCCAAAACCTAAAAGATCAATTGAAATAGCGTAAGCTTAAAGGAAGTTGTGGATCCATCGCGATCCATAATGGTTTGGTTAGTTAGTTGGTTATGTAAGCGCTTCGAGCAGTCGAGGCGCTTATTTTTTTTAGTATTTTGCCCCATCAATTTTGAAATTGGGTGGCATTTAGATTCTTTTTATTCCTGCTCCTGTAAGGATTTGATTTCATCCCTTAGTTTCGCTGCCTGCATAAAATCCAGGTCCTTCGCGGCTTTTTCCATGGCTTTTCTTTTATCCCGGATAATTTTTTCCTTCTGTTCAATAGTGAGGTACATTAAATCCGGTTCCGCAGCCTTCATTTCTTCTTTTTCAAAATGATAGGTAGAAACTGAATTTTTGGCTAAAACACTATCCAAACTCTTTTTAAGTGCGGTGGGAGTTATATTATTTTCAATATTATAGGTAGCTTGTTTATCACGTCTGTAGTTGGTCTCGTCTATTGTTTTTTGCATGCTGTTGGTAATTTTATCCGCATACATTATGGCTCTGCCATTTAGGTTTCTAGCCGCCCGTCCTACGGTCTGTGTCAAAGACCTGGCACTTCTTAGAAAGCCCTCCTTGTCGGCATCCAATATTGCTACTAAGGAGACCTCTGGTAAATCCAACCCCTCCCTTAGTAGGTTCACCCCAATAAGTACATCAAAAACACCTTTGCGAAGGTCCTGCATTATTTCAACGCGCTCCAAGGTATCCACATCGCTATGGATGTATCGGCAACGTACATTTATTCTGGTCAAATATTTGGCCAATTCTTCCGCCATTCTTTTGGTCAATGTGGTTACCAATGTCCTTTCATCTTTCTCTACCCTTATTTGGATTTCTTCTATTAGATCATCAATTTGATTTAAGCTAGGGCGTACTTCAATAATTGGGTCCAATAGGCCTGTGGGCCTTATCACCTGTTCCACATAAATTCCTTGGCTCAATTCAAGTTCGTAATCAGCAGGAGTCGCACTTACGTAGATAACTTGATTTTGGAGTGCTTCAAATTCCTCAAATTTCAAGGGGCGGTTGTCCATGGCCGCAGGTAATCTAAAGCCGTATTCTACTAAATTCTCCTTTCTGGATCGGTCACCGCCGTACATAGCATGTACCTGTGGAATGGTCACGTGGCTCTCATCCACGACCATAAGATAATCGTTCGGGAAATAATCCAATAAACAAAACGGCCGGGTTCCTGGTTCTCGACCATCCAAATACCTCGAATAATTTTCAATGCCAGAACAATATCCCAATTCCCGTATCATCTCCAAATCAAAATTGGTTCTTTCCTCCAAGCGTTTTGCTTCCAGGTGTTTACCGATTTCCTTGAAGTAGGCCACTTGATGCACCATATCCTCCTGTATAAGGTGAATGGCATTCTGCAGTACATCAGGGGAGGTGACAAACATATTGGCAGGGTAAATATTAAGCTGTTGGTACTTCTCGAGTATCTTATTTTTATAGGGGTCAAAGGCTTCTATTTCCTCGATTTCATCCCCAAAAAAATGAATTCTAAAGGCGTGGTCTGCGTAACTTGGAAATACATCAACAACATCTCCTTTTACCCTAAAATTACCATTTCTAAAATCGGCAGTAGTCCGGGAATAAAGACTTTGAACCAATTGATGTAAAAACTTGGTTCTAGGTATTACTTGATCTTTGTGTATCCCGATGACATTCTTTTGAAATTCTACGGGATTCCCAATACCATATAAACAAGAAACGGAGGCCACTACCAAAATATCCCTTCTTCCCGATAATAGGGAAGAGGTGGCGCTAAGTCGTAGTTTTTCGATATCTTCATTAATGGATAGGTCTTTTTCAATATAAGTGCCACTTGTAGGAATATAAGCTTCGGGTTGGTAATAGTCATAATAGGAGACAAAATATTCAACAGCGTTTTCTGGGAAAAACTGTTTAAACTCTGAATATAATTGCGCTGCTAGGGTTTTGTTATGCGCCAAAACCAAGGTAGGCCGCTGAACCTCCTCTATAACATTGGCCACGGTAAATGTTTTTCCTGACCCGGTTACTCCTAAGAGTGTTTGATAACGCTCATCTCCCTCAATGCCCTCTCGCAATTGTTTTATGGCTTGCGGCTGATCACCTGTAGGTTTAAATTCGGAAACAACTTTAAATTTCATTTGTAGTATTTTCAAGGATCCCAATACCTTAATTTTGAACATTTCCTTTTGAGAAATTGCGACCAAAAAAAATATATCGACATTGAGTCTAAAATTAATAAATAGCAACCAATACTTTGGTTCTTTTAGAACTATTTATAACGCTTACCGTCATGTTTAGGGCAATAAAGGGGAAAGTGGTGGTCCAAACGCAATCATGAAAAAGTAAAAACCTATAAATCTCGTTTTTTCAGCAAGGCATAGGAAAGGTAAATGAAAATCAAGGTCCACATGCCTACGATTAAAAGCTCATTCAAATGGACGGCATAATCCTTGTCGAATTGCCCCCCTACCTGTTCTACCATGCTTTGTACCGCCTTAAATCTTGAAACAGGTTCTTTTATCAAATTGCCCATAGACTCCAAAGGGAGAAATTTCATAATTGATGTAGAGCCTTCTTCCCCGACCAGCCACCATGAAAAGAATCGGATACCTAGATTTTCAATAGCATACCATATAATCAAGAATCCCAAGGCAAAAGCAGACCTTTTAACAAGTATTCCGAGGAAAAGACAGAAGGAAAAGAAGCCTAATAGCTTTACAAAATAGGCCAATAGGTACTCTAGTTCGGAAAACATTATCGCAATCTCTGTAGAATCGGAATAAATGAGACCCAACATCAGGGAAACAAGATAAACAAAGAGGGTAGAAATCGCTGAAAATGTAAAGACAGTAATAAATTTGGAGGCTATAAACTCCTTTTTACTGAGACCGTCAATCAAGTTTTGTTTTAAGGTTTTATTGCTATACTCGTTAGACATCATTGCCACTATTATAATAGCGAAAAAGAGTTTTAATCCGCTTGCTATCCAAGTATTCAAATGCCAGATGTAGGGAAAATTGAAAATTCCCTGTTCTGCCATATGGAATTGAATAGGGCCAATATCAAACTTAATGGTCGCAATTAATGCCATGCAAAGTATAAGTGCAAAGTAGGAGAGAATCAGTACCTTACTCGCAGTATTGTTCCATAATTTTATATATTCTATCTGTAATAAACGTAACATAGCTTTATGTGCTTTGGAGTATGGTTAATTGTTTTGATTTGTCAGGTTAAGGAATTGTTCCTCCAAGGTCTCCTTGCGTTTTACCAAATGGGAGAGAATAATGTCATTTTGGAACAAATCCTGATTTAGGCTGCTTGCATCCATTTCTTCTTTTAAAATGGCGGTAATCAAACCATTTTCCTTTTTTATGGAGCCGAAACCGGCATGATTGCCAAGAAAGGTGACCAATGCAGCTTCATCTGTTGTTCTAAGTTCAAAAAAGCCATGGGTGCTCAACATTTTATCCACAGGCCCGGAATATAGCTTTTCGCCTTTGCGTAGGATAACAACATGGCTACAGACCTTTTCTACCTCGTCCAACAAATGTGAGGCCAATAGAATTGTAGTGCCCTGTAATGCAATTTTTTTTATAATCTCCCTTATCTGATGTATTCCTTGGGGGTCTAAACCATTGGTTGGTTCGTCCAAAATTAGTATTTCAGGGTCGTTAAGTAGGGCCGAGGCAATGGCCAACCGCTGTTTCATACCAAGGGAGTACGTACGAAACTTACTGTTTTTTCGGTCTAGAAGTCCAACCATTTCCAATTTTTCTTCAATGTTGTCCTGTGAAACCTCCTTAATTTTACAGACCAATTTCAGATTTTGTATGGCCGTCATATAGGGATAGAAATTGGGACGTTCAATAATGGCACCTACTTTCTTAAGGGCATTATGGGTTGAAATATGGCCTCCAAACCAGGTAAAATTACCTTCTGTTTTGTTGACAACATTGAGCACCATACCCAAGGTGGTCGACTTTCCACTGCCATTAGGTCCTAAAATGCCATAAACATTGCCTTTTTCAATATTAAAGGAAAGATTTTTTACAGCAGTCAGATATCCAAACTTTTTTGTGAGGTTGTTTACGGTAAGTATAGTTTCCAAAATAGGATAGTTTTTTTGATTGTTTCTATTTACTTGACAAAGAAATCGTTATTTTGTTACAAATTAAAGTTTTTTCCATGTCCGAAAGATTAATGTCCAAGAAAAAGCCCGCATTTCCAGTTAATAAGAAATTGGATGCCTATTTGGAGCACTATAGCAGAAAAATTGAAATCCCAATTTTTTATGATGACTTGTTGCGTTTTTCCGGTTCTATTGTGGTCTATGACTCCAATGAAGAGGATACACTCTGGGTACGTGTGTTTTATAGTGAGTTTGAAAGGGCGGAGATAGATGCCAGTCTTAAGAAAATATACTCCATTCTACATTACGACGGGAGTGATAGTATATTTCCATTTTTAAATGTAGATTCTGTTGATTATTGCACTTTTGGGAACTCTAAACCTTTCAGGATAAAGGTAAGGAATATATTAAACGACATTTTTACCAATTTTTATGTAAAAAGGACCGATGCGTCCAGGATTTATGGCTTGGAATTGGAGCATATGTTATCGCCCTATAACCTTAACTTTCTTGTTTATGGGGATACTTTAATAGAGGAGCATATTGCCGGTATTCCTGGGGATGTATTTATAAAGGACTTTTTGCCAAAATGTACGGAGTCGGAAAAATCACAATTGGCCAAGGAATTTGTAAAGTTTAATGAGCGCTGTATGATCCGACTTTTGGGAGATATGCGATCTTATAATTATGTCATTGTTCCTACTCATGATTTTGACCATGTAGTTTACAAAATAAGGGCCATAGATTTTGATCAACAGTGTTATGAAGGAAAATTGAAAGTGTACAGGCCTCAATTTTTTAAAGAAAATTACCTCATGGTCATGTTGGTCAAGGAAAAGTTACAGCGTAGTTCTGTGGATCAATATAAGATCGAGGAACGGTCCATAGTGGCAAAAAGAATTTTGAGTTCAGGGAATCGTATCAAACGATTGATTTCTATTGCCAAGACGGATCATATTTCCAATGAGGAGAACATTGCCGCCCTGTCCCATCATATATATGAGCTTACTGCAGATGTTGACTTTAAAACGTGTAAAACCATGGGGGAGGTATTGGCACTGGCATTGGACTTTGTGAAAAGAAATTATCAAGACGTTAACATGAAACAGATCATTGAAAACAGGATAAATATTTGAGTTTTTTATTTTCCGCTTTTTTTTACGTTGCTATTTACCCCATAATTGAATTTTTTAACAAAACGGTCCTGTTTCTGTGTTTCTGAGCAAGACCGTTGGATAGTAAGAATTAACTCTTTTGTTCCTTGTTGAAATAGACGAGGTAGTAGTACATTTGGCGTTCTTCGTCCCAACCTTTCTCTACAAATTTCTGGGCAGATTCCGGATTTATAAAATCCATTTTGATCTGAATATTGGTATCCAAATTAATAACATTCTTAATTTTTTTTCTGGCGTCGGAAACTGCTTTGTTGGCAATATCAAAAGTTGAAACGTCCTCGATACTATACTTTGGTCCTTTTTCTACTTTGTAGTTCTTAAATTCCGGTATCAGTTCTGGATTCTCCATAACCTCGTTCAAGAAGCTTGTTTCCTCAAAATTGTCATTTTTGGCAAAATGATTTACTGCCCTATTCATAAATAGAACCTCATGTTGTTTGTCTTCGGCGGGCAATACCACATCCTTGGCAAAGTTCTGGCACAATTTTAAGTAGTTTTTTGTTTTGAAATTATCATCGGACAGGGCTTCTACCCCTAAGAAATTTTCCAACCAGTATTTGGTATCGTAACGATTGCTGTCCACAGAAAGTACTTTATAACCTTCTTCCTTATCCGTATTGAAAATTAGACAACCCTTATCCAATTTATTAATGTTGATACCCTGCTGGATCAAAATGTCCAAACTATTTTCTTTTTCCTGAAATTGGAGGAAGTCGTGCTTTAGCTCACTTTTAAAAATACCCACGGCATTTACCTTTACGTTATCCAACATTAGGTCAGTAAGATAGGCCACATAAACTTCTCCACTCTTGATATGTGGGTGATTGGATTGGTCAAATAATTGGGTCGCTATTTTTTTGGAATTGGAATGTAGGCTGTCAGGTTCATCAAAAATATCACTGACAATTTTAAATACTTCATTAAATTCAACATCTGCCTCATTTGAAAAATAATAGTAATTTTCCTCCTTTTCCCTAAAAGGTTTAAAAAAGTACTCCTTTAAAAGTCCCGTGGTTTCATCGTTCAAAGAAAAAGGCTCTTCGGAGAGAAAAATACCTTCACTCTTATTCTTATTTCCCACACGATGTATGGATATAGTTTCAATTTGGGTGGGATATAAATTGATCATGGGTAAAAGGAATATTTTAAGGGTTATAATTTGTCCTTAAGCTATAAAATGCTGCTTAGGTTATCTTTTTGAACAATAGACTGTTATAAACTCTCTATTGTGTTTTACTAATTCTAAGGTAAATAAGAGGAATTACTAATTCCAATTTTCATCAAAATCCAAATCTTCGTAATTATCCAATGTGTTGTCAAAATCGAATTCGCTTTCATCGGCTTCAAACTTTTTTTCAGGTGGGGCATCCGGTACTTCACCGAAACTGAAAAGGGTATTGGGGTAGGACTTCCCGTCCTCTTTTTCAACGATATCGGCCAATTCTACAAAGAATGTCCACATGCTTAAAAAGTCATAAACATAAATAAGTTTGGGCGACTGTTCATTAAGAATGTCCTGTAAAAAATTTTCATTCATTAAACGGACATCAGAGCCATTTTCACTCATGTCGAACAACGCTATTTCTTCGTCCTGCCTCCATTCCTCATCACAGGTGTAGAAAGAAGCCATTTCATTTCCTAAAAAACCAAATGCTTGGGTAATAGCATTGTGAAGGTCTTCCATAGAATTGTTTTCTTCTATTTCTATATCCCTAAAAATATCTTCCTCTGCATCTAATATGATCCTTATTTTGTATATCATGGGGTCCAATTTTTGTGGTGGCAAAGTTACAAAGTTTTGGTGGTTTTAAAAGCATTTAGAGCTTCCAAAACCAAATAGAATTGAAAACCGAATAATACCGCCGCCAGTACAAGATGTATAGATTGGGAACCAAAAGGAAAATCCATATAATACATAGCCAGACCGGATATAGTTTCCAAAAATAGGAGTACCAAAACCCAATTCATTTTCGAGTAGCCCAATTTTAAATGGTAGATTCTTATGGCAAGAAATAAGTTTACTAGGACTACGATAATGGAAAACGAACGATGTATATAAAAGGAGAGTGTTGCATTGTTGAGCCATTGCCCGGGTGCATCTTCACCATAGATATCGGTTTGCAAATCAATAAACTGTCTCACTTGTGTTCCCAGAACTATCTGGACCAAGGTAATTGCTAGCGCCAAAACTATAAAATTCCTAGTAATCTTATCGGCCACAAAAGATTTCATGCTATTGCTCGTTGCGTATATCAAATACAGAATTAGTGCTACTATAAACAGGGCCATTACCATATGAACGGTAATTTTCGCTGGAGCCAATACAGAAAATACTACTGTTGCCCCGAGCCATGCCTGAAATCCCATGGCCAATACCACTATCCATGAAAGTACGGTAATTTTCCTATTTCTTTTCCAGTAGGATAGGGAAGCAAAGGCCATAACCAGGGTACCGAGCCCTGCAAGTGCACCGAATAATCTATTGATGAATTCGGTCCAAGTATGGAAGGGATTGAAAATAGCGTAGTCGTGCTTTGTATATAGCACCCAATTATCGGCATTGTAATTTGTGGAGGTGGTAAACTTGCCTTTGGCTACCCATAAGGATTCGTTCAAAATTATGACTTGACCTTTGTTAAACTCCCGGTCTGGCTGCCATTGCAACTCGGTAATATCCGTTGGGGGTATGTAATATCCGAAACATTTAGGCCAATCAGGGCATCCCATACCACTCCCGGTCATTCTTACCACAGCCCCGGCCACAATAACCAAGTAGACCAAAACTAAACTGATTTTGGCGATTTTTGTAAATTTTTTCTGCATTTGGATTTTTGTAGGAACAGTGCAAAATTACCACTCTTTTATTAAAGAAGGGTATAGGTAAGCCTTAATTTTCTGTGATAAAAAGCTTAATTTAAGACGGTAGGAATCAAGGTGAATTTAGTTTGTCCTTAGTCCCAATTCCTTACCTTTTTGTAACATTAAGGTGTAGGCCGCTTTGTACTCATTGGGAATTTCCCCCTCCAAAATGGCCTCCTTGATAGCTTCCTTAATTTGGCCAATTTCCTTGGAAGGCTTAAGGTTGAAGGTTGTCATAATTTCTTCTCCACTAATGGGGGGTTGAAAATTTCTTATATGATCTCGTTCTTCTACCTCTTCAATTTTTTGACGGACTACTCTAAAATTATTCCGATACCTCTTTTGTTTTTTGGGATTCTTGGTGGTAATATCCGCCTCACATAGTGTCATAAGGTCTTCCACATGCTCTCCGGCGTCAAAAATAAGTCTTCTTACAGCTGAGTCGGTAACAAAATCCTCGGAAAGAACTATTGGTCTAGAGCTCATTAATACCATTTTCTGAACGAATTTCATTTTTTCATTCAGGGGTAGCCTAAGGCGCCTAAATAATTTGTAAACCATTTTAGACCCTATAAATTCGTGTGCATGGAATGTCCAGCCTATTTTTTTATCGAACTTTTTGGTAGGGGCTTTGCCTATATCATGTAGAAGGGCGGCCCAACGAAGCCATACATTGTCTGTGTGGTTTGAGATATTGTCCACTACTTCCAAAGTATGCCAAAAATTATCCTTGTGACGTTGTCCTTCAATTTCTTCTATACCTTCCAAAGCGACCAATTCGGGCATTATAAATGGCAAAAGACCTGTTTTGTGAAGCAGCGAAAAGCCGAGAGAGGGTTTGGTGCTGGCCAATATTTTATGTAATTCATCCACTATACGTTCATTGGAAATAATCTTTATTCTTTCCTTGTTGTCCGTAATGGCCTGTAAAGATTCAGGATGGATAATAAAGTTTAATTGAGTGGCAAACCTGATGGCACGCATCATTCGCAGAGGATCATCGGAATATGTGATTGAGGGGTCTAAAGGAGTTCTGATCAATTGCCTTTTTAGGTCCCCAATGCCGTCGAAAGGATCTAGAAGTTGTCCGTAGTTCTCAGAGTTGAGTGAGATAGCCAGGGCATTGATCGTAAAATCCCTTCGTTTTTGATCGTCTTCCAAGCTTCCGTTCTCCACTACGGGTTTCCTGCTGTCACGGTGGTAGCTCTCTTTTCTTGCTCCCACAAATTCAATTTCAATATCCTGAAATTTGATCATTGCGGTTCCAAAATTCTTAAAGATGCTTACCTCGGAACTTCCTGGTAATTTTTTGGCTACCAATTTGGCTAATTCTATTCCACTGCCAATGGCAACAATGTCGATATCTTTTGGGGTTCCTCTCTGCAACATATAATCCCTAACAAAACCTCCGATGACATAGGTGTCTAATGAAAGTTCCTTCGCTGCATCCGAAATTGTTGAAAATATGGGGTTTTGTATGGCGTCTTCGTGCTTTCTATTCGTCATTTTTACTCTCGGATCACTTTTACGATGCCATCATTACCGAGCATAATAATGGAGGATGGAGTACTTTTAATTTTATCGCGGTCCAAATTTACTATATAGTCCACACCTTTTAAAATCTCATCCGGTATTTCTTTGAAACTAGTGGGTGTTGGTTGCCCGGCTGTATTTGCAGAAGTAGATACAATAGGTTTTTTAAATTTCTTTATCAGAAACTGGCAAAACTGATCTGTAGCTACCCTAATGGCCAATGTGTTGTCCTTGGCGATTAGATTATTGGCTATTCCTTTAGGGGATTCATAGACAATAGTCGTTGGTTTGGTGGAGAGGTCTATAATGTCATAGGCTAGTTCCGGTACCTTTTTAACATGCTGTTCCAACATAAAATCATTGGCCACCAAGCAAATCATAGTTTTGGTGTTGGACCTTCTTTTTAGCGCATAAATTTTTTCCACCGCCTCGACATTGGTAGCATCACAACCAATGCCCCATACCGTATCTGTGGGGTATAGGATAAGTCCTCCTTTACTTAGAATATCAAAGCATTGGTTTACCTCGGAAAGCAAATCTTTCATATCTATTTTTTATTTAAATTTCGTAACCGCTTTAATTCCCTGTAACGAGAATATACTCCCAGGGCATTTAGGTAGCATATTATGACACCCTTTTTTCCGTCTAATATCCCAAACCTAAATATATAATGATTTAAAAATTTATAAAATGGTCTAAATATAAAGTGGTACCAATTTGGGGAATAATCTTTTTTTAATTCCTCCATGGCTCTCATTTCTCCATATTTTATCATCTTCCCCTTGTAGTCTTCGTAATCCTTATAGGAGTAGTGGATCAATTTATTTTTAAGTACCTCGGACGGTCCCTCTACAACCAGGGTTTCGTGCACTATTCTATCTTTTGTAAATTGAACTTTACTTTTTTTAAAAAGACGATAGTTTTTATCTCTTTGCCATCCACTAAAACGCAATACCCTATTTTTAAACATAAAGGACCTATAAAAATAATAGGCGTTTGCGGTCGGTTTTTTGGAATTTACTGTTTCCAAGATCTCATTTCTTAACCTATCGGGGACGCGCTCATCGGCATCCAAAAAAAGTACCCAATCATTAGTAGCCTGTTCAAGAGCAAATGATTTCTGATCCGTATAATTTACGAAAGGGCGCTGTATTAATTTAACATTGGGGTGCGCCTTAATTTTTTCGATGGTGCCATCCGTGCTATATGAATCCACTACGATAATCTCATCTGTAAATTTCACATTTTCCAAAACGGCGTCAATATGAATATCCTCATTATACGTAATGAGAACTGAAGAAATCTTATTGATTTTTTCATCCAAAAAGAGATTCAAAGTAGGCTTGCCAAACATGGAATTAATTTTTAACTTTCTCGCTAGAGAGAGTTTTCGTACTTCGGGCACCCCATGAGACGCTATATAATTTTTTACTGAATTTACCATGCGCAGGGCCGATTTTCCATCCTCGTAGGGGTGAAATTGCATGTTTATGTAGGCCCGATCCGCGGCATGAGGGTCAGATTGAAAATTATCCAAAACTTTCTTGCTAAGTCCAGTGTAGGATTTGGAGTTGTCCCACAGCACCTTTTTGGCCATATTGTTAAAGGATATGACCGGCTTGTTTAAAAGAATGAATTCGTAAATTACAGATGAAGTATCACTTATCATCATGTCGGCTTGGAGGAGTGATTTAATAATGTTTTTATCCTCTTTGAAAATTATGTTAGGTATCTCATTGGCCAATGTTTTGTACGCCCTAATCCATTTTGGATCCATTAGATCATGGAACTTGATGAAAATGACATAGCCGGTTTTTACTGCAAGGTCTTTAATTTCCTTTAATAAAAATGGTGCCGAGCTAAGGCTAGGGGAGTAGGTGGGGGCATAGAGGATAATCTTGTCCGTTTTGAAATGCTCCAGAATGGCTTTTTTTTCAAAATTATATTTGTTTTTATCCGAGCTGTAAACGTCCAATTTTGGCCAACCAGTTTCTATGACATCAAAATTTTTATGTACCTTTTTTAGTGTATTGAATTTATCCGTAAAATACGGTCCTTGGGTAAGATAAAGGTCAAAGTAATGTCGTATCCTGAAATGGTCTTTTTTTTCACTGGCCAGTCCATGAAAAACTTGAACTTTTAGTCCCCGGATATAATATGGAACTTCTTTTCCCGGTACGAATATGGCATCACTTTTATAGAGTTGCATATCTAAAGTGCTTACCGTATAATTCTCATTTCTATAAGGAAAATTACTTAGAAGTTTATCGGGGATATACCAAAGAAAGTCATGTCCCTGGTCCAGAAGTTCATCTCGGATGGGGGCAAGAATGCCAAAGGCATATGTATTTTGGCAAAATAAGATTACCTTCATTTTCGGAACCGGTTTTTTTCCGTTTTGGATAATTTACCTGTCAAATTGTTTTTTAAAGGATGCTTTGTTTCTCCCACAATTTTACTGGTTTGCACGGTAACAAATGGTTGATCTTCATCCATACATGATTTGATAACCGAAAAACAGAATACCTTAGATGTGTCATTTGACCAAAGTCTAGATTTGACCTTATGCTTCCTACAGGTATTTAAGTACCGGTCAAAAGTATTGGTCCCATTAAACCGCACATTCTTAAAATATATAGGTTCTGGAAATCTTTCCATAATTAGTACTGTTATAAAACTAAATTCATTATTGTGTTAATGAATACCGTAGGATTGATCTTTATGCTAGACCGACACCGCTATGATACATTTTTCATCTTTTAACGGGGTTACCGGTTTGGGATTACTAACCCTTGAGGCATTACCATCTGGTAAATTGATGATTTTCATAGTGTCTATTTGTTTTAAAGCGTTGTCCTATGCCAGGCTGGTTATATATTTTTGACCCTTGGGAATCTCAGGTAGCGTAAAGAAATCACCAATTATTTTATTGTATTCCTGTGGTAAAAAGCTGTTTCTGGCGTCTGAAGGGTAAAAGGTCATTTCACCAAATATTGTTTTTCCTTGTATGGAATACAAATCCACTCTGGTAAAGGGGAGTTTGGAAGCCAATTTCTTGGCTGTAATTTTCATTTCTTCAAAATTTTCCGGCTTTTCAATTTCACCCTCATAGAATGGGGTGCTTTTGGTGAAAATGTTCATTTTGTTCCATGAAGTATCATAATAACATCTGGAATTGGCACCACCTCTATCTATATCGATTTGTACAAATTTAGGGTTCCCGTCAAAGCAGAAAAACTTGTAATCCATCAATACCTCTTTATTCATTTCTTCCAGGTATTTTTCGGCGATAAGTCTAGGTTTAACATCCTTGTAGGCCCACTCCATACCTCCTCTATAATATTGGTTTTTTAACATCCATTTCTTGAGTAGGTATTTTGCCTTTGTTTTATTGAGCTTTGTTTTATCTTTTACAATAAGATTGAAATGATAGCCGTGGACCCCCTTAATTACAAACTGATTGGGTAATTTGTCAAAATCGACTTCCGAACTTCTATCGTATACCGCCAAGGTTTCATTTAAAAATTGCTTTCCGACTTTATTTTCAACATAGGATTTAACGGCTTGTTTATCTACGAGCTGATTTAGTATTGGAGGTCTAAAATAAATTTTGTACCAAGATATTTTTTCATAAAAATCGATCGGATTGTCTAGATTCAATTTATTGCCCGAATAATATTCGTAATATATTTTTACATAAGTTTTTTGTGGTAGAAATTTAAATTTCTTTAGAAGTCCAAATAATAATTTTTTTACCATAACCTAGTTCATAGCTAAACAAGAGGCCAAAGATATATAATTAATAGTTATATTTGCGGAGTGAAGAATACCGCACTCTCAATATCCATAATAGTAAGTACTTATAACTCTGAGGAATGGTTGGAAAAGGTACTTTGGGGATTTAATCAACAGAATTTTAAGAATTTTGAAGTAGTCATTGCTGATGATGGTTCTGGGCCAAAAACCAAGGAGTTGATCCAAAGAATGGCCAAGTCCGTTTTTTATCCTTTGGTTCATGTCTGGCAGGAGGATGATGGATTTCAGAAGTCGAGGATATTGAACAAGGCAGTAGTAGCCTGTAATTCAGAGTATATTGTCATGACCGATGGTGATTGTATTCCGCGAGAGGACTTTGTGGAGGTACACAATATCAATAAGGAAAAAGGTTTTTTTATTTCCGGAGGGTATTATATGCTTCCCATGAATATCTCGAAAATAATAACCAAAGAGGATATAGTTAAACAAAACTGCTTCAATATACACTGGTTAAAATCCAAGGGTATAGCCAAGACTTTTAAGAACAATAAGCTTACCGCAAAAGGAATCATTTCAAAATTGTTCAATAAACTTACCACAACGAATGCCAGTTGGAACGGTCATAACTCCTCCGGATGGAAAAGTGATATTTTAAAGGTAAACGGTTTTGACGAGCGAATGCAGTATGGAGGGCAGGACCGTGAGCTGGGGGAGCGTTTGTTTAATCTAGGAATCCGATCCAAACAGCTCAGATATAGTGCTGTTTGTGTTCATCTGGACCATAAAAGAGGTTATAAGACTCCAGAATCCATCGCTAAAAATGTTGGTATTCGTACTGAGGTTAAAAAGAAACGAAGTAATTGGACTCCTTATGGCATTATCAAGAAGTAAGCCAGTTCATTTTTTTTTTCCAATTGCTTCAATTTTCTATAGCGTTCATATTCACCAAGGGCATTAAGATAGCAGATTGTAATCCCCCTTTTTCCGTCTAAAATTCCCAAACGTAAAATGTAATGGTTAAAGAATTTCCAGATGGGTTTAAAGATCAATAAGAAGTAATTGAACTTGTTCTCCTTATAAAATGCTTCCTTGGCCTTTAATCTGCCGTACTTTAGCATTTTACTTTTATAATCTTCATAGTTTTTATAGCAATAATGAATCAGGTGCTCTTTTAAGATTCCAGAAGTTCCGTCTATGTCCAAAGTTTCATGTACAATCTTTTTGTCTGAAAATTGGCTTTTACTTTTGCGGAACAATCTGTAATTTTTATCTGTTTGCCATCCACTAAAATGTAGCGGTTTGTTTTGGAACATAAACTTCCTGTAAAACCAATACGCAACATGTTCATTTGAGCTATTTACAATATCGATAATTTCCTTTTCCAAATTAGAGGTAATCACTTCATCTGCATCTAAAAACAATACCCAATCATTTTTGGCCTGTTTTAAGGTAAAGGATTTTTGGGAAGTAAAGTTTTCAAAAGGATTTTGAATGACTTTTACTTTGGGATGTTGCAATAGATATTCATATGTCCCGTCCGTACTGTACGAATCCACCACTATAATTTCATCAACGAAATCTATCGACGCCAGACATTTTTCAATGTATCCGATTTCATTATATGTTATGATTAGTGCACTGATTTTTTCCATATGAGGGATTCTTATAAAATAATGTTATCTATACAGTTTAGATTTAGAATTATACAAAAGGTTGCTTTTCAAAGTCGGTTTACTGTATAGATAACATTAAATAATAAAAAAAAGTATTTTTGGAAAGGTAAAATTCCTACAAACGTCCTACACGGCAACGTCGTATTCCCTTAGGGCATCATTTAGAGAGGTTTTTTTGTTGGTGCTCTCTTTACGGGTGCCAATGATTAGGGCACAGGGTACTTGATAGTCTCCAGCTGGAAATTTTTTGGTATAACTTCCTGGGATAACAACAGATCTAGCTGGCACCAAACCTTTTCTCTCTACTGGTTTGTCGCCCGTAACATCTATAATTTTTGTTGAGGCGGTAAGTACAACATTTGCTCCCAATACGGCCTCTTTTTCTACGCGTACTCCCTCAACAACAATACATCTAGAGCCAATAAAGGCATTATCCTCTATGATTACTGGAGCTGCTTGCAAAGGCTCTAAAACCCCTCCGATTCCTACACCGCCACTAAGGTGGACATTTTTGCCAATTTGGGCACAACTACCAACGGTTGCCCAAGTGTCTACCATCGTACCTTCGTCCACATAGGCTCCTATATTTACGTAACTTGGCATTAAAATGGTGCCTGCAGAAATATAAGATCCGTGTCTGGCAACCGCATTGGGCACTACACGTATACCTTTTTCGGCATAACCTTTTTTTAATGGCATTTTATCGTGGTATTCAAAAATCCCCGCTTCCAAGGTCTCCATTTTTTGTATTGGAAAATATAAAACCACCGCCTTTTTTACCCATTCGTTTATTTGCCATCCATCGGTGGTAGGTTCAGCACATCGCAATTTACCCACATCCAAAAGATCTATTACTTCCCTTATGGCATTTTGAGTTGCAACTTCTTTTAGTAGTTCACGATTTTCCCAGGCCGTCTCTATTGATTTTCTTAGTTCTTTCATCTTTAATAATTCAAATTTTAGCAAATATAAGGGGTAGTAGGTAATTAACCTTTTGTTTTTGCACATATAACAATTTATCTCTTATTTTTGCAAAAAAAAATCTGTGGGAAGGATTGTAGCATTGGATTATGGAAAGGTACGGACGGGAATTGCCGTAACGGATGAGATGCAAATAATAGCCTCCGGCCTTACCACCGTTGATACAAAGGAACTTTTGAACTTTTTAAGGAAGTATGTTCTGGACGAGAAAGTCGATAAATTTGTAATCGGTGAGCCAAAGCAAATGAACAATCTTCCATCTGAATCCGAGGAGTTGATCAAACCCTTTTTGAGAACATTAGAAGGTGTTTTCCCTAAGATTCCTGTAGAACGCCAAGACGAGCGTTTTACTTCTAAAATGGCCTTTCAGACCATGATAGATAGTGGTCTAAATAAAAAACAAAGAAGGGATAAGGCCTTAGTGGATGAAATTAGTGCCACTATTATCCTTCAGGCATATTTAAATAGAAAACAGTAGTATGATATTACCGATAGTTGCTTATGGAGATCCGGTACTTAGGAAAGTAGCGGAGGATTTAGACGAGGATTATGCAAAATTTGAAGAACTGGTGTCCAATATGTGGGACACTATGTACAATGCCAATGGTGTTGGTTTGGCAGCGCCCCAAATTGGGCTTCCGATTAGATTATTTTTAGTGGACACCACTCCATTTTCAGAAGATGAAGAGCTTACAGATGAAGAGCAAAGCGCGCTAAAAGGGTTTAGGAAGGTTTTTGTTAATGCACGAATTGAGGAAGAATCAGGTACTGAATGGGCCTTTAATGAAGGGTGTCTTAGTATTCCCGATATTCGGGAAGACATTTCCAGAAAAGATACCATTACCATATCCTATATGGATGAGAATTTTAAATCCTATAAGGAAACTTATGATGGGCTTTTGGCCAGGGTAATTCAACATGAATATGACCATATAGAGGGTATATTGTTTACTGATAAATTGTCGTCCTTAAAAAAACGACTTTTAAAAGGAAGGCTGTCCAATATTTCCAAGGGAAAGATAAAGGTGGAATATAGAATGCGCTTTCCCAGTATGAAAAAAGCACGTTAAAACTATTTCTATTATAAACAAAAAGTAGCATATTTGTCGCTGAAATTAAAATAACAGATGGGTTTAAATAAAATATTATCAATTGCAGGTAAACCAGGGCTTTTTAAATTATTGACGCAAACGCGTTCAGGTTTTGTAGCTGAATCCTTATTGGACGGTAAAAAAGTTACGGTGAGTTTTAAAAATAATGTAAGTGTCTTGTCCGAAATAGCCATTTACACCTTGGAGGAAGAAGTGCCGTTAAAAGTGGTGTTTGAGAAGATCAAAGAAAAAGAAGACGGAGGGAAAACGGCGGTGAGCCATAAAGACGATAAGATAAAATTGGAAGAATACCTGTTTGAGGTACTACCCAATTATGATGAAGATAGGGTTTATGCCAGCGATATTAAAAAAATCATTCAATGGTATAATTTGTTGCACGAGCATGGTGTTACGGAGTATGCTGACGAGGAAGAAGAAGCAGCCGCCAACGAAACAGAATAGATTTTATATTTAAAGATAAAAGGCCTTCGTTTTCGGAGGTTTTTTTTTGTCATTTATTTTAGGGCAGTACTTTGTTAAATGTAACTGGCAATCGCTGGTCCAATTATAAATAATTCTCCATTTAGCTTTAGTGTTTTGTTGTTGGCCTAAATTTTTGGGCAACGGGCCGATAATGGTAGAAATTAATATAATAATTCTTAAATCAATTTTTATGATGTCCGAATTTTATAATAAAAGGTCTTTAGTATTTGTATTACTTTTTGTTCTTCCCCTTGCCCTTATCGGGCAACAGCGAACAGGAAACATAGTAGAATATTTCGGTAAGGAAAAGGTAGAGGATATTCACGAGGGAAAAGTAATCCACGTATTTAACGAAGCGCTCCTCCTGACCATTCCAAGTTTGGGTTTTGAATCATCATCATTTCCTGTGGATCCTGTTTTTGATAAATTCTTGATGCAACCAAATATGCAGGTCAAGGAAGGTGAGATTTTTGATAAGGATTTTTGGGGAAGGGAATTAAAATGGAACGCAATAAAGGTGGACAGCTCCAATAGCTTTTTTGGGAAGGACCTCAGGTCGGGATATGTATACCTCCATTACAATTCAGAATCTGAAAAAACAGTATTATTCGAAGCTTCAGGACATTCTTTGGTCTCCATTAATGGCTATCCCTATGAAGGAGACCATTATGATTTTGGGTGGAATCTAATCCCTTTAAAGTTAAAGGAAGGGAATAATGTTTTTGTTTTAAAGGTAGGTCGCTTTCCAAGGATTAGAGCTCGATTATTGGAACCTAAAACCGAGATTCAATTTACCACCCGAGATTTAACTGTTCCGGACCTATTAATAGAGGAGGATATGGAGTATAAGGCAGCCATTAGGGTTATTAATGCTTCGGATAAGTGGGTTGAGAAATACACCATAGTGGCAAAGATGAACGGAAAAACGCTTTCTACCAAAGTGGAGGATATTCCACCTTTTACGGTATATAAAATTCCTTTTTCCATACCCTCGTCAACTTTGGATGCCGCTAAGGCACAGGTGAGTGTAGACCTGCGGTTGCTACAAGGTAACGGACATCTGGTTTCTACCGAAACTTTGTCCTTAAATGTGAAATCCAAGTATGAACACCACAAGAGAACCTTTATAAGTGATATAGATAAAAGTGTACAGTATTACAGTATAGCACCGGACAAAAGTGGAAACGCCGAGGGGGCAGCGCTTTTTCTTTCCGTTCACGGGGCTTCTGTGGAAGCAGTAAATCAGGCAAATGCCTATAAACAAAAAGATTGGGGGAACCTGATTGCTCCCACAAATAGAAGACCCTTCGGTTTTGCGTGGGAAGATTGGGGAAGAATGGATGCCTTGGAAGTGTTGGCGGACAGCAAGAGGCTTTTTAAGCCCGATAACAGTAAAATTTACCTTACCGGACATTCTATGGGTGGACATGGAACATGGTACTTGGGAGCAACCTACCCGGACCATTTTGCGGCCATAGCACCATGTGCTGGATATCCAGATTTATTATTGTATCGTGGCAGTAGATCTAAACGACTTTTGGAAATGACGCAAGAAGAGCGGATTCAATATGGAATTAGCCCTAAAATGTTCGAACGCCTTACCATGGATTATGTTCCTATAGCGGTTGAAAATATAGTAGAAAGAGCTGGAACGCCAAGTAGAACCTTAAAACTGATCCGAAATTATCTTCATCACGGGGTATATATACTGCACGGCGAAAAGGATAATGTAGTTCCTACCGCTATAGCCCGTGACATGAGGGAACGATTGGGGAAATTCCATCCAGATTTTACCTATTATGAGTATCCGGGAGGTACCCATTGGTATGGCGACCACAGTGTGGATTGGGAACCCATTTTCAACCTGTTTAAAAATCGAACAATTCCTGAAGCAAAAGACATTAAAAAATTGGAATTCAGTACAGGGTCGCCGGGGGTGTCTTCTTCCTCCCATTTTGTCACTATTCATCAGCAAAAAATACCTTTTGACATAAGTTCATTTGATTTCTCATGGGATACAAACTTTAAATTGGATACCAAAAATGTATCTGTTTTGGAAATAGACTTTTCGGAATTACCAGAAGGGATAAGTAGTATTGAGCTTAACGGAAAGGAAATTGCTGTTCCAGCAAAGGGGACGACATTTTTCAAGGAAGAAGGTGGGGTATGGAACATGGTGAACAGACCATCCTTGGAAGAAAAAGGCCCGCATAGGAATGGAGGGTTCAAGGATGCGTTTAGGAATAATGTAGTGTTTGTCTATGCCACAAAAGGATCAGCTATAGAAAATGATTGGTATTATAATAAGGCTCGATTTGATGCAGATACTTTTTGGTACAAGGCCAATGGAAATATACAATTGGTTCCGGATTACAAATTTTCTCCCAAAGACTACCCAAACCAAAATGTTGTGATTTACGGGAATAGGACCAATAATGCCGCCTGGGGCAAACTATTGAGAAATAGTCCCATACAAGTGTTCAATAACAAATTGAATTTCGGGAGCAGAAGTATAGCAGGGGACAATTGGGGGCTTTATTTTATTGTACCTAGACCGGATAGTAACATGGCCAGTGTAGGAGTGGTGACCGCAACTGGACGTTTGGGTATGAAGGCGGCTTATGCCAATCACTATTTGGTGAACGGCACTACATTTCCAGATGTAATGCTTTTTGATGATTCTGTTCTTGATCAAGGGACTTCGGCAGTAAAATGCGCTGGATTTTTTGGAAATAATTGGTCCATTGAAACCGGCGATTTTGAATGGAAATAGGACATGGTCGTCCAAATCATAAGCCTATTAAATTTTAATTTGGCTTTTTTTATTTGGACGACCTTTTGCCTTTTATTTTAATGCGTTTAGAATAAATAGGGAGACATCCTTTTTGAATTTTTCCATGGATGGTTTGTGGGTGTACATCATATGCCCGGCCTCATAATATTCCATTTTTATATTGTCCTTAATTTCCTTGGTGAGTCCCAAATGATTTATGCTGTGTTCTACGCCATAGAAAACAGTAGCTAGGTCGTATATTCCATTAAGGACCAGAACTTTCATATTGGGGTCGCGAGAAAGGGCAGTGGCCATATCTATACCGGTATTAATTGCTGCCGAAGTGCCCCACCTTTCATTTCCTTTATGGGTCCAATCCCATTTAAAACCATCCCTTCTACCTGCGGTAATGGAGTACAATAAATTTTTATTTACTTTAAGATCGCCATAAAAGTAATCCAAAAATCCACTGATATAGGCTGGGGAAATTGCCGAACTTTGTGGGTCATAATTTCCTTCTTGGGAAAGAAGGTCTTCATTTATTCCAGTAAAACGGGAATCCAACCGGCCTACGATTTCTCCCTTGTCCCTCAAAAATTCCGCAAAAAACTCGAACGCAGTTACCTTTAGATTGGCTTTTAGCCAATACTCCGTGTCTGTTCCTGTGTAATAGGCTAATTTGGAGGCTATGCTAGATTTTTCATTTTCAGAAATTTGATCCCCCTTAAATAGGGCCGGTGTGTATTCATTTTCTGTAAAAGTCCTAACCGATTTGAGGAAATCAAAAACATCTTCGGGTTTGTCTACTACTTTATCATGATACCATGCGGTAGCGGCATAGGTGGGAAAATGCACGATATAGGGTAGGTCGTCATGAGGTGGGAATAGTAAAGTGCGAAAGTCGAAAACAGCCGATACCATGATAACTCCGTTCATGGCAATACCTTGATTCAGCAAGACATTCATTAATCCGGCATTCCTAAAGGTTCCATAACTTTCTCCCAATAAAAATTTGGGGCTGTTCATACGGTCATTATGTATCAAAAACTGGGTTATAAACAACGAAAGGCTTCTAATATCTTGATCCACACCCCAAAAGTCCTTAAATTCAGATTTCCCAATAGGAAGGCTAAGGCCGGTACCTACTGGGTCGATCATTACTAGATCTGCAATATCGAGGATTGAATAATTGTTGTTTACAATTTTATAAGGTGCTGCCGGTGTTGATTTTGGGTCGTCAACTTCAATTCTCTTAGGTCCCAAAATTCCCATATGCAACCAAAAAGAAGAGGAGCCGGGTCCGCCGTTGAAGGCAAATACAATAGGGCGTCTTTGGGTAGCCAGCCCTCTTTTTGAATCTCTAGCGTAATAGGTGAACCCCATAAGCGCAATGGGTTTGTTGCTTTCGTCCTTTACCTCAAAAGTTCCGGCCTTAGCCGTTAAGTAAATGGTGTTCCCATTTATAGTAACACTCTGCATGGTTGTTGCTATCTCTGCTTTGGGTATAGTATCATTTTCCTTATTGCAATAGGACAATTGTCCCAATAGGAGGGTAATAGCTAGAATAAGAGCTTTCATTTGTTTAGTTTTTTGAATTGGTTAAATAGCTAAACAGGGAAATAATCTGATAATTAGGGGCTTACAATATATTAAATATTACGCTTTAGTGCTATAGTAAGGTTACATGAATATTAGTCTTTATCAATAGATTTATAGGTATACTTGCTTTTTTTCCAGTCTATAAGTGGTGAAGGGTAGTATTTTACATTCATTTTATCCAAATATGGTGCTTGATTGCCCAACCTAACTTTATAATTTTCCCAATTTCTATTTTCTTCAACACTCCAACTAAGCTCTGAATATCCGATCATTCTAGGAAATGCCAAATATTCCAATTCCCCTATATTACTGATGGTCTCTGACCATAGGGGTGTCTCAATCCCTAAAATATGCTCTTTCTGTATTCCATGTACATATCTTTCAGGGGTCCATACATACCCTGTATCCACGGGGATATAACCAGCCCAGTGCAGTCCATGCTTGGAAAGGCTGTCATATTGCATGTCCAAGTAGGCCTTTTTTCCTGGTGACAAAATTACTTTTAGGCCTTTTTCTACCGCTAATTTAGCATTTTCTTCATTGGCCCAAAATTGGGCAATGGCACTCGTATCTATATCAGCGTGCACAATTTCATCCCACCCAATCATTTTCTTGCCGTATTTCTTTACAATTTTGTCTACTTTGGAAACAAAATGAATAAAATCTTTCTTTTTGGTAACATGACTTTCATCGCCACCGGCGTGAAAGTAGGGGCCAGGGGTAATTGCCGATATCTCCCTGACTACATCATCGATAAATGAATAAACGGTGTCTTTATTGGTGTCAAAAGTGCTGAAACCAACATGGGTTCCTGTATAAAGTTTAGGGGTTTTCCCATTTCCATTTAAAATAGGATAAGCAACTGAAGCTGCATTGGTATGCCCCGGCATATCTACCTCGGGTACAATGGTGATAAAATGTTTGGCGGCATAGGTGACAATATCCTTGTAGTCTTCTTGGGTGTAAAACCCACCTGGGCCACCACCAACTTCTGTACTACCACCAACCGCTGTTAGTTTGGGCCAAGATTTAATTTCTATTCGCCATCCTTGGTCATCGGTTAAATGCAAATGCAAAGTATTGATCTTGTAATAGGCCAATATATCGATATACTTTTTAACATCTTCCACACTGAAGAAGTGTCTTGCTACATCCAACATGGAGCCTCTATATTCAAAATTAGGGTGGTCGGTAATCTTCCCTGTTGGAATCAACCATATTTTATTTTCAGTAAGGGTATCATTACTGGTTTCAGGTATAATCTGTCTTAGGGTCTGTACCCCCCTAAAGGCTCCTTCGGCCGTCTTGGCGTTAAGGATAATGGAATCTTGGCTGATGTATAGGTCATATCCCTCCTTGGATGAAAAAGCTGTGCTGTCCGACTGATTTATAAAAATAATTCTTTGCGAGGAGGTATTGGGTGTTGAGTTTACAGCTAGGTCCAAATCGGTCTGCCATTTTATCTTTTCTGATAAGAACTCACCAACTTCTGGAAAACCACTGGCATTTTGAGAGGTATAAATAATCGTGTTTTTATCCAGACCAAAGGCACTGTTGGTAGGGGTTACCTTAAGCGGCTTGGGAATTAAATTTTCTGCCGAAAGGTCTGTTACGGGGTAGTTTATAATTTTCTTTCTTTCTTCTTGACAAGCAACGAAGGCTGTAAAAGTAATTAGCACTACCAGCGATTTTAAAAGAATGGATTTTTTCATCTCGATTATTTGTTATGATGTAATTTCTTTTATTGGAATCAATTCATATAGGGTTCGATGACAGAAAACCACAGCTCATATCCTTTACTGTTCATATGAAGTCCATCATCTAGAAATATATCCTGCCTTACTTTTTTATCATCCATCATTATGTCCCATACATTGGCATATTCCAGTGTACTCTCTTTTTTACATAGTTTTTTAAAGCGCCTGTTCAATTTTTTGTATTTTCTTTTTAAATGCCAACGGGCAATACTAGGTTTGGCAGCAATGATTACAATTTGCGTCATGCGGTCTCCCTGTTGAATCTTATCAATAATTTTACGAGTGTTGTCCATAATTTCCCTTGTCTTTTTTTTGGCGGAAATATCATTATCACCCTCGTATATAAATACTTTTTTAGGATTGTATCTTGAAATTAACTCATTGTAATAGCGGTATAAATCTGAAGATTGGGAACCTCCAAATCCAGAGTTGACGATTTGATGATCCGGAAACATGGCTTCCAAATTTTTCCACATGCGGATCGTAGAACTACCAGCGAAAACAATAGTTTGTTTTGAGGAATCCCAAATGGAGTCATATTTTTGCTGTAAAGCAATTACTTCATTTTGAAAGGCTGGGGCTTTTTGGGCATAACTAAAGAATGATAACAGTAGGAATAAAATGACTAGCTTTTTCAATTTCAATTAATTTAATGGTTAATTTATAATAATTATTGGTCGTCCCCGTCAATTTTCGACAGATGACGATGCTTAATGTATTTAATCGTATTAAAACTTATTTGACTTTCAGTGAGCTTAACTGCCAATATCATGGTCTTTAGTTGAGAATCGTCTTTTTAAAAAGATGATATCCAATTTGCAGATGCTCAATGTTGTTTATCTAATAGAAGCGTTTAGAATGTAAATACATGGTTTATGTTTTTATTTTGCCTATTAATTTATCTTATTAGGTATTTGTTTATTATCCATTCTGTCTGCATACAATTCAGGAATGTCAATTAATTTTAGACCTCTGGAACGAAAATGAACCTTATTTAGAACTTGACAATTTGAACCTTTGGCCAGTACTATTAATACTTAAGTTTTATCTGATTCCGTGAACATTCATGTCCAGCGTGTACAGGGAGTTCATGGCGGTAATGAATAAGGTTTTTTGCTTTTCTCCTCCAAAGGTTACATTGGCTGTCCACTTCTGGTCTATGGGAATATGTAGTATTTGTTCCCCTTTAGGGTTGAAAACAGTAACCCCATTTCCGGTAAGGTATACGTTGCCTTGGTCGTCCAGGGTCATTCCGTCGGAGCCCATATGGGTAAAGAGGGTCTTATCGCTTAAGCTTGTGTCCGCGTTTATTTTATAGGAATATGTTTTTTTATCACCAATATCCGCAACGTATAATAATGTACCGTCTTTATTGCCGATAATGCCGTTGGGCTTTACAAGGTCTTCGGCCACAATCATTATATCCTCTTGGTTCGGACTAAGGTAATATACGCGTTGTTTTTCTATTTCCTGTTCTGTTCTGTTCCAATAGGGTCGTTTATAAAAAGGGTCGGTAAAATAGATGCCGCCCTTGGGGTCCACCCATAGGTCATTTGGGCCGTTTAATTTTTTACCTTCAAAATCATCTATCAAAACGGTCACATTTTTTTCAGGATCAATGCGCCAAAGTTGATTTTTGTCATCGGCACAGGCCAAGAGATTTCCTTGGTGGTCAAAATAGAGTCCGTTGGACCTTCCTGAAGGCTCCATATACACGGATATGCTATTATCTTTTGCAGCCCACTTTATTATACGGTCGTTCGGCTGATCCGTAAAAAATACATCCCCATTGGAGGCTACCGCTGGCCCTTCTGTAAAATCATAATCCGCAGCAACCAGTTGTACCTTGGCATCCTTGGCAATTAATGTAGTCTGTAGGGATTTGCAGGACAGGGAAAATAGAATGGGTATGGCTAAAAATGCGGGTTTTATATTTTTCATTAGCATATTTTAAAAGGTAATGTTTAAGATAGATTAAGGTATATTTTTTAAATTCAATGTTTATGGTCTTTTTCATAGTGCTCCCTTAAGAGGTCCTCACCGTAATCATTGGTGAGGTCTCTGACCACAGTATGTACGTGATTGGCATTGTTTTGAGTATTGTCATACTCGATAAGTAGGCTAGGACCTTGAATTCTATAGTAATGACCCTTGCCGGGTTGTAAACTACCCGCCCAAGCGAAATATAGATTTTCCAAACCGCCTTTGTTTATTTTCTCCCTAAAGCCAATGGCAAAACCATGCTCGTAATTATCAATATAACGTTCCACTAGTGCCATAAAAGTCTTCTTCTGATTTAATGACAAGTCCGCATAGGGAATTCCCAATGGTTCCAATCGTTCCGCTTTTCTCTTGGTGAGGGAAATAATATCATTTGGGGCCACATCGGTAAATACTACAGTTTTTAATTGTTCCGAAGACATAGAATTTACAAGTGAAAAACCTAGTTCTGCCTCTTTCCTCAGCACTTCCTTGCCCTTGAATTCCGTACTGAGGACTATTCCGGGATTGGTTCCAAAAAAAGTAGGGGTCGAGGAGCTCAAAACCCCGTTGGATGCAGTAAAATTAAGGGAAAGGTGATGGCCTTCAAATCGCCAGCCCCATGGTTGGTCCTTGGATGGATTTCCAAAAATACAAAAATGATAATTTAATGGATCGCGCCTGGGCCTACCATCGGGCATTTTATCGGTATCATCATTTTCAATTATCCTTAACACTTTTTCCAATTCCATAATCTCTTGCGACTTGCGAAAACCTTCCTCACTCAAGGAAGCTCTTAATAAGTTGATCGCTGCCTTTTTTTGTGTCTCATTGAAGTCGTGGAAGGTAACTCCTTCCCTGGTAATAGGGATGTAATTCATATTAAAGCGTTCGGAATCCTCTATAGAAAAAAGTGTCTTGCTCCTCAGTTCTTTAGGTAGGCTATTTAAAAAATTATTGGCCTTTTCTGCCAATTGCTGGGCGGTAACTGCTGCTGTTATAAAAAACAACAGTATACAAGTTGATATTTTTTTTAGTTGCGTACCTGTCATGCGCATTGAGGCAATTTATTTGTTTGGTTAAACAAGGAACTAAAGTTAGCTAAAAAACTCGGAACATACGACGGAGGAAACCATACGGTCTTTGTATTTTTGTTCAAAATATAACATTATGAATTCTAGGGAATCCCAATTACAGGCTTTTGATCGTTTGCTAACCATTATGGATGAGTTACGCGCCCAATGTCCTTGGGACAAAAAACAGACCATGGAGACCTTGCGGCATTTGACCATTGAAGAAACCTATGAATTGGGCGATGCCATTTTGGACAATGATTTGGAAGAGATTAAAAAGGAATTGGGTGATGTGCTGCTCCATATCGTTTTTTACGCCAAAATCGGAAGCGAGACCAATCATTTTGATATGGCCGATGTGGCCAATGATATCTGTGATAAGCTCATTAATAGGCATCCCCATATTTATGGCGATGTTGTAGTAGAAAATGAAGAAGAAGTAAAGCGGAATTGGGAAAACATTAAACTAAAGGAAGGTAAAAAAAGTGTTTTGGAGGGAGTGCCTAAAGGACTTCCGGCCTTGGTCAAGGCGAATCGCATACAGGACAAGGTTGCAGGAGTGGGGTTCGATTGGGAAAAACCCGAACAGGTTTGGGCAAAAGTACAGGAGGAACTTGAAGAGTTCCAAGACGAGGTAAAGGAGGGAAATTCGGATACTATGGAAGCTGAATTTGGCGATGTATTGTTTTCTATGGTAAATTATGCCCGTTTTTTAAAAATAAATCCTGAAAATGCCCTTGAGCGCACCAATAAGAAATTTATAAAGCGATTTCAATATTTGGAGCGCAAGGCCAAAGAGCAGGGCAAGGCCTTAAAGGATATGACATTGGGAGAGATGGATGTTTTTTGGGAGGAAGCCAAAACTGTTTAAAGATTGTATGTTATGCTATTTTTTTCAAATTAATCAAGGAAAAAGAGGGCGATAATATATCTTTGTTTCCTCAAAATAAAACGTTTTGTTTCGCAAATACACAAAGGAGTTTAGTTACAACTTATCCCTTTCATTTCCTGTAATTCTTGGAATGTTGGGGCATTCGTTCGTGCAATTTGCCGACAATATTATGGTTGGGCAATTGGGTACGGCAGAGTTGGCTGCCGTTTCCTTGGGAAATAGTTTTGTGTTTATCGCCATGTCATTGGGCATAGGATTTTCTACGGCTATTACGCCCTTGGTGGCAGAAGCTGATGGGGCTGGTAATGTGGCCAGTGGCAAGAGTGCCCTAAAGCATGGATTGGTGCTGTGCACGTTGTTGGGATTTTCACTTTTTGGGTTGATATTGTTGGCCAAGCCACTTATGTATCTGATGAAGCAACCCCCGGAGGTCGTGGAACTGGCGATGCCGTATCTGGATTTAGTGGCGCTTTCTTTGGTTCCTTTGATTATTTTCCAGGCATTTAAGCAATTCTCTGAGGGCTTGTCGCAGACCAAGTACCCCATGTACGCTACTATAATTGCAAATTTTATAAATATTCTCTTGAATTATCTCCTTATTTTTGGTTCTTGGGGCTTTCCTAAAATGGGTATAGTAGGTGCCGCTGTAGGGACTTTGATCTCCCGCATTATTATGGTTATATTTCTTTGGGTGCTACTCAAGAACAAAAAGAAATTTTACGGTTATGTTACTGGGTTCAATTTTAAAAAGATAGAGAGGAAGGTTATGAAGAAAATCATAGACTTAGGATTTCCTTCGGCCTTACAGATGTTCTTTGAGGTGGCTATTTTTACCGCTGCGATTTGGATAAGTGGCGTTCTTGGTAAAAATTCCCAAGCGGCCAATCAGATTGCCCTAAACCTTAGCAGTATGACATTTATGGTGGGAATGGGCCTGGGTGTTGCGGCAATGATAAGGGTGGGGAACCAGAAGGGGTTGAGGAACTTTAAGGAATTAAGACGTATTTCATTATCTATTTTTCTGCTCACCCTAATATTGGAAATAGTTTTCGCCGCTTCCTTTGTTTTGTTTAAGGATTGGTTACCTACGATTTATTTAGATCTTGGAGATGCTGCTAATTTTGTAGATAATACAGAGGTGATCAAGATTGCAGCTGAACTAATTTTGGTTGCGGCCGTATTTCAGATTTCCGATGGCTTACAAGTGGTTGTTCTAGGTGCTTTAAGAGGGCTTCAGGATGTGAAAATACCTACTGTGATTACCTTCATTGCCTATTGGTTAATAGGCTTCCCTATTAGTTTTTATCTTGGCTTATATACGTCCATGCAGAGTACCGGTATATGGGTCGGCTTATTGGCCGGACTAACCGCATCGGCTATATTATTGTATATTCGATTTAATTATTTGACCAAAAAACTAATTGCACAAGGATTGTTGCAAGAGATCGATTAATATAAAAGTAAATCAGTATCTGCCGGATTATATTAGTTTTGGGAGTATTGATAATGATTTAAATAGTTATTTTATGGAATTTCCAAAATTTTTATTAGGTGATAATACGGATTATCCAACGGCCATTTTCGTGGTGCATACGGAATACCCTAGATTCATCATAAACTTAGAAGATGATGAGGTAGAATGGTTGGAGGATTTTACCAAGGAAGATGAAAAAGAACTGGAGGAAGAGGCCGAAAATTTAATTGAACAAGCCACGGCTTTTTATGACCGGGAAATTTCTCGTTACGAAGAATAAGTTATGATAGACCAATTGGTGCATTACGACAAGGAGTTTTTTTTGTTTCTCAATAATTTAGGCACTGCTCAGTGGGACGGTTTTTGGCTTTTTATGACCAATAAATGGAGTTCTATTCCTCTTTATATTTTATTGGCATTTTTGACCTATAGGGCCTTTGGACTAAAGCGTTTGTTGATTTCCCTAGTTGCAATAGCATTGCTTATTTTGGCTACAGATCAATTGGCTAATTTTTTCAAGTATGGTGTTCAGCGACTAAGGCCATGTCATGATCCGTCTTTAAACGGGTTAATGCGGTTGGTAAAAGGTTCCTGTGGGGGGAAATTTGGATATTTCTCCGCCCATGCAGCCAATTCTTTTGCCGTGGCGTTTTTCTTTGTTTCCCTATTCCGAACTAAATATAAAAGCTTTAGGGTTGTACTAATTGTTTGGGCACTTGTTGTAGCCTATAGTAGGATCTATATAGGAGTGCATTTTCCGATGGATGTTTTAACGGGAATATTGATTGGAACTTTTTTAGGGGGGGTGTTTTTTCACCTATTTTTAAAGTTCGTGGCCAAGTTTGCCCGTTGATATAATGTTGTTGTACTGGTCTTTAATTGAACTAAAAAAATAATAAGTTATTCCGGCTGGTCCCAATCAAAGATTTCTTTGTTAAGCGGACCAAGAAAAATCAATAAAAATATAGCGCCAAAGGCCATTTCGTAAACTTCCCATGTACGACTTGCCGGATTTAGGGCAACAAGAATAGTAACTATTAAAAAGGCTATGGTATGATGCCATTTTACAATAGGTACAGCAAAACTGTTGGCTAAATTCTTGAACCATTTATATTTTCTAAATAGGATAGGGGTTATAAGGAGGTATATAAACATAACCAGGAACAATAATTGGCTGAAGATAATTTTATTTACTTTTTTTTCGCCTACCACCAGATTGTGCAAATTGGTTTCGCCCTGGGCATTGTTTTCTATAAAAAATTGGCTCGATTCCACCCCAAATATTCGTTGTCCCCAAGATATTTCTTCACCTGCGGCAAAAAGGAATAAAATAATAAACAGGAAGGTTCCCAGTTTCCATAATGTTTTTTTAGTATTCCATAAAGTTATCAGGTGGTATAAGGAAAGAAGGGAAATACCAAGAAGCATAATAGCGGTCAGCCATTCAACAGGTCCGTCTTCTTGGGCATAATTCACATCAAAATAAATATCGTCCCGAAGTCCTAAATAAAGTCCAGTCAAGACTATTATGAGTAAAATACTGTATCCTATTTTTTCAAATTTAGAGAAGATATTCATCATAATTTTTGTACTATATATAATTTACTTATCAAACGATTTTTATGTCCTTTGGTACCTGGTTCGGCATAATAGTTTAAATCATACACGGTTTTTAACGTATAACTATATTCCGGGTCAAATATACGTTTAAATTCATTTTCATCAACGGGAATTACCAGAACGGCAAATTCTTCCCCATCGGGAATTGTAATTTCTTCTTCCCCCTTTAAATTGGGAATTGCGGAACCATAATCCCAAATCATTTCAGGGGCAATTTCCCCAAAACTGTAGGTTTCTACTCCCTCTTGACGCAAGTCGGCCTTTAGGGCTGATATACTTTTATAATGTGTATTCTTGTCCAAAGCCCCTGCCAACGGCATGGCCAGGGATTTAATAACGATTACTAGGGCTATGGTCAATAAAAAACAGTTAAAAAGCTGTTTTTTATTTAGTTGTAAAAAAAGTAAAATGCCAATAGTAAATAGTCCCAGGGATGAAATGGCATAGTAGCCCCAAAAAGGGGGCAAGCCATCTTTTAAAATAAAATAAGCAACAATGGGAAATGCAACACCTACGAGCCCTATTAATCCAAAATGAAAATACACGGGTATTTTTTCATTTTTGGTCATATGGCTCTTAAAATTTCCAATGATATACGTTATATAAAACCCGGTGTTGAAGGCTAAGGGAATTAAAACGGGAACAAGATATCTTGCTTTTTTTTCAGGAATGATAGAAAGTAGGATTACCGAAAAAATAGTCCATAAAAAGGTAAACAGGTATCCTTTTTTGTCACTTACCCTATTTTTAAGATAGGGATACAAAAGACTTACTAGAGCAGGAATGGTCCATATTCCGCTTTGTACAAAAAAGCTCCAATAATAATAAAACGGACGTACATTATAGCTGGACCAATTGGATGTTTCTTTTTTGGTGATGGCCAAAAATGTATTGGGATCGGCAAGACGAACATAAAGGAACCACCAAGTGCCAAGAACAATGGCTATTAGGATCATAACTGCCAAGGGGGTAAATTTCCTATAAAGTCCAAAACCCTTATATTTATAGACAAGGCCATAAGCCAAAAGGAATGGCAGTAAGAGACCATAAAGTGAAACCGGTCCCTTGCTCATAAAGGATAGGCCTATAAAGAGCCCTGCAAGTAGGCTGTTCTTCCATTTGTTATCTGGAAGACCAAAAAAACTATATAAAAAATAGATGGCGGTCAGCATAAATCCGTGGGTGTATATGTCCCAAGGCGCTTCAATGGTAATTGCGATTATATAAAATGAACTTAATAAAATGAGGGTATTTATGAGTGACTGTACTTTATTGTCCAGCAATTTCATTGAGAATAGGTATCCTAAGTATCCCAACAATATGGCCATCAACATGGTTGGTAGTCGAAGTGTGGCTACATTTTCCAAACCAAACATTAATCCAAAAAGAGCGGTGATCCAACTTGGTAGTGGGGGTTTTTCATATCTAGGGAGGTCGTTCATTGTGGTCAGCAACCAATTGCTGTCAGTAATCATTTCCCTAGCGGTAATGAAATTTCTAGCTTCCATAATCGTTACGGGAATAACATTTAAATGAAATAAAAAAATTGAGATTCCCGCCAGGAATATAAGAGCAATAGGATTATTTTTCAACCACGTCATGAACTTCATTTTTAAGGATGAATAAATTTCGTAAATAAACGACGAGACCTAAACTATGACCTGCGAATAAGACGGGGTCTTTTCTAAAAATGGCATAGGTAAGAATTAAGGATGCCCCGACCAAACTAAGGAACCAAAACCCGAAAGGAAGGCTGGAGGTTTTCTTTTTTTCGGAATATATCCATTGATAGACAAACCGAAAGGTAAAAATAACCTGTGCTATACTCCCCAATACAATTAACCAACTAGGGATATTTTCATTAGCGAAGAATTGCTTGAGGTCGTAGGTGTTGTTATTGTATCCATAGATAATAATTATCACTGGGAAAACCCATAGAAATGCTCTGAAGACCTTGGGCAATTTAGTCCATTCACCTTGCAGCTGGATGTTTCGAATATAAATAAAATAGGTGATCGCTTGTCCCAGCATAATGGCAAAATCATTACGTAACCAGCCGTACACGAATAATAGAAATGATGCCAATAGGCTCAGTTGCCAGAAAAGTCTAGGGGTAAGTACCTTTTTCTTTTTTTCAGAGATTACCCATTGCACTACCATTCTACTAGAAAATAGAATTTGGGCCATAAAGCCAATTGCATAAATCATCCAATCTGCCATTTACCCTATTTTATCTACTTGGTAGTTTATGTATTTCTTCTTCATCCATAAATAGGCAAAACAGTCCATGAGTGGCCCTAATAACCTGTTCCATAGACCAAACTTCGCAGTTCCTGCCATACGGGGAAAATGACGAATGGGAATTTGTACGATGGTCCCTTTTTGCAATAGGATCATGGCGGGCAAAAAACGATGTAGGCCCTTAAACATTGGAATTCTTTTGGCAAAATCCGTTTTTATTACTTTCAGCGGGCACCCGGTATCGTCCATTCCGTCATTTGTAAAAGCTCTTCGGATGACATTGGCAATAAAGGAAGAGGTATTTTTTACAAAGGAATCCTTTCTGTCTGCCCGGACCCCGGTTACCAAATCGTATTGGTCAATATGATCCAATAGTAAATTGAAATCTTCGGGTGAGGTTTGAAGATCGGAGTCTATATAGCCTACTAAGGGTGTGTCGGTATGGTCGAACCCTGCTTTTATTGCAGCACTCAAACCTCTGTTTTGAGCAAATTTAACGAATCCAAAGGCCTCATTTTTTTGGCAAATGGTTTCTATCAGTTGTTGGCTGTTATCTTTTGAACCGTCGTTTATAAATAATACTTTGGCTTTTTTTGTGCTAGTAGTTAAGTAGCTTTTAAGCTCTTTTTCAACACGTTCCAAGTTATCTTCTTCATTGTAGACCGGAATAATTATGGTGAATTCGTAATTCATTTTGAACAAGTGTAAATACTTTTGTATTTAAATTTGAGGGCAAAGATAATCAACTTTGCCAACCTGTGTGTCATTGGCCGTCTCATCTTCTTGTGAAGGTGCCATTAGAATGGGGCCAATACAAATTAAATGCAGTAAAAACCTTTTTATTTTTTTTGGAATCACTAAGAAGTCCTGTTCCAAAGAGTTCTATTTCAGGGTTCTTTGGCCAGTGTTAATAATTCCTCAGCAGCTGTGAATGGGGATATTTTACCGTCTACAACTAGTTTTACCATTTTATCCAGATGGATTTTTATGTTTTTGTTTTGATAAAATTGTTGCTTTAGTCGGTCTTCAATGGTCTGTGTTAACCAAAATTTGTTTTGTGTTCTTCTTTTTCTGGTAATATGGTCCCTGTCCGGTTTAAGATTAATATAAGTTTGGATAAGTTCCCATATTTCGGATATTCCGGTTTTTTGTAAGGAGGAACAGCAAAGGACCTTTGGAGTCCATCCATTTTCTTTTGGAGGATAGTGGTGTAAGGCTTTTGTGAATTCAATTTTAGCCAAGTTGGCCTGTTCCTGGTTGTTGCCGTCCGCTTTATTAATGACTACAGTATCTGCCATTTCCATAATTCCTCTTTTAATACCTTGAAGTTCATCTCCGGCACCGGCCAATTTCAATAATAAAAAGAAATCTACCATTCCATGTACAGCAGTTTCGCTTTGGCCTACCCCAACGGTTTCCACTAATATAGTATCGAAGCCGGCAGCTTCGCAAAGGATTATGGTTTCCCGCGTTTTTCGGGCAACACCTCCTAAAGAATGTCCGGTAGGGGAGGGACGGATATAGGCATTTTTATCCTTCACCAATTCTTGCATACGGGTCTTGTCCCCCAAAATACTTCCCTTGCTAATGGTGCTAGAGGGGTCTACTGCCAGCACCGCCACTTTTTTTCCCAAGGCAGTAAGGAAGGAGCCAAAAGTTTCGATAAAGGTACTTTTGCCAACGCCGGGAACGCCGGTAATCCCAATTCTTATGCTTTTGCCACTATGCGGCAGGCATTGGTTAATAATATCATTGGATTTTTGAAAATGTTCGGTATTGGTGCTTTCCACCAAAGTAATTGCTCTTGCCAGGGTGGCTATGTCACCGCTTAAAATACCCTGTATCAGTTCCGCTGCGGACGGATTCTTTTTTCTAATAACTCTGATTTTAGAATTGCTTTTTCTGTGCGTATTTTTATTGATGGCCAAACTTATTTTTTAATGGGAACGCTTACCTTGGTTTTGTCCCAAGCAAGACTCAGGTAAAGCTGTTGGTCTTCATCAAAACCTATAGTAAGATTCTCTAAAGATTCTGATAATTGTTGGGCAGGGACACTAATTTGCACTACATCTGTTTCTGGGTTTCTTGTAGTTTCTTTTCCACCACTTAGAATGGTTACGCCCCAAGCCGGAATTTCGCTATTGAAAATAAAGGTCCAGGTCTCTTTGCCGGGTATGGTCCATAAGGAATAGCTCCCGGCGGGCAAGTTTTTGCCCCCAATAGTAATATTGGTGCCCGTTGTAAAAATGGTGGGTTCATTGGCCCCTGTTCTCCAAACCACGTCATAAGGTACCAATTCACCAAAAATTACACGGTCTTTTTTATAGGGGCTACTGTATTTTACACTTAAATCCATGCCATTTTCATTATAGGTGGCGGTTTTCTCCGGGCTATTCTTTTTGGTCTGTTCCGTTAAATAGGATTTTCCAAATAAAAAGAAGGCCAAAACCAATACAACTATAACTACTAGTAACCATTTAAGAAATTTCATGTCTATGGATTTTTCTTTTAAGTGTTGTCCTAAAGTACGAAACTAAATTTAAACTCGGTTTCATTATGGTAGGTTTCCCCTGGTTGCAAGATGCTATTTGGAAAATTGGGTTGGTTGGGAGCATCTGGGAAATTTTGCGTTTCAAAGCAAATAGCAGCAAACTCCCGAGGCGTATATATCACTATTCCAGGTTGGTTGGTAATAACTTCCATAGAAAGCCCCGATTTTTTCGAAGCCAGCATTGTATGCTCTTTTAAACTGGAATCCACAACAAATGGAGTGTCTAGACGAACTTCTCCAATCTTTTTTAATTGAAGGAAATCGTATTTGGAATTTTTCACGGATACAATTTTTCCTGTAGGGAGAAGTTTTTCGTCTGTTTCCAGGTATTCTGGGCAAGATAGTCGCAGTTCATGATTGTCTATTTTGTCCGCCCCATCCAAATTAAAATAAGAGTGGTTGGTCAAGTTTACCGGTGTCGCCTTATCTGTGGTGGCTTTATGGATGAAAAATAATGAGGAGCCTACCAACTTATAGGTGACAGTTGTTTTTAGATTGCCCGGATAGCCCTCCTCCATATCCTTACTAATATAGCTTAGTCTTACAAACGGATTTTCACCGTCATAAATTTGTTCTATTGTCCAATACCTTTTGTTAAAGCCCTGTTTGCCTCCATGTAGATGTACGCCATTTTTGGAATAGATCGGATATTGGGTGTTATTAACCTGGAAACTGCTGTTTGAAATTCTACCGGCATATCTTCCAATACAGGCCCCAAGACAGTTGTTGTCCGTTAAATATTTACTAGGTTCCTCCAATCCGACCACCACATTGGTGTCCACTCCGTCTTTATTTTTTAGTATTACCTTTTGAATGATGGCCCCATAATCAAGAACCGTCAGTGTTATAAAATTATTTTTTATTGTAACTTGATTCACTGTATTTCTTTTTAAGATTTAAGATAAAAATAACCTTTTTTACGATATGGAGGACATTCGGCCGTCCTTTGGATAATGCAAATTTGCTTTGGAACTTAATAATAGTACAATTAGGTGCTATTATAACCTAGAATTGAAATTAAGTATATACGTATCATTTTAACACAGGCTAAAGGTAGCTGATTTGAATGAATACCTATTATTTCTGAATCGTCGAATGTAAGCATGAGGTATTTGCATATTTTGTCGCAGGTGCAGGAAATCTTAATTAATTAGGATGTTTCAGAATAAATTGTAAAAGTAAGCGGGGGATTTTAGATAGAAAATCCCCCGCTTTTTATAATTGAAATCCAAGAATTATAATTTTGGCTCCCAGCCATTTTCGTACTCTCTTTTCCAATGGGACATGGCCTCATCATCATTTTTGACCTTACCAGTGGTTGTGTCCACATGTATAGTCCTTCCTACGTCCTGTGCAATATTCCCTAAATGACATAGCATAGTGGAAATACTCGCATCATTGATATCAGAATTCAAGGAGATGTCCTCGCGAATGGCTTTAAAGAAATTGTGAATGTGGTTAACATCCAATCCGCCCATACCTTGGGTATTGGTAGTCTCACTTTTAACTCCCTCTTCCACTTTTTTAACTAAACTACCATCCAGGTTAAACAGTTGGTAAGCATTCCTGCTAAGGGTAATGGTACCCTTGCTTCCGTAAATAGTTGCTCCCCTTCCAGGTTGCTCTGGTCTGATCAAGCCTCTACTATGACCGGTCCAGGTAATAAATTTATCAGCATCATATTTAAAGGTTACCTGTTGGTTGTCCACAAACTCCCAATCATCTTTAAAAGTGTACTTTCCACCAAAAGAGGTAACACTATTAGGAAGGTCTACACCCAGTGCCCAACGACATATATCTATTTCATGAGTACCATTATTGTGTATTTCACCGGTTCCCCAGGTGCGGAACCAATGCCAATTATAAGGGTGCACATTGTCCCTATAAGATTCCCTAGGTGCTGGACCCTGCCATAAATCCCAATCCAATGTGTTTGGTACGGCTATTTTATTCCCTATTCCAATGGAACCCCTATTGCTGGAATAATAGGCCTCACCTTTATAGACCTCTCCAATAATTCCTTCGCGGATTTCCTTTACGGCCAGTGCAGAACTTTGAGATGAACGTTGTTGGTTACCCATTTGTACCTTTTTGCCATATTTTTTTTGTGCCGCTACCAACAACTCATTTTCGTGCGGATTGTGGCTGCATGGCTTTTCCACGTATACGTGTTTCCCTGCTTGTAAGGCCATAATGGCCATAGGGGCATGCCAATGTTCGGGCGTAGCAATGAAAACGGCATCTACCTTTTTATCTTCTAAAATTTTTCTAAAGTCCTTTTCTACCTTAGGGACATAACCAATGTTCTTTTTGCACCATACATTATGTTCCTCAAGAATTTTGTCATCTACATCACAACTATAGATTATTTCGGCATTAGGGTCTTTGTTAATAGCTACGAAGTGGGCCTTGGCTCTACTTCTCACGCCAATGACCGCAACATTTAATTTGTCGTTGGCACCTAAGATATTACCATAACCCATACTCGGCATTACTAAGCCGCCCAATGTAAGGGCAGCACTGCCGGCTGCCGTTTTTCTAATAAAATCTCTTCTCGTTTTCATCTATTCGTCTTTGTTTATGCTTTTAATTTTAATGTTTTTGAAAGATACCCGGTCTCCGTGATCTTGAAGTAGGATGGGACCTTGTTCACCTTCACCAAAATTTGGCCATTTTGCATATTTACTTTCGGATACCAATTTGCGATAGTCATCGCTTTTTCTTTCATATTCCAAAACCTTGGTCCCGTTTAACCAATGTTCAACATGGTTGTCAATAGATTTAATATGTGCGGTATTCCATTCCCCAATGGGATTAATAGGTTTGGTTATATCCGCTTGGATAAGGTCATATAAAGAAGCTACTGTTCTGCTACCGTCATGACTTCCTAATTTAGCATCTGGGTGGCGGGCATCATCTAGAATCTGATACTCCAAACCAATGGAAGAACCTGGTCCTTTGTTAAGATCGGTATTTACATAATATTTTATTCCACTATTGGCGCCTTCGGTAAGTTTGAAATCTACTTTCAATTCAAAATCTCCGTAAAGGTCTGTAGTTACAATATCGCCACCAGCGGCAGATTCTGCACCGCCTGATGGCAATACAGTAAGTATTCCGTCTTCTATTTCCCATCCTATTTCCGGAAACCTGTCAAGACGGGCTCCACGCCATCCATTGGTAGTTTCGCCGTCCCATAACATTTTCCAATTGTCTTTTTTTTCTCCAACAGTTAGATTGTTCTTGGTAGTAATAGGTGTCAAAGGCGATTTTCTGGAATAGGATTCCAAGTTGTCCGTAAGTATTTTAACATTCTTCCAAACAATTTCGGTGCCTTCGGTTTTGTTCTTTCCTATACTATGCACCTGAAGGGCAATAAAACCACTTGCTGTTTTGTCATCGATCAAATAGGCGGCAGGCACATCGTTGATCCAAGTTTTTATAGTGTCACCTATGGCTTCAATCCTATAATGGTTCCAGTCATTTTGTTTAAAGGCCTGTTGTGCTTCAGGGTTAGCATCCAAAGGATTTAACCAGCCCCTTCTAGCTTCATCAAAAATACCGGCGCTCCATGCTCTTTCTGATGGATCTATTTCAATTTGATATCCATGTACCCGTCCCTTCCTATAGGAAGGTAAGCTGTTACTTCTAATTTGAATACCGGAATTCATGGAGGAGTCCACTTTATATTCCAATTCCAGGATAAAATCCCCGTACATTTCATTGGTCGTAATAAAAGAGTTGGGGGTGTTGTGAACGGTGGTCCCAACAATAGTCTCATCAACCACTTCATATTTGGCCACTCCACCTTTTTGGTTCCAACCGTCCAAGGTCTTGCCGTCAAATAAATTTACCCATGGAGTGTTATCCTTTTCTTTTTCCTCGCAACCTATTATCAAGGAGCCCATAAGAATAGAAGAGAATAAGATAGATGGAATTTTCGATCGTAATTTCATTTTTAAAATCTTATTTTTTATTATATCTACTTGAAAGGTATAAAAAAAGTGGTTAAATATTATCTTTATGAAATAAAATTGGTCGAATGCTTAGGTTGGATATCAACAAAAAAAAGCTGATAACTAGAGGTTTATCAGCTTTTTTTTAATTGTATATGTTTCTTTTTCTTCAATGAAATGGGTTATTAGGAGTTGGTCCAATGTTGGCACCGGATTTCATTAATAAGCTTCATCTTTTAATAATTCAGGAAATTTCGCTTGAAATCGTTTTAATCTTGGTACCGATACGTTTCTGATATAAGAATTGTTAGGATTGTTTTTTTCATAATCTTGGTGGTAGGCCTCGGCATCATAAAAGATGTTAAAAGGTTTTACTTCTGTAATTATGGGGTCGGAATAAACTTTTTCTTTTTTCAATTGGGAAATGTAATTGTTTATAGTCTTCTTTTCAGCATCATTTTTAAAAAAAGCTATGGAGCGATATTGTGGGCCTTTGTCAGGACCTTGCCTGTTTAGAGTGGTAGGATCGTGCGATCCAAAGAACACCTTTACCAGAGTTTCAAAAGATACTGCCTGAGGGTCATAATATACTTCCACAGCTTCGGCGTGGGTGGTTCGGCCATAACCAACTTGTTCATAGGTTGGGTTTTTTTCCTTACCGCCCGAATAACCTGAGACCACTTCTTTTACTCCCTTTACGCTTTCAAATACGGCCTCCACACACCAAAAACAACCACTGGCAAAATAGGCTGTTTCATATTGCTGGAGTTCATTAGGACTAACTTCAGCTATTATTTTTCCGTTTTGCTCCGATTTGGTCTTGGATTGACAGCAGATTGTAATAAAACCCATTATGGTAAGTAATGTAATCTGTAATAATTTCATAAATAAATTTCTTTAAAGTTATTGTTCTCTTATTGTTGTGGTTCTTCTATTTAAGGTCTGTGAATGGTTATTAAACCTCAAAAACCCTGCCCTAATAGTGTCAGAACTGTTTTTTATGATAATCCTATTGAAGGCCATTATTCTATCCATTAGTGTTTGTTGATCAAAAATACTTACGATTTTTTGCTTCAAATTTTCTGAAATATCATTTTAGTCGTGAGCGTCATATTTTAAAAGCCGCAGGCTCTTAGAAATGTGATAGTTGAACGAACCTCGTCTTTTTGGCGGGGTTTCTGGTTTAATACCCTGTGGTGTACTTGAGGTGGTACCTGAAAGTGAGATAAGGCCTGTTTTGTGGTTTTGTTTCCTTTATAGATGCATTGTAAAAAATGTACAGCCCTATTGGGACAATAGTACTTAATTCATCTAACCATGGTCGTGCACGGATAATATAAGTAGGAATTTAACTGGAATTTCTTGTTCAAAAGCATCAATAAATTGTTAAGAATATTACTACATTTTTTGATTGAATTGTATTTTTTACCACCAATATTCTGTAAGAAATTCCGATTAAATACCACTATCATCGATAAGCCTTTTAAGGACCGGTTTTCATTCACCGAGCATTTCCTGCACTTTATCCAGAGATTTGTCAGATACCGAAAAATAAGGGGTTTAGACGATTTGTGACCTATATATGGGTGCCTGTGGCGTTAAATTTACATAACAAAACAACGCATCATGAAAACGCTTTTAACTTTAATTTTTGTTCTTTTTATCGGAGTAGCCGCACAAGCAAACACTGTTAAGCAGGAAGTGAAAGTTGAAACTGTTGCTATGAGTATAGTTACTTCTACTCAAAATAAAGTTTCTGTAAAAAACGAAAACAAAGTAGCTCGTTTGTACATGTTCAAAAACTCTAGGGTAAAAAAAGAATTGTCTTTCTCTACTAAATTAAACAAAGCTAAATTGGCTTAATAATTTTACTTTTAATAGGAAGGGTAATAGCGTAGAAACCACCAACTGCGTTTTTACAATGAATTTATGCTTGTTATGGATTACAATGGTTCCTTTGCGAAAATCATGTTTTTATTAATACGAGCTGTATTTTAGAAGTCTTAGGTGCACGAAAATGCGATAGAAGGAAGAACCCGCCTTTTTAGTGTGGTGTTAAAGGGGCCATGACTTGCCATTAAATTTGCTGCCATTTGGTTCTTTTATCCCACCATTAACCTATATGACTTTATTATCTACTGATGAAAAATTGTTTAGAAAACAGGAGGGAACTATTCCATGGAGGCAAAGAACCTAAAATTTCAACAATGAATTGTTAAAATTATGGTTTGGAACATGCTGTTCATTCCAACTAAGACCTTCAACGTTCTGATGAATAGTCTTTTTATTGTGAATCGTATTCTAATTTACATTTTTTAATACCACCGTTTTAACAGGAAGTTCTTGTTGTTATATACTATTAAAAACTAATTGCCTATCAGTCGTGATTACAAATCGGTAACAAATAATAAGACAACACAAAATAGAACTAGGTAATTTTAACTTTTCTCATTTTATGGCATGTTTGTTTAATTTGGCCACACCTTTTACCAAAATGCCCTTAAACAATCACATCCAGGGTTTAAAAAGAAAGATTTTGAATCATAAAATAATCGTTGTCTTTTATATCTGTGGTTAATCCAATTTCAATTGGAACTTCCAGATCTTCGTCGAAAAGTTGAATGGCTAGCTTGTAATCCCCTTTAGGAATTGTAGGGAGAAGAGCCTTATATTTTTTCGCAGTTTTCTGCATGGGCATCCAGTTTTTATTTCCTGAATCTTGGATTACAAATTGGATGGTTTCCTTGGAATTGTCTTCTGGAATTAATTTTCCCTTTAATTGATAAACGGAATATGCCGGCGCAACACCTTTATTTTGCCAAGTGATTTCAAATGACAATTCCCCGTTGTCATAGTTTGTGGTGTTAATGGACTGAGGTATATACCAATATCCACAAAGATTGAGTAATTCTGCGGTTAGGTCTGGATTATCTTCTAACCATTCACCCAAATAACCATGAAATCCGATATAGGTAGGGTGAATTAATTTTATTGCATTTCGAAGTATTTCAGCGCCACTTACCTTTATGCCGGGAATAATTAGGGCGCCATTTTGACCAATCCAGTTTCCGTCCTCTTTTACCGTATTATAATGTTGCAACTCAAAAACAGTGGGTCTGGTCTTGTATACCTCCGCGAAAAAATGCGGGTGACTAACGGACCATGTGTCCCTGTAATCTATTATATAGCTATCTACCATGGGACTGTCATCACGTAAGGTAAAACCTTCCTTTATTGCAAAGATCAGCAATTCATTGATGTCTTCCTCCGACTTCTCATATTTGATCAAATCGTCTGCCACCACCAATAGTGAGTTTTTATAATGTTTTTTAAATAAAATCAAATGAGCTTTAATCTCTTCCTTTGAAGGAGGAATACGTGTGGAATAATAGGTATGTCCTTCACCCCATTCACCAATACTTCCTACATCAATGTATCTAACCCAAGGTTTACCATCATATTTTTGTGCAAAAGCCCTGTGGAAATTGTCCAATTTCTCAAGATAGACAGGATCGTCCCAGTCAGGAGTCCAAGAGGCACTGCCATACTCCGGGCGCTCTATACCAACAGCCCCTGATTCTTTCACCCAGTTTGGCGTTGCATATCTAATACCATCAACTTCGACAGGAACACTGCCCGGCGCCCCTCCGGTTTCTTTAGAGGTGATGCGGAATGAAATTTTATACCCCATGGGCACGTATTTCTTCACGACATCATCAATATAGGACCAATCGTATTTTCCTTCTTCTGGTTCGAGAAAAGCCCAGGCCAAACGGAGATACAGATGATCCATTCCAGTGAAAGAAGTTAAATCTTTTTCGTCTTGAACAAGGTAATTGTCAAGTCCATTATCCAGCATGTGATGATACCAGCCTTTATCAGGATTAATAAGTGGGCGAAGGGTATCCCATTTGTTTACAATGTCTGTTTGTTGTGGTCTAAAGTTCTGTTTTGTGGAACAGGAGAAAATAAATCCGAAAAATATTAAAAGAACTAATTTCTTCATAGATTTAAATTAGTGTCCCCATAAGGGTCTTTTATTTTGATTTTCCTTTTCAACCGTATTCCCGTTATTAACTTTTCAATATTGTATCCCTAAAATAATGAAGGTCAAAAGCTAATTTTTTAAAGATATCTTTTGGTAACATAGTTGGATTAGTTCCCCCCAACTCTGCACCACCTAAATTATATTCGCAATGTATGCTTATGGGCTTAGTTGCCAATAAGCTATGGGCATGATTGGTGAATTTTTTAAAATCAACCATTCCATCCCCTAATGGAACCCATTTCGCCTCCCACCTTTTTTCACCTTTTTCCCATAAAAAATCTTTTATAGCTAAACTATTTATCCACGGTTCTATAATTTTCAGTGCCAGTTCCCATGAGTAGCCTCCTTCAACCGTTGAATGTGCAATATCATACTGTATCCCAATATATTCAGGGTCAAAATCCTTTATTATATAATGTAGATCCCAAACGGCACCGCCTACCATACCCCACGGACCGGAATGATTTTGATATCCTCCTTTAATCTTGTATTTCCGGTTTATTTTTTCAAGCTTCTCCAGGTTCCGTTTACAGTTATCGAGGTTTTTGAAAACAGGCAATTTATCGTCGTATTTAAAGTAACCCATCCGATAATATTGGATGCCGGAATCAGATGCGGTTCCTAAAACAGCTTCTGTAAAATGATGGCTGGCATCGTTTATTTTAGTTACAATCGACGGTATGCCGACACCTGCTTTTTGCAAAGACTTAACTGCTTTTGGTAAATCTTTTTTTACATTTTCAGGGGAAACATGCCCCCCTTTTCGCACTGTTAGGTCCGCCCCGTCAAATCCTAATTTTGCGACAACTTCTCCTAACTTTTCATAATTTAGAAATTGTAGGCATTTAGAAAATACACATACTTGGTTAGGATTTGGAGAAGACATCAATCTTGTCGTCAAGCCCGGTGCAAACCCTAATCCTGCCATTGATGCAGCGCTTATTTTTATAAAATCTTTTCTGGAAACACTCATTTTGAATATTTAAGGTACCCAAGGTAGCCCGGCTATAACTCGGGCTACCATAGTTAACCAATAAGACCTAATCTTCTTTTTTCTCCTTTAAATAGATGTCAAAGACATTGCATAATTGACCTCCTAGCTGCAGCCAGTCTTTTGATAACGGTTTTTTATCCAGTCCTTTTACATAATGGGCATTGAGTTCATACACCAATGCGTCGATATCGTACCTGGCCATAAGCCCTTCTTCAAATGATGTTGATCCCATGAAGGAAGTATGCTCACTGAACCATGAATGTTTACGCAGTAAATCTTCCAATACTTTCATATTTTCCACATAGCCCTTTTTTTCTTGTCCTGCAGAAGAGAAAAATAGCGGTCCGTTCGAGTCGTTATGGAAATCGATAGCCAAATCAGGCTTTAGCCCTTTTGCAATCATTCCCTCCAGCCATTTTTCCATGGCAGCATTTTCGGGACTTAGGAGTGAATCGGCAGGTTTCATAAGGTTGCGATTTAAATCCATGCCATTTAGGTTAAACCGTGAAACTCCCCGAGCCACACCGTCCATATTTGCCATGGGCAAAAAGTAAATGGTGTAGTTTTTTAAATACTCCTTGGATTCTTCCGAATTGTCCAGTAATTTATTAATGATTCCTTGGACTACCCAGTTGCCACCTGGCTCCCATGGATGGGCCCTGGCACGGATAAAGATGCTGTGCGGTGAGTTATCTTTACCTACTTGAATAATCTGTAGCTTCCTTCCTTCTACGGTATTTCCAATGGGGGTGATTTTTACTTGCTCCTTTTCTTTTATATCCGATATCAAATTTTCAAGGTCGCTAATTCGGTAAGGCTCTACCCGAGCTATATAAAGAGAATCGGATTTCATGTGGATCTTAACTTTCATTTGTGCGTCTTCGGTCCATTCTACGGGTACATGTTGCCAGGTCCTGTCATCGGGAGAGGTGATGCAATCAATAACCCAATCACTAAAAGGTATTTTTTTTCCATTGTAGATTTCATTAAAATTGTGAAACACCAGGGTAAGATCGGTTCCCGTTTTGGCTTCAAGCAAAAAATGCCAGTGATCGAAAGCTCGGTTCAGCGTGTTGCGCTCATAGTCATAATTTAGATAAATATTTACCGTACTATCGTTAGCCATGTCCCAATTGAGGTTAGAACCGTTTTCTATTGAGGTGTTGATATAGGTCAATCCTGATTTTGATTGTTCTTTTTCTGTTCCCTTTTCTTTATTGCTTAAGGCATATTTCGTGGAAAAAGCAAAAAGCAGAATCATGATCGGAATCATTATCAATATTTTTGATTGCGGTATATATAATTTTAATTTTCGAATAATTTTAATCATCATATCAGGTATTGTTTTATTTTGTGAACTTTAGACTATTTCTATTCTGAGGGTTATACAATTGTTAGTTTCATTTGCTTATAAGTAGCACCTTTTATGTGCTCTTAATAGGTTTTAAGGTTAAACTCCTCAAGAATATTTGCAACTTTTATATCAGGAGAAAGGCTTTCGATAAATTACCACTCTACTTTGTAGAGATGGGAATCCTTACTTTTCTTCCCTATTGTAATTGAATAGCTTTTAATTTTTGGTTATAGGACCATGTAGGCAAAAAACGTTTTCTCATATTTTAATTTTTGAATTTATTTTAAAGCACGAAGTCTTTTTTAAGCATGTTTTTGAAATTACGATCAACACCTGCACCTGTTTTTGGTATCCGGTTTGCTTGTGTCAATAGCACAAAATGATTTTAAAAAGGATATCTAAGTTGAAATATATAACATTTTTATAATCTTTCAATATTTTCAATTTAAAAGTTTTTTTTACTGTTGTATGAATAATTAAACTTTCAATTACTTTTTAATAAGTTTCGTTATCCTATAGATAAAACTTATGAGCTTTGATATTATATTTTATGCTTAAAATCAAATACCCAGTATTGGAATTAACACGAAATCTTTGAACATCCTCGGGCCCAACACGGTTTATATCCTTTAAATCTATTGGTAAAGTAATATTGGTCGGCCAACTTTAAAAACACTATACTTCCTTGTGTCTATAGCATAAGTCAAAAATTTCCCTGAATTTGGAAAAGGACTACGGATCAAGACTAATTATTGTGTTTATGTAAGTTATTGCTAGTATCAATTGGAGTTTATTATCGACTTTGGTCCATCTACAATTTTTTTGCTTGTCTATAACCTTACCAATTAATGGAATTTAGGATTGTCATTAAACTAAAGGAAGATTTCATGAATTCCTTTAAAAAACAATGGACCAGCTTATGCTTATAGAAACCGACGAAGGAGGTATATAAATCCCCTCTTCTTTGATTTTCTTTGCTTGTCTAATGAAACCGACGTAGGAGGTTCATGAATACCTTTTTCTAAAACGATTAGGCAATGAATAAAACGAACAGGGCCGAAAAAGCAAGGTACAGTGGTCCTTGCTTTAAAGGAGCCAGCCGTAGCAAAGGCCAATACGCCAACTGGCCCCTCACTCCAAATGCAAATCGTTGCATTTTCCGATCGGTCCTGAGGAATTTTTTAGACCATGTCTAAAAACCGGTTTCAAAACTCCGCGCTTTTTTTAAAACAAAAAAAGCTGAATATCGGAGCTTTCTCCAACGCGCCACCTGGCCCTTCGACGTAAATGTAAATCGTTACATTTACGTTTCGGTCCTCTGCGGATAAGGAGGGCCAACGATAAGCCTCTCGTTTTGGTTTTCGGCCTATTTTTATTTTCATAGCAAATCAAGGGGTTTCCACATTGGGCGAAGGAAGGCGTCCATAGAGCATTTCACCTTAGTGAAAGCGGCCTGGACGCTGCGGCAGTGAAAAGTC